>Ga0187857_10000607_pt1 | contig 42971 bp, 36 predicted proteins | sample June2016WEW_8_10_FD_132984 | JGI IMG/M metagenome (GOLD analysis project Ga0187857, IMG submission 132984) | Peatland microbial communities from SPRUCE experiment site at the Marcell Experimental Forest, Minnesota, USA - June2016WEW_8_100 | ecosystem: Environmental > Terrestrial > Soil >... | reverse complement strand
GATTGCCGATGATTCCGCCGAAGACCAGGCCAAGAGCAACCTGGCCCAGGAGTGTGTGGGGGTCAAAATGGCGCCGGTTCAGGAACAAAATGACCAGCGCCACCACCGCCACCAGCGCCAGCAGGGCGTTGCGGCCGCGGAACAGGCTCCAGGCCGCCCCCGTGTTGCCCCAATAGACGAATCGGAAGAAGCCATCGATAACGACCTTCTCCTGCCCGCCGCTCAAAAACCGCAGGACGATCTGCTTGGTCACCTGGTCCAGGACCACCACCGCCAGGGCGATGAAAGCTATCCGGCGATTGGACGCCTGGAGAACGACATCAAACGCTCGCTTTTCCACGTTGGGCGCTGATGTACTCGACGCTCCCATAAAATACAACCTTATTGTGGACCAACCGCAACCGGGGCGCAAGGGTGAGACATACGTCAATATTAACGTGCGTCATTATCAACGTATGGCCCGACCGTTCAGCGCGCGAAGATTTGGCGGATAACTTCCTCGATGGGGACTTCCTGGATGTCGATGTCGCTGATGGGCAGTTGGTCGAGGAGGGCTTTGCAGACCGGGATGACGCGGTCGCGTTTGACCTTGAGCTGGATTCTGCCGGAGGCCTGTTCGAGGATTTCGCCGTATTTGCCCAGGTGTTCGGCCGTGCAATCGGCGCCCGCCGCGCATTGGATGGTCACCAGTTTGGAATCTGCAAAGCGGTCCACGATGTCGCCGAGCCGGCCATCGAAGAAAATGGTGCCGTGGTCGATGATGATGACCCTGTCGCACAGCGCCTGGATGTCGGCCATGTAATGGCTGGTCAGGAGGATGGTGGTTTTCTGGGTGGCGTTGTGCTCGCGGAGAAACTCGCGGACGGTTTTCTGTGACACGACGTCCAGCCCGATGGTCGGCTCGTCCAGGAACAGCACTTTGGGCCGGTGCAACAGCGCGGCAATGAGTTCCATCTTGGCGCGCTCACCCAGGGAGAGTTCGCGCACGCTCACGTCCATCTTGTCGCGCACGCCGAGCAAATCGCCCATCTCGGCTACCGTCCGCTCGAGCGTGGCGGCGGGGATGCCGTAGATTTTCGCGTTCAGATCGAGCGACTCGCGGGCGGGGAGGTCCCACCAAAGCTGGTTTTTCTGCCCCAGCAGCAGCGCGAATTGCCGCCGGTAACCGTCCTCCCGCTGCCAGGGAACGTAACCCAGCACGCGCGCCGTGCCGCTGCTGGGATAAAGCAGGCCCGAGAGCATCTTGAGCGTGGTCGTCTTGCCCGCCCCGTTCGGCCCCAGGAAGCCGACCAACTCACCCGGCTCGATGGTGAAGCGGATGTCTTTGACGGCCAGGGTCTGCTCGTAAGTCCGATGGAAGAGTCCTTTGACCGCCCCGGCAAAGCCGGGCTGCTTCTTGTAGGTCCGAAAGGCCTTGGTGAGGCCGCTGACTTCGATGGCGGGCATCAGGACGTTTTTTGGCCTTAAAGTCACTGTTTTGACCGGGAAGTCAACAAGAGACCGCTTAAAGCCGGAGGTTGGCGGGCCTTGTTCCCTCTGGACGCAACGTGCCATTCATGGCATTAAAAGCCTGTGAGCGGTTCACAAAAGAGACTTGGCCAGTTCTTCACGCCTCCGGAGGTTGCCCGGGCGCTGGTGCATTGGGTCATCACCAGCCCGCGCCAACGTCTTCTGGACCCCTCCTGCGGCAACGGGGAGTTTCTTGTTTGCCACCGGCGAGCAGTAGGAATTGACGTGGACCGTAACCACACACTCGAGGCACGGGCCCGTGCCCCCGGGGCACTGGTCCATGAAGGGGATTTTTTTCTTTGGGCAAGCCGAACAAGCGAACGGTTCGACGCAGCCGCGGGAAACCCTCCGTTCATCCGTTACCAGTCCTTCTCGGGAGAAACGAGAGCGCGCGCGCTGGCCGAAGCTGCCAAGCTCGGCGCTCGGTTCAACGGGCTTTCTTCATCGTGGGCTCCATTCCTGGTTGCAGCAGCGGGCCTGCTTCGGCCAGGTGGTGCCATGGCCTTCGTGGTGCCTGCAGAGATCGGTCACGGTACTTGCGCCGAGCCCCTCCTGGAGGCATTGTGCAACCACTTCGACCGTGTTCACGTTACCGCCTTCCGCGAGAAGCTCTTTCCGGCACTTTCGGAAGACTGCTGGCTCCTGCACTGCGCTGGCTTCGCGGGGCGCACCGACGAGATACTGCTCAGCGCCCTGGAGGAGTTTCGCCCGCTGGACGCGCCCCCCCAATCCGCGCGCCGAGTCAGCCTTGCCTCATGGAGAAAGTCGGGTTGCCGCCTTCGCAAGTTCCTCCTCCCTGAGCGCGGAACGGCCCTCTACGACGCACTGGCTGGCTTGCCGGGCGTTCGCCGCTTTTCAGAGGTCGGTCACGCCGGGATTGGCTACGTCACCGGCGCCAATAACTTCTTCCACGTAAGGCCCACCGAGGCCCAGTTCTGGGGCCTGCCGCCAGAAGTTCTTCGCGTCACGGTTCGCAAGGGCGAGCAGCTTCCAGAACGCCGGGTCGATCAGCAAGCCGTCAGGGGTTGGATAGCCAATGATGAGCCCGTGCTGCTTCTACACTTGCGCGGGGTGGTTCCGCTACCCCCGCGCGTGCGCGAGTACCTCGAGACCGACGCCGGCCACCAGGCCAAAGAAACCTATAAATGCCGCAACCGCAACCCGTGGTATGTGGTGCCGGATGTGAAGACCCCCCAGGCCTTCCTATCCTATATGATCGGCTTGGCCCCGGCTTTAGTCGCCAACGAGGCTGGGTGTGTCTGCACCAACTCCGTTCACGCCGTCCAGCTCTCCCCCGACTTCGACATCGCCGACGTGCAGCGCGCGTGGGAAACCCCGCTGTGCCAGTTGAGCTGTGAAATCGAGGGCCATCCGCTCGGCGGAGGAATGCTCAAGCTTGAGCCAGGCGAGGTCGCAAACGTGCGCCTTCCCCTCCGCCACACACCCACAAGCCGGACGGACGCATCAATCCTTGAAGAAGCAATCACCGAGGCTCGTCGGTGGAGACATTATGCCTGACGTTTGGCTCCCATCGTACCTGCGCCTTGACGCCGCGCTGGCCCAGTTTATCGCCGTCCGCGAAACCCAAGGCCAGCGGCACATCAAACCTCTCCACCAGCACATCGCCATCCGCCTGGTTATAGAGGGCGGATTCCATCCGGAAGAAATTACACCGCACCCGCCGCTGCTTGTGGAAACCCGCGGTTGCCGCAACAGGCTGGTTTTCGACCAGCGTGCCCAGCGTGAGAACGAGCAGACTGTCCTTGGCGGCTTGAAGACCAAGGACATTGACGTGAACGGGGAAGGAGAAGTGGTGCAAGCCATTCAGCGCTACCACGACGTGCTGCTTGGGTTGGCCGGTCGGCGCTTCGTTCGTGACGACTTCACCCGCTACGAAGCCGTTTGCCTGGCCCTGGTGAATTCGGACCAGGCGACCGCCGGCAGCGTCTTCCAACCTTTCCCGCCGGCCGATAGTCCGCTAAGTCTTCGCGCCTTTTTCGACACGATCTATAGAACCTACGACCTCAGATTTCCCTACCTCGCGGCCTCAATTAGTTCGCTGAAGCGTCTGGAGTGGGACGAGGCCTCCCCAGCACTGACATGCCTCGGGTCAGAACCGGAGATGCGGTCACGCCTCGGATATACGCCTCGGCTCGGTTGAAGTTTCCGGGCGGTTTGGCGTCAAACCGCAGGTCGGCGCTTTCTCTAATTGTCATGTTTATAGTCAAAGCGTCCGGGGAGGCTCAAGCTCCGCTAGGCTTCTACTTGGATTGTTCTCTTTCCCGGCGGGCTTCCTGGCTCATTTGCGCTTCTTTGATTCGCACTTTGGCATTTGCAAGTCTGATTGCTGCCCAAAGTTTGATGCCGCCCCACGCCAGCGCGATCAAACCTGCAATACCAACGAGGCCGGAAAGCGGGGTTTTAAAAGTCTCCGTGGTTTGCCGCCACATTCTCTGGATAAATCCGGGTTTTTCAACCACCCTCACCACCCCATTCGGGTCCGTGATTATCTCAGCTCCTCCAAGTATCTGCTCTTTGGCCGCAATGAACGAAGCCACCCCGGCCGCGGTCAACAGGACCTTCGGATGTTTCTCCAGCAGGTCCATAATTCTCTCGGGTGCTTTCTCGATCATCTCCAGCAGAGTTCGCCGCTGAGGTTCGGCTGCTCCGGCAATTCTTGGAGCGAGCCTGCCAAGCTGTATGGCTTGATCCGTCGTAACTTTACCGAGAGCTTCCGCGCCCTCTCGCCCCAGCACTTCGACGACCTGCGTTCCCACCCCGGGATGCCGTGCTGCCGCTGCCAGGGCCTCCTTTCCGACACTCGAGAACAAACGCGCCATCAAATCGGGTTCTCGGGTAATCGCTTCCGCCGCCGCCGTCTGCATGGCGGGAGACAACTCGTCGAAAGCCGAAACAAATTTGGAGGGAGACTGCTTCGCCACTTTCAGAAGCGCGGCTCCGTGCTCCAGGGCCAGGTCCGCAAGTCTTTGCGCGAGCTTCTCGCCTCCCTCCTGCGCTGCTTTCTCAAGAGCCTCCCTGGCCAAAGTCTCGCCGCCAAGCTCCACCAGTTCCTTGGCCCCCTGCTGACCGCCTTTTCGCATGAGCGCCTCAAACAACCGGGCCGCCATTTTTGCGGCCCAACCCGCTTGCGCGTTTGCCCGGATGGGGGCCTGAATGCAAAGGGCGATGACACCAAGCGCCGTAACGAGCATGAGATGCTTCATTTGTCGTCTCCAGTGATGATTTTCCGCAGCGCCTTTTCATGGCATTCGCGGGTGAGTTGTATGGCCTGCCCAAAACTCAAGGCCAGCCCTTGGCTGGGGTCGTTCCAAAGGTTCTTTTCCATGTCATCCAGTATCTGGTTGCATTCCTGAGTGACTTTCTCCTTGAACTTCTTCTCCGTCCACCAGTCCACCGCCCACGCGGCGATGATTCCTCCCACAGCCCCGGCGGCTGTTCCGACCCCAGGCGCGAGGACCGTTCCGCCTTGCCCGCCCACGACTGCCCCGCCGGCAACAGTGCTCCCCCGAGCGGCTGCCCAGGTGGCAACCCGAGTGGCCATCGAGGTCACGAGCTTCGTCACAATATGGGTGGTTGCCGCTCCCGCTCCAACTCCTCCGCCTGTGCCCAAAACCGACATAGCCAGCGACTGCGCAGCTCGTTGTTTGAGCAGTGGTTGCACTTCAACCATGAAGGCTCCCGTAAGGTTGGTTAAACCCAGATCGGCAGATGCGCATGGCACGGCAGCAGTAGAAACTTTCTCCTGCAGTTCACTGAGCATTTTGTTCCGATTCGCCTCGAGGTCCGAGGAGAATTGGGCAACCACGTCGGCCACGTCCCTTCGCAGTTGCTCATCGCTAACAATGAACCTGGAGAAGTGGTCGGTGGCCACCTTCCTGGCCTCGTTCGAATTTGACCACCAGTCCCTTAGCATGGCTTTGCTTATCTCATAATGAGTGCCCCAGGTCGTCAAGTCCTCTGCGAATTTCGGAACTCCAATGCGGTGTATGGAAAAATGCTCGGCGAGCCGCCGTCGCGCGAGGTTCATTGCTTCGCGATTTCTTTTTTCGTCCAGCACGACCAGATCGGCTGCCTGAGAAGCAAAGAACTCCTGCCGCTGATGCTTGACCCTTTGCTTCCCTGAGCCGCGCGCCGCTAACCACCACGCAACTCCTATCATGAAGAAGCCGAGAGTGAGGAACAGGACTGGCTTTAGAATACTTGCGGAGTTTCGTTCTGCTCTCATGACCGGATGATGCCGGAGGCGGACCAGGGTGTCGAGTGGCAAGTCTTGCCGGTTTCCTAATTGGATGCCTCCGCGAGCCGCTGAAATCACCGCAGAGCGTCGGAGGTGAATTACAGGCGCACCGCGTTCAGGAACTTTCGCAAGTTTCCGAGTGCCTGGACCAGCATCGGTGGGCAGCCCTGCGGTGGTTGAGCGTGGTTGAGCCTATGGAGGGCCTCCCCGGCAGGACGGCAATCCTGATCCCGGAGGCGAGGAGCGTTTCCCGGCGGTCCGCCCTTCTTGTAGTCTGTTACTTCGTCCACCTCCATCGCCGACCCGCGCCGCTGAGATGTAAGCCAATAGAGCCAGGTTTCCAGATTGCGGGTCGGCAGCAGAAGACATCGGCCCTGTTGCGCCGATATGGGGGGAAGACTGCGCGCCTTCAGCACTTCCTCGACTTCATGTTCGAGCTCCGCGACGCCCTTCCCATCCTCGTCCAAAAGGCCCAGAACACCCCTGCCCTCCGAGAATCTCATCAAGTTGGCCACTTCTGCCGCAAACTGATTTTTCACCCAATCGTGTCCGGAGCCACCGGGGTTTGGCCTCGGATCGATCACACGGCCATCGATGCCTGCGGCCCCCAGAAAGCCCCGCGCGAAGGCTGAATCGCGCCAGCCTTCATGCACCAAGATAATCTTGGAGACACGGCTCACCGGTCAGACTCGGCTTGACTGGCGTGCGCCGCTTGCTCGGCGGCGAGAGGAGAGACGTCACTGGATTGCTGGACACCCAACCCGGATAGCCACCCGCGCGCGATAAGGTCGGAAACCCGCACCCCTGCCTTATCTTCGGCGATGCCTTCGGCAATGCGCACAGGATGAGCCCTGGTTGGGCCGCTTGGCTCGCGCTCCAACCACGAACCGTAACCAGCGGCCAGAAAATCCACCGCGATAGGGTGATGCGCGGTCAGGATGACTTGGAAACGACCTTCCAGAGCGGCGTCTTGAAGGCGCGTGAGCAGCGGTTGGATCTCGCTGAGACCGAGAAAATTGCCCGGCTCGTCAAGGACCAGGACGCCACCCCGTTGGCCAGCCACAGCAAGCGCCGTTTCCAGAATGATGAGCGCGATTTGGCCGTAGGAGAGTTCGTCCAATCTGAATTTCAGCGGCGGAGGGCCCCCCTGAAAAATGCATTCCAGGATCTTTGCATCTCCTGAGGGCACGGCTTGGAACAAACGAAACCCAGGCAACTCACCGTTCGCCAGAGCTTGTTCGGCCTCCTGTCGAGCCAGGGCGTCAGAAGATGAGACCTCGCGAAGCCAACCGGCAAAGTCGGAGCAATCTGGCCTGGGAATGGTGACGGGTTGCTCCTCTCCGCTGACGGCGGTGACCAGAGCGGGATTTAGCGCGAGTACGAGAGTGGCTCCAATCGCGCGGCGAAACGCCGTCAGTTTTGTGTTCTCGGGCCGCTCGTCCACGCGGGAGATGCCTGAGACGTGCCAATCAGGCAACAATTGGGCTTTCTGCTCATGCCGGTCGTTGTAAAGCAGGACACGCTGGTCATCGGAGGCGAACAACGGTTTGCCCTCCAATGTCAGCTTCTCCTCAATCACTTTGTTCAGCCCCCGTTCTATCGCCTCGTGCCTGATTCGAAGCCGGTAGGTATATTCGCCCTGATCCAGCGTCAGGGTCAGTTCAAAAGTTTGCTCGATCCGCTTGTCCCACCGCGTGAGCGTCCGCGGGGGAAAAAGGTCAAGGGATTTTTCGCGCCCCAGGATAAAGTCGCGGAGCTTTGCGATTAACCCAATCACGGCAGACTTGCCTGAACCGTTTGCCCCAAGCAAGACAGAGAGCGGGGCGAGCGGCAGGGTGAAGCTCGTGAAACATCGGTAGTTATCTGCGTAACAACGCGCGAACATGAACTGCTTGATACTCCCTTTCGCTGCGTCGGGCAAGCCCTCGATCTTTGCGGCCACACAGTTTTTAATGAAACCGCGCGTCCGCTAGCGCAGCGAATCGAACCAGGCTTTGGCGAGCAAAAGACTCGGTTGGGCGCAGGCGTCGTGGTCAGCGCCGGGTAGGGGATCGAAGAATTGGACCTGGGTGTCGCCCAGTGCCTGGAAAGAGTCCAGGGCGACCTGCGAGTTCGCGGGGTCGACGTCCATATCCCCGGAGCACTGGTAAAGCCGCATCGGCGCCACCGGCCTCCAGCGGTAAAGATCGTTCTCCTGGAGCGCCAGGCGGAAAGGGTGGCGCGGGTTCGAGCGAAATGCGGCCAGGAAATTCGTCTGCAGCATTTGAAGCGCGTTGGTGGGCATGGCGGTGTTCATTTGGCTCCCGCTGGTGTTGCCGTTAAGGAGCGGCGGCAAGGTGGCGTCGTATGGCGGGGCCAGCAGGCTGGCCAGGCTCGGCCCCAAATGGTACACATCCTCGTAAGCCCCCAGCAGATAAAGGAAGTAGTAGGGATTGGGATTCGGGCGGCCGTTGAGGAAATCGTCGGTGGTGACGCCCGACAAGTCGTAGGCCCCCGCCATCGGAGCGCAAGCGGTGACGGTGAACTCATCGGTGTGAAAGGCCTCCAACTCGCGCAGCAACGCCATGGTCGAGTGGCCGCCTTGCGAATAGCCGCAAAGGAACAGTTGGTTGGTCAGGGGAAAGCCGTTGGTGGCGCAAATGGTCCTGACCGCGCGCAGCAGGTCCACACAAGCGGTCGCTTCAGACCGCGCGTGGTGGTACGGATGCAGTCCCGGTGAATCCCCCAGCCCCAAATAGTCGGGCACTGCCGCGGCGTAGCCCGTGGTGGCGAAACCGATGCCAACCGACACTTCGCCGGTCAGGTCCATGGACGACGGGGCTGAATTGGTTTCCGTGAGCGTGCCATGCTGGTAGCTGACCAGCGGCAGGGGGTGCCGCGTGTTTTCAGGCAGCAGCAAGGCGCCCGAGGCGACTGTGCGCGCCCCCAGCGGAGTGATGGTCTCGTAATCAACCTTGTAAAGCCGCACGCTGTACTGCGGCGTTATCGGGATCCCGGCCAGACCGAATAGGAAGGCCAACGTGGCCGTCGAGAGCGTATTGCTATGGTTGAGGGCGAGCACTTTGCCGCGTTGCGCGGCCGGGACACCCACGACCCGGTAAAGGCGGGCGGCGTTGGTGCTGATCGCATCGAGCCACTGGTTCGACGCCACCGGGAACGGCACGGACGAGGCCGGCGACCGCCATAGGCCGTCCTGCAGTGTATCCTGGAATTGGACCGTGTACGCAACGCCCGTGGCCGCTGATTGCCAGCCAAGCAGCCAACCGCCATCGGTTTCCAGGAGATTCGTAATCGTCAAAGGCCCGGCCGCTTGTGCCGAAACGGGAGCCATGGTGGCGGTTAGGGTGAGCAGACTAAGGCGCCAGATGAGTGAGCTTCGCTCGTTCATGATCGAGCGGCAAACTGACACGGATTCACGAGGATGTCAAACTGCCGGAAGCCGGGCTCAAACCATAACGTTTCACTTCGCTTTTGCCACCCTGGCTAAACCCGCCCCACTCGTCTCTATACCCGGAATTGCTGATCTGATAGGGATCCGGCGTCATGAGGTGCCAGGCTTGATTTGCTGCTCGACGAACGAGCGAAGGCGGGCAACGAGAGCGCGAGTGGCTTTCCGATCCAGCGGCGTGTATTCGGGAACTTGCTCGTAACGGTAAACGGTGGCGTAGGGGGTGAGTTGGTCAAGATCGGCCAGGTCGGTGGGCAGGGATTGGCCCTGCGCTTCGAGCAGTTCCGCCAAGGCTTGCAGGTTGTGGGTTTTCGGGTAGTGGACGGCCCGCTGGGCCAGCCAGGCCTTCAGTAGTTTCTCGGCCGCCTGCTGGCAATGGTAGCCGAAGATTTCCGTGCTCACGGTTTTGTCCTCCAGAATGGCATCCAACAGGCCCTCGTCCTGGGCCGCTTTGCGAAGAAGCATTTGGGCCTGGTCAAGAGGCGTCATAGAGGATCTGGCCTTCGCGCCGAGCGTCGTAATAGACGGTGCCGGGCACCTCGGACCAATCGTCGTACATGGCCTGGCTCACGACCAGGAGTTCCGCCGGCAGAATGAGGCCGCGCAGCACGCGGGTCAGGCGCACCATCTCGGCCACGCGGTCTTTGACCTCGGCAAGGACGATGAGCAGGTCCACGTCGCTGTCCTCATGCGCGTCGCCGTGGGCGCGCGAGCCGAAAAGGATAATGCGGCGCGGGCGGGCGGCGTCCACGAGGCGGCGGACGGCTTCGCGCAGTTTCGCTGGGGTCACGGCCCAGGGCGGTTCTATGGCGGCGGCGATCATGGGAAGTCCGAAGTGCGAATGTCGAATGACCAACTGATGGGGATTTGCTCTTTGCCGCGCCGCCGCCTTATTGACGGGGCGCGGCTGAGGGAGAATTCATTTTCGGTCTCACTCATCATGACCGGATGGTGCCAGAGGGGGACCAGGGTGTCGAGTGGCAAGTTTTGTCGGTTTCTTGACGGTTCCGGCCCAGCAGCCAGGGCTGCATCAAGCTCGTTGCGTGATCTCGCATTTGTCCCGGAGCAGGGCCAATTCATGAAGCCGCAAAACCAGGGGCGGGGACGGCTTCGTCCCCGCTTCTTAGCGGTCCGTAGGAGGAGGAACAGGGGACGAGCCGTCCCCTCCCCTTTCATGAATTGGCCCTGCTCCGGGACAATACCGACCCTCTACAGCGAGCTTGGTGCAGCCCTGCCAGGTGCTGCCCCTCGCCCCTCGACACTCGCCCCTCGACTCTTGCTGCGGGGTTTTAGAGAATGTCCTCCGCATTATGCCCATCACGCATGACAACCACAAAGGCAAGACCTGCTCTGCTCTGCACCGTTTGGTCATCGGCTTGGCCCTGGCCGCGGGTTTGAACCTGTCTGCCCAGGCCGCCACCCCCGCGTTTGTCTGGCTCGAAGGCGAATCGGCCAAAACCACGTTCAAAGTCCAAATCGGCGGCTGGGGGCGGCCCCAGTTCCTCTCCGGCGGCAACTGGCTGCACATCAGCGTCGAGGAAGGGCAGGTCGAAAAAGAGGTGCCCGACGAAGGCATTCTCTTGGATTACCCCCTCCAAAGCCCCAAGGCCGGCCGCTACGAAGTCTGGAACCGGGTCGGGTTCGAGTTCGCGCGCTCGCCCTTCGAGTGGCGCCTCGACGAGCGGCCGTGGCACAAGGCCATGCCCGGCGATCTCACGGCCGACCTGATGGAAATGGGATTCTGGTGCGAGGTGGCCTGGTTGAGGATGGGCGAGGAGGATTTGACAGCCGGCGAGCATCGCCTGCAAATCCGCCTGCCGAAAACCAGGAATGAAAAAGGCAAATGGCAGCGCCTGCTCTATGCCTCCGATGCTATCTGCCTCCAGGAGGGGCCGTTTGAGCCGAACTCGAAGTTCAAGCCCGGCGAATCCGGACGCGAGCCCCCGGACGAAGCGGCGGCCAGAGTGGTGTTCCAGCTTCCCGAGGCCAAACCGTCCGAGCGCGCCAGCGTGAAGCTCGGGGGTGTTTGGGAGATCGCGCGGGCCGACGAGCAGCTTCCCGGCGAGGTCGCCGAGCCCTTCCACGAACTGCCGGCGCATCCCATCTGGCGGGCCATTCCGGTGCCGGGCGACAAGAATGCGCTCAGGCAAGACCTCGTTTTCGCCCATCGCCTCTGGTATCGCACGCGCATCGCCGTGCCCGCCTCGATGGCCCGCCGCGCCTTCTACATAGACTTCCCCTGCAACAACCTCAACACGACGGTCTGCGTCAACGGTGTCGATTGCGGCTTCCAGAAGAACCCATTCGCGCGATTCCAGGTGGACGTGACCAAGGGCGTCAAGGCCGGACAGACCAACGAAATCCGCGTGGGCATCCGCGACGCGTGGTACGGCCGCTCCGCCGACCCGGCGCGGCCGATGAAGCTGCGCAAGACCTTCAACTACCCGGTCGGCCTCTTCGGCCAGGGATTCCAGGACCTGGACTACCCGGTGTGGAACTGCCCCCAGTCGGGCATTCTGGCGACCCCGGCCTTTGTGGCCGCGGGCGGCGGCGTGTATGTCGCCGAGCTCTTCCTCAAGCCATCCGTCGCGCAGAAGCGGCTCGATGCGGATGCCGTGTTGAACAACACCACGGCCAGCGAAGTCTCCGGTGAGGTGCGCTGGGAGACACTGGAGGACACCACAGGCCAGACCCAACACGTCTTCAAGCCGCAACCCTTCAAAGTCCCCGCCGGTCAGGCACGAACCGTTACGCTCTCCGATGCGTGGGCCGATCCGCGGCTTTGGTGGCCCGACACGCCGAATCTTTACCGCCTCCGTACGACCGTGGTCGTTGACGGCACGCCATCGGACGTCCAGGAAACGCTCTTCGGCTTCCGCGAATGGCGGCGCCAAGGGACCCAGTTCACCCTCAATGGCGTGGTCTGGCATCTCTGGGCCGATCTCATCGGCGAACCTCGTTCCCCGCAGGACTGGCTGGCCGCCTACAAGCGCGCCAACCAGCGCACCACCCGCCTGAGCACCGCCGGGCAGGCCGGCCACGAGTCGCGCTGGCTGGGCCTGGAACCGCAGGAGGCGCTCGAGTTCTGCGATCGCCACGGCGTCGTCGTGCGCCGCAACACCACGCTCGACGGCGAAACCATCGGCTACCAGTTCAGCGAGAGCGATGCGGAGACGCGCCGGCAGCAGGGCGGCTCCGAACTCAAACTCGCGCTGATGAAGAACTGGCGCGACCAGTGCGTCGCCCAGGTCAAGGGTGAACGCAACCACCCCTCCATCCAGATCTGGTCGCTGGAAAACGAGTTTGCCTTCATCAACCTCATTAACCTGCTGGGCAACTCACCGAACATGGACCGCTACGAAGAGGAAATTACCAAGACGCACGATGCAGTCATGGCGGCGGACCCGACCCGCTCGGCCATGACCGACGGCGGGGGCGCGATGATGAAAAACACCCTGGGCGTCGCGGGCGACCACTATGTCGCCACGCTCGATGCGCGGTATCCGGACCTGGCGTACGAACCCTTTGTCGAAGGGGGCGGGCGCGGCCGCTGGAAATGGGACCAGCAGCGGCCCCGGTTCATCGGGGAGGACTTTTACGCCTCGGGCATCAACCCCGCCGATTACGCGATGTGGGGCGGCGAGGCCGCCTTCCAGGGCAAAGCCGCCACGGGCGACGCCATCGCCACCTGCTGCCGGATGCTCACCGAGGGCTACCGCTGGGGCGGCCACTACGCCGCCTGGCACTTGTGGCTGGGCGGTGAAGGCGGCCCAAGGCAGCGGGGCGCAAACCATCCGCGCGCCGTGTTGGTGCGGCAGTGGGACTGGACCTTTGGCGCCTCCCAAAAGGCCAGGCGCACCTTCGGCATCTTCAATGACACCCAATACCCGGACCCGATCACTTTCAGCCGCCGGCTCACAGTGCAGGGCCAGGAGGCGTACGCGAAAACCTCCACCCACCATGTCGCCCCCGGCGCCGCCGAGAAGTTCGACGAGGAACTCCCCATCCCCTCCGTCGCCGCCCGGCAGGAAGGCGAGTTGAGCCTCACGCTCAGCGCGGGCGGAAAGGAAATCTATCGTGACGCCAAGGCGGTTTCCGTCCTGCCCGCCGCCGTGGCCGAGAAACTCTCGGCCGGCACGGTCGCCGTCTTCGATCCGGCCGGTGAGACCGCGGCGTTTCTCAAGAGCGCGGGCCTGCCCTTCACGGCGGTGCAATCCCTCGACACCCTTGCCGCCGGCGCCAAGGTGCTCGTGGTCGGACGCGATGCCATCGGGGCGAACGAGAGCACTTCAACCCGCTTGGCCAGCTGCGCTTCGGAAGGCCGCGCCGTCATCGTGCTCGACCAAGCTCATCCGTTGAAATACCAGGCCATCCCCGCAGAAATGGAGCTCGCCCCGCGCGCGAAGCGGAACGAGTTTGGCGCCCAGGTCCCCGCCTCGGAAGGACGCACGGCCTTCATCGAGGACACCTCGCATCCGGCGTTGCGCGGGCTCAAGGACAAAGACTTCTTCACCTGGGGACCCGACCCGCCTGCCGCGCAAGCCGGCCAACCCGGCGCGGCCCAGTCAGGCCACCTGGTTTTCCGCAATGCCTACCTCAAGCCCGCTCGCGGCGGCAAGAGCCTCCTCCAGTGCGGCCCGCGGCTCGAATACTCGGCGTTGGTCGAGGTGCCGGTGGGCCGGGGCGTGATGTATCTCAGCCAACTGGACCTCGGAAGCAAACTCGCCGTGAACCCGGTCGCCCAGCACCTCCTGCTCAACCTGATCCGCGGCGGCGCCGCCTACAAACTGGAACCTGCCGGCGTCGCCGCAGTCATCGCCGACGAGCCGTTGGCCAAGGCCCTCGATGCGATTGGGCTGCAGTATGCCAAGGCCGGCGATGCCCTCGCCGCCATCGGGGACGCCGACAGGCAAATCGCCCTCCTCTCCGCCACGCCGGCCACCTTGAAACTGCTGGCCGGAAATCCCGGCGGCCTTCAGTCCTTCTGGCAGCGTGGCGGCACGCTCCTGCTTTGCGGACTCACGCCCGAGGGCCTTGCCGACTACAACCGCATCGTCGGCGTCAACCACGTCATCCGGCCCTTCAAGCGCGAGCGCGTCACCTTCCCGGCCCTCCGCAACCCGCTCACCGCCGGCCTCACCACCGGCGACATCGTGATGCTCTCCGGCCAGCGCATCTTCGACTGGACCGCCGATGAGTATGTGGCCTCGGACGTCTTCAGTTGCGTCGTGGACCTGGACGACCTCGCCCCCTTCGCCAAGAGCGGCTTCGCCAGCTACGACAACATCGTCAACGGGTTCGTCGGTTCCGATGGTTGGCCGTTGATCATCGACTTCGAGTACCCCAAGGACGGCAGGCCCTGCGAAATCAACCTGGATTTGCCGCAGGAGGAAACCATCGTCGAATACACCCACAAAGCTTCGGTGAATTACAATCCCACCACGAAGATCGCCCTGCTCTTCGACGGCAAGGACCGCGTCGAATACGACCTCCAGCCCAACGGCGACGCGCAGACCTTTGCCGTGGATCCGCCGCGCAAGGCCCGCCGCGTCACGCTCCAGCTCGTGAACTGGCTCTCCGACCCAACCAAGCGGCCCTTGGTCGGCATCGACAACATCTGGCTGAAAGTGGCGCGCTCCCCCGAGTGGCGGGCCACGGTCAAACCGATGCTCAACCTCGGCGCCATGGTCCAATACGCCAAAGGCAACGGCAGCGTGGTGCTCTGCAACCTCAAGTTCCAGGAAAGCGAAGCCGTGCCCGTCAACAAAAACAAAAAGCACACCATCCTCGCCACCGTGCTGCGCAACCTCAAGGCGCCCTTCTCCGGCGCAAAGACGGTGATTGCGGGCGCCAACCTCGCCTGCACCCCCATTGACATCCACACCAAGGCCACAACCTACAAGGACGAACGCGGCTGGTTCGGCGACCAGCGCCGCACCCTCAAAGCCCTGCCCCCCGGTGAACACGTCTTCGCCGGAGTGAAATTCAACGTCTATGAAATGCCCACCTCACCCGTGCCCCAGGTCCTCATGCTCGGCGGCATCGGTGTGCCGGGCAACCTGCCGAACCAAATCACCGGCATCCCCATCAACCTGAAGGCCGACGCCCTTTTCTTCCTCCACACCGCCCGCTTGGACCGCCCCATGGACGACCGCGAACGCGAGGAGAAAAAACGCTTCGAACTGTGCCAGTACGTCATCCACTACGCCGACGGCCAGACCACCCAAGTTCCCGTGCTTTGCGAAATCGATATTGACCACTTCCAACAGCGCGAGCCAAAAGCCATCGCCGGCGCGCAAATCGCCTGGAGCGCCAGGTTCGATGACTCCGACGAAAGTGCGGTCGTCTATGCCAAACAATGGAACAACCCGCGCCCGGCCGTGGAGATCAAGTCCGTGGACCTGGTTCCCGGCAGGGACAAGGATCGCGGCGTGCCCGCCTTGCTGGCCGTGACGGCGGCGACAGCGCAGTGAGTCCGCGCCCTGCACCAGGCGATCTGGAGCGGCGCCTTTGCCGGCGCCGCCGGCACCGGCATGACCTGGTGGTGGGAGAACATCCATTCCGCCAATCTTCCGCCCGGTTTCCCCAAGCATCCGGGGCTTGAGTAATCCCCCGGCGGCATTTTGTTTCGGCGGTCGGCGATGACATCATCGGCCCATGCAACCGTTCCTTCGCTCAGGATGCTTCCCGGAGATTCCCCTGGACGATTTCAGGGAGCGCCCCGGATTGTGCGGCCCTGTCCGGGGTGAGAAGCTGCCTGCGTCGGCAGTGTTTCCATTTCAATATGAAACCGAACGGACCTGTTGGGAAAAGCATCCTTCTGGTTGAAGACAACCCGAGATTGCGTGAAGCCATTCGATTGCTGCTCTGCCTCGAGGGACACACGGTCACCGAGGTCGAAAATGGAAGGCGAGCCTGTCACTTTTATACGCCGGGCGACTTCGACCTGGTGATTACGGGTTACGCCATGCCCGAGATGATGGGCGACGAACTGGCCAGGACCATCAAGTGCCTGGTGCCATCGCAGCCGATCCTGATGATCGCCTCGGGCGAGCGAATCTCGAGCAGTGACAACGCCGTTGACGCGCTCCTGGAGAATCCTTTCAAAATGGCGGAATTGCGCCAGGTTGTCGCGTCACTCCTGTCATCCGAACGTCCAATTGCATCGTTGTCTCGGGGATGCACCGCCGGCCTCAGGACACCGGCTGAATAGAGCCTGGCCCAACAACTCCAATTCCGGACCTTTGTCGCAACCTTCGTCGCCAACTTTGTCGAACGATGGCCAATTCGATAAAGTGTCTTCTGACCGCCACCACGGCCGCTCCGATCTTCCCGCGGAACAACCCGCCGTTGGCCACCGCCACCAGCCCGGAGCTGAAGCGCCGGGCCTCGGGATGTCCCTCCGGGACAAAGCCTCAAGGCGACCCCGCGTGAGGGTCCGCGTCAAGGTTGACCCAATAAGCCGTCAAAAGTTTTCCGGCCTGGCCGGTCCATCATAAGGCTTGGCGCCGTGGGGAGGTTGGGCGCTGGGGCCCACTGTGAGCAAAGCCGGGTCGGTGGTGGCAGGGGCTTCGATGAAGCCGTAGTAGCGGCCCATCCAATACGCCAGGAGCCAGGCGGAAGGTTCCACGACATCACGGCCGCCCGTTCCGCCGTCGGCTTCCATGGGCCAGTGATCCCAGCGCATCGGCTCGGTCTCGCGCGGGGAAAAGGCGCGCGTGCCGCCTTTGCGGGCTTCATAACCGGCGGGGGTCTTCAAATCCGTTCGGTGCGAGTTCTGGTAGGAATAGATGACCAGGTCCAGCGGCCATTCGCGCAAGTGGGCGAGGGCGGGTTGCGCCTCGCACTCGTTGCCGGTCAAGGCGCCATAGACGAAGTTGAACCAGGGGACGTGTTCGATGCGCAACAGTTCCCAGGTTCGTTCAAAGCTCCGGCGGTAGGTGGCGTGGAGCGCCGGGTCCTTTTCGAACCGCAACAAGTTGGAATACGCCCACAACGCCAGTTCGTCGTCGAAGTGGGCGACGTCCTCGAGGGGGAAAGTGTTGCTGAGGCGGATCGTGTAGGCGGGATAACCCAGCGCGACGAGGCTCTGATAAGCGTCGTTGAACTTGGCTTCGCCGGTGAGGGCCGCGGCGCATTTCATGAACGACAGGATCTCCAGGCTCTGCAATCCGCGGTCGGCCCGGCCCTCTTCCGTGTTGAAGTAGGGCGGGTCCCATCGGCCCCAGCGGGTCGGTTTTCCTCCGACGTCGATGAGTTGCCAGTGGTGCTCGAGGAGATGGCTGGCGATGCGGGCCAGATGCTTCCTGGCTTCCGGCCCTTCGCCGCCCAGGGCAGCCAGGTCCACGAAGAGCGACACGGAGTGAAAGTGGGAACAGATTTCGTCGCTCGAGGTGTCGCCTTTCCACTCGAAGCGGGGATCGGCGGCCTGGTTCCACTTGGCGGGATAGCCGCCGGAAGTAGCCTCGGATTTGTGGCCGCGCTCGCCCTTGACCCAGATAGCTCGGGCGGGAAGGCCGGGGATGCCGGTGATCGCTTCGAGCCACCGCATGGTTTTGAAGGTGTTGACGGCTTCCTGGCGGGCGCGGGCTTCCTGGGTTACGGCATAGCGGTAGGACTCGGCGGCCAGGTAATTGCCGCTGTAGCCGCCGTCGTTGTCGCTCGCCTCGCGGACGTATTGGCCGAGGGCGTCGTCCCACTCGAGTTTATGCGTCAGGCCCAGGCGTTTTTGTCCCCATTCTTCCAGGTGGCGCTCGTAATAGGCCGCCTTTTTCACCAGGGTGTACGGTTCGTATTCAATGATCCCCAGGCCGCCGGCGGTCGCCAGATAGACCGCCCGCTGGCTGGCGGCGATGGCGGACACACGATCATCCGGGAGCCAGCGCGGCCCGGCAAAGTATTGGAATTGGCCGCCGGCCATGCGAATAGCGCCCCGCGTCGTGCCGATCCAGAGGTCGTTGGTGAAGCCTTGCGCCAGGCAGGTGGTGTCCTCGTAACACAGCCCTTGCCCACCCCGCAGCACGGACATCGACATGCCCCGCAGCACTCCAAGCCCGCGGTCGGTGGCGAGAAAAAGACGGGACCCGAGGCTGAGCGCGTCGCGCGTGCGCGGGGAAGGGGGTTCGCCCCAATCCCAGGCTTGCTGCGGGTAACGGTCGGCCTCGTCCTGCCCGGCCACAACCGGGTTGCCGAGCAGCGTGACCCGGCCCGCCCCCACCAGGTAGAGCGTCTCGTTGAATGAAAGGAGTCGCAGGATCGGGAAGGGAACTTCCGGCGCCGGGAACGGCTCGAGCGCCTCCCCACGCAGCCGCCATAGCCGCCTGCCATGCGCGGCTACGACCTCTCCGAGGTGGTCGCTTAGGTCGGTCATCGGCTTCTCCGAAATCTTCTCCCAGCTATCGCCGTGCAACCGGCTCACCTGGTCACGAGCCAGCACCCACAGGCTGCCTTGCGCTTCCACCAACCGCTCGACGGGCGCTCGGAGGTCTCCAACCCCGACCAGCGTTTGGCCCTTCAATTCCAGCAATCCCGCCTCGGAACCGGCAAAAACCCGGCCGGCGTGACTGGCGACGCTGGTCAGAGGTTGCGCGGTGGGGATCTTTCGACCGACCTCCTGCAGATAGACCTCATCCGGCGCTGGGCGCCAGTCGTGAGGCGAGTTGGCGGGAGCGGCGGCGAGTTCCCAAGCCGCCCACGGCGCAACCCACAGCAGGGCCCTCAAGGCAGGTCGAGCGCCGACGCTCGGGAGGGCGACACAGGCCAATCGAAGCGCGGTCTTCATCACGCTTGAAGTTTGAGTTGAGGTTTAAGGACGCGCAAGCGCGAAAAAAAGCCGAAACTTTCGTGCGCGCATGACAAGAATCCTCGGACCGGTTGTTTCTCTGCGATCTTTGCGTTCTCTGCGGTTAAACTCCTTTTCCCAGGTTCAGAGCATCCCTGGCGCGCCAGGGCGCATCTCAGGTTATTCGGAATGGGCATGTGTCCTGAACTATTGAGGATGATTGAAAATTGAAAATTGAAAACTGGTCAATGGTAATTAATATCCGGGATTGATGCTGCCCGGGTTCATTTACCAATGACCAATTCCCAATAATCAATTCTCAATCGGAGCCTTCCGAGAAAGGCTCTCTTCGAAAAACCTGGGCTGCGGCCCTGCGCCCGCTGCCCGCCAAATTTCACTTGCGCCTCCGGGACACCCGGGGCACTGTCCCGCTGATGAAGTGTTCTCTTTTGGGGCTTATGCGCCCCGCCGGGTCGTGTGCGGAGTTGCGCTTGGCGGGCGGCGATGGCGCCGGTTTGCAGCGCCCGCAAACCACGGGCGGCCGGGTTTGGCTCGCCGCGATATTGGCCGCGGCGGGCGCCGCCTTGGGGATGGACTCGGCCTGGGCCGCCTCGCTTGTGGTGCCCGACTACTCCTTCGAGTCGCCGGCGACCACCTACGCCGATCCGGACATCGACTCCTGGCAAAAGACGCCCCAACCGGCTTGGTGGGTTGACACCGGGGGCACCAACAGCTACACGTGGGCTGAGCTCACCGGCGAGTTCCTCAACACCCCGGCGGGCGCCCCCGCCCATATCGACAACTGCGACGGCAACCAGGCACTCTTCTTACTCGCCGACCCGCAGGTCGGTGTCTTCCAGGACTACGACTCGACCTACGGGACCAACAGCGTCCCGACTCATGCCTTCGACGCCGCTTTCGAGGCGGGCAAGTCTTATCTTTTGGTCGTCGGGGTGATCGGCGGCGGGGGTGGCATGACGAATGGCGCCAGTCTGGAGCTCGGCCTGTATTATCGGGACGACGCGAGCAACCAAGTGGTGGTCGCGGCCACCAACCTCGTCTATTCCAGCGCGCTCTTTCCCAATACCACCAATTTCATCGATTTCACCGCGCAACTCCCCACCGTAGAGGCGGGCGATGCCTGGGCTGGCCGCCATATCGGCATTTTGCTGTTGTCCACGGCCAGTTTGGGGGGATATGGGGGTGGGGGATATTGGGATTTGGACAATGTCCGCCTGACTTCGGCCAGCGCGCCGGTATTGTCGGGCTGCACCGTGACTAACGGCCAGTTTGCCTTCACGCTGCAAAGCGATCCGGGGGCCGCTTGCGAAGTCCTGGCCGCAGCCAACCTGTCGCTGCCGGCCTCTCGATGGACGAGCCTGGGCACCGTAACCAACCTCACGGGCAGGATGATCTTCGTGGACAACACGGCCAATGCCGGCAGGCGGTTTTACCTGGCGCGCCTGGTGGAATAGCCGGAGCGGTGGATGCAGACGACTTCCCATCGGCCAAACGCAGCGCGGGCTTTCACGCTTACAGAATTGCTGGTAGTCATCTCGCTCATCGCGATGCTGGCGGCCTTGCTGTTGCCGGCGCTGGCTTCCGCGCGTGCTGCCGGCCAGCGCGCGGCCTGCCTGTCGAACCTGCACCAAATCGGCGTTGCCGTGCGCGCTTACGCCAGCGATAACGGCGGCCTGATTCCATACGGTCCCAAAGCCCCGCCGTTCACCAGCCCGGAGGATTTCTACACCTCGACCGGGGCCCCGACGAGCCTGATTTCCCTGCACGGCGGCTCGCCGGTCGGTTTGGGGTTGCTGCTGGCGCAATACCTGGCCAGCCAGCCCAAGGTCCTGTTTTGTCCCGCCGCCGACCAACCCCTGGACTCCGGGGCGGAACTCGCCAAGGTGGGCATCGACCAAGCCCAGTGCAGTTACTATTACCGGCACGCTGGAGTGACCCAGTTGTTCGATACCCCCGGCACCAATGCCGCCCCGGAGAACCTGCAACTCGACAACCTGGGCGGCAACCGCAATGGCCTGCCCATCCGGGCGTTGGCCCTGGACACCATGTTCCTTTGTCCGCCGCAGTTGGCGGTCTTCAACGTAAAGCCCAGCACCCATCACCAGCAGCGGTCCGCCGACATCCTCTTCTCCGATGGCCACGCCCTGGCCCGCTCCAACGGGGATGGCCGCTTCACTGTGAACGTGAGCGATTACTCGCAACTGCTCATGGCCTTCAACCTGATCCTCCACGTCTTCGAACAGGCCGACATCCAGCCCTGAAATCAAAGTCTGGCCAAGCCAGGGATGGTTTGCTAGGTTGCGCGAGCCGATGAATTTTCTGGGCAACACGCGGATTGGAGAATGGCTGGAAGGCCTGGGTCAACTCACGCTCCTGGCAAAAGAGGCCGTGCTGTCCCTGTTCACCTTCAGGGTGGCCTGGCGCGACCTGCTTTACCAGGTCTATTTCATCGGTGTCAAGTCGCAGTCCGTGGTGCTCGTCACCGGCGCCTTCACCGGGATGGTCCTGAGCGCCCAAACCTACCTCCAATTCCACAAAGTCAAGATGGATACCGCCACCCTCGCCGTGGTGAGCATCTCTATGTGCAGCGAGTTGGGGCCGGTTTTGACCGGATTGATGGTTGCCGGGCGGGTCGGGGCGGCCATCGCCGCCGAGTTGGGCACGATGCGCGTGACCGAACAGATCGATGCCCTGCGCACCCTGGCCACACACCCCGTTGATTACCTGGTCGTCCCGCGCCTGCTCGCCCTTCACCTGGTCCTGCCCCTCCTGACCGCCGAGGCCATCGTCGTCGGCATTGGCTCCGGATTCGTGGTAGGGGTTTACCTGTACGGCATCGATCCCACGTATCTGTGGGCCAACGCCCAAAAATACACCACCTCGGAGCATGTGACCATCGGGCTCATCAAGGCGGTCATTTTCGGCGGCATCGTGGGGCTGATTGGCTGTTACAAAGGAATGTCTTGCGGCGAAGGAGCCCAGGGAGTCGGGCGCGCCACCACCGAGGCCGTGGTCTATTCCTCCATTACCATTCTCATTTCCAATTTCTTTCTCACCCTGACTCTCAGCCGGGTGTTGGATATGCTATGATTGAAGTCCGCGACCTCAGAAAGAGTTTCGGCCCCAACCTGGTCCTGGATGGCGTCAGTTTTCGCATCCAAAAGGGCGAGTCGGTCGTCATTGTCGGCCGCAGCGGCGGGGGCAAGAGCGTCTTGCTCAAGCACCTTATCGGCCTGCTCAAGCCCGATGCCGGGGAGGTGTTAATCGAGAACGACAATATTGTGCCGATGAATGAACGGCAACTCCTGCCCGTCCGCCGCAAGTTCGGCATGCTCTTCCAGAGCGCCGCCCTGTTCGATTCCATGACCGTCGCCGAGAATGTCGCCTTCGCCTTCCGCCGGGACCCCTCGCTCTCGGAGCCGGAAATCGCCCGCCGCGTCGCCGAGATGCTCGAGATGGTGGACTTGCCCGGCACCCAATCCAAGAACCCCTCTGAGTTGTCCGGGGGCATGCGCAAACGGGTCGGCCTGGCCCGTGCCATCATCTACAACCCGGAGATTGTCCTCTATGATGAGCCCACCACCGGCCTGGACCCAATCGTGTCCGACAGTATCGACCACCTCATTCTACGGGTGCGGGATCGGCTGCGCGTCACCACCGTGGTCGTCACCCATGATTTGCGGACCGCGCGCCGCCTCGGCCAGCGCATCCTGATGTTGCACGCCCGGAAAATCTACGCCACGGGCACCGCCGACGAGATCTTTGAGTCCCAAGACCCGGTCCTGCGCCAGTTCATCGATGGCATTTCAGACGAGAAGGCAATGACTATGAAACCTGGGAGCTTATGACCAAACTATCATTGGCATGGAAAGTGGGGTTGTTTGTCTTCATCAGTTTGGTGATGATAGCAGGGCTGGCGATCGAGTTCAGCAAGGGCCTCCTTTTCTTCGAGCACACCAACACCATCTATCTCCACGCCCCCGATGTGGTCGGCCTCAAAAACCGCGCCGACGTCCTCATGTCCGGCGTCAAGGTCGGCAGCGTCGCCGAAATCAGCCTCGATCCCGACGGCAAAAGGGCCACCCTCGCGCTCAAGATTCACACGCGCTACAAGATCCGCCAAGACGCCCGCTTCGTCATCCAGCCCTCCGGGCTCCTGGGCGATGAATATGTCGCCATCATACCCACAGAAAACCAAGGACCCGTATTGGCGGACGGGGCCAACGCCAAGGCAGAGGCCCCGTTCAACCTCGATGAGTTCGCCCGCTCTGCCGGCGGGCTCATCGAGCGCCTGGACAAAACGGTCGAAGGGCTTGGCGCCATGATTGGCGACGTCCGCAAACACTTGCTCAACGAACAAACTCTCACCAACTTCTCGGCCGTCGCCAACAACCTCCGAGCCGCTTCCGAACGGGCCTTGACCACCATGGATCACTTGAATGCCCTGGTGGCCTCAAACGGCCCGGCCATCTCCCAGTCGGGCAGCAACCTGGTGGCCTTCTCCGATAGCATGGACAAGTTCGCCGACGCCCTCAACGGTGTGGTGGCAAGCAATCGAACCGCCATCGCGGCGGCCGTCAAAAACCTGGACGACTCGACCGAGATCCTCAAGGGCTTGCTGGGCGATGTCCAGGCCGGCAAGGGCTTGGCCGGAACCTTGCTCAAGAACGAAGAACTGGCCGCCCACGTGTCGCTCGTCGCCTCGAATCTCAGCGTCACGACCAGCAACCTCAACCGCCTCGGGCTTTGGGGCGTGATGTGGCGCCATAAGCCGCCCAAAGCGTCCGCCGTTCCACCGCCCCAACCGCTGGCTTCCCCCAAGGAATCCAATCCCTCAGAATGATTTATGGCGCTCTGGGTCATTCGCATCCTCTTTCTGCTGCTGTGCACCACCGGCGGTTACGCCGTCAGCCAGGTCCGGCCCGAGTTTGTCGGCGTTCCTCACAGCGGTTTCTTGGGCCTCGTGATTGGTTTTGGGTTCGGCTGGCTCATGATTGCGGTGGACGAAATGCTCAAGGGCTTCTCGTTGCGCGCCTTTTCCGCCACCACCTTCGGCCTGCTCCTGGGCACCGTCGTCGCCCTGCTCATCGACCAATCGGGCCTCTTCGAAAACGTCGAGGAGAAGCCCACCCGCTGGCTGATCCGCCTGAGCCTCTTCCTGAGCTTCGGCTACATCGGCATCATCCTGGCCATGCGCAGCAACAAGGAGGACTTCTCCCTCATTATTCCATACGTGCGGTTCGCCCCCCAGAACAAGCCCGAGAACCTGCTGTTGCTGGACACCAGCGTCATCATTGACGGCCGCATCGCCGACCTCATCGAAGCCAATTTCCTCGAGGGCCTGATTGTCGTCCCGCGGTTTGTGTTGAAGGAATTGCAGCAGGTGGCCGACGCCAGCGACCCGGTCAAGCGAGCCCGCGGCCGGCACGGCCTCGAAGTGCTCAATCGCATCCGGCGCAATGCCCGCAACGAAGTGAAGATTCATGACGGCGATTTCCCGGACGAGAAGGACGTGGACGCCAAGCTCATCCGGCTGGCGCGCAACCTGGGTGCCAAGCTCTTCACCAACGATTACAACCTCGGCAAGATTGCCGAGTTGCAGTCGGTCAACTACGTCAACGTCCATGAGGTGGCCAAGTCGCTCCGGCAGGTCCTGCTGCCGGGAGAAACCCTGGCCTTGCGCCTGGTGCGCGAAGGCAAGGACAAGGGGCAGGCCGTGGGCTACACCGCCGATGGGACCATGGTGGTCGTCAACAATGCCCAGAACCTCATCGGCCGCCAGGTCGAGGTGCAAGTCCAGAGCCTGCTCCAAACCGGCGCCGGCGTCATTGTCTTCGCTGAATTGCCGCAACCCGCTTCCCCGGCCGAGCCCCCTCAGCCCTGGCCCAGGCCCGAAACCCGCCCGCAAACCGATTGAAACCTGCCAATCAAATCCTATGCCGCCTAAAGCAGCTCCTGCCCCCCGGCCAAATCAGCTTCGCCAAATCGGTGCTCGAAGCCCATGCCGGCGACAAGTGGTTTGCCACCCACAGGCCCGACGCCGTCGCCTTCCCGCGCTCTACCGCCTCCGTGGCCGCGCTCCTGCGCTTCGCTCACCAGCACCGGATCCCGGTGACCCCCCGCGGCGCCGGGCAGGGCTATGTCGGCGGTTGCGTGCCCGTCCGGGGAGGCATCGCCCTGTCCCTGGCTCGCATGAATCGCATCCGCGAGATTAACCCCGCCGATTTTGTCGCCGTCGCCCAACCGGGCGTTATCACCGCCCAACTCCAGGCCGCCGTCGAGAAAAAGGGCCTCTATTACCCCCCCGATCCCGCCAGCCGCGCCGAGTCCTCCATCGGAGGCAACATCGCCACCAACGCGGGCGGACCGCGCTGCCTCAAATACGGGGTCACCCGTGACTACGTGCTGGGATTGGAAGCGGTGCTGGCGGACGGCACCGTGGTGCGCCTCGGAGGCCGCGCCCACAAGAATAAAACCGGGTTCGATTTCGCGCGGCTCCTGGCGGGCTCTGAAGGCACGCTGGCAGTGGTCTGCGAGGCCACGCTGAAACTGCTCCCCCTGCCCCCCTTTCGCGCCCTCCTGGCCGTCGGTTTTGCCTCCGTCCCAGATGCTATCCGCACACTCCATGCCATCTTCGCCGCCGGGTTCCTGCCATCGGCCCTGGAAATCGCCGACGCCTTCACGCTCGCAGCCGCTTATCAGCGCACCCGCAGCCGCCGCCTGCAAGGATGCCAGGCCCATCTCATTGTGGAACTGGACGGGCAGGAAGGCTCCGTCCGCTCCGAATTGCGCGAAGTCCAACGCCTGGTCCGCCGCCAAAACCCGCGCTTCATCCAGCGGGGCTTGGGCCCCAGCCAGTGCGAAGCCCTCTGGCAGGTCCGGCGCGAGTTCTCTTACGCCCTGCGTGATACCGGCCTGACGAAGTTGAACGAGGATGTTGTGGTCCCCCGCAGCCGATTGGAAGACTTGTTCGGCTTCGCCGCGCGCCTCCAGAAAAAACACGGCCTGCCCGTCGCCTGCTTCGGCCACGCCGGCGACGGCAATATCCACGTGAACGTGATGGTCGACTACAGCCAGCCGCAGGCCGCCGCCCGGGCTGATGCCGCCCTGGATGAACTGTTCCGGCAGGTGCTCGACTGGGGCGGCGCCATTACCGGCGAGCACGGCATCGGCCTGGCCAAGAAAACCTGGTGGCCCATGGCAGTCTCGCCGGAAACCCTCAAACTCCACCGCACCCTCAAACGAGCACTGGACCCGCGCCACATCCTCAATCCCGGAAAGTTTGTCTAGGGCTACTGCCGGTCGTGATACGGGTTGCCCTCGCCGCGCCCGCCACGGTAGCCGCCCGCACCTCCGCCCCCACCTCCGCCCGCACCTCCGCCCCCCTGAGGCCGGTCCTCGCGCGGACGGGCCTCGTTGACCGTCAATGCACGGCCCTGGAAGTCCTTGCGGTGGAACATGGTAATGGCCTTCGTGGCATCTTCCTGAGACCCCATCTCGACAAAGGCAAAACCACGCGACCGTCCGCTCGCCCGGTCTTGCATAATATTGACCCCAACCACCGCCCCCGCCTGCCCAAAATAATCCTGCAGGTCGTTCTCGGTCGTTGTGAACGGTATGTTCCCCACGAATAATCTGGCTGCCATAACTCTTATCGATTTCTCCGCTGCTGGGGCTGGTGTACGTTCCTGTTCCGAGGTCTCAAATCGTCTGCTCTAAAAGCCCAAAAGACAATTACCGCATCACCTAGTCTCTGCTGCTGAATTGCCCGCATTAAACATCGAATCCCGCAAAAAGACAAGAGAATAATTGCGGGATATTCCCAGCGAATAGAATCACACCAAAAACGTCAGACATCCTATATGCGCAGGTTTCTCTGTTTCCTCAGACACAGCTTTTATTTGGGGCTGGCGGCGTTCGGTCCGCCGGTTTGGGCCCAGAACCTGTTGACCAACGTGAGCCTGGGGATTTTGGAAGACCCGCGCCCGGGCTATTGGCTGGCGGAAAAGCCGGACCTGGGCGTGTGGTGGTGCGAGAGCGGCTGGAAGATCGGCCGTGAACACGCGCTGCCCGAGAAGCCCCGGAACGGCCAGCCGCACCCGGTGAGCCTCTCCGCCGCGCGCGGTGAATTCGAGGCGGCGCAGGTGATTTTGAATCCACGCAAGCCCTTGGAATTGCTCGGCGCCACAGTGGGTCCCTGGCGCGACAGCCACGGCCGCCCTGGCGCCATAAGCGCCGAGTTGTTGGAAGTGGCCTACGTGAAGGTCACGCATCCCACCGACAGTTCCTGCGCGCCGGGCTGGTATCCCGACCCTTTGCCGCCGCTGCGCCTGCCCTTGAAACTGGCGCCCGCGCGCTGCCAGCCGATTTGGCTTTCGTTCCACGTTGACCCAAGCGCCCAAGCGGGTGATTACACCGGAGAGCTGCAGTTGAAGACCTCGACCGGCAGCTTTGCCGTGCCGCTGGGCCTGCACGTCTATCGTATCGAACTGCCCCGCGACACCCACCTCAAGAGCGCGCTCGGCCTGGGTTCCGGCGAGATCAACCTTTTTCATCACCTGAAATTGGCCGTCCACCAGCGCCAGGTCTATGAAAGCTACCTGACGAATTTCGCCGCCCATCGCATCGCGCCCTATTCGTTCTTCGACTATGCCCCGATCGACATCCGTTTCCCCGGCGACACCACCAACAAACAGGCGAAGGTGGATTTCACCGCCTTCGACCCCGAGGCGGCCAAGTGGCTGGACCAATACCGGTTCACGACCTTCGGGCTGCCGTTGCGCGGCATGGGCGGCGGGACCTTCCAAAGCCGCAGCCTCGGCGAGCTGGAAGGCTTCAAAGAAGGCACGCCGGAACACGCCCGGCTCTTCAAAGACTACCTGGGCCAGGTCGAGACGCATTTGCGCCAACGCGGCTGGCTGGACAAGGCCTACACCTATTGGTTCGACGAACCGGATCGCAAGGATTTCGAGTTTGTGGTCCAGGGCATGGAGCGCATCCGCGCCGCCGCCCCCGGCCTCCGGCGCATGTTGACCAAGGAGCCCCACCCCGAGCTCGAGGGCCACGTCGAAATATGGGCCGGGCTCACGCCGGAATGGACGCCGGAAAAAGTCCGGGCCCGCCGCGCCGCCGGCCAGGAAGTCTGGTGGTACATCTGCTGCGGACCCACCGCCCCTTATCTTACCGAATTCATCGATCACCCGGGCACCGAATTGCGCCTCTGGCCCTGGCAATCCTGGCAATACGGCGTGCAAGGAATCCTCATCTGGGCCACGACCTACTGGACCAGCAGCAGCGCCTTCCCGCCGCCCAAAATCCAGGACCCCTGGACCGACCCGATGAGCTACGTCTCCGGTTACGACTTCAAGCCGGGCCACGTTGGCTACTGGGGCAACGGCGACGGCCGCTTCCTCTATCCGCCCCGCGGCGCGGCCACCAACGACACACCCTGTCTGGAACCCCCAGTGACCTCTTTCCGCTGGGAGAACCTGCGCGACGGCATGGAGGATTACGAGTACCTTTGGCTGCTCCGACAGGCCGTGGAAAAAAACCGCGATTCAAAGACAAACGCCGACCTGGTCCGGGAAGCCGCGAACCTGCTGCAAGTGCCCGCCGATATATCTCAAGACACGCGCCACTTCACGACCGACCCGCGCCTGCTGTTGGCCTACCGCGACCGCGTGGCCCGCCTAATCGAGCGGCTCAACCAATAAGAAGACGACGCCATAGTGCGGATGTCGCCCGGGACAACGCCCCGCCCGCTCGGCTACCGTTCGATGATCTCCGTGATGCTTGGAGTGCGCGGCGTTCCCGCGCTTTGTGCCTCCCCTTCTGTACCACCGCCCGATGAACGGCGCCGAGACCTCCTCGGTCAGGGCTGTCTTCCACCCGAGCGTCAGGGCCCGTTCCAGGCGCAGCGACTCCTCATCGAACGGCAGACCGCACCCGAGCGCCCGGCGCGGCCAAGTGCAAAACCGGCCTGCCAGGGGCGGGGCCGGGGGCGCTGCAGGCGCGCGCCAGTCCCGCTCGGAGGCCGCTTGCGATTAACAATAGATCTCCAATTCTTTCAAGCAGGGTGGGCGGCTTTTCTGTGGCATGGCCGGTGCGAGCACGGCTTCGCCAGGGCAAGAAGCGCGTGACGGACCTCCGGTCTGCCGGATTTATCCCCTGGGGTTTGGACATTCGTGCTGCGCGCCGACTGTCTATGGAGCCCGCGCTGAAAGCGCGCAGCATAGCAGCCCAGGGTAGCACCCTGGGAAAGCCGGCCTTGCTCGGCTCTTGCGCTCTGCAAGGGCGCAGGTCACGGGGGCTGCCCCCGCCCTTGCAGGGCGGGTTCGGATTGCGCGAGGGTTTTCCCAGGGCGGCTGCCCTGGGCTGATGTGCCTGCACGCCGTTGGCGTGCAAAATGGCCAAACACCAGATCCCGCATGGATGAGAGAATTTAGCCACGGCAGTACCGTCGCCGTCGCCTCCTTGCTGCCGGCTGAAGCCGGCGTTCCGGATGACAGAAAGAAGCCACGCCAGTCTTGTCGCCGGCATGTGGATCGTGCATTATCCCGGCATGGCTTTTCGGATTCATGACAGCGTCGTGCGCGGCGAGGTTGACAACCGCGCGAAGGGCATCGTGCGGGGCAAAATCTGGGTCGAGGGCCGCGCGGAGCCCGTGGTGCTCGAACTCAAGGGCAACGCCTGGCCGGACCTTGCCGGCTGCCGGCTCACGTTCACTAACCCGCAGAAGCGCCTCCCGCATCCGCATCTGGATTCGCTGCATCCCCTCCAGCGCGGCAGCGCCGGCGACCTCACGGCCTCGCGAAAAGTTCGTGTGTTTGACGTGCCGCTGCCAGAAGCGCTGGACAGGATTCGCCGAAAGGAGAAGCCGCCGGAGCATACGGCCAATAGTCTTTATCTGGAATGGTTCAGCGAGGCCAATGGGCGCGTGGTGATCGAGAGCGCGGATTACGAAGTGACGATCTCTCCGCCCGAATGGCGTATGACGCCTGAGGAAGAGGCGGAGCGCGCCAGGCAGGCCGCCGCGGGCATGGCTGATTTCATGGGAAAGCTCACCAAGGCCATAGAACAGCATCGCCCTTGGAGCGGGCTTTCCTGATGCTGCGTTCACAAGCGCGTCGCTCAAGCGCGCGCTGGATCATTTGTGCAAGTCGCAGGGCCGGCGGTCGTCAATCGCGGAGCCGTTGGTTTCGTCGACTGACTGGCGGAAACTCCCCCTCTCCCTGGGGAGAGGGCAGGGGTGGGGACGGAGCGGCCCTTTTTCAGACTGACCTCGGTAGGAACAATATGCGCCCTGCCTGCTAAGGTTTGATCAATCGGAAGAACAGGCTGCCGCTGGCGGCAGGCCAGTTGGTCGACATGAGGCCGTCGGTTTCGGGGTGGTCTTGCCAGGCACCGCTGCCGAGGCTGGATAGGGTCTGCAGGTGGACGCCCGGGCGGCCAAGCCAGGAAACCAGGACATGGCCGGGGGTGGAGAGGCTGGCCTTGAGGTTGCCGAAGGACGGTTCGACGTACGGCTGGCCGAACTGGTCCAGGGGCAGGGCGTACTGGCCGACGGCGCGGACATAGCGGACGTGGTTGGACCCCGAGGCGGCCTCGTTGTCCGAGCCGTTGATGCTGTACTTGTAGGTCAGGGCGAGCGAATCGCCTTTCGGCATGTCGAGCGTGATCGAATAGACCAGGCTGGGGCTCGCATTGGTCAACTGATAGGCGGCCAGGCCGGCTTGCGACCAGGACAACCATCCCGCCGAACCGCCGGAAAGCTGGCCCAGGAAATAACCGTTCATATAGACGCCATCGGTCGTCGGATCGAAGACGTGCGAGTCGGTGCCGACGGCGTTGGTCATGCTGACGCTGAAGGTCACGAGGGTGTCGGTGGAAAGGAGGTCATCGACGTTCAGGTCGCTGAAGAACAGGACCGGCAGCACCAAGGGTCCGTTGGCCGCCGCGAGGTTGAACGACCGGTTGTTGCCCCCGGTCGAGGTGGGTTGTTCCCAGCCGCTGGGGGGTATGCAGAACTTGTACTGCTCGGCCGTTCCAGGGGCGTCGGAAAAGGTCCAGACGCCGCTGTAGATGTTCGGGTTGCTGGCAGCCGGGTCGTTGGTCAAGGTAAAGCCATCCGACCAGCTCGTGAATGGACCGCGGCATTCGATGGTGTTGACACTGGGCACAAAGCCGCCGCTCAGGATTTGCGCGGACATATCCACCTGGAACGTGACCTCGTTGGTCACGGGCCGGATTCCGGGAGGCTTGTCATTGAAGTACACGACGGGCAGCGTTTGGTCGCCGCCGGCGACGGTGAAGGAGCGGTTGTTGCCCCCAGTCGAGAAGGGGCTCTCCCAGACCTGGCCGGGATTATAATAGAACTTGTATTGCACGCCGGCTCCGACGTCGGCCACGACCGGGTAGGTCCCGCTGTAGAGGTTGGTATTGCTGCCGGCAAAATTGTTGGTGAGGAGGAAACCGGTGGCTACCCAGCCCTCGAAAGCACCCGGGCAAAAGACGTCGCCGATCGTCGGGTCGAAATCACCCAGGAAGACTTGCTCGGTCATGTCGACTTGGAAGGTCACATTGTTGGTGGGCGTCGAGGGGGACAGGTCGTTGAAATAGACGACTGGCAGCACCAAGGTGCCACCGGTGGCCGGCAACGTGGCCGTCCGGTTGCCGCCTTGGGTGGAAGTCGGGCTTTCCCACGTGCTCGGGTCAATGTAGTACTTGTACTGGAGCGTGCCGCCGTTGGCGTCGGCCGTGTCATCGGCCGTGCCGGTAAAGAGGTTGGGATTGCTGGCGGATGAATTATTGGTCAAGGGCAGTTCGCCCCAACTGTTGAAGGAACCGCGGGCGCTGACGCTCCCGGTTGCCAGGGAGAAGTTGCCGAGGTTGATTTGAGCGGTCAGATCCACCTGGAACGTGACCAGGGTGTCGGCGCGCGCCACGAGGCCGGCGCCCAACAAGAGGCCCGCCCCGAGCCCGGAACGGATGCAATTGGAAAAGATTGTAGGCTTCATAATGTCATTTAACCATGGAAGAGTCTAGCGCCCGGCCTTGGTGCGTCAAGGACAAAAGCCTGGTCTCCGCAAGCCAAGTGGTGATCGCAATCAACCACAGAATCCGATTGAGAATTTTGGCGCTCGGCGCAGATTGTCAGCGGCAATGCCAACAGTTATGGCCGACGAAATGACAGACACGAATCGGAAGGCGCTTCAAATCAACCTCGACGCGCGGCGTTACGGGACCTTTGCGGAAATCGGGGCCGGCCAGGAAGTAGCCCGCTGGTTTTTCCGCGTGGGCGGCGCGGCGGGGACGGTCGCCAAGACCATCTCGGCCTACGACATGGCGGTGAGCGACGCCATCTACGGGCCGACGGACCACTACGTCAGCCGCCACCGCCTCAAGGCCATGCTGGATTACGAGTATGGATTGCTGCTCGAGCGGCTCGAGCAGGGCCGCGGCGCCAAGGCGGCCTTCTTCGTGTTTGCGAACACCGTGGCGACGCGCCCCGCCGAGGGCCACGGCTGGCTCGGAATCCGGTTTCAGGCCGAGCCGGGCGCCGATCCTTGCGAGATCTTCATCCATGTGCGCATGCTCGACCGCCAGACGGTGGACCAGCAGGAGGCCCTGGGCGTCATCGGGGTGAACCTGATTCACGGCAGCTTCTACTTGCATCGCCAGCCCGAGGCCCTCATCCGGGCGCTGCTGGACAACCTGACCTGGGAACGGGTCGAGGTGGACATGATTCGCTTCGCCGGGCCGGCCTTCGGACGGCTCGACAACCGCCTGCTGGCCCTGCAACTAGTCAAGCAAGGCTTGACCGAAGCCGCCATGTTCACCGCCAAAGGCGAGGCCCTCCAATGGGCCGAGGTGCTCTATCAGAAACCGGTGCTCGTCCAGCGCGGCAGTTTCCACCCCCCGACCACCGCGACGCTGGACGTGCTCGAACGGGGGCTCGAGCAATTCGCCCAAGACCCGGAGTTGAAAGGCCAGTCGCCCGTGGTCCTGATGGAAATGACCTTGCGCCACCTGACCACGGGCGACAAAATCGAAGAAAAGGATTTCCTGCACCGGGCAGACACCCTCGGCGCCTTGGGCAAGACCGTGCTCGTCTCCAATTTCCGGCGATTCCACCGCCTGAGCGCTTATCTCTCCCGCTACACCACCCGGCCGATTGGCCTGGCCCTGGGCGCCTCGAAACTCAAAGAGATCTTCGACGAGACCTTTTACAACGAAAACGAAGGCGGCCTGCTCGGGGGCCTGGGCCAACTCTTCAGGAACCAGGCGCGCCTCTATGTCTATCCCAGCCTCGACCTGGAATCCGGCCAGGTCATCACCGGAGAGAGTTTTCCGGCCGCTCCCCATCTGGGCCATCTCCATGCGTATCTGCTGCAGAACCGCTTCATCCGCTGCATCCGCAACTACCAGCCCGCCCTCCTGCCGATTCGCTCTCGGGACGTGCTGGCCCGCATTCAGTCCGGCGACCCTTCCTGGGAGCCCCTGGTGCCCCGGCCCATCGTCGAGCTCATCAAGCGCCACGGCCTGTTCGGTCATCCGACGGACCATCCAGCGGTCACCCATTAGGGCGGATGCCACCTAATGAGACGGTAGTTGAACTGATCGCCCTCCCGGACTTCCGGCCGGGCATCGAGCAGGGAGAGCGCGCGGCTGTCGAAGCGTCCGGCGTGGCGGTAGGCCAGTCTGCCGGCCGCTTGGGCATCGGCCAGCGCCTCGCGACGGTTCTGTTGCCGGGGCGCGATTAAAAAGCGTCGGGCACAGGCCGCGGGGGTTTTGTCCCGGAGGGACATCCGGCAGTAGCCCGGCGTTTCAACGTCGGGGAGGTCAGAACAGAGACCCTCGTCCCGAAGGGACGACTGAGAATACTCGCCGCCCTCAGCCGTCCCTTCGGGACGCACCTCTCTTTCGGTTCGCTGACCCGGCGTTGAAACGCCGGGCGAGCAAGTGTCCCTCCTCACTATTGACACGTTGCCGAGGGTGGAGGTGTCCCAGTAGCTCATGCGCTCAGTCGCCGCGGTCTTCGTCCAGGATTTGCTCGAGAGTGGACCCCGCCTTGCCGGTGGACAACCGTTCGCGCAACTCGGCCAGCCGCGCCAGCCAAGCCTGCCGGTTTGGCGGAGGCGCGCTTGGCGGCACGGCGCTGAGTTTGGCCACAGCGCGGCCCTGGCTGGTGATGACCACTTCTTCGCCTTGCTGCACCAGTTTAACCAGCTTGACCAGGTCGGACTGTATTCGTTCCAACGTTGCCGTCATGGAGGCATTAAATCACCTTGATTGGCAAAGTCAACTTCGCCCACGGGTTGGGCGCGGGCGCGGGGGTATCCCGACACTGCCCCCGGAACGCCGGCCTTAGCCGGCAGCGAAGGTTCGAGCCGATGGGTGGAGTTGGCGCCGCCGGGCGAGCTGATTCGAATTCGCATGGGCAACGGGGTGGTGGAGTTACGGCCTGCCCGGGCGACCCAAGCTCCCGTCGTGAAAGGGTCAATGAAATAGAATGTTACATTCTGGTTAATGGCGGACCCCTTCATGAATTCCGCAGCACGCGGAAAGGGTGCGTCCAGGGGTCGATGCGGCAAATCGAACGGTAAGCGCATTGGTCGCAGGCGGTGGCGGCGCCTTTGCGGTACGGGGCGGCCTCAGCCCGCCCGGCGTAGATTTGCCGGCCCATCTGCCGGAGTTGCTCTTTGACGGCGTCCAGCAGCGCCTCGAATTGGGCCGTGTCCATGGCGTCGAGCGACCTTTTGTCGACCACCCCTTTGCCGGTGAGACGGTAGTTGAACTGATCGCCCTCGCGGGCCTCCGGCCGGGCGTCGAGCCGGGAGAGCGCGCGGCTGTCGAAGCGTCCGGCGTGGCGGTAGGCCAGTTTGCGGGCCTCCTGCGCATCGGCCAGCGCATCGCGGCGGTTCTGTTCCCGCTGGTATTTGCCGCGGAGACTGACATAGAAGACGCCGGCCGGGATGAGCCGTTTGGCGCCGAACCGCTCCTGCGGATTGGGCCAATGGCGCAAGACGTTCAAGTAGGTCAGCAGTTGCAACTGCAACCCGTGGGCCATGAGCACGGGGTCCAGTTGCTTGTGGCCCGATTTGTAGTCCACCACCACACACAGGGCGGAGTCGGTTCCCGGCTCCCGGCAAAAATCCACCCGGTCGATCCGGCCGTAGAGATCGAGCCGATGGCCGTCCTGGGTGTCGATCCTCCATGCCGGCGAGCCCTCCTCCTCGCCGAAGGGCAGTTCGACCTTGGCTGGATCGAACTGGTATTGTTGCTGCATCCACCCCACCAGGGTCTCGACAAAGTCCTGGAGCGACTCCATGAGTATCCGGGCCATGAACCGGCTCTGCTCGCTGGCCTGCAACAGCCCGTCCCGGTAGCTGGCCATGAGGCCCTGGGCAATGCAGCCAACGCGCTGGCGCGCCTCCCTGGGCGTGATGTCGCGCCACCGCTTGTTCTCGCGGCACAGGTCCTCATGAAAGAGCGCCAGCACATCGTGTTGAAAAGTGCCTTGCTCTTTCACATCCAGCTCGAAGAGCTTCCGCTCCTCAGCCCGCAGGCCGGAATTGACGAAGAATTTGAATGGGCAGGCGGCAAATTGCTCCATCCGGCTGACCGATGTGCTCAAAACCGGCCCATAGAGCCGCGCCGCCAGCGCCGGCGAAAGCCGTTCCTGGACCTGCGGATCCTGGAAAAACCGCAGCCGCTCCATCACCGACGCCAGCGCCGGCAAGCCAGCCAGTGCTGTGATGTCGATCCCAGGCACTCCCTGACCCTCCTCCGCCGGGGAGGATGCGGGCAGGATGCCCGCGCCACTCTTGAGCAGCGGCACAACCAACTCGCTGGCGTGCTCGCTTCGGCGCCAGTCGGTTTCCCGGGGGGCGAACTCCATCGGCAACGACGGAAAGAGTTGGCGCACCTGTGACAGGAAGGGCGAGGGGTTGAGCGGCGCCCCCTTGGCATTGTGCGAAGCGGCTGTCAGAACCAGCCGTTGCCGCGCCCGGGTGCAGGCAATGTAAGCGTAGTAACGTTCTCGGCCAAGTTGTTGGCGAACCGTGGCCCCCAGGACAATGTTGCGCTTTTCCAGTTCGAGCCGATCCACCTCGGTCAGCAGCACCGCCGCCTCTGGCGGGGCCGGGAAGAGGGTTTCGTTGAGCCCGAGCACCAGGGCGAGCTTGATGTCCGGGTTGCGCGACCGATCTACCGCCCCGATTAGCACCTGGTCCAGGGCGGGAGGAATCACCCCGACAGTCAGGTTGGCCAGGCCGGCGTCCAGTATCGGCAGCCACTCGCGCAGCGAAAGGGGCTCCGTTGGAAAGGCCAGCTCCACATTCCCCAGCCACGAGTTCATCTGCTCCCATACCGTGGCATGAACGGAACTGGGGATGCGGAACCTGGCGCTGGAGATCTCCGCCGAAGCCCATTGCTGGAGCCGCTCCGGAACTTTCAGCGCCCCCCAGAGCTCCCGCACGGCAACGGCCAGATGCCGGCCCGTGGGCCTGTTCTGCCGGGCCGCCATTGCCAGGGCCAGCCGCTGGAACGGGGGCAAGAGCCGCCGATGCAGGTCCGCCAGCCACCTGGTCAGTTCCGGCTCCTGCTCCACGACGATCGGCCTCTGCCAAACCGAGCCCTGCCAGCCCCGCGCCAGCGCTTCGTTCTCCAGACGGTCCACTTCCACCTCCGCCGCCGGCGCCAGACCCGTCTTGAGCGCCCCAAACCAGTCGTCCCGCTGCCAGCCCGACGCCACCGTCCGCAATGCGCTCCGGGTCAACTCGGCCAGCGGGTGATGCGATACCGACTCGCGCCGGTCCAGAAAGAAGGGAATCTCATAGCGCGAAAAGACGCGTTGCAAGGGCTCGTGATAGCCTTCCAGTTTCCGGACCAGCACGGTCACCTCGCGATACCGTCCGCCCTCCCGGACGTGCCGGAGGATCTCGCGCGCCGCCAATGTCACCTCAGCCTCCGCATTCGAGCACAGCGCCACGCGCAAGCTCCGCGCCAGGGCAGCGTCCGGGATTGCCGTGTCGCGCGCCGCTGCCAGGTTGTCCGAATGCTCCGGCGGCGGGGGCGCGTAAGGCTGCGGCTCGGCCCAAAACTCCTCGAGATGCTGCAAGACCGGGTTTTTCAAAAAACGGGTCCGGTTTGGATGCCGCGACAACATTTCGACCAAAATCGCCGCGTCGGGCAGGCTGCTGAACCGTTTCTGGCACTGCTCGAATGACTTGCGGACGACCGACCAGTTCGAGAGCCAGGAAATCTTCCCGTCCGCCAGCCGGTCCAGGCAAAAAGTGAGGGTCGCCTGGCGGCAGTGCGGCATCAGCGCAGCCAGCAAGTCCAACTCCTGCAGCGACCACTCCGCAAAACCATCAACCCATAGCTGGTCGATGTTCAGCCCGCTCCCCGCCACGTCCACCTTCCCGCTTCGGCCTCCGGATTCCAGATTTCGGATTTCGGATTTCGGATTTCGGATTTCGCCCCCCCCCCGTTCTCCGCCAAGCGCCTCGACCGCCGCCCCCAGCAGGCAATCGGCATCCTGCAAGTCATGCGCCTTGAGCCAGTCCAGATAATCTCGCAGCAGAGTCGCAAGGTCTTGCAGCTTATACGTGAGACCCTCCACCTCCTGCACCTGCCCGGCCAATTGGAGCAGGGACTCGGGCGTGAGTTGGTGCCGCTGCAACTCCCCCAAAACCTGGCTGAGCTGTTGGGCAAAGCCGGTCAGCCGCGCGCTGGCGCGGAACAGCTTGAGTTCATGGCGCTTGCGGGCCAGCAATCCCCGCAACACCATCAGCCGGCCCTCCTCATCGAGCATCTCGGGCGAGGAAAGGCCCAGGCAGTCGAAAATGAAACGGGCCAGCCGCTCGAAAGAAAGAATATGCAGCCGCGTGTATCCGGCAATGCTCGGAGAAGCCAGAAACTGCCGCTCCAACTGGTAGGTCGTCTGCTTGGGCGCAATCAGCAGCAGCGGCGCCCCCTCCGGGGAGGCCCCAAGGGCGTGATGCACCTCGGTCAGACAACGGAACGTCTTCCCGCTCCCGGCCGGCCCGAGTAAAAACCGCACCTGCACCCCGTAATCTTGCGAAACCACCGGGCGAGAGCAAACTTTTATGGAGGATCGCCTCGAGGTGGCGCGGCGTTGGCTGCCTAATCATGCAGCAGGAAGATCGCGGCAGCGAGGCTCGTGCCTGCGGCCAGGAGGACCCAACGATACCGCTTCCAGGTCTGTGAGTAGTCCGACAGTTGCATGAACAGGTCGGCGAGATACGCACTGCAATACAACACGTTGGCGATGGCGGCCGCGACCAGCAACCCGGCTGCCGACTGCCACGTCAGCGTGGACCGCGGCGCGTGGTGGCAAAGCATAGTGCCCGCGACCACCAGCGCGAGCGCGCCGTTGTAAACGATCCTGCGCGGCTCCCAATACCGCAGGCTCTCAGTAATCAGGCTGTTCATGGCTTTGAATGGGTTGTGTTCATGGTTTAGATGGGGTTGTCGTCCTGCCGCCGATCCAATCCACCAGCAGAAAAGCGCAGGCGAAGAATGGAAAGACGCCATACAGCGTATCGCTGGCCGAGTGGGAGTGCCGGTCCACTGCCCTGAAGACGGTCAGGCAGAAAAACGCGGCGAGCAGGCAGACGATGGCGCCCGGGACCGACACGGGCAGATAGAACCAGCCGATCCGCTTGAACCAATTCGCTTGCATAGTTTTTACCAGGACGCCACGTTACTTTGCATCACAAAGTTAAGCTTGTCAAGCCGGACGGATCGACAGACCACCGCGCCCGGGTGGCGGCAGCTGAGCGCGGCCAGTCGCTCCGCCTACAACCCCGTCCGGAGGCGAATCGTGTGCGGGGCCAGGGGCGGTGTGGGCCGCATGGCCAGATTCGACGAAGTTAAAGGGGATGAAACCGAGCCATGAACTCCTCAGGCTGGCGTTTTCCAATCACGTCGAACACCGCGTTGGTGTCAACCAGCACAATCATGCGCCGTGCTTGCGGCTGATATATCTGGCGCGTGCGTCGCCTGGCCGAGCTAGCGGCTTGAGCGCGGGTCCAGGCCAGTGCTCCTCTGGTTGGGGCCCAGGGCAAGGCGCGCCCAGCAGTTGTGCTTCCACCACCGCCGAAAGGCTCCTGCGGGATTCCTGGGCAAGCTGCTCCCCTCGCGCTATGGCCTCGCGAGAGAGCAAAAGGTCCTTCCGCTGTTTCATGGAATGAATATACACGCGCCCGTGCGCATACCGCAAGACCAGTGCGCGTAGCGCGACGGCGGGACCCCTGCTACGTTCCAGTTCAGCATCACGCGACATCAAACAACTCCTGGAGGATTTGTTCGCGTCGTTGCGGAGTCATGTCGCCTTCCCACTGGACTTGGGTAGTGCGAAGTTCCTCGACCACGGCATTCCATTGAGAGGCGGCACCGGTCATGCTCATGGCGCCAAAGTAACTCCCGCCTCTTGGGAAAACAGGCGCAGAAAGGCGTCGGTTAACTAGAGCCTGTCCCAAAAGCTCCTATTCCGGACCTTTGTCGCAACCTTCGTCGCCAACTTAGTCGAAAAATGGCCAATTCGACAAAGGTCGCGACAAAGGTTGCGACAGAGTCTTCCGTTCGCCGGGCCCCCTCGCCGCGCCGGTTCAACAACCGGCTCACCGCAAGGTCAGGAGGTTGGTCTGGCCTGCCCCTACCAACGTGGCGCTCTGCCGGCCAATCGCTACCAACTGCATCTCACCCAACATGTCCCCAACGAACAGCGTCTTGCCGTTGATCATGGCCGAAGGCCGTGTCGGGTGAAAAACGATGGCCTGCAACCGAATGGCCGGCGGCCCCGGCGACGGCGTTTCAGGGGCGCCTTCCACCGGGGCGTTGGTAGCTGAACCGGGCTCGGAGATGATTGCGATGCCCGTGGAGGGCGCATTGGCCGCCAACTCTGCTCCCCCAACGGGGGAGCGTGGAGATTCGGCGCCCACCCTCGCGGGTTGCCCGGCGGATGGCGGGACCGGGCCGGCCGTATCGCGGTCCGCCGAGGCGGGAGATGCGGGCTGTCCGGGGCTTGACCCGTGCCCGGCGGGCGCGGTCGCGGCAGCCGGCGCCGGGCCATGGCCTGGAATCGCTTGCCAAATCAGAAACAACGCCAGCAATCCGGCCGCGCCCGCCGCACCCAGGCGCATCAGGCCCGGGCCTCGAGCCGGGACCGGCGCGGTTTCCGAGGGACGGAGTTGTGGGCCCGGGGCGCCGGATGACGGGGCTTGTTGTTGGACCTGTTTGGTCCGTCTCAACGCATCGTTAATCAAGCTCATGCGGCGAAGTGTCCTTCCAGTTCACGGACGGCGCGGCTGACCATGTGGAAATCAATCCGCTCCCGCTGCTGGACAAACCCCGCCAGCAGGGCCTTGTCGCAAATGGCGTTCACCAGCCGGGGAATGCCCTGGCTGTAGCGAAATACCCGCCACAAGGCCGGCCGCGTGAAGTAGGGCGCGCCATTGGCCCCCGAGATCTGGAGCCGATGCTGGACATAGCGGACGACCTCCAACCGGTCCAGCGGCAGCAAATGATACCGGACGGTGATGCGCTGGCGCAGTTGACGGAGACGGGGATTGTTGAGCCGCTCGCGCAACTCCGGCTGGCCCAGCAGCACGATCTGCAGCAGCTTGCGGTTGTCGGTCTCCAGATTGGAGAGCAGCCGGACCTGCTCCAGCAGTTCATCGGTCAAATCCTGGGCCTCGTCTATGAGGAGCACCGCCTCCCGGCCCCCCTCGGCCTGCTGGAGCAGAAACTCGTTCAGGACCGCCAGTGTCTCCAGGCGATCCAGACCATGCACGCCCAGCCCAAATTCAATGGCTATCGCCTTGAGCAGTTCGCCCGCGCTCATGACCGGGTTCAAAATCAGCGCCGTCGCAAATCGGGCGTCCAACTGCTCCAGCAGCGCCCGGCAGAGCGTAGTCTTGCCCGCCCCGACTTCCCCGGTAAGCTGCACAAAACCCTTCCGCTCCCGAATCCCATAGAGCAAATGATTGAAAGCCTCCCGGTGCTTGACGCTGTAAAAGAGAAACCGCGGGTTCGGTGAAATATCGAACGGCGCCAAGGTCAGCCCGTAATAATCCAAATACACGATTCGGACCAAGCAAGAACAATGCCCGCACCCGCGGTCGCAGGGCTGCCCTGAGCCCTGGCCGCACAGGGAGAGCCGGGCGGGCAGCCCTGAAGTCCGAAGGCCGAAGGGCGAAGGAAGTCCGAAGTCCTCACTTGGCGTAGCCAGAACCAAAGGGCCTGGGGAAATCGCAGCCCTAATCTGCGCGGGGAGGTCTTCGGGCGGTTTAAGCCGACTAAAGTCGGCGCCCCGGGCGGCCCCGGCGTCTGGAGGAGCTGCGGCGGCCGGCGGCTGCCGCCGGCGGAGCGCCGACTTCAGTCGGTTTACCGCGTCCGAAGGCCGGCTCGGCTCGGGCGTATTCCGCGGTTCACTCCTTCCGTGAGACATCTTCGCAGCCTGCGAGCAAATTGGGTTATTGCGGTGCAGGGAGCCGCCCATAGGATCAGGGCCTTTTCGGAGTTCGCTCTTCGGACTTCCTTCGACCTTCGACCTTCGGACTTCGGACTTCGGGCGGGGGTATCTGCATACCTTCCGTCCCCGTTCCACACCCCAGTGTCCCAAAAACTGACACATCCAGCCCATGGCCGGGCTCAATCCGTGTCTATCGAGGCTTATCGGTCGTTGGAGTCAACGGCTTGGCCGCCGTTGCCGAGTGGGCCTCCGTTTTGGGCAAATAAAGGGTCCCCGGCGGTTCGTTCGTGGCGGCCGCCAGGAGATTGCGGGTGATCAGGTCCAGATAAAAGGCTGCGTCCAGCCGGCCTCTTTTCCCTTGGACGTTCTTTCCCAGGTCGAGCGACCGCTCGAACCAGGGCCGGGCGGCGGCATATTCGCCCCGCTGGATATAATGCAACCCAATGTAAGCCATCGTGTGGTAGCTGTTCGGATCAAGCTGCTCGGCCCGGTCGAAGTAAGGCCAAGACTCCTCCGACCGATCCAGCCAGTCCAGGCACCAGCCATAGCCCAGATCGCAGGCGCCGTCCCAAGGATTGAGTTTCCTGGCCCGAGCGAACCATTCCATCGCCCGGGCTGTCAATTGCTGGTAACCTTCGTCTCCCTCGGCGCTTTGGAGCCGGTATATCTCGCCAATGGCGGAGGCGGTCGTGCCATTCATCGGTTCGACGGCAAAGGCCTTTTGCAACAGTTCAGATTGAGAGGCTGAAACGTTTTTTGCGCGGGCGACCCGCGCCAGCCACACATTCTCCGCCGCGTGGCGGCAGCTCTGCGAGGCCAGGTAGCCCAGGCCCGCCGCCAACGCGACCGTCCCTGCGATTTTGGCCCAGAACCGGGGTGTCACCCAGTATTGGTCGGTCGCAAAGCGCAGATGGCTGCTGACCATCGCCATCAGGGCAATCGCCAGCAGCGCGTTGGCCGGGATATACATGTTGAAATCGACCATCGAGTGGCACAGGATGGCGATAAGCCCAAGAGTGGCGCCGAGCACAAAAGCGAATTTGCTGCCGCCTTGGTTGCCGCCCAGATCCCGAGGCGCGCTGCGGACATACCGCCAGCTCTTGCGCACACCGATGAACAGCAGCACCCAGGCCGAGGCGATCAGCCCGGCGCCGGCCACTCCCCAATCCACCAGCGCATTCAGATAATCATTGTGCGCCCGATCCGCCCGAGCCTGAATTTCCAAAGGCCGATACTGCCGGAATCGAAAATCGTAATGGCCCGGCCCGACGCCCCACCAGACATTGTGCTGCCAGGCCCGCAGGGCCGGCTGCCACAGGGCAAACCGCGCGTCGTCCTGGAACTGGCCCGCAGCCACAAGCTGCCGGGCTCGAGTTCGAAAGACCTCGCTCTTGGGGACCAGATAGAGGCCGGTGCCGGCCAACACCACCAGCAGCACCAGCGAGGGCAGCCG
>Ga0187857_10000597_pt1 | contig 43256 bp, 43 predicted proteins | sample June2016WEW_8_10_FD_132984 | JGI IMG/M metagenome (GOLD analysis project Ga0187857, IMG submission 132984) | Peatland microbial communities from SPRUCE experiment site at the Marcell Experimental Forest, Minnesota, USA - June2016WEW_8_100 | ecosystem: Environmental > Terrestrial > Soil >... | reverse complement strand
GGCCGGTAAGATCGGGGATGAATGGGTCTTCTCGGTGAAAGACAACGGAATGGGCATCGAACCCCAATACTTCGAACGGATATTTGTTCTTTTCGAGAGGCTTCATGCTGGGGAGACATACCAGGGCGCCGGCATAGGGCTTGCACTCTGCAAACGTATCATTGCCCGGCTTGGGGGCAGGATATGGGTGGAGTCCAATCCGGGCAAAGGCTCGACCTTCTATTTTACGTTGAAAGGGGTGGAATATGGACAGCCGTAATTTCTCCTTTGCCCAGTTTCAGACCAGGGCCGATGCCTTCATGGAGATGCTGCTGGAAAAGAAACATTAGCAAGGAACTCTTATCATAGAGATTTCATATAAGAACATTCACTTCAGGGGCCTCTTGGAAAGCGCACATTTATCGCAGGAATGTTCACTTTGGGAAAAGTGATGCTATTGAGTTATAATCAACGGTGTGTGCATTATCCAAACTTGGTTTAAGGTGATGGCATATTATCAACAGTTTCACAGATTATATGAAAATGTCCATGAAAACGTAAAAAAAGGCAGGGTCTATTCTCAACCCTGCCTTGTAGAGTTTATCTTAATCCTCTCTGGTTCTACTTCATTCTTTTTCTAAATCCAGCAAAGCCAAGCAGCCCCGAACCAAGGAGTAGCAATGTTGCAGGCTCAGGGACAGGACCAGGGCCAGGGCCAGGATTTGGACTCCCTAGTGTGATATCGTCAAAAGCTATGTAGTTAGCGGAACCAGAAAAAAGAACAGATTCAGCTGTTCCAGAGAATGTCACACCAACTGGATCCCAAACTGAATAATATCCATTAACAAGACCCCCGTCGGTACTCCCAAACGGAGTAGCTGGAAGCAAAAGTGTGGATAATAACGTTCCAGTTCCATCCAAACCACTATACACACTTACAGTACCACCAATCGGGCCACTTTCGTAAAAGGAAAAACCTGTAGTAAATCCTGCGGGCACATCCATAAGATCACCCGATCCAGTTAGGAAATAAAGACAAGTGCTTGAGCCAGACGGTTGATTGAAATTATTGTCTGCGCCGCCTGCGGCCGAGCTCACCCCTGCAATCGAGTCAGGCCCAAAATAAATCCCATAATTAGGCCCCGGCCCGCTTCCATTGCCACCAGTACCTCCGTTGTAATAATTTAATACTTTTTCTTCTGTTTGCAGTCCTGAAAAGTTGAGCGACACTATTCCTGCGCTGGCAACAGTGCTGCAAAGAAAAAATAAAGCAACAAAAGTTAATTTCTTCATAAATCCCCCTTTCTGAATTACGCCATAGATGTATTACTGAGCAAAATATATACCATAATAAATTAGTTATATTTTACAATATGTTACAATATTATCTGTTTGAAATTGTAAATATTTTCGACAGATATAGCCGTATTAGATCTCTGCTTCCATACAGTAATAATGAGTGATTTCAACTGCTTTCAGTACATCTTTTTCTCACAAACGTAATGTAAAGAAATCCGACAGATTATTCAAAAATTAACACTCATATAATATACCGTTTTGAGTGGTGATTTCGAATCTAGAGTCTTGTCAAATAAATGAAATGATCTATTGCAATTGTAAGATATACTGACAGCAATTGAATATAAATTTTATTTACCTCGATATACTAATGTTCCAATCTGCACGGTTTGGCCTTAGTGAAGATTTTTTCGCATAACTCAATAGGAGCAAGATAAACACATAGTTACGATACCTATAAGTTATCTTCAATAAAGCACAACCATCGATTACTTCATAATTTATGACTTCCATCTCATGATTCAAATCGTTGATCTCGTCATGAATTGTACGATTATTATGAAATGTTAGAATTGTATGTTACGTGCCATACACAACACTTCGTCCATATTTGTATATTTCTGCATAGAATCTTCGCTATTGTGATAGTATGGAATTGAAGACAAATAGTATACACGGAGTGGGTGCAGGGATCTAAAAAACATGGGCACTGTGATGTTATGGTATATGAAGCTGCTGAAAGGCCTGGCTTCGTTGCGGCTTACCGTGGGGCTTCTGTTCTGGCTTGCCTTCATGTGCATTATCGGCACTATCATCCCTCAGTATACCTTTCCGTCTTCATCCGGGTCATCGGTGATGACGACCATTGTGAGGCCCTTAAGCCTGAACGATGTGTTTCATTCCCTCTGGTTCCTGATCCCCGCGGTTGTCCTCGGTTTGAATGCGGCTGCATGCATGTACCAAAGGAGAAAGTCATTTGCCGGGTCTGGTAAGTTTCCCGTCATGCCCAAAGCCGGATTGTACGGGGTGACGATACCTAAGGAAAACAAACAGGAGAAAATCGGCGCGGATCTGGCAGGCCTGATAGAGGGCAGCTACAGGATAGTCCGGCACGAGAGCGGTAGCAGCCTGACGATCATGGGCGAGAAAGGCAAACTCCGCATGTATGCCCCGCTCCTTGTACACGGCAGCATCCTTATTATCCTTCTCGGTGTAGCCTTGGGGTTTCTCGGGTATAAGGGCTCTATCGAGATCCCTGTCGGTCAGGCATCGGATTCCGTCGCACTGAGCGATGGCACGCTCATGCACTTGCCCTTTCAGGTACGCTGCGAGGATTTCAAGGTGGAATATTACGATAACGGCATGCCCAGGGAATACCGCTCCGAGATCTCGTTCAGTCAGGCAGGCGGCAATATCGCTCGTGCATCCGTCATGGTCAACCACCCGGTGAGCTTTAAACACGTCCTGTTTTCACAGAGCGGATACAATCCGAACCTCATCGCCGTCATAAGGGTGGGCACCCCTTCAGGGAGTGAAGAGATAAAGGCAACAGAGGGCTCGGTGATTGAGATGCATGATACCGGGTACCGCATGAAGGTCGTCAAGGTAGTGGAGGACGTTATGCGTCTGGGCCCCGCCGTACAGCTCATTATCGAGACCCCGAACGATCAGAAGGAACTGTGGATCTTCAAACAGTTTGAACGGATCCAGGCAATTCACCCCGGGATCACTGAAAAGATGCCCGAGTTCAATCCTTCCATCCTCAAGCCTTACACCTTCACGCTTGATGCCCTCACCAGCAGCTATACCACAATTCTCGGCATCAACAGCGATCCGGGTGTTCCCCTGGTTGGGCTCGGAGCCATTCTTTTTCTCTTCGGCGTCATCATAGCCTTCATGGTTGTCCATGAAAGGATCTGGGTCGAGATTGAGGAGGGGTCTGCGGGTCTGATGATACATGTTGCACGGCGTTTAAACGGAAGGCCTGCGGCAATCGATAGCCGTATCCTTAAGCACCTTCAGCGGCTGGCAGGGGGAAAATCGTGAATACTGTTATCCTTGCCTCAGTCACCTTCATATACCTCGCGTCCTTTGTGGTGTTTCTCGTCGGAGGGATTACAGGGCGGGGCTCATGGGGGCGCTCCGGAAGGATTATCGCCATAATGGGCTTGCTCTTCCATACCGTCGGCCTCGTCATGCGCTGGGTCGAATCGCACCAGGCAGGCATGGGCCATGCCCCGCTGTCGAACTTCTATGAGTCCCTGGTCTTTTTCTCCTGGGCCGTATGCCTCTTCTACCTGCTCTATACCTTAAAGGATGCGAAGGCGCTCATCGGCGTCTTCATGATGGGCGTTGCCTTCCTGCTTATGGCCTATGCATCCTTCTCCCCCACCGTGGATACCCGCATCCAGCCGCTGATCCCTGCGCTCAAGAGCAACTGGCTCATCGTTCATGTGATCACATGCTTCCTGGGGTATGCAGCCTTTTTCATGGCCTCTTCGCTCGGGATCATCTCTCTGATGAAGAAAGACTCGGCTGAAATACAGGCCTCTGTACGTGATATGCTCGAGAAGAGCCTCAAGGCCGGGTTCATCCTGTTCACGTTAGGCATCATCACCGGCTCAGTGTGGGCACACTTTGCCTGGGGGAGGTACTGGGGCTGGGACCCGAAGGAGACCTGGGCGCTCATCACCTGGTTTATCTATGCATCCGCCATACACGTGCGTGTCATAGACGGCTCTGTGAGCAGACGTGTTGCCGTCATAACCATCATCGGCCTGGTGAGTGTCCTCTTCACCTATTTCGGGGTGAACTATTTGCCGGGCCTGCACAGCTATCAATAGCCTTTCTGTATGAGAGATATAATCTCTTGATACTTTCGGCATAAGACATTACAGGTAACCTGAAATTATCATATTGCAAGAGGAGAATAATTCCATGAAGATAACAAGCCGAGTTTCAAAGATAGGCCTCAAGACCATACCGCTTCTGATCGCCTGCATGATTGCCTTTGCCGCTCCACCTAATGCCAGGGCCGACACGGCAAGTGAGATCAACGTGGGCTCCGATGCCGCCCTGGCGAGCTTCTCAAAAAATGTTAATGGAGCCAAGGAATTCCTCCAGGCATCCAAGGGGGTCCTCGTATTCCCGAAGGTCTATAAGGCGGGCTTCTTCTGGTTGGGGGGCGAGTATGGTGAAGGGGCGCTGCGTATCGACGGGAAGACCGCGGACTATTATAATATTGCCGCAGGTTCCTTGGGTCCGCAGCTCGGTGCCCAGGTCAAGACCGTGATACTCGTGTTCCTCCAGCAGGAGGCACTGGAGCAGTTCCGCAAGAGTGAGGGGTGGAAGGCCGGCATAGACGGCTCTGTTGCCGTGGCTGATGTCGGTGTCGGGCAGTCCATTGACTCGACCACCTTCAAGGAGCCCATCATCGCTTTCATCATTGACCAGAAAGGGCTTATGGCTAACCTCACACTGGAGGGTGCGAAATTCACAAAGATCAGCAAGTGACACAACAAAACCATCATCCAGGCGCAGTAGCGTTTTATTTTTCCTTCTTTCTCATGGGAGACAGCGTGAGGATTCCGTGAAGGTCGCGCTCATACAGTTGCCGCTGCAATCGCACGACTATATCTATTCCCTGGAGAACATACCTCTGGCTGCCGGCTATCTTAAGTCTTATGCATCAGCCCGGAATGCGCCTGCGGATATTATCATCTGTCCTCAAGACATCGCAAACTTGGGCGGTGATGCAGCCGTCCTTCGCTGGGTCGAGCATGTCCGGCCCGACATGGTGGGGTTCAGCTGCTATTTGTGGAATGTTCAGCGCACTCTTCACCTCTGCAGCCTGATCAGACAGCGCCTGGAGGATTGCCTTATCGTACTGGGCGGGCCCGAGGTAACCACTGACAATGATTTCCTTGCAAGCCATGATTGCTTCCACTTCGGCGTGGTGGGAGAGGGCGAGGAGACCTTTGTGGAGCTGATCCGTTCGGTAATGGATGGGCAAAGGGATTTCCCTGGGGTCAAAGGACTGATTGTGCGCCGGGACTCGAAGGTGCACTTTTCGGGCAGGCGCGGTCGGATGAAGGACCTGGATGCCATACCGTCGCCCTACCTGAAGGGCTTCATCGGTCCTTCCCTGAACCGCAGCATGCTCATGGAGACTGTCCGGGGATGCCCCATGAGGTGTACCTACTGCTACTACCACAAGAGTTCCCCGCATGTGCGCGCGTTCGCCATCGAACGGATCAACGAGGAGTTCACCAGGGCACGAGACGGGCGGCTGGACGAGGTGACGATCATTGATCCGTGCTTTGCCAGGAGGCCCGATCTTGATTCACTCCTGGCGGCTATAGCCCCGGTACGATCCGGCAGACTCCGTTTCAGCTGCGAGCTGAACGCCGAGGACCTCACCCCCGCAATCGTCGATGATCTGGTAAGGGCGGGGCTGGCACATGTGGAGATAGGGCTGCAGAGCACCAATGAAAAGGCATTGCGCACTATCGGCCGGCGCTTCATGAGAGATGACTTTATCCGTGGCGTAAAGATGCTGCGTTCAAAAGGTGTGCGGGTCGTGACCGATATCATGGCCGGGCTGCCAGGAGACACCCTTGATGATGTGAAGCGCTCCATCGACTTCGTGCTCACGGAAGATCTCTGCGATGATTTAAGCCTCTATCCCTTGAGCATTCTGCCGGGAACGCTGCTCAGACGGCAGGTACGGCACCTCGGCATCAATCACCAGTGCGAACCGCCTTACCTCGTTACCCAGACGAGTGATATGGGCTGTGAAGACATCCGGGAAGCCTTTCGCTATGCCGAAGATGCGACCGGCAGGGATTTCTTCCCCGTAGAGCTTCCGCGTACGGATAGCAGCAAAGTGCACGGACACGGTACAATCATTCATCGGATCGTCATAGACGGAAAGGACGACGGCCCGGATGTTTCTCCTGACGAGATCGGACAGGCCCTGTGCATCAAGATCTACAGCCATGACTTCATAAGCGCTCAGGAATCTCTCAAAGAAAGGGTGCAGGCGCTCCTTGCCAAGAACCCCTTCACCCTGGTGAGCTGGGTCATGCCTGAAGAGGCGTATCGCGGCAGCGAGACAATCGAAGGCCTCTCCTGCCTGTGCAGTAAAGTAGTGCATCCGTCTGATCGTGAATACATGGCCACCTTCACCCCGGAGAGGTCCTGCCGGCTCTTTCTTGAAGGCAGGACAACCTCGGGAGGGGTCATATACACCCAGGTGCCGATTCATCCTGATGCATCGAGACCCATCTGGGCCGGTCTGCCTGTAGATGCCGTGCCCGAAGAAGAGCTGCTGCACAAAGAGCGTATGGAGAGGCTGTTGGGGTTCAAGCCCGATATCCGCTATCACGATCTGGAAGATACCTCACCCGATGTCCTTGATGATCTGCTCTCTTCGAGATATATCAAGGCATAAGTGCACAAGGAAATATCCTGACCTAGGCCTTTTCCCTCAGATACCAAGTTGCGAGCTAACATGTACACACACGCACTGCGTCCCATTCATATAATCCCCCTCTCCCTGACCCTCCCCCGCCAGGGGGGAGGGGATCATCGGCATCTACTGCTGTTGATGATCCACTCCGGCCCACCCGCCAGAGAGAGGGGATCATAATATAAGGAGGCGATTCATGTCATTATGAACAGAAACATAAATGTACCTCTAAAAATTGATGATCTCGAAAAAGTATGAGCGATCTCACCCCCAGTGTCATTCCCGCGGAAGCGGGAATCCAGTTATTTTGAATAGTTCTGGACCCCCGCTCTCCGATCAGGTCGAGGACAAGTTTCGCGGGGGTGACAATAAAAATAGATTCGTATGAAATCCCCGGCATTATTAGAGGTACCCATAAAATGCTGGAGCTTTACAGCCCCCTCTCCCCTTGCGGGAGTGACTCAGGACATCCATGTCCCTCGCCCTTCGGGCGAACGTGAAGTACGTCCAATTCGGCTATCCTGCCGAATTGTGGGTTGGGGTGAGGGGTGATGATTAACCGTGTCATACGATATAGGGTTGGTGGAGCAAGGCGGAACCCACCTGGATTCCCGCCTACGCGGGAATGACGCGCTCAGACCATGTAGGGCGGGCGGAGCTTTAAGGGAAACCCGTGAAACCTTATAATCAGTAATACTCCATAAGCCCGGAGCGGAGAGCCTCGGCCTGGATGATCTTCTGCCACTTCTTTTGAAGGGCATCGGATGGGTCGATGGATAAGGCCTTTCCATAGACAGCGTTCATATCCAGGGGAGCCGGATTCTCCAGGAATGCCGTCCTGAAGAGCTCGACCTCGGGCCCCGCGAGATCGATTTCGCTCATTGCGGTGGCCCGTTCAACCACGATCTTCTTTCCCGATGCAAGCCTGATCTCCTTGAACGGGTTCCGGTAGGTTATTCCGGGCCGCATGGATACGAGGGCATAGGACAGCTTAAACGCATCAGGCAGAGGACTGATGAGCATAAAGGGCAATGCCGCAATCGAGAGCCTGCCCTTATCAGCGCCCAAGGACCACTGCGCAGGGTCACACCCTTTGGACACAAGATCAGCAATGATATGCGAGATTGTTTCGGGCTTCCCATCGATGCGGATCATTCTGATCATACCCGCATCGGTCACGTCCTCGAACGGCTTTGCCATGAGAGGGGCCCATCTCCTCCGTGAGGATCTGGTCTGGAACCGGTTGCGGTAGACCAGCGAGCAGTAGTTGATGCCCGGTTTGATCCCCTCTTCCATGGCGCATCTCAAAAGCTTAAGCGCGGTGATCTCGGATTCGAGGATGCCGATCTGGGGACCGTGGAGAAAGGTATACCCGCGGCCGGATAGGTGTTTGACGTTGTATTTCGTGCAGCGGATCTGGTGGAGGTTCAGGAAGGATATCCCGGAATCGGCCATTTCCCTGATCTTCGCCTTCATGACTTCATAATCTTCGGGTATGGCCGGTATCTCGACGGTGACGTTTCCGATGAAGCGGGATGCCGTCCGCGCCCTGGCAAGGTCGTATGCGGTTGCGGTGATGTTGAACCGGATTTCATCTAGCCCTGCATCGGCGAGCTTTCTGAACTTGTCCTCGGTTGCCAGGGTGCCGTTGGTATAGAGCCAGAGATAAATGCCCCCGCCGAAGCGGTCTTTGATGTGTTTGACGAACGAGGCTGTCTTATCAAACGTGAGCAGGGGCTCTCCGCCGCTGATACTTGCACCCGTGAACCCGAACTCCTCGAGGTAGTCTGCATAGTCGGCAGGCGATGCAAAGGTGAGCGTGCTTGTTCCGGGCTCATCCTGGTTGTCCTGCCTGGCAGGGCAGAAGAAGCACCCGGCATTGCACAGGTTGTTGATGAACAGGCAGGACCATGACCCTTCTCCGCAGAGCCGGCAGCCCGGGGATAGTTCTCTGGAGAAAGGCTTGGTTCCGTTGAATGCAAAGAGGCCGTTTTTTCTGATCCCTTCCAGCAGGTCCCGTCTCAAGCCTTCTGATTCCGTAGCCTCCTGCGGACCGAGCCACTTCATCGTAGCTGCATCGGGGCCATATTCATCCGAGTTGCTCTGGATGATGGCGGCACGGTCGAGTTCTGGTATAAGCATGGATATTTCCGTTAAGAGACTTTGTGCAGAGGGATGTCCTTAAGAAGCCTGTTGGCCGGCGATCCCTCCATGGCCCTGCTGAACTCCTTGAGGATACCCTGGAGGTCTTCCGACTCATCTCCTGCAGACATGCCCATGCACGAAATACCGTGTCCATCCACGGCCTCTATGACCGAAGCCACGGTGATGGTGCCCGGGTCCCTGGCAGGCATGTAGGCGGATTTATCATTCCCCGGCGATGCGACCTCAACGAGGATTCCGGTCTCGCACAGCTCGTTGATGATAAGCTTTACGAGTACAAGGGGCAGGCCGAGCTGCCCGGATATGCTCTCAGCACTGAGCGGAGGTGATCCTGCGGCAAATCCCGCCACGCAATGGTGTGTTATGGAGAGGCTGACGAGCTTCTTCTGCGAGGGGCTCATCTTGTGCATGTCCAGCTCGACCCCGCACTCGTGCGCATTCTGAAATGCGTATGACAGCTCGGCCCCGAACAGCACGATGAACCAACTGAGCTCCAGCAATACAAGGAAAAGGGGCAGGGCCGCGAAACTGCCGTAGACGGCGTTGTACTGGGCCACTCCAACCTGGAAGTAGATGTAGATCCTCTGGACAATGACCAAGATGGTTCCCGCCACAAGGCCGGCCGCAAGGCCTGATGAAGGTTTTACCTGCGTGTTGGGTATGAACATATATAAGAACGCAAGCAGGACCCATATGAGGCAATAGGGGATCAGCTTCACCAATATTGTTATGATGAGGGTGAAAAAGCCGAACCCGATACTGTCGGTGATGGAATGCAGACGTGTCATAACCACGACCGAGACACTGCCGGAAATGATCATCAGGACCGGGGCAATGACCATGATGGCAATGTAGTCGCTGAACTTCCTGCTGAGAGACCTCATTCGTGTCACACCCCAGATATTATTAAATGACTCCTCGATGTTACCGAGAACATTAATGACCGACCATAGGAGCACGATGATGCCGGCACCGGCAAGCAGCCCGCCTTTTGTGGTTTCGAGGAGGCGTCTTGAGAACTCCATGACATACACCACCACCTCCTGATGTTCGGACAGGTCTTCCATAAGGCGCTGCTCAAGCAGCTTCTGGAGCCCGAAACCCTTTGCTATGGCAAAGGCCACCGCAGCTATAGGCACGATGGACATGAGGGAGAAGAAGGTAAGCGCGGATGACCGAAGGGCGCACTCATCGGCCGTATATTTTCTCAAGGTAATGGATAGTATCCGTAAGGAGGCAACGAAAAACCTTTTCATTCCTGTAAGATCATCAAGTGGTACTTCCCACATGCCCTGCTTCAGGAACGACCTGACGGCTTCAAGATAATCAACCTTGCCCTTCATGGATAAGCCCCTCCTCGTCACAATCAAATGCACCCTTCTCCGATTCAAAAAAACCGCAAAGGATGTGATGTGAACATAGACACATCCTTGAACAATTTCTACCACGATCTCGAATCTATGGGTAGTATCATGTCAAGGGCTTGAGAGGTTTAAACCCTTGAATCATGTGCGTGGGGCTGCTTAAGCGGATGGAAGAGAAAGGGGCGTCCGGTCGACAGGACCGGTCCTCGCCCGGGGACTTTTATTATGCGTCTTCTTAGGCGGACGGCTTATCTTCTATGCATACCTCAATGGTGAAGTGGCCGTTGTCCGTTTCGAACGGTATGGCGACGATAGGATGCTTGGTGATGTGGGAGATGGCGTGGTTCTTACCCGTGATCACCGTGGGGATCGCACCCCTGAGTGATCTCCCCATAGCCTCCAGCTTCTGCCGCGCCTGGCCGGATACAATGTTTAAGATCTCGCCCACGGCATCTTTGACTTCATCGTTGATCTCTTTGACCGGCTCACCGAACATATTCCCGACGATGGCGAGGATGCTCTCCTCGGAAAAGCTCACCGAGATGGTGCCCCTGGCCTCGCCGGAAAGCCCCACGATGCCGGACACATCACCGCTTGCAAGGGAGTCCTTCTTAAGAAAGGGTTTGCCCGCCGTTGCCTTGGTAAAGGCCAGCGAAGACAAGACATGCAGTGTCGCTTCTATGAACGGGTTGACGAGTTTGACATCCATACATACCTCTCATGATTATTGCACCACTCTATGCACTGTTAATGCTATCGGCAATGACTTTGAAAAAATGTAGAGTAAAATTGAGTTCCGGCAGAGTTTGCAATCTTCATCCATATAGCGGATCGTCAGGGACTCCAGCTGATGGCCACCTTCGGTGTATAGACAAGCATAGCCCTATCTGTTAAACTTAATCATACAAGGAGAAACAACCATGCCTAATAAATATACCGCTATCACAAAAAAAGAAGGTAAATGGTGGATTGGATGGATTGAGGAAATACCAGGGGTTAATTGCCAAGAGAAAACCCGTAAAGAACTCCTTGAGAGTCTTAAAATTACTCTGAAAGAATCGCTTGAATTCAACAGGTGAAAAAATGAAGATTGATATGAGCAGACTCAGTGAAGCAGAACTCATCGAGCTTAATAATAGGATCGTGGAACGATTGCGATTTCTCAGGCAGATGCGCACACATGAGCAGATGCTTCAGTTCAATATCGGCGAGCGTGTCACTTTTCAACCCGAGGGACAACCGCCGGTTGTTGGAATGCTGACGCGGTACAATAAAAAGACTGTCACTGTCATCACTGATGACGGGCAGCATTGGAATGTATCTCCGCGCTTCCTCAGTAAAGTTGTTTCTGAGGGTATGAAAAATACGAAGAACAATGTAATTCGTTTGAAAAAAGATTAGGGCGTATTCACACCCGACAAAGACCCCATTGGACGGCTTGCAGCCGCAGCAGATATGCACTGTTCTCCATCGCTTGACATGGTCATTTCAATTGACTACAATGTATGAGCCTGCTTGGAGGATATTTATGAAAACTATGGGAATAAGCCAATTCAAGGCACATGCCCTCAAGATATTAGATCAGATTGCCAAGACTCATGAGGAAATTATAATAACAAAACGAGGAAAACCACTCGCACAAATTATTCCATACCGGAATAAAGATAAGAATCCTATTCCGGGTAAATTAGCCGATGCCCTTGTATTTGAGAAAGATATCATCTCTCCCCTTAGTGAAGAGATGTGGGAATCCTGCAAATGAAGTACTTGCTCGATACCCATACATGGATATGGTGGCACATGCACCCACAGAAACTTTCAGAAAAAGTATTATCTCTCATTGGTGATACAACTAAATACAGTGAATTACTCTTATCTGCAATTTCTCCATGGGAATTCAGCAAACTGCTCGAAAAAGGCAGGATCGGTATTTCATATGATCCGGAAGATTGGATTGCTTCAGCACTTGATATGCCAAAACTTAGGCTTGTTCCATTATCTCCGGTAATAGCCTATCGATCAACCGTATTGCCACAACCATTTCATAATGACCCTGCAGATCAAATAATTGTTGCTACCGCCCGCGAAGAGGATGCCACCATCCTTTCAAGAGACGAGAGAATCCTGACTTATCAGCATGCCCAGAGTCTTTGGTGACCCCATACAAAAAACGCAGAACAAAGACCTCTTGGCGAACGCAGCGTTTCCGCCGCGCCTGGTGCTCAATTTCTTTATGAGCCTGAAAAATAATCAGCGGCTGACTCACCCCAGCGGACCGCACATGCGTGCGGCCGCTGATCCGAACGTGTGTGCCGGGCATGGCACAGTTCCACTTCGAGGAACGAGGTCCCGGAACGGTTGAAAGGCGCTAAGCCGTCATGAAGATCCTGAAAGCCGGTGTACTCTATTTCGTGCTCGTATTCGGAGCCAGTTTCATCCTCGGCCCTATTCGTTTACTGTGGGTCGTCCCATATTTCGGCACGAGAATGGCTGAGCTCATGGAAACGCCCATCATGATTGCCGTCATCATGCCTCTTTTCTTGTCTCGAAGGTAAACCGCTTATCTGTGGTTATTGACATTTAATAAAAGACAATTATCAGCATAAGAGATTTGACTCAAGGAGGTGTTCCCATGCTGTTCGATAAACTGAAGATCCGCGATATAACGTTTCGGAACCGGATCGTTGTTTCGCCCATGTGCCAGTATTCGAGCGAAGACGGTTTTGCCAATGACTGGCATCTGGTGCATCTGGGCAGCAGAGCTGTCGGAGGGGCCGGGTTGATCATCACCGAGGCTACGGCCGTGGAAGCGAGAGGCCGTATCAGTCCCAATGATCTGGGTATATGGAAAGACGATCATATCCCGATGCTCCGGCGCATAACCGCATTCATGGAGGCGCAAGGTGCGCTCGCGGGTATGCAGTTGGCGCATTCAGGGCGCAAGGGGTCGACATACAGGCCCTGGGAAGGCGACTCCTCTGTGGATGAACACCATGGCGGGTGGAAGCCTGTAGTTGCCCCCAGCGCGATCCCTTTTTCACCGAACCATGCCGTTCCGGAGGCATTGACGGTTCCGGAGATCGCCGAGACGGTAAGTTCCTTCGCAAAGGCTGCACAGCGGGCCCTCGATGCAGGCTTCAAGGTGATCGAGATCCATGCTGCGCACGGTTACCTCATCCATGAATTTCTTTCACCGGTTGCCAACAAGCGTAGCGATGATTACGGAGGACCGTTCAAGAATCGTATCCGGATGGTATTGGAGGTTGTGCAGGCAGTGCGACGGATATGGCCCGAGGAGTTCCCGGTCTTCGTGCGGATCTCCGCTACCGACTGGCTGGAGCCTGAAGGCTGGGATCTGGAGCAGTCGGTGGAGCTGGCGCGTATCCTCAAAACCGAAGGGGTCGATCTCATCGACTGTTCATCGGGTAATATCGTGCCTGATGTCAAGATACCCGTTGGTCCGGGTTACCAGGTGGTGTTCGCCGAACGCATCCGCAAGGAAACCGGGATCATGACCGGTGCGCTGGGTTTGATAGTGTCGCCTCAGCAGGCCGAGACCGTCATCCGGACCGGGCAAGCCGACGTGGTGGTGATTGCCCGTCAGTTTTTGCGAGATCCTTACTGGCCGCTGCACGCGGCGGCTGAGTTAAAGGAGCAGATCAGCTGGCCTGTACAATACAACCGTGCATCGGTCTAGGGTAGGCGGGTTTTGGGTTTATCACTGTAAAGCATACTCCGATCTTTGAGGAGCACACAAAGGGATATCTTACCACGAAGAGCTTAGCGCAGCATAGCTGCAACCAAAATGGAGCATGAGGTTCGAGCAGACATAGGAGTACTTCACCACGAAGAGCACGAAGGACACGAAGAAAGGAAACCTTTTGAAATAGTGGACCGGTTCAAAGAACCCACGATTGTCCGTTCTGCATTTCTTATATTTTTTTCGTGCGCTTCGTGTCCTTCGTGGTGAGAACAATGGGCTGGGAAAAGGATGCAAGCCATAAAAGTATGCTTCACGGAGAAGAATCGTTTTATTTGTCACGGGCGGCAAGGGACAAGGAAAGAAGCGAAGGCATTGAAACAGAAAGGGGCTTAAACCTTGGTACATCATTCGGATATGAACGTATACAAGATTAAGGCGGCTGTTCTGCGCAGGAAGGGCGGGCCCTTGAAGATCGAATCCCTCGAGATGGAAGGTCCGCGGGATGACGAAGTCCTGGTGCGTATCGTCGCCTCGGGCATCTGCCATACCGATATCGGCTTCCTCGATGACTGGGACGATGCGGACGGCCCGGTGGTGCTGGGCCATGAGGGTGCGGGCGTGGTGGAAATGGTCGGCAGGGATGTAAAGGGTGTCAATACCGGAGATCATGTCGTGCTTTCCTACCAGTCCTGCGGCCGCTGTGATCAATGCAAAAAAGGGCACCCTACGGAGTGCGCACACTTCTATGAGGCGAACTTCGGTTTTAAGCGCCTTGACCACAGCAATGCCCTGCATCGTAGCGGTGTACACGGGCACTTCTTCGGCCAGTCTTCGTTCGCCACCCACTCCCTGGCTACCGAACGCAACCTCGTCAAGGTTCCCAAAGACTTGAGCCTTGAGCTCCTCGCCCCGCTGGGGTGCGGCATGCAGACCGGGGCCGGCACCGTGATGAATTCGCTTAAGGTCCCGACAGGGGCAAGCATCGCCGTCTTCGGTACGGGATCGGTCGGTCTTGCAGCGGTCATGGCGGCCCGCATCGTTAAAGCAGACCCGGTCATAGCCGTGGATATCAATCCCAGGCGGCTCAAACTCGCTCTGGAGTTGGGGGCCACCCACACGATCGACAATCGTCATGAAAAACTCGCCTCCCGCATCACCGGTATCACCGGGGGCGGCGTTGATTTCGTGTTGGAAAACACTGGCGACCCGGAAATGCTCCGGCTGGCGGTAGGCGTGTTGAATCCGCATGGCATTGCAGCGCTCCTCACGGGCGCGAGCGGACCGGATTCTCTGCCGGGAGGGAGGAAGACCCTCGAAATAATCCAAGGCGATGCCGTGCCGCAGCGATTTATCCCGGAACTGATCGCGCTGTATCAAACAGGGCGGTTCCCCTTTGAGCGCCTCGTGAAGTTCTATGGCTTCAGTGAGATCAACCAGGCCATTGATGATTCCAGGCACGGCCGCACCATTAAGCCTGTGCTGCGGATCAGTTAAGAGGAGGAGCTGAAATAATGAAGATGAAATGACTTACACGTGTCTGAGAATATCTTCCAAATCAGTTTTGATCTTTTCCTTTTCTTCTTTCTCAGCCGATTCAGTCAATACCTTAAATAATTCTCTCAATTGATTGCTGATGATTTCTTCATCCCCTGGGGTCATAGATAGATTCTCCTGTGGTGTACTCATTCATGTTATCGTCAAAATGGCGTTTTCGATAACAACAAAAAATTAAAATGAGATGAAAGGACTTGAACCATGACGAATGGCCCGGTCGGATGGATTCCCGAGAAAGGCTTCATTATCTATGAGTTTGTGGTTGACGGATTGCCGGCAATAGGGTGGAACATGGAATAATGTGAATAAGGAACTGGAGGTAACACCATGTTGATCGTCATGCATCATAAGGCGCTTGACAAGCAGATCAAGGCAGTCATGGACGCTGTTGAGCGCATGGGGTTGACGGCCAAACCCATCCCCGGCAGCGAGCGTACCGCAATAGGCGTCCTGGGTAACAAGGGCTATGTCGATGATACGAATATCCGCGGTCTTCCCGGGATCAAAGAGATCATCCATGTCTCAAAACCCTACAAGCTGGTTTCCCGGGACTTCCACCCCCGCGCCACGATCATCAAGGTGGGAAGGCATGAGATCGGTGAAGGCAAACGCCCGATCGTCATCGCCGGGCCCTGCGCCGTGGAGAGCGAAGAACAGATCCTCAAGACCGCTGCTGCAGTAAAAAATTCCGGTGCGGATATGCTGCGCGGCGGTGCCTTCAAGCCGCGCACCGGCCCGCACACCTTCCAGGGCCTGAAGGAACAAGGGCTGAAGCTTCTCGCTTTGGCCAAGAAAGAGACGGGCCTGCCCATTGTCACCGAGGTGATGAGCACTGAGAATGTTGAGCTCGTCGGGGAATATGCCGACATCCTTCAGGTGGGAGCCAGGAACATGCAGAATTTCGATCTCCTGACGGAGCTCGGGCGCATCCACAAACCGATCCTACTCAAGCGTGGCATGAGTGCCACGGTGGAGGAGTTTCTGGCCGCAGCGGAATATATCTATGCCGGAGGGAACCACCAGATCGTCCTGTGCGAGCGCGGCATCCGGACCTTTGAGACAGCGACGCGCAACAGCCTTGACCTGTCCGTAATCCCTCTCATCAAGGAACTGACCCACCTCCCTGTGATCGTGGATCCCTCGCATGCCACCGGGCGAAGGAGCCTTGTTCCGCCCATGGCAAAGGCGGCCCTGGTGGTCGGCGCAAACGGGATCATGGTGGAGGTTCACCCCGAGCCGGATAAGGCCCTGTCCGACGGCCCCCAGTCTCTTACCATTCCCGGATTCGAGAAACTCATGGATGAAGTCAGAAAATTAGATACCTTCCTGGGGTATTGATGGCTTGAAAGATGGTGCCCGGCCCTGATTTCTCTCCCATGGAATAACAAACCTCGTATGATTTCTTGTGCAGAGGTCCTCACGATCTCGTAGCGTACCTGATGACACCCATGTCTAGCATGTCTTTGAGCTGCCGGAGCGGGATTGCATTTGGCTGTATCTGATGAATACAACTAATGTGATCGTTGTTATCAGGAGTCTGTGTCCCCAAAGCAGTGCCAAGATCATGCGAAGGAGCTTGAATGTCGTTTTCAGGCCGATGAGAGCCACCAGGACAATCGCCGCCGGTTTTACGATGTCGTTGAGCACCTTAAACCTGCGCCCCAGTTCTTTCTTGATTTCCATGAGCTCCATGACCATGTCATTAATGTCTTTTCTCAATTTCTTTTCAGCCATCTCATGTCCTCCCGCGCGCGAATGAGATCGGTTCTTACCTTGCCCAATTTTTTCTGCGCAAGCCGCAGGCCCGTCAAACCAAGGATCAGACCGCTCAACAAAAGGATGGTCGTTACAATCAGTGCCGATACCCATGGCAGAAACCACGTATTCAGCAGCAGCACCAGGGTAACCAGAGAAAAGATTCCCGCAAGTGCCACGAGCACCGCTCCGGCAATTCCCAGGATGAGTGCCGGGATGCCGGTCTTGACAGCTTCCTGAGCCACCTGTTTCACATACGATTTTTCTTTGGAGAAAAAACTCCTGACCAGGCTGAAAAACCGCACAATCAGCCTGAACGTGGATCCCTCTTCAGATTTTCCCATGGTACCTCCCCTTCAACGTAATAATGAAGATCCTGTCGAACATAGAACCTATGCTATGCCTTACATTTTATATTTCTTCAATGATAATGGGGAGGGTGAGGTGATGCAGGAAGTTGTCATGAAACGTTTCTAACGAAAAATACCAAGTTTGTCTCTTGACATGCCCTCTGAACTCATCCAAATATAGGTGCAATTGTTTTCCCAGCATGACGACAGGGAGAGGAATGGTGAAGATGAATCTTTTTAAGCATACTGACCTTGCACTCCTCCTCCTATGCCTTACTACCATTGACAGACGCCCGTCGATTTTAGGTTGTCCATAATAATTTAAATAAGACGATAATCTAAAGGCCGTGGGCGATAAAGTCCATGGCCTTTTTATTTTATACGAAAGGAGAATGATATGGAGGACAGACAGCAAAAGGTATTCATCTTCGACACCACCCTTAGAGACGGCGAGCAATCTCCCGGCTGCAGCATGAACCTGGATGAGAAGCTCCATCTGGCGCGCCAGCTTGAAAAGCTCGGGGTCGACATAATAGAAGCCGGATTCCCGATAGCATCCGAGGGCGACTTTGCATCCGTAAGGCAGATCGCCCGCGAAATAAGGGGGGTGCAGATTGCAGGGCTTGCGCGTGCCAACTTCAAGGATATAGACCGCGCCTGGGAGGCCATCAAGGATGCCGCTGATCCGCGCATCCATACGTTCATATCTTCTTCCGACATCCACCTCAAATATCAGCTGAGGAAATCAAGGGAAGAGGTGTTGAAAGAGGCCTGCGACGCGGTGAGGCATGCGTGCGGTTATACGAAGAACGTTGAGTTCTCTCCCATGGATGCCACACGAAGCGACCGGACATATCTGTGTGAAATGGTGGAGGCTGTCATTGCCTGCGGGGCTACCACGGTCAACATCCCGGATACGGTCGGGTATGCCATACCCGAAGAGTTCGGCGCATTGATCGCCCATCTGTTCGATAAGGTGAAGAATATCCAGCAAGCGATTATTTCCGTTCACTGCCACAACGACCTCGGCCTGGCGGTTGCCAATTCTCTGGCCGCACTACGAAACGGCGCCAGGCAGGTTGAATGCACGATCAACGGCATCGGTGAGCGGGCGGGGAATGCGGCCATGGAAGAGGTCGTCATGGCGGTTGCGACGCGCAAAGACCTGTTCGGACTCTATACCGGTATCAAGACCGAGAACCTCTACCAGACTTCCCGGCTGCTCACCCAGATTACCGGGGTCAGGGTTCAGCCGAACAAGGCCATTGTCGGTGCCAATGCCTTTGCCCATGAATCCGGCATCCACCAGGACGGCCTGATCAAGGAAAAGCTCACCTATGAGATCATGACCCCGCAGTCCGTGGGTATGCCTGACAGCCACATCGTGCTGGGAAAGCATTCCGGGCGGCATGCCATCACCAGGCACCTCAAGCACCTTGGGTATGACCTGAGCGATGAAGAGCTGAACCGGGTCTTTGTCCGCTTCAAGGAACTAGCCGATGTGAAGAAGGAAATCTTCGATGAAGATCTCGAGACCATCCTCTACGAAGAGGTATTGAGGATTGAAGAGAAGTATAAGCTTGTCTATCTCAACGTGGTGAGCGGAAATGTTGCTATTCCCACCGCTACTATGCAGTTGGAGATCGACAAAGAAACCGTTCAGGATGCAGGATTCGGTGTGGGCCCTGTGGATGCCACCTTCGATGCCATAAAAAAGATCACCAAGACCGGCTATGATTTGATGAAGTACACCGTCAATGCAGTAACCGGCGGTACGGATGCCCAGGGTGAGGCGGCAGTGCAGCTGAAATACAAAAACCGCTCCGTAGCAGGTCACGGTGCACACCCTGATGTCCTCGTAGCCTCTGCCAAGGCCTATATCAATGCGCTGAACCGCATCGAGTGGCTCAAGAAAGACGAGGAGAGTGAACCGGGAAAACTATAGAGCATGTATCGGGCATGGTCTTTGGTGCAGGCCGGCGGGCCATGCGTTTAGCGATGCTTCATAAAAGTTGTACACCTCGTGTAGGAGCGCCTTCAGGCGCGACCGGCTGTCGCGGCTAAAGCCGCTCCTACAGGATCAATCTCTCAAATGCTATATCCGACTATCCGGCCCGTTACAGGTGCTTCACGTAGATGATCTTGCTGTCCCCCGGCGAGTAATAATCTTTTAGCGTCGCCTCCGGGTTGTAGCCGGCATTGAGGTAGAAGCCCTGGGTGGGCTTGTAGAGGTCTCTGGAAGATGTCTCAATGTAGACGCGCATGCCGCCCATCTTTCTTATCTTCTTTTCAGTCCTTTTGAGCAGCCCTCTGCCGATGCCCAGACCCTGGTGATCTTTGTGCACTGCGATCCAGTAGAGATCGAAGCTGCCATGAGTACAAGGGATGCGGCCGTAGCAGGTATACCCCAACACCTTGCCGGAGAAGTCTTCACAGAAGAGAAAGAGATAGTCGCTGATGCTTTCCCCGGACAGGCCCGCATCCACAAGTTCTACCGCAACCTCGATTTCCTCGGGTGTGAAGAAACCGGTGGACTCAACAATTGCATGAACGGTTTTTCTATCAGCTGGGACCACACGGGCTCGGTAGGTGAATTTCATGATCTCTCTTGCCGCCTTGGCGCGGGTGCTCCCGGTCACTTGCGCAGGGCATCCTGGACAATGCGTGCTATCATCTTGTAGTAGGGGACCCCGGCCTTTTCGGATGCCGCCATGAAACCGCCGTTCGGTGAGATGCACGGGTTTGCATTTATCTCGAGGACCCAGGGTTTGTTATCGGCGTCCACCCGGACATCCACCCGTGCATAACCCCTCAGATCAAAGCTTTCCCAACACTTCTGCGCTATACATTTGAGCTCTGAGAGCATCGGTGCATCCTCGGGCGGGAAGTCGAGAACCCTCGTCGTACCCTCATATTCAGGTGAGCCTTCGATCCACTTGGCCTTGTAGTCCACTATTTTGGGCATGTGTTCCGCATAGTCAAAGGTTATCTCAGCCGGCGGAAGGGCCTGGGCGCCATCCGTGTCGGCAAGCAGTGCAAGGTTGATCTCCCGGCCGTCTATATAACGTTCCGCAAAGCACGGCTTACCAAGTTTCTGGGCCTTCTGCAGCAGAAGCCCCATGAGCTCGGCCAGGTCACGCACCTCCACCACGGAATCACTATCGAGCCCGATTGATGCATCCTCCCACTGGGCCTTTATAATATACTGGCTGGGGAAGGGGGGCTCGCATTCAATCTGCTTGCCCGGCACGACCCACTCCGGAGTGGGTATGTCCATGAGCCGCATCCACCTCTTGGCGAGCACCTTGTTGGAGGTGATGAACATGGCCTCTGCACCGGCCCCGGTATATGGGATTTTCAGATGGTCAAGGTACGAGCAGGCCAGGTGAATGAGCTGACCGTCACCGTTGATGCACTCCACCAGATTGAACACACACACAGGATTAATCTTTTTCAGCTTTGAGGCGAAAGACTTCTTGCCGAGATCAAAGGGCATGATCTGGGTCACATACCCCATCTTTTTCAGTTCTTCGTCGACCGCTTCCACCTGGTCCAAAACATCCTGATCGTCGGGGTTGGCATCTTCCGGGACAGGATGGTGGAGGATTACAACGGTAGGGTTCATGGCTTGGCTCGGTTGATCCTCGATATGGCGCTTTGCACGATACGCCCGATGAGATCATGGTATGAAATATTGAAGAGCCTACATATGATCGGCAGATCGGAATGGACCGGGTTGAGGCCCGCCAAGGGATTCACCTCGATGAAGTTGGGCCGTCCTAGGCTGTCCATGCGGATGTCCACCCTCCCTCCGTCCCTGCATCCAAGGGCTTTCCACGATTTAAGCGCAAGATCGGTGCATGCATGGACGGCTTTCTGATCAGGGATGGTGTAATCGATGATCTCTTCGTAATTCGACTTATTGTGGAAAGAATAGATCTTCTCACCTTCATGGTGCTTCCTGAACAGGACCTCCATAACGCCTATTACTTGCGCCTCCTGACCAGTTCCTACGATGCCTGCAGTAAATTCCCGCCCGGGCAGGTAAGTCTCCACGAGCACTGGTTGGTTGAACTCTTCCAACAGATGTGTACATAGTACAGAGAGTTGTTCCCTCGTGTCAACCTTTGATGAGTCATTAATGCCCTTTCCCGTACCTTCGGCCACGGGTTTGGCAAAGAGAGGGAAGGGCAGGGTTATCAAATCCGCTTCGGCGCTTGCTTCGATCACAACGAAGTCCGGAGTGTGTATCCCGGCTGCGCGGATGACGGTCTTGGTCATGCCCTTATGCAATGTGAGCGAGAGCACGAATGGATCGGAGAACGTGTAGGGTATCCGGTAGGCATCCAGCAGGGCAGGGACCACGGCCTCGCGTCCGATGCCGTGCATACCCTCGGCGATGTTGAACACCAGGTCCCACCTGTGGCCTGCAGAGAGTCTCTTTACGAGCTGCTTGACGTTGCCGATGCGGTCGGTTGTGTGCCCCAGGGCTGCAAGCGCCTCATCGATCCCGTCGATGGTGTCGATGCGGTCGAACTCGGCGGTCTCCTCGTAGCTGTAACCCTCTTTCAGGTAGTCGTCCCTGAGATCGTAGGTGATGCCGATGTTCATATCTTCTAAGGTGCTGCAGGGCATTCAGTGCGTTTATCCGGATATCTGAACATCCTGCCCTCGTAGTTTCTCAAGATGACCTCGTCGGCATCGCGACCCTGATAGTAATCGGGCAGGAGCGGTATCTTTCCGCCTCCGCCGGGTGCATCCACCACATAGTGCGGGACTGCATAGCCCGAGGTGTGCCCCCTCAAGCCCTCGATCATCTCGATGCCTTTTTCAATGGTTGTTCTGAAGTGTGAGGAGCCGAGGATGGGGTCGCACTGATAGAGATAATACGGCCTTACACGGATCTTCAGAAGGCCGTGGAACAGGGCCTTTAATGTCTCTACATTATCGTTGATGCCTTTGAGCAGAACGGTCTGGCTGCCGAGCGGTATGCCGGCATCTGCCAGAAGATTGCATGCAGCCTTTGTCTCAGGGGTCAACTCATCGGGATGGGTAAGGTGAATGCTGATCCAGAGCGGCTGATACTTCTTCAGGATATTCAGCAGACGTGCCGTCATTCTCTGCGGCAACACGACGGGCACCTTGGTCCCGATCCTGATGACCTCGACGTGCGGTATGCGGGAGATGCTGGAGAGGAGATAGTCCAGATGGCCATCCGTCATGGTCAGAGGGTCTCCGCCGGAAAGGAGGACATCTCTGATCTGGGGGGTTCCCTCGATATAGGCGATGGCCTGCTGCCACTGGGTGATGCTTGCCTTAAACTTGCCATGGTTGCCCACCATGCGCGACCGGGTGCAGTATCTGCAGTAGGTGGAGCAGAAACCCGTGGTCAGGAACAGGGCGCGGTCGGGGTAGCGATGGACCAGCCCGTGTACAGGGCTCTGGTTCTCCTCACCCAGGGGATCTTGGGCTTCGCCCGCTGATGACAGAAATTCATCGCCGACAGGGACTACTGCGCGCCTGAGGGGTTGTAGCGGATTTGTCTGGCTGAGCAGGCTCGCATAGTAGGGAGTTATCCGCAGCGGCAGGCCGGATGTATGTCTTATGATACCGCTGTACTCACCGTGTGTGAGGTTGATGATCCGCTTTATCTGCTCGAGGTCGGTAATGCTGTTGCGGATCTGCCAGTGCCAGTTGGACCAGTCGGCCTCGTTCGCCTTAGGGAAGAACTCATGAAGGAAACGGCGGGAATGCTGGCTGACAGGTATGCGGCCTACGATGGATAATTTCCGCGCAGGCTCGGTTTTGAACAATAGGTCTTGGACGAGGGCGCGTGATATCGATGGGGGCTCCTCGGGTGGTTCGGTACCTAAGGGATCGGGATCATCAATGGGAACAGACACTGCCGGACCGTTGTGCTTCATTTCGTAACTCCTCCTTTGGTGAAATATCGGCACGATATTTTTCGATGATGAATAATAATTGCTGAAAAAATAGGATTACATCGGGTGGTTAGGTTTGCATGCCCGAGAGTGACTATCATCTTACTCGTCGTCAATGCGGTGCGGCATCTTTTAATGGTGCCGCCAACTTCCAAAATGAATGTCCATTCACTCTCATCGCGCCCTCTAGTGCCTGTCCTTCAAAACGGTCTGTTTCCCATCTTCTATGAGCCGGTGCTCTGAATTTTCTTTTAGACGTTCTTATAAAAATTGCAAGCAAGAAATGCAAAAAAATAAAAAAAAATTTTCAGCAGATTCGTAATGACTCTATGACTTGTTCTTGACCACCTTTTGCTGTGTGAGAACATATGCGTTGTATGGTATTGATGAACAGTACCATCAAGATCACATTTACGGGGTCATGACATGCAAGGGGAGAATCTCGACAAACTTACCATAGAAAGAACCGTCAAGGATAAACATGCCAAACGCAGATTCAAGGCATCATTCATGGTCCTGTTCATTGCACTGGGGGTGGTCCTTGTCATCATTTTCTCATGGATGTTTTTATCCAGCGGCCCTGAGGTCAAGGTCGCAAGCGTATCGGAAGTCTACCCTGCACAGCTACTCTCAAAGCTTAATGCGAGCGGGTATGTGGTGGCACAGCGTAAGGCGGATGTCGCAGCAAAGATCACGGGCCAGCTGGTCGCCCTCATGGTCCAGGAAGGCAGCCTGGTGAAAGAGGGGCAGGTGATCGCACGGCTTGAGAACGAAGATACAAAAGCCCTTGTAGACCAGGGCACCGCGAACCTTAATCTCGCCAAGGCAAAGGTTTCCCAGGCCAAGGCCGACCTGGACAATGCGACCCTGGAATATGATCGTAGAAAGGAGCTCGTGAAGTCGGGTGCGATATCTAAGTCCGAGTTCGATGCGGCCCAGGCGCGTTACCTTGGCTCCAGGGCTTCTTTTGAGGCTGGTCAGGCCGAAGTGAAATCAAGCGCTGCAGCACTGAAGAACGCTCAAGTCTCTCTGTCGTATTCCGAGATAAAGGCCCCCTTCGATGCCGTGGTCCTCACCAAGAACGCCGATGTGGGAGACATCATCACCCCCTTAGGCGCTGCCGCCAATGCCAAGGCGGCAGTGGTCACGATCGCCGACCTGTCTTCTTTGCAGGTGGAAGCAGACGTGTCCGAGGCCAATCTCTCCATGGTGCATGTGGGGCAGCCATGCGATGTGAGCCTTGATGCATTGCCCGGCGTAAGGTTCCAGGGTGTGGTTGATACCATTGTCCCTACCGTGGACAGGTCCAAGGCCACGGTCATGGTCAAGGTCCGCTTTCTCACCCACGATCCGCATATCCTTCCCGAGATGAGCGCCAAGGTCGGCTTCCTCACCCAGCCACTGAACTTAGATGAGCAGAAGCCCCGCATCATGGTGAGCAGCACCGCGGTTTCGCGTTCGGATAAGGGCATGTATGTCTTCCTTGTCCGTGAAGAAAGGGCCCGCAGGATCAATGTGCACACAGGCCGGAGAATCGGTGACATGGTGGAGGTCCTTGACGGGCTCAAGCCGGGCGATGCCGTGGTTGTAAACCCGCCCAAGGGTCTGAGGAACGGAACAAAGGTCACCATACTCCAGCAGTAAGAGCATAATATATTACGATGATGAACATAGCCTGCACATGGACCTCTCACCCTGTTTCTCTCTTCATAATGTATGGGGAGAGGGGACTGGTATGAACATGGATAAGACACCGCCCATTGTCGAGATCCGTAACGTCTCCAAGTCCTACCGGCGCGGGAGCATACCAATACCCGTGCTTACGGATATCACCTTCGACATCGCCAAAAGCGAGTTCCTCGCCATTATGGGCCCATCCGGGTCCGGCAAGAGTACGCTCCTGAACCTGATCGCAGGCATCGATCATGCGGATACCGGCTCCATCATCGTCGGGGGCCAGGACATCACCGACATGACCGAGACGGAGCTTGCCAGGTGGCGCTCAGGCAATGTGGGCTTCATCTTCCAGTTCTACAACCTCATCCCGGTGCTCACCGCATTCGAAAACGTGGACCTGCCTCTGCACCTGACCGGCCTTTCCAAGCGACAGAGGCGTGAGCATGTGGAGATGGCGCTCCATATGGTGAACCTCGATGACCGGTTGGACCACTACCCGGGACAGCTCTCCGGCGGAGAGCAGCAGAGGGTGGCCATTGCCAGGGCGGTCGTCATCGACCCGGTCATCCTGGTGGCGGACGAGCCCACAGGCGATCTGGACCGCAAATCCGCCGAAGACGTGCTTAACCTTATGGAGCGATTGAACACCGAGCTTAAAAAGACCATCATCATGGTTACGCATGACCCGCATGCCGCCCAGCGTGCGCGTGTCATGAAACACCTGGAAAAGGGCGTCTTCAACTCTATATGATTATCCCCAGGATGATCATGAAGAATGCATTCAGGCGCAAGGTGAGGACGTCGCTCACCATCTTCGCCATGGCAATAGCCATCCTCGCCTTCGGGTTATTGCGAACCGTCATCACCACCTGGTATCTGGGCCTTGAGATCTCCTCGGCCTCCCGGCTCATCACACGAAATGCAGTATCGCTGATCTTTCCGCTTCCGTTGTCTTACTATGACAAGATCAGGCATACACTCGGTGTCAGAGAGGTCTCCTATGGGAGTTGGTTCGGTGGCATCTATATCAGCGAGAAGAACTTGTTTGCCAGCTTCGCGGTGGAGCCGAAGAGCTACCTGGATCTCTATCCCGAGATCGTCCTTTCCGGGCCTCAGAAGGCGGATTTTATCAGAGACCGGCGCGGCTTCATTGCAGGGAGGAAGCTCTCTGAGCGCTTCGGGTGGCATCTCGGAGATGTGGTTACCCTGAAAGGGACCATCTATCCGGGAAACTGGGATTTTGTGCTTCGGGGCATATACAAGGGTCGCGACAAAAACATCGATGAGACACAGTTTATATTTCACTGGGACTACCTCAATGAGACCGTGAAGAAGACGTTTCCCTCCATGGCCGACCAGGTGGGATTCTACCTGATCGGTCTCACCGATTCCCACATGTCCGCCGACGTGGCGGTCGAAGTGGATAAGATGTTCAAGAACTCGCCCGCCGAGACGCTGACCGAGACGGAAAAGGCCTTCATTATGGGATTCATCTCCATGATAGAGGCCATCGTGACGGTCATCCAGGTCGTCTCCTTCGTGGTCATTATCATCATCCTGGCTGTGGTGGCCAACACCATGGCCATGACCACCAGGGAGAGGATAGGCGAGTATGCAGTCCTCAAGACCCTTGGCTACTCGGGCCTTAACATAGCAACCCTCATCATGGGTGAGGCCTTTGTAATCTCTTTTTTGGGAAGCCTGCTCGGCATTGTGTTCACTTTTCCCGTGGCACATTATTTCAGCACTGCCCTCGGCACCTACTTCCCGGTGTTCTATGTAAAGTCATCTACGGTCCTTTTTGATCTCGGCGTGGCGGCTATCGTAGGCGTTGCCGCCGCTGTCATCCCCATCAGGCAGGCCATACACATCCGTATTGCAGACGGGTTACGGAGGATCGGCTAGATGGCGGTGCCCTTATCCTACAGCTTCCGCAATCTCTGGACCAGGCGGCTCACCACCTTCCTGACCGCCTCGGGCATGGCGCTTGTGGTCTTTGTCTTTGCCACCATATTGATGCTTGCCGAAGGCCTGCAGAAGACGTTGGTGGCGACAGGTTCCTTTGACAATGTAGTCGTACTGCGCAAAGGCTCCAACAGTGAGGTGGACAGCGGAATCGAACGGGACAAGGCCTCGGTTGTAGAGACATTGCCGCAGATCGCGACGGATAAGGCGGGCGACCCGTTAGTGGCCAAGGAAGTGGTCATCCTCATCACACTCCCCAAGAAACAGGGCGGTTCGTCGAACGTCACCATCAGGGGGATCGGCGATGATTCACTTCAACTTAGGCCCCAGGTCAGGCTCGTCCAGGGGCGCATGCCGCGGCCCGGCCTTGCCGAGATGGTCGTGGGGTCAAGCCTTTCCACGCGGTTCAGCGGGCTCATTTTCGGCTCATACTTGCGATGCGGCCTGATGAGCTGGAGGATCGTCGGTATCATGGATGCAGGCAACACGGCCTTCAGCTCAGAGATCTGGGCGGATGCGAACCAGGTCATGCAGGCCTTCAGGAGGCCGGTGTACTCTTCCATCATCTTCAAACTTGCCGATGTGGTCAAATTCGACGCTGCCAAGTCCCTCATCGAGGGCGACCCGCGCCTGAGCCTCCAGGCAAAGCGCGAGACCAAGTTCTATCTCGATCAGTCCGAGGTCATGGCCAAGTTCTTAAAGATCCTCGGTGTCTCGCTGACCGTGATCTTTTCACTCGGCGCCGTCATCGGCGCCATGATCACCATGTATGCCGCAGTTGCGAACCGCACCGGAGAGATCGGGACATTACGGGCCTTAGGGTTCCAGCGCAGGGCCATTTTGCTCAGCTTCCTCATGGAGTCGCTCTTCTTAGGCATCATCGGCGGGGGCCTCGGGCTTTTCTTTGCCTCGTTCATGCAGCTCATCACTATCTCTACCTTGAACTTCCAGACCTTTTCCGAGCTTGCCTTCAAGTTCGCCCTCACACCGGCCATCATTGCAGAGTCGTTTGCCTTCGCAGTGATCATGGGCCTTGCAGGCGGCGTGCTGCCGGCACTGCGTGCCTCGCGCATGAACATCGTGGAGTCGCTCAGGACGAGCTGATAACTAAAGACGTCCGTCGGCCCTTTGAGCCCTTCATGCGTTGCCGCATCTTTCGAGGTTGGCGCTGATGAGTGGCACGGGCAAAGCCTGAAAGGCTTGCCCGTGTGTCGTGATTACCGAGGAAAGACCTATCCTGGTTTCAGACTCACAGGGAAACATGCTCTATGACTGATTGTTAGCTTGTATGAATTATCTATCCCACGGGCAAGGCCTTCGGCCTTGGCCCGTGCCACCCAGTGATTTTTTTATCTTGGCCACCCCACCCGCCCTTAATTGCGCAATGACAGAGAACCGGCGGGTTTCACGAACGCTGCAATCACTTTGGAAAACATACTGAAGATCTCAAGATAAGATTCACGATTAATCTCCAAAAAATGAAACTGATCATTTATCGCAGTTATGTTCACTACGAGCAAAGCGATAATTTTGAGTTATAATCAACAGTGGGCATTATTCAAATTGAGCTTTAAATATGCAGCGGAGTACATTGGCAACTATAAGTTGATATATTGATTTGTCATTTAATCTCGTTTGGGGTTAATTCCCCTTAGCTTGCTACGAAAGGCCTATTCCTTATAAAGGCTTTTGATACCCCGTAGCTTGCTGCGGGGTAGTTCATTTCTTTATGGATTTGTTTTATAATATTGGGATGCAGAGACCGTAAGGGGAGAAAGAGATGGCCGATAGGAAATATCAAGAAGAAATAATAGAGTGTTATAGGAGAATTCAACAAGAAATATTGGAGGCCGAGAGGAGAGGTCAACTAAGCAGAATAGATGACTTAAGGAAAGCTCAAGAAGCAATAAATTACCAATATAGAAACTTTATATATGGAACCGGGAGGAGAGATCAGCCAGAAAAAATAGATGCCGAGCTGAGAGCTTTGTATGAAAAAGAGGAAACCGAGCGGAGAGCGCAACAAGAAAAAGAGTGGGCTGAGATGAGCCCTAAAGAAAAAGAGGACAAGCTGAAAGCGCAACAACAAAAAGAGGCCGAGTTGAAAGTTCAAGAAGAGGAGGCTGACAGGAGAGCTCAACAAGAAATAATAGAGGCTTACAGGAGAGCTCGGGAAATATTGGAGGACGAGAGGAGAGGTCAACCAGAAAGAACAGGGGACTGTAGCAGAGCTCTAGGAGAATACGCAGATGCCTTGTATAGAGCTTCAAAATATTGGGCCGAGAGGAGAGGTCAACCAGAGAGGATAGGGGCCGAGCTGAGAGCTATATTAAAAGAAAAGTGGGCTGAGATGAGCCCTAAAGAAAAAGAGGCGGCTGAACTGAGAGCACAACAAGAAAAGGAGGAGGAGGAGGACGAACGGAGAGTTCAAAAATATAAAGAGGAGATGGATCGGGAGGTAGAGCGGTTAAAAGCAGTAATAGAGGCTCATAAGAAAGATCAAGAAGAAATATCAACCGAGCAGTTAAGAGCAATAATAGATGCTAATAAGAAAGATCCTGAAGAATTATATCCCCCCGAATTAGAATCTTTAGAAGAATTAATAGAGGCTTATAATAGACGTCCAAACGAAGGATTGATGAAATCCTTGAAATTAAGAATGCTGGATTATAATATAAACTTTCAAAAATCAATGTCGCCCGAAAGGGAAGTAGTGGTATGGTCAATAATAAATAAACATATTAATGCTCTTCGTATTAAGCGCCAACAAAAACGTGTATATGATGATTACGGCATACTTGGTGACACGAAGTGGGAAGAAGAACTTCATTATTTTTATGATAAGGTGTTAAAACCAGAATATGAAAAATATTATTATACTGAGACAATAGTCACCTTGACCCCTATTTATGCTGATGTAGTAGAGATTATTAACAAAGAAATAGATGCCTTATCAGCCAAAGTCCCAGCCTCAGAAGTTGATATTGAGTCATTAAGCCCAGTTGGTTTTGAGTCATATTGCGCACAGATTCTGAGAGATTCTGGTTGGAATGCATCTACAACAAAGGGTTCCAGTGATCAAGGAGTTGATATAGTTGCAACAAAAAATGGTATTAAGGCAATATTCCAATGCAAGAAATTATCTTCACCAGTTGGGAATAAAGCTGTGCAAGAAGCTACTGCAGGAAAAGCTTATTACGTTGCTGATATTGGGTTTGTAGTGAGCAATGCGGAATTTACTCCTGCAGCAAGAGACTTAGCGAACAGCACTGGGATAAAATTGATACATTATAGTCAACTGAATGACCTTGAGCGTCATATAAAAAAATAACCAAATACTTATGATCCTCAACCGTTGATTACGCAAAAGGATTATCGGTTATATAAGCATCGAGAAACTGTATAGTTCGTGCCATTGGCCACGGTCTGATATGAAGTGTCTGAATGCGTAGGTTTTAACACGAGATCTTCACTATTCAGGCATCCTGAAGCCGTGATGAAATAGCAGGAATCATTGGTATGAGAACATCGTCTCTGAACCCTTCTTCCCGACCCGATATGACGATCTGAATGGACCCGCCGGATTTCCAGCTGGGATAACTTGAGGTGTTCACTCCGTCTGAGGGTTGACGGGCTCCGGTTCCGACTTTCTTCCCCTGATTCCCTTCTGCCGATGTTGAACATAGGCATCCCGGAGCGCCACATAGGGATCAAGGGCCGCCTCTTTGAGAGATTCATAATCCCCGATGGCCAGGGATGTGGCGTTCACCTCTTCATATCCCCTGATTCCGAGCGACACATACCAGGGACTTATATACGAGTCTAGATACAGGAAATAATCGCCCGCTTTACCTATGGTATCCCTGGGGCTGGAAGGGCCGAGTACCGGCCAATCGATGTAGAATCCGTGACCTATCCCGTAGGAGGCAAGGGTGAGGCCCATGTCGGTATCCTGTTTCGGGAGATCGAACACCTTGCTTGAAGCGGGATCGAAAAATCCGGCAATACCTATGGTGGTGTTTACGCCGAAGCGGCCAAGTTCGGTGGCTGCATCGCGAAGATCCGCCTGAAGCAGGTAGTTGACAAAACGGATCGGAAATTCGACATTGAAAAAGAAATTCTCCACGCTTATCCGGGCGCCTTCGGGAACAACCGTGCTGTATCCTTGAGCCACGGGTTTGAGCAACCAGAAATAGAACTTATCGTTGAAGAGGTACATGGCCCTGTTGAAGGGCTCCAGCGGATCTGCAATCGTCACCGGCTCTTCTTCCTGAAGGGGCTGTTCCTCTCCGGAAGAGGGGAGAACCGACTGGGACGGTGAAGCCACCTCTTGCTGTCCTAAGGGAAGAGGGCGGTTCACATTATGGGCGCAGCCTGCAGCCAGAAAGGCGAAAAACACGGCCACTAAGACGAAAAGCTTCTTGGTACATATAACTCTCATCAATATTTTATTAGGATAAAAATGAAAAAAGTAAAGTCTCACTGCTCCTTCACCTTTTTCCTCAGGATCTCCAGGAGCTTCTCAGGCGAATTTTTTGCCAGGATCTCATTGAACTGGGTACGGTAGTTCAATACGAGACTCACGTTTTCCACAACCACATCGTATACCTTCCAGGTGCCGTCCTTGAGGATCATCCTGTAGGAGATGGAGATTTCCTTTGATGAGGTGACGATCCTGGTCTGGACTTCCACTTGGTTTTCCGAGAGAGGGGCTTCTTTAGCATAGACAACCTTCTCATTGGTATAGGAAAGGATCTTGTCGATGTAGGCCTTTTCCAGCACCTGCTCAAAGAGATGAGTGAATTCCTTCTGCTGATCGGGATTCAACAAGCTCCAGTTACGCGCCAGGGTCCGCCTGGAGAATTCGGCCTCATTGAACATGTCTTTGTAGATCGACCGCAGTCTCTCTTTCTTGATCTCCTTGGCAGACTCGGATTTAAGCGCAGGGTCGCGCAGGACATCGAGCACCTTGTTCACCTCTACCCGTACCGTGTCGAGCGGTACGCCCGCATGGGCCGGAACCGATGAGAGCAAGAACATCAGAATACTTACGAGAGCGATCTGTCTTTTCACGAATTTAACCCCCCTCATTGTTTTGAATCCTTGGTTTTCACCTCGCCGAAGGCAGACTTGCCGATGAGGTCTATGAGATCCACGGGCGGCTGCGTCTCGATGATGCTCCCGCCTGGTTTGAGGAGTGCGCCTGCGCCTCCTGGGTCTATGCTCAAGTACTCATCTCCTATGAGGCCTTCGGTCTTGATGGAGGCGATGGCATCATCATAGATCCTTATACCATTCCGGATTTTTATTTCCACCACCGCCTTTTGCTGCTGCGGGTCCATGGTGAGTCCTTCGACTCGTCCGATCTCAATGCCCATCATCTCCACGGGGTTGCCGACCCTCAGGCCGGATACCGAGGTGAATTGTGCCTTGAGGGGTTAGGAGTTGTCGCTCAAGAAAGATACATGGCCGAGATTCACGGTCATGTACCCTATGCAGGCAAGTCCGAGAACGACAAAGATCCCGACTGTTGTCTCCATGGCATACTTTTTCATGTGCTTATCCCCCCGGCCGGGCATTGCATCCGGCTGATTTCTTTGAGCTGAGATTCTGCGGAAGCTATGACGGCATTTATGTCTGCAATGGGTTGGCCCTGGGCAAGCCCGGCAAGGACAGTGAATTCGGCGCACTCCCCCGGGGCAGCTCGCCTGCTGGCTCCCGCCCAGATATCGCGAATTCCGTGCTCCCTGAAATCTTCGATGAACTCCTTCAGGATGTCTCGTGCCTCATCAAGCTCCGAATAGGGAAGCACGGTGACGAATTCATTGGTATGGTGGCGGGTGGAAAAGCCGCCGATGGCCCCGAAGTGTTTATCGATATACGATCCCATACTCCGTATCGCCTCCTGTGCCGCCTCGTGGCCCAAAATAGAGATGATTGATTCCAGCGAATCCAGAGAGAAAACCGCAACCGTATAGGTCTCTCCAAGCGCCCTGTGCTTCATCTGGGAATGGTAGAGAACCTTGAACTGCCTCTTGGAATGCAGGCCCGACAATTCTTCCTGCAACCCCTCCATGCTGTGGAGGACTTCATCCTTGAAGGGGTGATCGAAATTTTCAAGTTCCTCGGGCGTGCCCTGAAAGACGATTCTGCGGTTATAGAGCGCGAGGATGCGGTTTGAGATAAAGTAGACATCAGGGATCTCGTGGCTCACCAGGACCGCGGTAAACCCGAATTTTCTCTGGTACTGGGCGATCATGCTCAAGATGGCATTCTTCCGCACAGGGTCCTGACCGGCAGTGGGCTCGTCGAAGAGGATTATCTGGGGATCGGTCACAAGCGCTCGCGCCAGGGCCGCGCGTTTCTGCATGCCCCCTGAGAGTTCCGAAGGGAACTTATGAGCTGCATCAACGAGTTCCGTCTGTTCGATCCTGGCCATGACCCGTTTGTCGATTTCAGCCTTTTTCAGATTCGTCGTCTCCTTAAGCGGCAGCGCGATGTTTTCTCGGACGGTCATGGAGTCGAAGAGCGCATTGTCCTGAAACATGAAACTCATCCGGGCAAGCGAGGCTTCTACTTGCGCCTTTTTCATCTTGGCGATGGGCTTGCCCCGGAAAAGGATCGTCCCCGTATCGGGCTTGAGGAGCCCGATCATGTGCTTGAGGAGCACGGTCTTGCCGCCGCCGCTCAGGCCGATGATGGTCGTGATCTGCCCCTCATAGATCTTCAGATTGATACGCTCAAGGACCGTTATTGCCCCGAAGCGCTTGGTGACGTCTCTGAATTCGATCAGCGGGGTATCCATATATTTCTCTATATCAGGAGTGAAGTCACGACATAGTCCGCAACCAGGATAAGCATGCAGGAGGTCACGACGGCCGAGGTGGTGGAAAGGCCGACGGCCTTGGCCCCATGGCTGTCGGAGCGTATGTGTGCGAAATAGCCGTGAAAGCAGCAGACCGTAGAGACGATTCCCGCAAAGACGAATGCCTTTATGAAGCCTTCCGTGATATCCTTCATATCGAGGCTCGCCTGTACCCGGTGAAAATAGGTTCCGGCATTCACGCCCAGCAGCAGTACCCCCGAGATATATCCGTCCATGATGCCGACGAGGGCGAAGACGGCGGTGAGCAGGGGAAAGCCGATGATGGAGGCGGTGATCCTCGGGCTGATGAGGTATGCGGGCGGGTCGATACGCATGGTGTGCAGGGCGTCGATCTGCTCGGAGATGCGCAGGATGCCGACCTCTGCCGTGATGGCGGAACCCGCCCTGGCCGTAATCATGATGGCCGTGAGCACCGGCCCCAGTTCCCTCACCAGAGACAGCGCCACCAGGGTGCCGACCGCTCCCTGCGCACCGAATTTGACCAGTGCGTAGTAGGACTGGAGGCCAAGGACCATGCCGGTGAACAGGCCCACGAGGATGATGATCGCCGTGGACCTCGCCCCGATGTAATAGAGCTGTTGAATTCCCTTGGACAATTGATCGTACCGGAAGATCTTCATCAGGGCAAGAATGAGGAAAATGGCTGAGGCGCCCAGATTGTCGATCCAGGCGATCACCGCCTTTCCGACTGCGGCAAACGGCTGCGACAAAAGTGTGGCCGGCTGCAGACCTGCCTCGTTTCCCGTACTGCCACGATCATGTGCGGTAAGCGCCATGGATAGATTCTCCTTAGCATTTAATTAATAGCAATTTTGAATCAAGCAAGATACGGACGAGAAAAACACCGCCCAATCGGATATAAAGAACATTTCCCTCATGAACATCGTGGAGTCGCTCAGGACGAGCTAATAAGGTTCAACACAGTAAAGCATACTCCGATCATTGAGGAGTACACAGAGGGATATCTAACCACGAAGGACACGAAGGATGAAATTCTTTTGAACTCTCGACCCGGGTCCTTGGCTGTGCCACCCAGTTGTTTACCTATATGAAGTTGGCGGGTGTTAAGACAGGCCTGCTGATCAACTTCAATGTGAAGGTGCTTCGGACGGGTGTTAAGTACTTTGTCCTATGATCTCCTTCGTGCTCTTCGTGTCCTTCGTGGTGAGAACAATGCTGGGAATAGGATTCAAACCATAAAAGTATGCTTCATAGAGAAGAACCATACATAAAGACGTCCGGCGGCCCTTTGAGACCTTCATGCGTTGCCGTATTTTTCGAGGTTGGCGCTGATGACGGATCTGACCCGTTCGAGGAGGGCATCCCTGTCATCCTCCGTATAGTCTTTCGTGTCGATCGGGTCGCTGATGATGACCCTGACCATGCCGGGTTTTATCCGGTTGGCATTTTTCGGCAGCAGATCGTAGCTGCCGATGATCGTTATTGGCACGATCGGGAGCTTTGTTTTCAGTGCGAGCATCACCCCGCCTTTCTTGAATTGTTTAAGCTTTCCGTCGAGGCTCCTCGTACCCTCGGCGAAAAAAAAGGCGCTGATGCCGCCGGTAAGTTCATGCATGGCACGGTTTATGGCCTCCCTTGCGCCTTGTGCATCATCCCGGTCTATGACGATCATCCTGGCAAGCCGGATGGCGGTGCCGAACACCGGGATCCTGGTAAGCGATTTCTTCGCCACGAACCGCAGCGTATGTTCCAGCGTATATGCAATTACCGGCGGGTCGAGATTGCTCGCATGGTTGGACATGAAGATGTATGAGTTCTCAGCCTGGAGTTTTTCTCTCCCCTCTATCCGGATCTTTACCCGGTTGGTCTTTACGACAAGCCAGGACCACAGCCTCGCTAACTTGTACGGGATTCTTCCGGTTTTGCTGAAGGATGCGATAATGATAACCGGTATTCCGAGCATGACGGTATACAGGGCGGTTGTTGTGAGCGCCCAGGCAGCCATGAGCTTATCTGTCAGCATGGATCTCTGTATACACCACCTTCAGATATATGAAGGTAAAATTTTTGAAAAAATCAGGTTCGATTCAACCCATGATATGAGGCCGGAGAATTGATCATGAGCTGTCGGGTTCACCCTCCGAATCGATTTTGTTTGTAAAGGCTGATCTGATTCATTATCGATAGAATAAAAATAAGGGAGCCTCTGTGGCTCCCTGTATGGAAGTTTTAAAAAGACTTTATACGCACAATTTCAAATCAACGATGTATGAATCCGGGGTTGTCTGGTGCCTCTCGACCCCGACCCCGACATCCAGCAATTCAAGGCCCGATGCTGTGACAGTCTTTCGAATGTCCGCGATACACTGGGTAAGCAGAGCGAAGATCCTCCTCCGTGTGCGATCGATATTAGCCTGTTGTTCGACAATTCGTTCCATGATTTCCTCTCTTTCTGCATGAGACACGATACACCCTCCACAGCGCAATACAATACAATTCGGCAAGGATAGCCGAATTGGACGCACTTTACGTGCGCCTTTCAGGGTGAGGGACATGGATGTCCCGTATCACACAATCCGACATGGGCCCTGGAGAAGAAGGGTGAAGGCGCTCGGGCAACTTCATACAATGCCCAGAATATCTACCAAACATTCTCTTGTTGCTTATTAAAACCGTAGTGTGCGAGTATGAAGTATTCCTTTATTACCCACCAAGAGTTCGTCACTCTCTAAAGGTTTTTTCTCTACAGAATAGAAAGGAGCATACATTCGTATGGAACATAAAAAAATCGCTATGGAACATGATAAGAAGATCGCCCTTGTGGCCCACGACAACAAGAAAAAGGGCCTTGTGGAGTGGGCGAAATTTAACCGCACTCTCCTGGCACACCATAAGATATATGCCACAGGCACCACAGGCAAGATACTGGAACAGGAACTTGGCTTCAAGGTTACAATACTCCAAAGTGGGCCATTAGGCGGTGATCTGCAGATAGGTGCCAAGATCGCAGATTCAGAGATTGATTTCCTCATCTTTTTCTGGGACCCGCTCGAGCCGCAGCCCCATGACCCTGATGTGAAGGCCCTCCTGAGGATGGCAGTGGTATGGAACATACCCATTGCCTGCAACCGGGCCTCTGCTGATTTCATGATATCTTCTCCCTTAATGGACGGAGAGTATGATCGCCTGGTGCCTGATTATGAGGAATATCGCAATAGAGATGTATCAAGGGGTGAATAAACATTATAAAAAAGGATTCGTCTTACGAAAGCAGTTCATCATTGATAGTAAAAAGGTCAAAAAGGAGACAGGCAATGAGTATTAAGAAGCAGTTCAAAAAAGCGAGGCCGGAGTGCAAGGTTACGTTCCATTTACCGAAAGAGGCGGTGGCCTCTGCAAGAGATGTACATCTCGTCGGTGATTTTAATAATTGGGATACTCATGCTACCCCCATGAAGAAGCAGAGAGACGGCTCTTTCAGTGTCACATTGGATCTTGAGCCGGGCCATGAGTATCAGTACCGGTATCTTATTGATGCCGCCACATGGGAGAATGACTGGGATGCGGATAAGTATGTTCCTTCTCCGCTCGGCAATACGGAAAACTCAGTAATAGTGGTTTAAAAGGAGCCGGGTAGAAAAGTCGATATAAATATTGATTGGATATTGTGACTGCAGGTGAGTGGCACGGGCAAAGCCTGAAAGGCTTGCCCGTGTCTGTCATTGTCACCCGATGATATTACGCCCAGCCGCTGGTAAGGATTATCCGTGCGCTGGTGTGTATTCATGGGAATTCAAGGGGTACTCTTCTTGACGACAATGCCCTGTCATGTCGAGCGTAGCGAGACACGCTGGCTGAGTCATCACTGAAAAGTTCTTAGAGAAACTCATTGTTCATGTTAGCATTTTATTGCTATTTATAGATTGAATGTTAAGACCAATGTTACCAGCTATAAATGATGTTGAGGGTACCAACGTCCCCAAAACCTTGCCATTTATCATAGATTCTCATGTTCATATATTTCCTGATTCTATATTTAAAACTATTTGGAAATGGTTTGATGAATTCGCGTGGCCAATACGTTATAAATTAACATCTTATGATGTGTTGAGTTATTTATTATCGCGGGGCGTAGGTCATATTGTTGCCCTTCAATATGCGCACAAACCAGGAATTGCCCGTGATTTAAATAATTATATGGTAAAGATCTGTCAGAAGTTCCCCGGAAATGTAACTGGGATGGCTACGGTATTTCCAGGGGAATTAGCGTGTGAAGTTATCCTGAAAGAGGCATTTGCAAATGGATTGCAGGGTGTAAAGCTTCATGCTCATGTTCAGTGCTTTGACATGAATAGTAAAGATCTGGATAAAATTTATGAAACCTGTTCATCTGCACAAAAACCGTTAATAATGCATGTCGGGAGAGAACCCAAAAGCCCTGCATACAAATGTGATCCATATTTATTATGTGATGCAGAAAAGTTGGAGCAGGTAATCAAGAATTATCCAAAACTTAAAGTGTGTGTGCCACATTTAGGTGCAGATGAATTTTTAAAGTATAAACAACTTATTGAGAAATATGATAATCTTTGGCTTGATACTACAATGGCACTAGCCGATTATTTACCTTTGAAAAACCCTATCAAGTTAGATGAAATGAGGTCAGATCGCATAATGTACGGATCTGATTTTCCAAACATTCCTTATGCATGGGATCGCGAGATTAAGTGGTTTGAGAAAAACAGATTATCAGATAATTTCATAGAGTCAGTGCTAAGTAAGAATGCAGTTAATTTATTCCATCTAAAGTCAATATAATCAATGTAATAAACAATTATGAATCCCTTTCTCATGGGTTAAGATTATAGATCCCGACATTCACCCTGTTCCTGATAGAAAGGTGCGAACTATTTGTTATTAGGTGATATTAAAGATAATAAACATTGACACTAGACTGCCTCATGTAATATGCTTATTAATACATAATAAATTATTTTTGAATTTGCATTGCGGGGAGTGTTTCAATTGTTTGCATTAACGTTTTCTATACCGCATGTCAGGGAGCCCCGTCTCTTTTTTAAGTTCACTGTTAGTAAATTGAACCTTGTCACTTGGGTAGCGGCCGTGCTTTTACTGACGCTTATTCCCATGAATGTCCTTGCTGAGAGGGTCTACCTTACCGACTACAATGGGGGTGGGTTCTATATCCGATCAGAAGAGGAAGGAGGCATGGATCTGCGCCTCGGAGGTTCGTTCTATGTTGATTCCCGGGCATATGACGAGAGTCAGAGGGCGGATGACCGATTCGATATCCGCAGGGCACGACTTGTCTTAAACGGCCAGCTTAACCGGTGGTTCAAGTATGTTGCGGAATACGAATTCCAGGGGGATATAACCAACCACCTCGTGGATCTCTATGGAGAGTTCGACTTCAACGGAACTCAGGACCTGCGGTTCGGCCAGTTCAAGGAACCCTTCAGCCTGGAATGGCAAAGTCCCGACAAGGCGGTATTATTCGCGGAAAGGTCCATGGGGTACTTTCTCACCCCGGGACGCGACGTGGGGATGATGTTCAACGATAGCATGAATAAGGGATCAATCTCCTATGGCATCGGGCTTTTCAACGGCAACGGCATTGGCGGCTCCCCCCGGGGAGGATCACATGACACACCCGAAATCGCCATCAGGATTACCGCAAGACCGTTCGGCACAACGGGCATCGATATGCTGCGCAATCTCCAGCTCGGGACCTCCGCCACCTATGCTAAGATTGATCCGGTCAATATCAATCTCAATGTCAAGAGTACCGGCATGGTCAACCTGTCTACGAGAAACCTCTATGTCCTGAACTCGAACACGAAATTCGGCTTGATCGAGGACGTGGATTACCGCGCCCGGGGAAACATTGAAGCGGCCTGGACAAAAGGCCCTCTTGCAGTCACGGGCGAATACTACCTCCTGAAATACTCCAATCTGAAAACCGCAGAGAAGAAGCCCACCGATGCGGATTTCTCATCCTGGTACGTGAGCGTGGGCTATTGCGTGACCGGAGAGGACTTCTCCCTTGCAGGCAGCGTTTTGAACCCCATTTACCCGAAGAAGTTTTTCAATCTGGATGAAGGCACGTACGGAGCCTTGGTATTGGCTGCCCGATTCGATCACTTCAACGGCGACAAGGACTGGATCACTCAGGGGGCCAACGTCTCGGTGCGTGATGCAAATGCACTGAGCGTAGCTGCTACATGGTTCCTCTTCCCCATGCTTAGGGTCATCGCCGATTATACCTATACGGATCTGTCCGACCCGATTCGGGTAAGGGTGGATCCCAATGGGAACATTCAATACATCAACCGCGAGAACGTGCTCACACTGCGTCTCGCCATGGAATTCTGAACCGACATATAAAAGAAAACATACATGGGAGGGTGGAGATCATGAAAAGGTTATTCTTGGTTCTGGCCGCATCGATTGCGGTGCTCTGCATGAGCCCGTCTGCAGGCCTGTGTGACTACCACCACGGGGGTGAAAACGACTCCCCCAACTTTTTGGCCGTGTATCCCGACAAGGCAGGCTCAAAGCTGGATAGTTGCGCCCTCTGTCATACCGGAGGCTCCTACACAGATAACAACGGGAAAACCGTGACGCTTGGGAGCTGCCAATGGTGCCATTACAAGTACGGCATTGATGCGCCGCACGGCGATGTCCTCCAGACGCTCAATCCATACGGAACCGATTACCTCAACCATGGGAGGGGCAAGAGCGCCATCAGTGCCATCGAAAGTCTTGACTCGGACGGCGACGGATATACGAACCTCGCCGAGATCCTGGCATTGAGTTATCCCGGGGACGCGACAGACAATCCGTCCAAGGTCTCTGCGCCTTCACGAATCTACACGCGGGGTCAGCTCATGGCCTTGCCGCAGCATACACAGTTCCTCCTCATGAATACAACCCGGCAGGTGGACTCCTATGCAACATACACCGGAGTGCCAATGAAGGACCTCCTCGACGATGCCGGCATACTGCCAGGTGCAACAGGAATCATGGTTTTCGCCCCCGACGGATTCTCGATGACTCATCCTCTCGAATACGATGCCAGCATATCGACGAACTACCATGTATACGGCAACGACCCCCGGGCCCCTGCCGGACAGAGCTACCAATACCCTCCGGCCACCTATTACTATGATCCACAGGCGGATGTGAGCCTGAACCAGGCTTCCGGATGGTGCGACTATACTTCTCCCGCGTGCGCAGGAAGGAGCAACGGCGATCCCATAACAGTCACAGGAGGGCTCAAGGCGATCCTTGCCATACAGCGGGAAGGAGCCTTCCTTGATACGGGTGTCCTCAACAATGAGAACACGCTGGACGGCGAAGGCCCCTTCAGGGTGGTAGTGCCCCAGAAAAACCCGGGACCACCCGACCAGTCCAAAATGTCCAATGTACAGAATGTCAAATGGCCATTCGATGGGGTGAACGGAGACCACAACGCCGGGGCTTGCACCCGATCGGTTACAATCATCAAGGTGCTGCCTCTCCCCTCCGGCACGACCGATATTAACACCATGGAGGCAGGATGGGCCTATGTAGACAGCAACAAGATCGTCGTCTACGGTGCCATCGACGGGAGTGATTCCAACGGAAACGGCATCCTTGACAGCGAAGAGCATGTTGCCGGAACAGACTATTACAAGGATCCTTCCTCGGCCTATCCGCGCCATGCAAAGGGTACAGATCATGTGCTCATACATACTTCAAAAGGAGCATTAGCAAATGTCCAAGTCATGAGTGACGATGACCCTGCCATCTCCCAGACGGGGAAACCATCCTTACAATTCCCCTACGGTGCATTCAAATTTCAGATCACAGGGTTGAGCGCAGGCGAATCAGTAACTTTGGCCATGACATTCCCTAAGGCGGTTCCGTCGGGTTCACACTACTATAAGATTTCTCCAGCCGGAGCATGGACCGATGTCCCCTTCACCCAAGGCAGCGACAACAAGACTATCATGATGACACTTAAAGACGGTGATCCCACAACAGATGCTGACGGTCAGGTAAACGGCACAATCCTCGACCCCGGGGCACTGGGGACTCCCACTGTGAGTAGCTCGAGCGGCGGAGGAGGCGGCTTGTGTTTCATTACCATGGTATCTCATGGCCCCTGGAATCCACTCGCTTGGATGACCTTGTCCATATTTCTGCTCCTCCTCATAGGGTCCTGGCTGAGGATCCGGTCTCATAGATCTGAATAATATTATATAGATTTAGAGGTGGAGTAATGAGTACTCCACCTCTCTTTTCCATCACTGAAAGCTGTTGAAGCCATGTAGGTAGTTTGCCCCGAAATAGGTGAAAAGCACACTTACAAGGAGGTATTAGTGGTCTCAAAGGACCGTGTGTTTCAGTAGGGCAATGACCTCCTCTTTTCAAGTTCCCTTTCCTTCTGAGAAGGAAGAATGCATTTGGCTTCATATAGTGACTCCCTCATGGACGGTACCAGTGATAAGTGGTAATAATCATGGTAGGGTGCTGTATGGAGAAAATTAAGGGAAGGCGAATGATAATTAATAAGCTATATTTAAAGATTATCTTAGCTATGTTGGGCTTTACGATATTTTTGTTACCCATGACATGCAATGCCGATGCTCATGATAGTGGTGCTGAAGATCTGTTTAGGAATGCACAATTCGATTTTTCTGACTATAAACCAGATCCAAGTCTTAATGATTTATATACCGTCTATCACATCATTCCTTCTGGTTCTCAAAATATGGATTACCATAAATCAGTTTATTATTTGGGTATGATATTAAGCAAATATAAGGGGAATATCCCAGGCTCAAGTGGATACTATTTAAGCAAATCAAAGTATCATCCCAGTGCGGTAAGACTTACTTTATTCACGAGAAATGAGAGTGCGGCAAAAGAGATTGACACTTGGGTTCATGACCTAGAAAAGAACAAACTTATAACAATAGTACCTTATGTATTTGCAAAACCAGATCAAACCATATTTACCAAGCAATATGGCGGTGACGAGTCTGAATTTAGAAAATACTTAACTAGTGCCCATCCGGAAACCCTTGTTTACAAAGAGCCAACGCTCTGAAAACGGGTCGAATTATCCCCTTCTTTGCCTTTAATATGTCCGATATACGCTCAGAAGGGAAGATATCTCCATT
>Ga0187857_10000583_pt1 | contig 43615 bp, 37 predicted proteins | sample June2016WEW_8_10_FD_132984 | JGI IMG/M metagenome (GOLD analysis project Ga0187857, IMG submission 132984) | Peatland microbial communities from SPRUCE experiment site at the Marcell Experimental Forest, Minnesota, USA - June2016WEW_8_100 | ecosystem: Environmental > Terrestrial > Soil >... | reverse complement strand
GATTCACACCATCTCTACACCGGATGCCGCTCAGACAGTAAACAGGTTTCCTCTGAGCTGTTCCCAGAGTTAGTTTTGGACCCTGGTTTTGACATCATCTGTGATCATTTTCGATGCCTCATCGATTGGTTCGCTTTCGCTGGTCTCTCCGATACTCACCTGACGCATTCCTTGCGCCTTTTCCCTAACGCTCACCACCATGGCTCTTTACCATCGCAGCTTAGGGCGGTTTGAAGCCTGCTCCTGTAAACCGACTCCGAGGGGCCCACCCTCATCTCCTACACAGCATTGCCTCTCAGCATTCGTGACACACAAAACCGATGATCTACAGTAAGAACCTACGCAGCCTAAAGCTTCAAATGAGATCGTGGCTGTTAGGCTGTGCGCTGACGTTGATTCTCTATTCGCAATATGTGATCCTGACTAGTGCACATTATTACTTCCTTCTACTTACCACTCATCCTTTATATATCATCTCTCATCGCTATCTTTTCCTGCTTGAATTCGTATCATATCTTCTGTACATCCTGAATTCAGGTTGAAGGAGTGCTGGTAATCGCTGGCGCCTTTTTTTGGCGCGAGAGGAAAGTCCGGGCTCCACAGGGCAAGGGTGGTCGCTAACGGCGACCGGGGGTGACCCCAGGGAAAGTGCCACAGAAAACAAACCGCTGCCAGTAAAGGCAGTAAGGGTGAAACGGCGAGGTAAGAGCTCACCAGTTCCCCGGGTGACCGGGGAAGCTTGGCAAACCCCACCCGGAGCAAGACCAATAGAGGGGCTATAAGGGCTGCCCGTCCCGCCCCTGGGTAGGTCGCTTGAGGTAACAGGCAACTGTTACCCTAGATGAATGATTACCGCCCGGCTCACAGGAATGCGATCCGGGCAACAGGACCCGGCTTATGCGCTGCTTCAACCCTTTGTTTTATGATAAAGGAATGCACAGGATTGTCTTATGGACAAGAAATCACGATTTGAGCTGGGCCACATCGAGAAGATCCGACGATCCATATACGTCTTTCTCCGTGATCAGATCGAGCGGAGGCTCATCTCCCTCGCCTTGGAGACGCCCTACCGCCTCTGTCGTGTCAAGGAGATCCCCTACCCCTATGTGGAACCCGGTGATCTGAAGCCAAAAAAGAAGGAGTTCCTGAAGGACTCATTCGTTGCGCAGCCATTCTTCATCATCTTCTGCGAGGACACTATCGATGAGGTCCGTCAAAAATACATACGGTTCTCCGACTCCAACAAGGTCAGGAAGGATAACCTCTCGCTCATCCCCGACCTGAAGATGCAGCGCTCCCTGTACTCAACGGCACGCTTCTTTGAGCGGGATTCGTTTTTTGACCTTATCGAGCAGCTCTTGGATGTCGATTATTGTCTCCTCATCCAGCGCGATAATCGTTATAAAAAGCAGAACCGCTACTGTCTCACGCACTTTCATGTGAAGATCGACTGGCCCATTGCGGATGCGGCGGAAAGCCTGGCTAAGGAACTCCGCTACATCTCCAAAAACCTCTATGAAAAGGGAGACCGGTATGCAGAGATCCTCCAGCAGAAGCTCTTTGAATTCTATGGGTGCCACCACCAGGGTACGGGCGGCCGCCGCTCGGCAGCGCTGATCGCCGCCCAGTACCTCAAGAATGTGCCATACCTCGCTACGGTATACGTATCCAGCGCTGAGACCAAGACGCTGACCAGCTACTCGGAAAAGGGCACCTGCAGGTATGCCATTATCCAGCTTGAGAAACAGTATGCAAAGATCGTCATGGAGAACAACGGCATCACGGAATCGGGCTTCCGCCAGGGATATGTGTTGGGTGAATCGGAGAATGCCTTTGACGTCCTGCTCTTCGTTATCTACAAACATACTGAATGGGGAACCCCGCCTGCTGATAATAAATTGAGGATCTTGAGGCCCGATTATTCCTGGCTTGTGCTGGATATGGAGATGGTGCTGCCCAAGACGGACGCCAGTACTTACAGGCCGCTCCAGGTCAAGTGGGTGTACAAAGGCTGAAACGGTGCAAGGAGGAGAGAAGGTGGCGACCATTATCGACGGCAACGCACTCTCAAAGAAGAAGCGCCATGAAACCGCCCTTAAGGCAACCATATTTACCGAAAAGTACGGCCGTCCTCCGGGGCTTGCAGTCGTGCTTGTGGGTAAAGATCCGGCATCCGCCATCTATGTAAGGAACAAGAAGACAGCCTGTGAGACAGCAGGACTACGCTCCTTTGATTTTCACCTCGATGCGGCAACAAGCAGGGATGAGCTGCTGGCCCTGGTAAAAAATCTCAATGCCGACCCTGACGTGGACGGTATCCTGGTGCAATTCCCCGTGCCGCCCCATCTTGACTCGCAGGAGATCCAGCTTGCCATAGACCCTAAAAAGGATGTGGACGGACTGCACCCCTACAACCTGGGCAGGCTGCTCTCGGGCACACCGACACTCGTGCCCTGCACACCGTCCGGGATCATGTGCATGCTCCGCGAATACGGTGTATCTCTCAAGGGCAAGGACGCAGTAGTGATCGGCCGGAGTAATCTCGTGGGCAAGCCCATTGCCGTGCTGCTCATGATGGAGCATGCCACCATAACCATCTGCCATTCGCGCACACTCGATCTGGATAAAAAAGTAAAGGCAGCGGATATCGTGGTTGCGGCAATCGGCAAGGCGGAAATGATCCGGGGTGAATGGATCAAGCAAGGGGCTGTGGTGATTGATGTGGGCATGAACCGGACCGAGGCAGGATTGAAAGGCGACGTTCAGTTCGAGGGGGCATCCGGGCGTGCATCCCTTATCACGCCCGTTCCCGGCGGTGTAGGGCCCATGACCATCACCATGCTGCTGGATAATACCCTGCGGGCGGCAATGAACCACGTTTCTTAAACCCTTAAACGAGAATTTAAGCTGATTCGCTCCTGGGTTGCACGTCTCGTTGGTGCATGCTAAAGAGGGGGCGTTCACCGCCCAGCAGTGATGATATGAATGGAGAGGTTCCCATGAAGACCCCGCTTCATCACGAACATGAGAAGCTGCATGCAAAGATGGTGGATTTCCATGGCTGGGAAATGCCTGTCTGGTATACCGGCATCAAGGAAGAGCATATGGCCGTCAGGAGGCATGCAGGCCTGTTCGACGTGAGCCACATGGGCGAGATCGAGGTAAAAGGCGAGATGGCCGCCCCCTACCTTGAGCACCTCCTCACCAGGGACATCACTTCCATGAATCAGGGGCAGGCCCTGTACACATTCCTTTTAAACGAAAGGGGCGGCATCATCGACGACCTGTTCATCTACTGCATGGAGCCCGGGAGCCGCTACCTGCTCTGTGTCAACTCCGCGAACAAAGACAAGGATTATGACTGGATGGTCGCTCAGAACACAAAGGGCGCCATCATCGAAGACATGAGCGACCTCTATGCAATGATAGCCCTCCAGGGCCCGGCCTCTGGTCAAATCCTCAAGACATGCCTTGCCTTCAACCTTGCCCTCATCAATCCCCACACTTTTGCCGTCATCGACACAAAGGATTACGGAGGGCTCATTATCTCCCGCACCGGCTACACCGGTGCCGGGGGGGTGGAGATCTTCCTCTCTCCTCAGGCCGCCTCCCCTCTGTGGCAGTCGTTCCTGGCATCAGGTGCAACCCCGTGCGGGCTGGGTGCGCGCGACACGCTGAGGCTCGAAATGGGCTACCCCCTGCACGGCAACGACATCACCGAGGCCGTCACACCGCTGGAGGCTGGTTTAAGCTTTGCCGTAGATCTGAAGAAGGACGATTTCATCGGGAAACAGGCGCTTCTTGATCAGCAAAGGCTGGGTATAAAAAGACGGCTCGTCGGCATGGAGGTACTGGACAGGGGCATACCCCGCGAGGGCTGCACGTGCTTTAAGAATGACCATGAGGTGGGTATCATCACCTCGGGGAACATATCTCCGGTGAGAGGATCCGGCATTGCTCTCGGCTATGTGGATGGCTTCATCAAAGAAGGCGATGGGCTTTTTATTCGGGTGAGAGACAAACTCTTACGGTCCCGTATCAAGAGGCCCCCTTTTGTGAACGGGACCTTGCCGTAAATGAAATCATTTTACAAGTGAGGGCACAGATGAATATTCCGGATGGTTTGTATTATACGATAGATCATGAATGGGCAAAGATCGAGAACGGCAAAGTCCGCATGGGAATCACGGATTACGCCCAGCATGAGCTTGGAGACATCGTATTTGTAGACCTGAAGTCAAAAGGCACCAAGGTCGACAAGGGTGACTCGGTGGGTACCATCGAGTCTGTAAAGGCGGTCTCCGAGGTCTATGCACCCCTTACAGGCTCTATTACCGAGGCGAACCCCGATCTGGAGACGAGCCCCGAGCTCGTCAATCAGGACTGCTACGGCAAGGGATGGATGGTCATCATTGCCGTCACATCCACTGAAGAGATCTCCGGCCTTATGGATGCCGCGGCATACAAGGAATACCTTGCGAAAGAGGCAAAATAAATTGTCCTTCCTCCCCACCAGCCCCGAAGACCTCAAAGATCTTCTTTCTGTGATCGGCATCGAGGATGTCGAACAGCTCTTTAGTGCTATCCCGAAAGAGGCACGTCACAAGGGCCCGCTTAAGGTGGAAGGCCCCCTCGATGAGCTGACGCTCCGGAGACGCTTCCAGGTGATTCCCTTAAGGGTGGTCTTTTTAGGTGGTGGGGTCTATCATCACTTTATCCCTGCTGTTGTGGATTCAACTGCCTCCCGGCAGGAGTTCCTGACCGCATATACCCCGTATCAGCCGGAGATAAGCCAGGGTACCCTGCAGGCGATGTTTGAATTTCAGAGCATGATGGCCGCGCTCACCGGCATGGATGCATCGAACGCCTCCATGTACGACGGCGCCACCGCTCTTGCAGAGGCTGCCATCATGGCCACGCGCATTAAGGACATCAAGAGAATAGTGATTTCCCGTTCAACGAATCCTGTATACCGCTTCGTGCTCAAGACATACTTTCGTAATAACCATGAGGTTGAACTCGTAGAAGTTCCCTTTGACCCCACAACCGGAAAGGTGAATGCAGGGGCATTGGAAAAACTCGTGGATGGTAGCGTTGCATTCTTCCTTCAACAGCCGAACTATTTCGGCGTCATTGAGGACATGGGGAGAGTTTCACGCATCGCGGCCAAAGCAGGGTTCTGGGGCGTGGTGGTGGGCGAGGCCGCATCTCTTGGCCTGCTCCAGCCGCCCGGCTCCTTCGGGTGCGATGTGGTGGTAGGCGAGGCACAGTCTTTCGGCAACCCTGCAAATGCCGGCGGCCCGCTCCTGGGGTTTTTCTGTACAAAGAAGGAACATATACGCCGCATACCCGGCAGGATCGTGGGGCTCACAAGAGATTCCGCAGGCAATCGCGCCTTCTGCCTGACACTCTCCACGCGCGAGCAGCACATCCGCAGGGAAAAGGCCACCTCGAACATCTGCACCAACGAGGGGCTGTGTGCCTTGCGGGCAACGATCTATCTGTCTGCGCTCGGGCCCAGGGGCCTGCGCGATGTGGCCGTTCAGTGCGCCGCAGGGACGAGAACCCTCATGTCCGCACTGGAAAAGAAAGGCATAAAGCCCGTCTTTACCGGAGAGGTTTTCAATGAATTCGTCATCCCCATGGACACGGATACCCTTAAGAACTTGCAGGGCAGCGGTATTGCCTGCGGAATCCCTATCGGACCAAACTATCCGGAGATGAAAGACGCCGTGCTCTTGACCATGACCGAGATGAATACGAATGAGGACATAAGATGTCTGACGGAACTGCTGTAAGGAGCTTCCCCGTGATCATTGAGCCCTTGCTCGCAGAGCTCAGCGGTGAAGGCAAAAACGGCATTGCCGTACCAAGTCCCTTTGATGCCGCACTGTGTAATGGCATCTCAGCACATACCCGCATGCCGGAGCTTCCCGAGCTCTCGGAGGTGGAGACGGTACGTCACTTCACCAGGCTCTCCCGTCTCAACTTCGGCATAGAGACGGGCATGTACCCCCTGGGTTCGTGCACCATGAAATACAACCCCAAGGTCAGTGAGGAGATCGCCCGCACCATCGCTGCAGTCCATCCGGGGGATGAGACGGGGCGTGCGAGTGTTCTGGAGTGGCTCGTTAGTCTAAAAGGCATCCTTGAAGAGATCTGCGGCATGGATGAGTGCTGCCTGTGGCCGGCTGCAGGCGCTCACGGTGAGCTCACCGGCATGCTCGTCATCAAGCAGGCCATTATGAAAAAAAAGGAACGCCGCACCAAGGTGCTCATCCCGGACACCGCCCACGGCACCAACCCTGCATCATGCAGCATTGCAGGCTTCGTGACGGTGAACATCCCGTCGGGGCCCGATGGTTTCTTAAGGGCAGCAGATCTCAAAGACCACCTCGATAAAGACGTGGCGGCCCTCATGATCACAAACCCCAATACCTTAGGTATATTCGAACAGGAGATCCTTGAGATCGCCCGTGTGCTCCATGAAAACGGATCATACCTCTACATGGACGGTGCAAACCTGAATGCCGTCATGGGCATTGTCCGGCCGGGCGATATCGGGGTCGACTGCATGCATATCAACCTCCATAAGACCTTCGGCTCCCCCCACGGCGGCGGCGGCCCCGGGAGCGGGCCGGTCCTGGTAAAGAAAGACCTGGCCCCATTCCTTCCCGTACCCAGGATAGAACGCAACGGATCGGGACATTTAGTTCTGCAGGATGATTTTCCTGACAGCATCGGCATGATCCACTCTACTTATGGCAACGTGGCGGTACTGCTCAAGGCTTATGTCTTCTGCCTGAGCCTTGGCCCGCAGGGCCTCAAAGAGGCATCGATAAGGGCATGCCTGAATGCAAACTATCTTAAGAGCAGGCTGTCTACCCTCTTTGATCTTCCCTACACGACCCCGACGATGCACGAGTTCGTGCTCAGCGACAAGAAGCAGAAATCTTCTGGAGTGACCACCATCGACATGGCAAAGGCCCTTATGGAGTACGGCTTCCATCCGCCCACCGTATATTTCCCCCTGGTGGTGCAGGGTTCCATCATGATAGAACCTACTGAAAGCGAACCGATGAGCGAGCTCAAGCGGTTCGTAGGTGCCATGGAAGACATCGCTAAAAAGGCTGCAGCCGCGCCTGACGACCTGCGCACAAGCCCCAGGGGCATGCCGGTGAAGCGCGTCGATGAGGTCTGGGCTGCAAGGAACCTCATTCTTACATGGAAAGATCTGAATCCATCAGAATAAAGCAGGTATCTAAATGGGTAAGAAGAAGGATATTGTTTCCGATGCAGTCCTGGTAAGAGGTATTAAACATGGCGATGCAACCGCCATGGAGGAGATAGTGAGGAGATATTCGAACAAGGTATATAATCTTGCATACCATCTCACACGTGATGCATCGGCTGCCGAAGAGATCATGCAGGAGGTCTTTCTCACCATCATTTCCAAGATCAATACCTTAACCAATGACGCGTACTTTTCCACCTGGCTCTACCGTGTAGCAACAAACGCCTCGTACGGCTTCCTGCGCAAAGAAAGGAAATTTACCGATCAGACCCCTATTGAAGAGGCCGACCAGGAACCGTCTATAGACTACGAGTACGACTGGTCGACACTGCCGGACGACATCCTCCTGTCCGAGGAAAGCAGGACCATCCTCCAGACTTCCATCGACTCGCTGCCCGACAACATGCGGACCGTGGTCATCATGAAAGACATAGAGGGTTTATCCAACGAAGAGATCGCACAGTCCTTAGGCCTCAGTGTCCCCGCCGTAAAATCCAGACTTCACCGGGGGCGACTCATCCTGAGGGATGTCCTGTCCGACTACTTCAGGAAATACACACTCCCTGAAGGAGAAGGCGTATGAAATGCATGATCTGTTCCTCCTTGTTCCAGGATTACCTGGAAAACACGCTCTCCCAAGACATCATCGACGAGATGAACAACAATTTTCAACTCTGTGAAAAATGCAAAGTCTGCTTCAAGACCTACTCGCTCACCATCCGGCTCTCTCAAAAGATCGAGCAGCCCTGCTGCGTCAGCCCCGAGACAGTGGACAAACTGAGGCAGATGCTCATCGAGAGGTTCTTCTCGCGTCGCTAAGACTTTATTGGTTTCACAAGGGTTGAAAAAGAATCCTGCCCCGTGGGTTTTCTTTTTGTACGCACTCAAGGCGCCCTGTTCATTTCTTTGCTTGATTCACACATTTTCTCCTTATCTCTTGACTCGTATGCGGATATCATCTTCACTGAGGGCTAATGCTCGATAAACTGCTCAATACCATAAGCGCGCTGGGCCATTGGGGTTATGTGCTCATATTCCTGGCCCCCTTTCTCGAAAGCTCCGCCTTTCTGGGGCTGCTCGTGCCCGGGGAGAGCATCGTGGTTCTCTCAGGGTTCCTGGCTTCACACGGGTACCTCGACTTGGGGGACTGCATCGTGGTGATCGCACTGGGGGCGGTCCTGGGCGACAGCACCGGGTATGCACTGGGCAAGGCCATGGGGAGGGATTATTTTGACAGGCACGAGCGGCTCTTCCTCTTCAAACGAAAACACCTGCAGAAGGTGGAGGCCTATTTCGCCAAGTATGGGGGCAAGACCATATTCTGGGGCAGGTTTGTCCACCTGCTCCGGGCCATGACCCCTTTTGCAGCCGGCATGTCGGCCATGCCCTATAAAAGGTTCGCCTTTTTCAATGTGGCAGGCGGCATAGTCTGGGCGGTAACCTTCACCCTCCTGGGATATTTCTTCGGGCAGAGCTGGCGGCTCATCGAAAAGTGGGCAGGCCGGGCCGGGGTATTTGTTTTGTTCATGCTTCTGGTGGTCGCCGGGTTCGGTTATCTCTATGAGAAGCTCTCTGACAACCGGGAAGAGATAATCCGATGGTTCAAGGGGGTGCCATCATCGCCCTTCGTAACAAGATTCGAGCAACAGCATCCCAAGGTCGTGGCCTTCATTGCACGGAGGCTCTCGCCAAACTCGTACCTGGGTCTTCATCTCACCGTAGGCATGGGCATAAGCATAGTTCTCATCTGGATATTCGGCACTATCACCGAGGATATTCTCACCGGTGAGCCTTTCGTGGTGGTGGATCAATGGGTGGTGGAGAAGGTCCTGTACTTCAGGTCGCCGCTTGCTACGAATGTGATGGAGGTGGTTACTCAGCTTGGGGGAATAAGATTCATAGCACCAGGGGCCCTCATGGTCATTGTATACCTGCTGCTGAAAAGGCGTTTAGACATGGCAACAGTGTTTGCCGCGGCAATCGCCGGGGGCAACCTGCTTAACTCCGTAGTGAAAACAATAATACACCGGCCACGGCCAATCAGCACAACTACTCTGATCACGGCAAGCGGCTGGAGCTTCCCGAGCGGCCATGCAATGGCCTCCGTGTTATTCTACGGCATGACTGCCTACCTGCTGGTGCGCGCTGTAGATTCATTGAGACTTAAGACTTTCTTCGTGGCACTGGCCGGGTTCATCGTGTTCATTGTAGGCTTCAGCAGAATATACCTCCAGGTACATTACTTAAGTGATGTCCTTGCAGGTTATGTGGGCGGCCTCTTCTGGCTGAGCATCTGCATAACCGGCATCGAGATGTACCTTGTAAAGAGAAAGATCATGGCACAACAGGCCCTGGAAGACAGCGAAACAAGGTCGGGTTGATGCCCGCCTTGCTCCTCATAAACCGCTGACATGGGCCAACCAAAACTTCACATTCTTATGGTATCCATGTATAACCTCCCCATCATGCCTGTTGCAGTGTAGTCGGCCGGACAAAAGAGGAGGCACTATTGAGTTATTCTTGCCTTTCGGGGAAGAAGTATATCATTGCATTCCTGGCATGTGCGGCAATGATTCTCATATCGGCATTCCAGGCTTCGGCGCGGTATGATCCGGCACTAACGTGGTGTACGATACAGACGGATAACTTCATCATCTATTATCCTGAAGGCCATGAATTGCTGGCCCAGCGCGTACTATCACTCTGTGAAAAGGTCCATAATGATATCACCGGATACTTAGGTGTTGAGCCGAGGGCCTGCCCGATTGTCCTTGATCCCGGCACTGATATCTTTAACGGGTTCATGGATGTATTTCCCAGCAGGATATCCTTGTTTGAAACTCCGCTTTATACCGTGCGGGGTTTCGGTCCGGGCTCCGACCTTATGGATCTCGTATTTACCCATGAATATACCCACTATGTGCATATTACAACCCGGCTCGGATGGTATGGAGAATTGACCAAGATTCTCGGGGACGGCCTCTCCATATCAAATGCCGTATCCCCCGGATGGGTCCTCGAGGGTATCACCACCAACACCGAGACCATGTTCACCGATGGGGGTCGAGGGCGCTCTTCCCTTTTCAGGGGTGAGATGATGTCCTTCACGGAAGGGGAGGGCCTCTGGGGCCTCAACTCTGCAGCGGTATCGTCCCCCTACTCACCCCCCGGCTCAAGGATATACCTTGCCGGGTATTACATGGTTGATTATCTGAATCATACCTATGGGGAAGATGCATTTGCGCGCTTAAGCCGGTACCAGGCCCGGCACCCCCTGGGGGGTACGGCGGAGGCCCTGGAACAGGTGACCGGGAAATCCCCGCAACAGTTTTATCTTGATTTCTTAAGCGATTACCTGGCCTATGCACGTACGGTTAGAGAAAAGGCCCTTGCCGCAGGTCTGCCGGAGGGTAAGGTTGTGCTCACAGAAGCCGGGAGCCTGGACAGCTTTGAATCCCATTTCTGGACGGAGAAAGGAACCATTGTCTGCCTCAGGAGAGGCTATAATAAGAAGACCGCCTTGGTGGAGGTAGATCCCGGCAGCGGGAAGACCATCTCCGAGATCGAGACCGGCATCCTGGCGAACCTCTCGGCCCGGAGGCTCCCTGACGGGCGCCTTGTCTTGCCCGAGGTGTTCTACCACCCCCTGGGGGAAGGCAGCATCGATACCACCGACCTCGTGATCTTCGACCCGAAGACACAAGAACACAAACGCATGACAAGGGATGCGCACATCTATTCCGCAGATCTCTCCCCTGATGGAAAGACGTTTGTTGCAACACGAAGAAACGCCATGTGGATCGATCTGGTGCTCCTCAATGCAGACGGGACAAACATCAGGCCGCTTATCTCTAAGCCCGGGATGTATTTTGACGCCCCATGTTGGTCCCCGGACGGAAACCGTATTGCAGCCGTGGTGAAGAGCGGGCAAAACTCGGATATCGTTCTTGTGGACCCTGCAACCGGGGCCATGGAGCTGCTCTTCAAATCCGATATCTCTGAAGACAACGAACCCGCCTTCTCTCCCGATGGAAAATGGATCGTCTTCTCATCAGACCGCAGCGGCGTCTGGAATATCTATGCATGGAGTCTGACAGAAAAAAGGCTCTTCCAGCTGACATCGGTCCCCTATGTGGCAGGAGACCCCCACATATCTCCGGATGGGAAGAGCTTGTCATTCTCAAACATGATTCGAGGAGTAAAGCAGGTCTGTACCTTGCCCTTCAATCCATCGGCAGGCAAACCGGTGGATGTGAAACAGGCGTCTGTTATCGAACAGCCCGACCTGAAACGCCTGCAGCCGGAGGTCACATTCACCGGTACCAAGGGCATCCCCTTGCAGGCTTACAAGCCCTTTATCCATGTCCCCTATGTAAGCTCTGATGAAAAGGGGACTCAGGCCGGGGTACTCCTCATGGGGGCCGATCCGGTCGGGATAAATTCCTATATGGTGAACCTCCTGTATGGGTTTAAATCAGACCGGGCCGGGTATGACATCAATCTCACCAACAAATCGTTCTGGCCTACTTTCACGGCACGGATATATGACACATCGGTTGAAGGCAACACCATCGGTAACGGCAAAGATTTCTGGTACCGGGAGAGGGGCGGTGAGCTCTCTGTCGGCATGAATCTCATCCATCAGATAGTGCCGAGCACGATCACATCATCATTTCGCATAGGACCCCGCTTAAGGTATTTCAGCAGCCTGGATGACAAGATCAATATCCCTGATGACGAGGATCAATCGGTCGGGGCCTTCGGTGAGTTCAAGCTGTCCAGGATGCCGGATTCGGCGCAAAGGGACATGGTTTCTTCCTGGGGGGAAGATCTCTCCCTTTCCTATGAAAAGGGGTTGTCAAACCTGGGCGGGGAGATCCCGGGCTATAATGGTATTGTTTCACTCACACAATATGTGCCGTCTTATTTCGAACACCAGGGTCTGGCATTGACGCTCACCCACCAAGCCCAGAACGGCCTCCTTTACTATAACAAGGATCTGAGCATCCCCAGGGGGTATCATGATTACGACTCGCAGGGGGATCTTGATAAGCGGAAGAACCTCCTGATGTCCGCCGAGTATCATTTCCCGATTATCTATACCGATGGCGGGGTGGGTCTCTATGCATACCATAGCGATCTTTTGAAAGGTTCTCTCTTTATAGACTACGGTGCAGGATGGGACGGCGGGTTCGATTGGGATTCATGGAACAGAATGGCCAGGACATCTGTGGGTGCGACATTGACAAACAAGTGTGTGCTTTTTGCGCTCCTGCCTGTTGAATTCGGAATACAGGCCGGGTACAAGACCCATGAAGGGGAAGGCTTCGCGAATTTCATCTTTAAGGTCGGGTTGTAGTCATCAGTGCATTCTAAGATAAGATATGCACATGAGTGGTCTTTGGTAGGATCGGAATTATTATAATAAAAGCACATGAACACACAAAATGAGATGATGCCCTCTCCAGGAGCAGTCAGCTTCAGCCGGGTAGATGATGAGACCCTGCTTGTCCAACTGAAAGGAGTCTGGAAAATCGGGAAGGAACTGCCTTCTGCAAATGAGGTCATGGATAATGCTGCCCTGAGGCCCACTACACACCTTATAACATTCGACTGCTCAGGGCTTGATGCCTGGGACAGCAGCCTTCTGGCATTCATCGTTCATGTGCAGAATCGTTGTTCACTCACCGGGATCAAGCTGGCAATTGAGAGTCTTCCACAAGGGATCGTGCGTCTTTTAAAACTTGCTTCGGAGTTTAAAGAGCTGGAAGGCCTGCCTGATAAAAGGGCCCAAGTATCCTTCCTGGCCTCTATCGGAGAGCGTTCATTCAGTTCGGTTCGTTATTTTCTTAGCGTTCTTGAGTTCATAGGCGAAGCCTTTGTGGCCTTTCTCAAGCTTCTCACAGGGAGCGCCCGCTACCGCCGATCAGATATGGGCCTTTTAGTCTACGAATGTGGGCCGCAGGCCCTGCCTATTGTATCCCTTATCAGTGTGCTTGTCGGCCTCATCCTTGGCTTTGTAGGCGTGGTCCAATTAAGGATATTCGGAGCCCAGATCTATATTGCAAATCTCGTTGGGATCGGAATGGCTCGGGAAATGGGCGCAATGATGACGGCAATCATTATGATGGGTCGAACCGGCGCTGCTTTTGCCACCCAGCTCGGCACAATGGAGGCTGGCGAGGAGATCGATGCGTTGAAGACCCTGGGGATTTCACCCATGGAATTCTTGGTCATGCCGCGCATGCTCGCGTTGATTTTGATGATGCCGCTGCTGTGTGTATATGCGGACATTGTGGGGATTATGGGGGGTGCATTCGTGGGGGTGGGCATGTACGACATCTCTCTTTCCCAGTATTTTGAGCAGACACGTTCCGCGCTCAACCTTACCCATTTTTCAATCGGGGTGATCAAGAGTATAGCCTTTGCAATCCTCATTGCCATATCGGGTTGTTTCCATGGGATGCGTGCAGACCGGAGCGCCTCTGCAGTAGGGTATGCAGCAACCAGGGCTGTCGTCACGGGTATTGTCTTAATCGTGGTTACAGACGGTATCTTTGCCATCATCACGAGTGTTCTTGGTATATAAGATATGACACACGAGATATGACACACGCCCAAAAAGAGCTTTCCAAGAATGATGTTCACATCACGGTTGACGATGTCACCTTGGCCTATGACAGTTATCTTGTCTTGAAAGACTTGAGCTTCACCATAGCCCGCGGAGATATATTTATCATCATGGGCGGTAACGGTTGCGGAAAAAGCACGTTGCTGAAGATCATGATCGGCCTGAAACCCCCTGCAAAAGGACGGGTGTTCTATGATGATATCAGTTTCTGGGATGCAGATCCGCATGTCCGTAATCGCATATTGAAACGTGTCGGGATTCTCTATCAGAGAAATGCGCTGTGGAGCTCCATGACGCTGGCGGAAAATATTGCGCTGCCGCTTGAAGAGTATACGGAGCTCGGCTCAAGACAGGTCGGTGAAATTGTATCCCTCAAGCTTTCACTCGTCGGGCTCACTGGTTTCGAAGATTATTATCCATCTGAGATAAGTGGCGGGATGCAGAAGCGGGCGGCTCTTGCAAGGGCCATGGCCCTTGACCCTGAGATCCTTTTTTTTGATGAGCCTTCAGCAGGGCTTGATCCTTTAAACGCCCGCCTCCTGGATGATTTGATTCTTGAACTCAGTGAAAGTCAAAAGACTACGGTGGTTGTCATCACTCATGATCTCTCAAGCATATTTGCCATAGGGAATAACTCCATTTTCCTTGATCCTGAAGCAAAGACGATCATAGCTTCCGGAAACCCCAAGAATTTGATGGATAATTCTCAAGATCCCAGGGTGCAGACATTCCTTACACGGGGGCATTCGGATCCCAAGTACTATTCGAGATGCTGAGGTCATTACCTATCGAGAGAAAAGGATAAGACGAGATGATCAAAAAACCAAACAGAACATTAATCGGCGCTTTTGTCTTAGGTGCGGTCATCCTCGTCATGATCGGGGTTATGACGTTCGGTGCAGGAAGGTATTTTATCAAGCAGCCTACCTTTGTCATGTTTTTCGAGGGGTCGGTAAAGGGACTCAATGTGGGTGCCCCTGTAGTGTTCAAAGGGGTGAAGGTCGGAAAGGTCACTGACATCAGTCTGCGTCTAAATCCCGATTCGAAGTCCGTCATCATATCGGTCCTTGCCGAGCTTGACACACACAGTATAACAAGGACCCAAGGCAGGATCGACGCGCAGGATTTTTTCAAACTCCTGCTGCGGCAGGGGCTTAAAGCCCAACTCCAGTTACAGAACCTGCTGACAGGCCAGCTTGTTGTAGAACTCGACTTTCACCCGGAGAAAAAAGCGAAACTGGTCAAGACCGATATACCCTATCCCGAGATCCCGACAATACCTTCAAGCCTGGAAGAGTTCACCAAGACAGTTGAAAAGCTGCCCCTCGAACAGCTTATCAATAAACTGACATCGGCAATCGATGGTATGGAACGTGCTGCGACATCACCGGAATTGATGAAGAGCATCCATTCTCTGAACCTAGCCCTTGAAGATGTGCGAAGGCTTATTGAGAATATTAACAGTAACGTTGCACCCATAGCGTCTGATATAAAAGGGACGTTGGATGATTCAAGAAAAATGGTGCAGAAATTCGACAAGAACTCATCATCAGTTGAGGCCAGTATCGAGCAAACGTCCGAAGCTGCCCGTGCAGCCATGGTGCAGGCCGAGAAGACATTCAAGGCTTTAGAACATGCGAGTTCGGGAGACTCGTCTGTAGTGCATCAACTCTCCCAAACCCTCGAGGATATATCTGCTGCCGCCGACTCACTCCGAACCCTGTCCGACTATCTCAACCGCCATCCCGAGGCGTTATTACGCGGCAAGAAAAAAATTAAGGAAGAATAAGATCATGAACGCACGGAGCTTGATACCTTCAATCATCATCTGCATTATTTCAATTCTACTGAACGGATGTGCAACTTCACAACCTTCAAGGTTTTATGTCTTGAATGTCCTTGAACGTCCTCAGATGGAAAACTCTCAGGCCTGTAAAAATGAGAGCATCATCACGATAGGGATCAATCCTATAAATCTGCCGCGCTATCTTGACCGGCCGCAAATCATCACAAGGGTCAATGATAATGAGTATAAGCTCTCTGAGCTTAATCTATGGGCCGAGCCGTTAAAGAACTCTATCCCTCGTATAATCGCGCAAAACTTGAATACATTGCTGTGTGCCGATACGGTGATCTTTCCATGGGCAGGATTTAAACAGTTCGACTACAGACTTTCCGCTGAGGTGATTCGCCTTGATGGCACCCTTGGTGGACAGGCTTTTCTTGAAGTACAATGGTCCATATCTGATGAACGGGCTCAAAAGATTTTAATCACAAAGAATTCACGATACAGCGAGCCTATCAGATCACAAGATTACCATGCACTTGCGTATGCCTATAGTCGAGTACTCTCGGCTTTCAGCCAAGAGATAGCCGATACATTCAAACCCATTTCACAAGGTAAGTCTCATCCATGAAGAAAGGGAAATGATCCTTATATTCCTCAAGGCAATATGCCTCCCCCAAGCTAGGGCCTATTGCCTGCTGAAGTCATAAGCAGCAGGCCAATGTCAGATGGCGTGTAAAAGTTCAGTAAAATAGACCTGTATGGGTCATATGTTGATTGCATTTATCAAAGAACGGGCATAATGTCGCACCCGAGGTCAAGTTCAGGAATTTCCTGGACATGTTGCTATGGGATTATAAGGGTAGTGCCGGGTCACTGATTTATCATAACTCATACGTGCCTGGATGAATCCTGATAAGACAAGACTCTGCCACCCAAAACCATAGTTTGATAGTCTGGCAACGCGTCCTCGTAATACCGGTAAAGGATGCATATTTTATAATGAAGATCGCACTCGTTATACCCAAGAACAGCTCCGATGGGTCAAGGAGCTTCTACGACTATAAGTTCTATGCGGAATTTCTGCTATCCAAGAGATACATCTCATATCTCCTGGCTATCCCCACCCTGGCATCATTAACACCGGCACACCATGAGATCAGGGTGTTCGATGAAAACATCGAAGAGATAGATTATGACTGGGGTGCAGACCTAGCAGGGATCAGTGTCAGGACCATGTATGCCAATAGGGCCTATGCGATATCCCGGAATTTCCGGAATAGAGGAATAAGGACCGTCTTAGGGGGCATACATCCATCCATGTGCCCGGAAGAGGCCCTCCAATATTGCGACAGCGTGGTTATCGGCGAAGCAGAGGATGTCTGGGGCACACTCCTGAAGGATGCCGAAAAAGGAACCCTGAAGAGGCTCTACAAGGCAGATGCATTCACGAACCTGCAATCTTCTCCCGCTATCGACAGATCATCCCTTTCACGAGAGAAATACCTGCAGAATATCGTACAGACCACGAAAGGGTGCCCGTTCCATTGTGAATTCTGCTCGGTGTATGCCTTTGACGGTCAAAAGATCAGGAGTAAGACCATCGAGCAGGTAATTGCAGAGATTCAAGACATCAACATCACCGGATCCAGATATAAAAAGAAGAACGCCATCTTCTTTGCCGACGACAATATCATTGCCAACAAAAAGTTCGCCCGGGAGCTGTTTGAAGCCCTCAGGCCACACAATATCAACTGGTCGTGCCAGGCCTCAATCAATATCTCCCAAGAGGATGAGCTCTTAGGCCTGATGAGAGACAGCGGGTGCGGGGCCATCCTGATCGGGTTTGAATCCATTTCCCAAAAAAACCTGAAGGCAATGCACAAGGAGATCAATCAGCGGTATGATTATGCCGAGGCAATAAAGAAGATACAGTCATATGGGATAATGGTTCACAGTGCCTTTATCGTAGGCTATGATTTTGATTCAGAAGCGGTCTTCGATGAGTTGATCGACTTTATCCAGGATACCAACCTCCTCATGCCGCTCATCAATGTCCTCACCCCCTTCCCGGGAACAGAGCTCTTCAAGCGTCTCGAAAAAGAGGGTCGGCTCCTCCACAAGGATTGGAGCGGGTATGACGCAAAGCATGTTGTCTTTAAGCACCCCAGCCTATCCGCCGAGGAGATCTCTGATGGATATGGGAGAATCGTGAGGGCGGTGTACTCTTTTGACTCTATCTGGAAGAAGCTGAACTATTACTGGGATATCGACTTCTGGAAACGCTCCAATGAGCTCGACCCGGTGAAGTTCTCTTGGCGGCTCATCTTTGCGCTGCGGCTGGCCACCCTGCTTTTTTCACGTAATAAAGACCGCTCAAGGTTCATCATGAAGATATTGCCCAAGGTATTTAAAAAGAGCGTCAGGATATCCACCATCCTCACCCTGATGGCATACAATGATTATGCATACAGTCTTGAGAGCGGGCGCCGTCAAATATTGGAGGTGGTTGCTGATCGGGTCGAGACAGTTATGAATCCGATAAGTCCCGTTCCACATCTCCACAATCACCCGCCACAGCCTCCAATCAGCCACGAGGCGTGAGATAACCTCATTATAATGGGTATTGCCGCATCGGCAACCTGAAGATTGTCTCCTCGCCATGACCTGATGAAGATTCCCTCAGATCAATTACCCAGGCTCCTGCCCTTCCAGAGGTAGTAGATGCTCGGATAGATGATCAGCTCGAGGATGGTGGATGTGACTACACCGCCGACCATAGGCGCTGCGATGCGCTTCATGATGTCGGCGCCTGTGCCATTGCTGAACATGATGGGAACAAGGCCTGCCAGGATGACGCTCACGGTCATGATCTTGGGCCGGATGCGCTTGACCGCACCGTCCATGACGGCATCCTTCAGGGCACTAAGGCCTGTCATCCTCCCTTCACCCATCCACCGGTTATACGCGAGATCCAGGTATAAGAGCATGACCACGCCGGTCTCCGCGTCAAGGCCGGCGAGCGCGATGATGCCCACCCATACGGCGATGCTCATGTTATAGCCCAAGAAATACAGGAACCAGAACGAGCCTACCAGGGAGAATGGCACTGCCAGCAGAACGATGACGGTCTTCGTGATTGAGTGCGTATTGAGATAGATGAGCACAAAGATGATGAACAGGGTGAAGGGGATGACCACCTTGAGGGCTTTCTCGGTCTTGAGGAGGTATTCGTACTCCCCGCTCCATTCCAGGCGGTAGCCGGGCGGGATCTTTACGGAGGCCGCCTTCTCCTTGGCCTCGGCAACATATCCGCCCACGTCCCTGCCCGTGAAGTCGATATATACGTAAGTCGTAAGCAGGCCCTGCTCGCTCTTCACCATGGTGGGCCCGCGTATGATGCGAACATCCGCGAGTTCCGAGAGCGGTATCCAGGCTATCCTGGACGGGGTGAACCCTGGTGTCTGTCCGGACATGCCGGCATCGCCCGAGGAGGCAGCCATGGTTACCGGCACGAGTACGTTCTTCAGCTTGCTGATGTCATTCCTGAACTCGCGGGCGTACCGTACATTGACAGGGAAGCGCTGCCTGCCCTCCACCGTCGTGGTGAGGTCCATGCCGCCTATGGTGGACTGCACCGCCTCCTGCACATCATCCACGTTCAGGCCGTACCGTGCGGCAGCCTCACGTCTTATGTCGAAATCGAGGAAATAACCGGTGGTGGCGCGCTCCGCATAGACGCTTCTGGTGCCCGGCACCGAGCGCAGGGTCCCTTCAAGGGCAATGCCGATCTTCTCGATCTCGGACAGGTTGCTCCCGAGGATCTTGATGCCTACAGGCGTCCTGATCCCGGTTGCGAGCATGTCGATCCTTGCCTTGATGGGCATGGTGAATGAGTTGGCCACGCCGGGTATGGAAAGCGCATCGTTGAGCTCGTCCTTGAGGGTCTCGATGGTCACACCCGGCCGCCACTGGTTCTCGGGCTTGAGGTTGATGACGGTCTCGAACATCTCCATGGGTGCCGGGTCTGTGGCTGTATCCGCCCTTCCCGCCTTGCCGAAGACCGAAGCCACCTCGGGCACGCGTTTGATCATGGAGTCCTGCATGATCAGAAGCTTCTTTGCTTCCGAGATGGACAGCGCAGGCACGGTCACGGGCATGTAGAAGAGCGTACCCTCGTTCAGCGGCGGCATGAACTCCTTGCCAAGCTTCATGATCGGATAGACGGTTATTGCCATGATGATGAGCGCAGCGATGATGACACCGGCAGGGAACCTTAGGGCAAACCTGGCAACAGGCTCGTAGATCCATCGCAAGAACCTGCTGATGGGGTTGCGGTCTTCATGGCTGATGTTTCCCCGGATGAATAGGGTCATGAGCACCGGTGTGAGCGTGACGGCCAGGATGGACGAGAAGAGCATGGCAAAGGTCTTGGTGTAGGCCAGAGGCTTGAAGAGCCTTCCTGCCTGGGCCTGGAGGGTGAAGACCGGCAGGAATCCCACCGTGATCACCAGAAGCGAGAAGAAGAGCGAGGGACCCACCTCCTTGGCGGCGCCCACGATGACTTCGGTCCGGTTACCCGGCCTTCCCGCGGCTTCCCATTCCTCGAGCCGTTTGTGGGCGTTTTCCACCATGATGATGGATGCATCCACCATGGCGCCGATGGCGATTGCTATGCCGCTTAGGCTCATGATGTTCGATGTGATGCCCATATAGTACATGAGGATGAAGGAAAGGATGATGGCCACAGGCAAGGTAAGGATCACCACGAATGCGCTGGGGAGGTGGAAGAGAAAGATGAGGCACACAACACCCACTGCCAGTGCGAGCTTGACGATCTCGCTCTTGAGCGTATCGATGCTTCGGTAGATGAGATCGGACCGGTCGTAGGTGACCACGACCTTTACCCCCGGAGGCAGTGACGGGGCGATATCCTGGGAGATCTTCTGCTTGACCCGTTCGATGACATCGAGCACATTTTGCCCGAATCGTACGACCACGATTCCGCCGGCCACTTCCCCCTTGCCGTCAAGATCGGCAAGACCCCTTCTAATCTCGGGTCCGAGCTGGACATTGGCAATATCCTTCAGCTGAATCGGGGTACCATTGATGTTCGTCCCTACCGGGACTTTCTCCAGATCGGCCGTGCCTTTCAGATAGCCCCGGCCGCGAATCATGTATTCCGCCCCGGTAAGGTCGAGCACCCCGCCTTCCACGTCGAGGTTGCTCCTCCTGACGGCTTCCATGACCTTGGGAAGAGCGATGTTATAGGACTTGAGCCTGACCGGGTCTACGTTCACCTGGTACTGCTTTACAAATCCGCCTATGGATGCAACCTGGGAGACTCCGGGAACGCTCTCCAATCCCAGCTTGAGGGTGTAGTCCTGGATAGTCCGGAGATCTGCCAGGGTATGGGTTCCCTTCTCGTCGACCAGGGCATAGGAGAAACCCCAGCCGAGGCTCGTGGCATCAGGTCCGAGTACAGGGTTGACTCCTTGAGGTACCCGGCTCTTTACCGCCTCAAGGTATTCGAGGACGCGGCTGCGCGCCCAATAGATATTCGTGCCTTCATCAAAGATCACGTAGATGAACGAAGACCCGAGGAAGGAGAACCCCCGGACCGCCTGCACGCTCGGTGCAGCAAGGAGCGTGGACGAAATGGGATAGGTGACCTGGTCCTCGACAAGATCGGGGCTCCTGCCCGGCCACTCGGTGTAGATGATCACCTAGGTGTCGGAAAGGTCGGGAATGGCATCCAGAGGCATTCTGTTCAGGGCCCAGATGCCCCAGATAAAGGTGCAGAAGGTAAGGAGAAGGACGAGGAATACGTTCCTGGAACTCCACCCTATGATCTTCTCAATCATGCAGATGCCTCAAAATATTCCCCCTCATCCTTTCCTTCTCCCTCCAGGGGAGAAGGGACATAACGCCGCAATCTCCGCCCCCCTCTCCCCATTTTTTCTCTATGGGGAGTGACTCAGGCCATCCATGGCCTTCTCCCTTCGGGCGCACGTGAAGTGCGTCCAATTCGGCTATCCTGCCGAATTGTGGGTCGGTGTGAGGGGTCCATCTGAATGGTCTCTTCTTCATTCAAATATTCTTTACTTTCATTTGGACAACGGCGCCACGCCCTTGAGCTGGGCCTCGGAATCGATCAGGAAGAGGGCCGATGCCACGACACGCTCCCCGTTCTTCAGACCTGAAACGATCTCCCGCATGTCGTCCGATCGCAGACCGGCAGTCACCTCCCGGGGCTCGAAGTTGCCTTCGCCCTTATCCACGTAGACGATCTGCCTTTCCCCCGTGTCCAGAACGGCATCTCCGGGAACGGCAAGCCTGTTGCCCAGGTCGGCGGCTATTTCCACGGTCGCAAACATCTTGGGTTTAAAGATCCCCGAGGGGTTTGCAAGCATGCACCTGGCCTTCAAGGTCCTGGTATCGGGGTTGATATCGGGGTAGACGAAATCTATCGGCGCAGTGAAGACCTTACCAGGCATGCCATCAAAGCTGATTCGTGCGGTAAGACCCTTCTTTATCAAGGCGATATCAGGCTGGCTCACCTCGATAACGACCCATACCTTTGACAGGTCGGCAATGTCGAGGAGCGGCTCGCCCGGCATGACTTTCATGCCTTGTGTCGCATAGCGCTTCACCACATACCCGGAGACCTGGCTGAAGATGGTGAGTGTCCTTACGGGTTTGCCTGTTTTCTCCAGCTGGTCGATCTGGGCATCCGTGATGTCCCAGAGCTTGAGCCGCTGTCTGGCTGCAGCATACACCCGCTCCGAGTCTTCAGGAAGCAAGGCCCCGGAAGTACCCTTGCTGTCGGATGTCCGCCAGGATTTCAGATTGATCAACTCCTGCTGGGCTGCCAGGAGATCGGGGCTGTAGATCTGAAGAAGCGGATCTCCCTTTTTCAGATATCTCCCGGTGTAGTCCGCATAAAGACGCTCGACCCAGCCCTCCACCTTGGTGTTCACGGTAAAGAGCATCTGCTCGTCGGATTCGACGAGCCCGTTCAGACGGATGATCTTCTTCATAGGGATAAGAGCTGCAGGTACAGTCTTCAAGCCGATGAGGCGCTGTTTGTCTCCGGGTATCTCCACCGTGGGTGCCTCCTGCTCCTGAGTGGTAGCGGGCTCGGATACAGCAGGTGCGGACCCGTGCACATGATCCTGGGCCTGTATCCGGTTATCCCCCCCTCCCCTCAGGACGGCAAACCAGAGCAATGCTCCTGCTGCGACCAGAAGGATCACACTTAGGATGATCCATGTCTTCATCTTCATCACTTGTCCTCCATAGCCCCTGTATATACCTTGATCCGTGCTATGGCCTTCTCGTGCTCCACATACTGCTGCCAGCTGGTGAGTTCGTAGTCAAAAGGCACCTTCAACTTTGCCAGGGCTGATGCAGCTTCCATTTTTCCCGATGAATACTGGGCAAGAGCGGCATCGATGTCCTGCCTGGCCTTGGGGATCAGGGCATTCTTATAGAGCTCCATGACCCGCTCGGATGCATTGACCATGGCGAGGTTGTCCCTGATATCGCTTTCAATCTTGAACCTTGCAGCATCCAGCTCTTTGCGGGCTGCAGCGAGGTTCCATGTGGCCTCGGAAATGCCTGCACCCTGTTTGCTCTTGTAAAAGACCGGTAAAGGCACGCTCGCGGTCAAAGCCCACATATTGTCGAATCCGTTTCCCCGGTTGAAATATGAGGCGGCCAGGGTGACATCAGGCCAGGCCTCCTTCTTGCTCCTGGACAGCTTCTTTTCCGATGCCAAGATCATCTTCTGTTGTATGACAAGCTCTGACGCCTGGGTACTTGCCTTATCCAGGAGTTCCTGCAGGGTATAATGAAAAGGTGTGGCCGGAGATTCCACCGGTCTTCCGATCGGGGCCGAGGTTTCACGGCCTACCTCCCGGTTGAGCATGGCCTTGATGGATTCCACCCTGCGCTTTGCCATCTCCTCCTTCTCGATGAGCATGTACTTCTCCGCCTGGGCCATGATCACGTCTTCCTGCGGCCCCGCGCCTGCTGCATAGCGAGCCAGAGCTGCCTTCTCCAGTTGTGCCAGCAATGGTTTGCGTGACTGGATGAGATCGAGCTCCTTGACAGCAAGGAAAAGGTCAAAGTAGGCCTCCGAAACCCTGCCCGCCACCTCTCGTTTCATGGTTTCCACAGTCGCCATTTCAGCCTGTGCCTCAAAGGCGGATGCATCCTCCTGGAGAGAGAGCTTTCCCGGGAAGGGGAAGGTCTGGGCAAGGGAGAGCGTCCACCAGGAGTCCTGGGATTTGCCATAGGTGTACCCGTTGAAGCCACCGTTCTGGTATCCGACCGATAGCATCGGGTCAGCCGGAGAAGCCGACTGGGATATCCTTTCCGATGCAGACATCGCTTTTGCCTCGGCGGAGAGGATTTCAGGGTTGTTCTTCAATGCCTCATCAACGAGGTCCTTCAGTGAGACCGGCGGATCTTGAGCCGGGGCATAGGTAGAGAGCACCAGGAAAAGCCCTAAGACACTCCACAGTGATTTTGAGACTCTCGACATGGGCATATCTTTGTCTATGATACATCAACATTAAATCTCACGGTTTCTGTTTTCCCGCTGCGGGTAATCTTGATGTTCAGGCCCCAAGACCCGCCCATGGAGAAATTCAGCGTACCTGCATACGATTCGCCCTTGAGCTGAGGGGTGACCTTATAGCGCATGGCAGGCATGCCGGGCATTGCGGGCATTTCGTAGTTCACAACGACTTTGGCGTCCTTGATCACCTTTCCTGCAGCATCCTTAATGGTTATGGAAACATTGTTCTCGCCAAGGGAAGGGGGGTTCTTTTCCACCTTGATCAAAACGGAATATGGCCCTGCCTGCTTTGTAAATTCCAGGTCTTTTGCCAGGACGACACCAGAGGCCAGGATGAACATAATGCTCACAATCAATACCTTCTTCATGCAACACTCCTTTACTTCGAGGTATGTTTATTACCTTGCACTATTAAGTGGTGGGTTAAAGGCCCCGGGTCAAGATCTTCAGGGCTATTTGCCGTTCATCTATCTATAATCATTAAGTTATTATTTGGTTGTGTGGAACAGCCATGTGGAAAGATACCGCTCGCCGGTGTCGGGCAGCAGGACGACGATGGTCTTGCCCTTAGCCTCTTTCCTTTTCGCCACCTCAAGACCGGCCCACAGGGCCGCACCGCTCGATATGCCCGCCAGGATCCCTTCATTTTTGGCAAGTGCACGTGCCGTCTCCCCGGCATTTTCGTTGGACACGAGGATGACCTCATCCAGAATGTCCCTATTCAGCACATCAGGCACGAATCCCGCGCCGATCCCCTGAATCTTGTGAGACCCTGGTTTTCCCTTGGAAAGCACGGGCGAGTCAGCAGGCTCGATCCCGATGATCTTTACTGAGGGTTTTTTTGATTTCAGGACCTCGCCCACCCCGGTGATGGTCCCTCCTGTTCCGATCCCGGCAACGAAATAGTCCACCTTTCCGTTTGTGTCCTTCCAGATCTCCTGGGCCGTGGTCTTCCTGTGGATCTCAGGATTTACCGGGTTCTTGAACTGCTGGGGCATGAAGCTGTTCTTCATCTTCCGGGTAAGCTCTTCCGCCTTTTGTACTGCCCCGCCCATCCCTTTTGCCCCCTCCGTAAGGACAAGTTCGGCCCCGAGGAACGTAAGGAGCTGGCGCCGTTCCATGCTGAAGGTCTCGGGCATGGTGAGAATGAGCCGGTAGCCTTTTGCCGCAGCGACAAACGCCAGGGCGATGCCGGTATTGCCGCTCGTTGGTTCGATGATCACCGTATCCTTTTTCAGCAGACCCTTCTTTTCCGCCGCCTCGATCATGGCCACACCGATGCGGTCTTTCACACTGCTTAGCGGATTGAAGGACTCGATCTTAACGAGCAAGGTCGACTTCACTCCCTCGGTCAGACGGTTGATCCTTACCAGTGGCGTATTGCCTACGGTCTTTGTTATGTCGCCATAGATCATGGTTTCATCCTTTTTTATTCGCTCGCGGCTAAAGCCGCTCCTCCAACAAACATATTATCGAGATGTAGGAGCGCCTTCAGGCGCGACCCGTTTCGGATGTCGCGGCTAAAGCCGCTCCTACATTTTACTCTCGCTTCTATTCACTGGTCACTATTTCAGCGCCTGCTCGATATCCGCGATGATGTCATCTATGTGCTCGATACCGATGGAGAGCCTGATGAAATCCGGCGTAACGCCCGTGGCGAGCTGCTCTTTTTCAGAGAGCTGCTGATGGGTGGTCGTTGCCGGGTGAATGGCCAGCGTCTTCGCATCCCCGATGTTTGCAAGGTGGGATATGAGCTTTAAGGAATTGATGAATCTCTTTCCTGCCTCGGCCCCTCCCTTGATACCGAAACCGATGATGGCGCCGGCACCCTTTTTGAGATACCGCTGCACCCGCTCGTATTCCGGGCTGGTTGTGAGGCCGGGATAGTTGACCCATGCGACCTTGGGGTGTTTTTCCAGGTATTTCGCCACGGCATACGCATTCTCCGAGTGCCTGGGCATCCTCAAGTGCAGCGTCTCCAGGCCCTGGAGGAAGAGGAAGGCATTGAAGGGAGACATGGCCGGTCCGAGATCGCGCAGCAGGGTGACGCGGGCCTTGATGATATAGGCCTGGCTGCCCAGGGCATCATGAAAGTTAAGGCCGTGGTAGCTGGGGTCGGGTTCTGTTATCAGCGGGAATTTCCCACTCGTCCAGTCGAACTTCCCGGAGTCCACGATGATGCCGCCGATGGAGGTCCCATGTCCGCCGATGAACTTGGTGGCGGAGTATATCGTGATGTCCACCCCATGATCAAACGGCTTCAGAAGGTACGGAGACACGGTATTGTCAAGGACAAACGGGATGCCGTTGCTATGTGCAACCTTTGCAATGCCTTCGAGATCGGCCACATCGAGTTTCGGGTTGCCTATGGATTCGGCGTATACCGCCTTGGTCTTTTCTTTGATTGCCTTGTTCAGGCTATCGAGGTCGTTTGATTTGATGAACTTCACCTCAATACCCATTCGGGGAAAGGTGTAGTGAAAGAGATTGTAGGTCCCGCCGTAGAGATTGTCCATGGACACGATCTCGTCCCCGGCCTTGGCAATATTCAAAAGTGCGAGGGTTGTTGCCGACTGTCCGCTGGAAACGGCCAGCGCCCCGATGCCGCCGTCGATGAGCGCCATCCTCTTCTCCAGGACATCGTTGGTGGGGTTCATGATGCGTGTATAAATGTTTCCGAATTCCCTGAGACCGAAAAGGTTGGCTGCGTGGTCCGTATCCTTGAACTGGTACGATGTGGTCTGATAAATGGGGACCGCCCGTGCCCCGGTCGTTGGGTCCGGGTCCTGGCCGCCGTGGAGCACCAGCGATTCTGTCTTCAACTGCCCGTCGATCTTACTCATAGTATCACTCCTCTTCTGTTATCTTTTAAAATATGAAATCCCCTGCATTATGAGAGGTATCCTTTATCTTAAGAGTAATCGCTCCTCCCCACTGTACACATCCATCCTCGATCCCTTCACATGACCGGCAAGGGTGAGATTCGCCACCCTGGCCAGCTTCACCGCCTGGTTCGTGGGTGAGCCGAGGGCCGCTATGACAGGTATGCGGCACCGTAAGACCTTGGAGAGTATCTCCGAAGAGATCCTGCCCGTGGTGAGCATGATTGTCTCGGTGAAATTCAGGCCCTGGGTTAGTGCTTCGCCGATCACCTTGTCCAGGGCGTTGTGCCTGCCGATGTCGTCCCTGAAGATGAGGATGCGTTCCCGTGTGGCCAGGGCCCCGCTGTGCACGCCGCGGGTCTTTGTATGCTCGGGAGAGCCCTTGATAAATTCCTTCATGAGTGCTGATATCTCGGATGCATTCAGGACAAAACCATCTTCCAGCCTGGTCTTGTGGATGACATCCATTGGGTTATGGAAGATCACCCCTTTCCCGCAGCCCGAGGTATAGACACGCTTGAACACGAACTCGCTCCCGTCGCCTTCGATCGCAACCGATACATTGAAGCGTTCCGTGTCGATGAGGATGGACTTCAAAGCCGTGTAATCCGGTATGACACCGGAGGTAAAAAGGAAGCCCGTGACAAGATTTTTAAGATGGTCAGGGCTGCACAAAAGCGTTGCAAGCTCCTGGCCGTTGACCTCGATGGTAAGGGGGACCTCTTCGCTTATGTCCTCAACGACCCGTTTGGAAGAATCATCCTGAAACTTGAGTATCTCGATGCCTTCCATAATTCACGACCTGTATATGAGCATCTTCTGGATGCACTTCTTTGCCTTGGCAATGGTCTCACGGGGCAGGGTTATCTCGTGGCGCATCTCCTCGAGCGCCCACAACACCTTTTCCAGGGTGGTGAGTTTCATGTTTGGACAGACCGCCTTATCAGAAGCCGGATAGAAGGTCTTGTCGGGATTATTTTTGCGTATCCTGTGGAGGATGCCCACCTCGGTGGCCATGATGAACTCCTTTTCCTTCATCTCCTGGGCATACCAGCACATTCCTTCGGTGGACAGGACCTTGTCCGCAAGTTCCCTCACCCCCCGGGTGCACTCGGGATGGGCCAGGACCACTGCTTCGGGGTGCAGCTCCTTCTGCCGCATAATATCCTCCGGCAGGATCCTGGCATGGGTAGGACAGTACCCTTTCCAGGTAATGAGCTCATACCCCGTTTCATTCATCACATGGTCCGCAAGGTACTGGTCCGGGACAAAGATGATCTCCTCCCTGTCCTCCATGGCATCCTTGACGATGCTCACGGCATTGGCCGAGGTGCAGCACAGATCACACTCGGCCTTCACCTCTGCGGTGGTATTCACATAGCACAGAACCTTTGCCTTCGGGTGCTTGGCCTTCAGATCCCGCAACTGATCTGCATTGATCATGTCTGCCATGGGACACCCGGCATTGATGTCGGGAATAAGCACGGTCTTCCTGGGGGACAGGATCTTGGCCGTCTCCGCCATGAAGTGGACCCCGCAGAACACGATCACCTGGGCATCGGTGCCGGCGGCCTGGATGCTCAATCCAAGAGAGTCACCCACGAAGTCTGCTACGTCCTGTATCTCGGGGAGCTGGTAGTTGTGTGCGAGGATGACAGCATTCTTCGCCCGTTTAAGTCTCAGGATTTCATCAACGATCCCCATTCATTCTCCTTATCTTTAAGGACATTGTCCCGATTTTTCCACTAGTCATCGATGGCAGCGCAGGGCCTTCTCGGCAAGAAAATGATCCATCACCTTGTCGCTGTATATCTTCAATTGATCGCCCATCACTTAAGCCCTCCTTTGATACAGCGGGGATATTGCCCGCAGCTTCCTCACGATTGCAGGCAGAACCTCGATGACGCGCTCGATCTCATGGTTTGTGGTATTTCTCCCGAGGGTAAGGCGGAGCGAGCCGTGGGCAAGCTCAATGGGCAGACCAATGGCGGCCAGGACATGCGAGGGCTCCAGGCTCGATGAGGTACAGGCGCTTCCGGTGGAGACCGCTATGCCACTCATGTCGAGGGTGAGCAGCATGGCCTCCCCCTCGACGTATGCTATGGAGATGTTCACATTGTTAGGCAGTCTCTTGGCGGGGTGACCATTGAGGCGGCTATCTTCGATAGAGGAATGCAGGCCTTCTATGAGCCTGTCCCTCAGTGCTGACTGCCGTACGGCTTCTTCCTTCATCTCGCCCTTAGCAAGCTCCACAGCCCTACCGAAACCAACGATGCCCGGGACATTGATTGTCGAGGCCCTGCGGCGGCGCTCCTGATCCCCGCCATGGAGCAGCGGTGCAATGCGCGTTCCCTTGCGGATATAGAGCATGCCCACCCCCTTCGGACCATAGACCTTGTGGCCGGATGCGCTCAGCAGATCCACATGCAGCGCATCGACATCGATGGGACAGTGACCGAGGGTCTGTACCGCGTCGGTATGGAAATAAATGCCGTGATCGCGGGCAACAGCCCCGATATCTGCAATGGGCTCTATCGTGCCGATCTCGTTGTTCGCATGCATGATAGAGATCAGGATGGTCTTGTCCGTTACCGCCTTTTTCACATCATCCGGATCTACAAGGCCGTATTCATCAACGCCCAGATATGTCACGGAAAATCCTTGCGTCTCAAGGAACTTGCATGTCTCAAGCACGGCATGATGTTCGATTGCAGAGGTTATGATATGGTTGCCCTTGTCCTTACGGGCAAGCGCCACACCCTTGAAGACGAAGTTATCGCTCTCGGTACCGCCGCTGGTGAACACGATCTCTTCAGGCTTTGCACCGATGATGGATGCCGCATGATCCCTGGAATTTTCTACAGCCTCCTTTGCCTCCTGGCCGAAGGAGTGGAGGCTCGATGCGTTCCCGTAATTCTGAGTCATATACGCCAGCATGGCCTGAGCGACCTCAGGGGCTACCGGAGTAGTTGCTGCATGGTCGAGGTATATCCTGTCCATATTGATAGACGCAGCCTAGATGTGATACATCGCGGCGCGCTCCCCCTTTTCCCTGCTCTTCCTGACCAGGTCCTCCAGGGTAAAGGAGCCCAGGGTCTGGGAAATGCTGTCGCTAAGGGTTGTCCAGAGATCCCTGCTTGCGCAGGTATCCGAGCGTGAACAGGCTGACGGGTTCTTCACGCAATCCACCAGGCAGGTATCGCCTTCGAGTACATCCACTATCTCCTTCAAGGTGATCTCCGAAGCAGGCTTTGCCAGGGTATATCCCCCATGTGCCCCGCGCTGCGAATTCACGAGCCCGGCCGCCTTCAAGGGGATGATGATGAGACTCAGGTACTTCTCCGAGATCTCCTCTTCCTTGGCGATTTCCCTGAGATACAACGAGCTCCTGGTGCTGTTCAGTGCCAGCTCGAGCATGAGCCGCACACCATACCTTGACCTGGTAGATAGCTTCATAGGATCCCCTCGAATTACTTTAATTACTATCGATTGACTAGTGTATAACCACCTGCAACACTTGTCAAGGGGGTTTACCGAAACAGATATACTCCACGGTTATATTCATGAACTGTCTCTTGATTGCCATGACAAGGAGATTATAAAGACCATTGCATTGCTTCTCGTTCACCATGATTAGGGGTTCATAACGTTTTTTTAGTTGACAGCTATCGATATTTTTATTACTATTATTTCAATAGTATTAGTAGACATTAAAAATGAGCAAAGAAATTAAAGGACTATTCTTAAAGGATCAAAAGAAAAATAAGCTTCCCAAAGGAGACCTTTATGGGCACGTTTTTTGACGACAACACCTTATCAATCGGCAACTCGCCGCTGGTCAAGATCAACAGGCTGGCTAAAGGGCTGGGCGCCACTGTCTTGGCCAAGATAGAGGGACGCAACCCTGCCTATTCGGTTAAATGCCGCATCGGCGCCAACATGATCTGGGCGGCGGAGAAGGACGGTTCGCTTAAACCGGGCATGGAGATCATCGAGCCCACGAGCGGAAATACGGGCATCGCCCTTGCGTATGTGGCAGCTGCACGCGGGTATAAATTGCACGTCACCATGCCCGAGACCATGTCCATAGAGCGCCGCAAGGTCCTTTCGATCTTCGGGGCGAATATCATCCTGACACCGGGCCCCCAGGGCATGAAAGGGGCCATTGCGGAGGCGGAGCGGATTGCTGCTTCAGACCCCAAGTACTTCATGCCTCAGCAGTTCAAAAACCCTGCCAATCCGGATATCCATTTCAAGACCACAGGGCCTGAGATATGGGATCAGACGGCAGGCAAGATCGACGTGCTGGTTTCCGGCGTGGGCACGGGCGGAACGATCACGGGTGTTTCGCGCTATATCAAGCACGAGAAGGGGAAGAAGATCATCAGCGTGGCTGTCGAACCCGCTGAGAGCCCTGTCATTTCCCAGCACCTGGCTGGCCAGGAGATCAAACCGGGGCCCCATAAGATCCAGGGCATCGGGGCAGGGTTCATCCCCGATACCCTCGATCTCTCCGTGGTGGATCGGGTGGAGAAGGTAACCAGCGAGGAGGCCATCTCTTATGCCAAGCGGCTGGCACGCGAAGAAGGGATCCTTTCGGGGATAAGTTGCGGTGCAGCCATTGCAGTGGCCCTCAGGCTAGCCGGGCTCAAGGAATTCGAAGGGAAGACCATTGTCGCCATCCTGCCGGACTCCGGTGAGCGGTATTTGAGCGGGGTGCTCTTCGAAGGGCTGTTCGACGACTCCGGGTTGCCCAAGATCTGATGCAGCCATGCGTATTTAGTTATCCATTACCATTCAAGCTGCTCTTGACAATGAACTATCCCCCTCTCCCCGACCCTCTCCCTCCAGGGGAGAGGGAGTAACTTTTATCCTTCTGAATCTGATAAAGCTCAATGCATCCGCTTCTATTGTCCGCCTCTCTCCTGTTGACCATATTATTTCAGCACCTGCCGGACAAAACAGGTCCCCTCTCCCCTTGCGGGAGAGGGACAGGGTGAGGGGAAATTTGCCAGGGTAGCAACATTTCCCACAAGTTCAATGCTGACAGAGTACTAGACCTTCTCCAGTGCCTGCTCCAGGTCGGCGATGAGATCGTCCACGTGCTCGATGCCCACGGAGATGCGTATCAGGTTGCCGGTTATGCCGGCTGCTGCACGCACCTCCTCGGGCATGGACAGGTGCGTCATGGTCCAGGGATGCTCGATCAACGACTCCACCCCTCCCAGTGACTCGGCGAGAATGAAGAGCTTCACATTCGCCAGCAGCCGGAAGGCCTCGTCCTCACCGCCCTTGACCTTAAACGAGAACGTACCTCCGAACCCGCGGGCCTGTCTTAATGCCAAGTCGTGCTGTGGGTGGCTCGAAAGGCCGGGGTGCAGGACACTTTCTATTTTCGGATGTTTTTCAAGCCACTGTGCTATCTCGAGGGCGTTTCTGTTGTGGGCCTCCATCCGCACCGCCAGGGTCTTGAGCCCCCGGAGCACGAGGAAGCAGTCAAAGGGGGCCTGACAAGTGCCTAATGCGTTCTGATGGAAGGCCAGCCGGCCGGCCAGTTCAGGATCATTGACCACGATGGCCCCGCCCACCACGTCAGAGTGCCCGTTGATATACTTTGTCGTGGAGTGCAGTGCCATGTCTATCCCCAAGGCAAGCGGGTTCTGGAAATAGGGAGACAGGAACGTGTTATCGCACAGCGTCAACACCCCTTTCGTCTTGGCTATCTCTGCGATAGCCGCCAGATCCAAGATATTCATCAACGGGTTTGTCGGCGTCTCGGTCCAGATGAGCTTTGTATGAGGCTTGATTGCTGACTTCAGGGCGTCCACGTCCCTGAGATTGACAAACTGAACGTCCACCCCCTGACGTGAGATAACTGCCTTGCAAAGCCGGTAGGTTCCGCCGTAGAGATCGTCGTGCACGATGATGTGGTCTCCGGCTGAAAGCAGTGCAAGCGCCGTGGTCTCTGCCGCCATGCCGGTGCCGAAGGCAAAGCCGTACGCGCCGCCCTCCAGTGATGCGATGCAGTCCTCCAGTGCCTTGCGTGTGGGGTTGCCGGAACGCGAGTAGTCAAAGGGACCCATCTGCTTCACGCCCTTGTATGCGAACGTTGACACCTGGTAGATGGGCTGCATCACGGCGCCGTAGGCCGGGTCAGGACCCTGTCCTGCGTGAATTGCACGTGTCTCGAATTTCATACTGTTACCTCCTGCCGAATCGAAAATATCTATTAATCTAATTACTTGAATTACTATCGATTAACTAGGTTATAATCATGCATGAAACCTTGTCAAGGTTATTCACCTGCCCCTGATGTTATTACATCAACTTGCCTCGTTACTCATAAATAACTCCCCTGCCCTTATGAACAAAGATCTGATGCTGACAGCATAGACTCTATGCACACTTCATATGCATGGCAACCCGTCACCAAAAGAATTTATTTTTCTGCTTGACAGCCTCTATTATTTTTATTATCTAGTATATCGATAGTATTAGTAGTGAATAAATTAGTCGAGGAGATGTATGCTGTTGTCAAGACCTACTCATCATATTGCACATGCATCCGCGAACATGTGCTGCTGCATGTGTATGTGCCGCTTAAGGGGATGGGGGGTGTCCATGTAGGGTAGAGTCCTGCAGACACGCAGCAAACAAAACCATTCCCGGCAAGGAGCACGGCCGCGAATGGTTTTTTTATATTCAAAACAAACACCACCAAAAAGGAGAGAACAATGAGTAACAGAAAATTGGACACATTGGCGATTCATGCAGGTCAGGAGACCCCTGACCCGGCAACGGGCGCACGGGCGGTACCCATCTACCAGACTACATCCTATGTATTCAAGGATACTCTCCATGCGGCGAATCTCTTTGCCCTGAAGGAACTGGGGAATATCTACACGCGGATCATGAACCCCACCACGGATGTCTTCGAGCGGAGGGTCGCTGCCATCGAGGGCGGCACAGGGGCATTGGCCGTATCTTCCGGGCAGGCGGCAGAGACATATGCCATCCTGAACATCACAAATGTGGACGATGAGATCGTCTCAGCCGACAACCTCTACGGGGGCACCTACCAGCTTTTCCACTACACCTTCCCCAAGCTGGGCAGGACCGTTAAATTCGTGGATTCACGCAAGCCCGAGGCATTCAAGAAGGCCATTTCGGAGAAGACCAAGGGTATCTATGTGGAGACCGTGGGAAATCCCAAGCTGGATGTCCCGGACTTCGAGGCCATTGCTAAGATTGCCCATGACGCCGGAATTCCTTTGATCGTGGACAACACCGTGGGGGTCGGCCTCATAAAACCTATCGATTACGGCGCCGATATCCTCGCCACCTCGGCAACGAAGTTCATCGGCGGTCACGGCACCTCCATCGGCGGCGTGCTCGTCGATGCAGGCAAGTTCAACTGGGGCAACGGCAAATTCCCCGGTTTCACCGAGCCTGATCCGAGCTATCACGGGCTCAAGTTCTGGGAGGTCTTCGGGAACTTCGGTGACTTCGGCAATGTGGCCTTCATCTTCAAGGCCCGCGTCCAGCTGCTCCGCGACATCGGTGCAACATTGAGCCCGTTCAATTCATTCCAATTCCTCCAGGGTCTGGAGACCCTGCCCTTGCGCCAGAAAAAGCATTCGGACAATGCCCTGAACATTGCCAAGTATCTGAAGGGCCACCCGCTGGTCACCTGGGTCACCTACCCTGGATTGGAAGATGACCCCAATCACGCAGTGGCAAAGAAGTATTTCAACAAGGGCAATTTCGGGGCACTGGTGGGTTTCGGCATCAAGGGCGGCCTGGAGAGCGGTAAAAAGTTCATCAACTCGGTGCAGTTGCTCTCACATCTCGCCAATATCGGCGATGCCAAGAGCCTTGTCATCCACCCGGCATCCACCACGCACCAGCAGCTCACCCGTCAGGAGCAGGAGACAACCGGGGTCACCGAAGACTATATCAGGCTTTCCATCGGCCTGGAGGATGTTGAAGACATCAAGGCAGACATCGATCAGGCACTGAAGCAGGCGGTAAAGGCGGCTGCATGATACCGGATTTGCGATCATGGGGGCCATTCTTTCAGGACCCCCTTATTGAGTCTCTGGGAATCATAGGTTCAGCTAATACCCTTATGACGCATATCTCAAAAGGACTCACAAGGAGGTAACAATGAAACCGGGCAAGAGGGTTTTAATGATCGTGCTTGTCTATCTGGCAGCAGCCATCCTCTGGGGCTTGTTTCCGCCGAGGGCGTCCGGGGCGAACCCTCCGGACAAGCTCAAGGTGGGATATCTCTCGGTCATAGGCCACGCCGAGATCTTCCTGGCCGAGGGGCAGGACTTCTTAAGCAGGCATAAGTTCATATAGGAGAATACAGATGCGTATTGGATTGATAGGAGGACTGACCCGCAGCGAGGTACAGTTGACGAAGATAGCCGCTGATGCAGGCCATAAGTTGGAATCCCATAACGGAGAGATGAACGGCCGCTGGGCAAGGGAGCTGAGGGGTATCATAGAGCGCTCGGAATTCGTCATCATCCTGACAACCATCAACTCTCATCAGGCGGTATGGCTTGCAAAACAGGCAGTGCGCGAGTTCAGACGCCCGAACATTGTACTGAGGAAATGCGGCCAGGATACCTTCCGCGAACTTCTTCATTTACTCGATCCTGGTGTTGAACAGCCCATCGAGACAGCTGTCATAAGAGGCAACGGGAGAAATGTGAACGCCCGTCTCACGTATCTTGAACATGCAGGCTTGTCCGGTGATCCGGAAGGTGGAGAGAGCACCAGGTCAGGAAATTAATGCAAGCATCATAAGGAATCAGGAAAATGGGAATTCCGCTTTTCGGGAAACGTCAGTTGGAATGCCCGTTAGCCCCGAGATACGATCCATGCGGTTTAGCATGCATGACATTTCCAGGGCGGCGGAATCGGCTAAAACAAGAAAGGAGAACCATCATGAAAAGAATAGCAATCATAGTACTCGGTGTCGGTATTTTCGTATTAATCCAATTTACCCCTTCCTTTGCAGGTCCGCCGCTCAACAACCTTGAAGGCGTGGGGGGCATTGCATTCAATCCTCTGGCCTATACCGCCGGCACCGGCTTCGACCACGATGCGGGAAAGCATGACGGACTTTCCTATCAGGACGTCATCTCGAAACCCCAGGTCGGTATCTGGTATGTGAGCCTGAGTGATGTCAGCGTGGACTGGACCGCCATCGGTATTGCGGAGACATTCTTCAAGCGCCTTGAGGTCTCCTATGGGTATGAGGCGGTGGCGCCTGACGGTAAGAACATCCACAAAAACAACATCGGCGGCAAGCTCCTGCTCCTGAATGAGAACTCCAACGGCCTGGATTTCGTCCCCGCAGTCTCCGTAGGCACCATATATAAAAAGACCTCAGGTGCCGCTGAAGGCGTCGATTCTTCGGACTTTGATTATTACCTGGTGGCAACGAAGCTCATCACCTCATTACCGGCACCTGTTCTCATCTCCGCAGGCGTGCTCTCCACCAAAGAACTGGTGACGGGTGTTTTCGGGTTTGACAAAGACCGCGATCAGACCTTTTTCGGCAACATAGACGTCATCCCTGTCCCGCAACTTGCCGCAGGGTTCGAATATAAACAGGGCGCCCGATTTGATGACTTCAAGAATGCCAGTTATTACGACATCCATACGGCATGGTTTGTAAACAAGAGCCTTACCCTCGTTGCAGCCTATGTCAATGCCGGGGACGAGAAATCAATAAGCAGGGTTGGGTTGGGAGACGGGATCGTGTTGAGCGGACAGTATGCATTCTGAGGATAAGATATAAGCACACACAGGATAGATGACATGCCTACCAAGGAAGCCCGGCACTTCAGCCGGGCTTCCTTGTATATGGATTGAATTTATACCGGGCATATCCCTACTAACTCGAAGTCGGGCGCGCGGGGCAGACCGATACCAGGTAAAACGATCGTGAAGGACAGGCCGGGTGGTTTGTCCCTGCTCCCATGCAACAGGGGAGAGGGAACTGATTTTTAGCTTGTTGTTATACAACACCTGGCCTGCATCTCGGCAGTGCACTCGGACAGGGCCGTGAGGATCTTATCGATTCCTGCGGTCTTGAACTTCGGCTCAAAATCGGCATATTTCTCGATATACTCCATGTAGAGGGTTATCTTCTCATCCATGCTTATCTCTGCCGCGACAGGTACAATGAAATCAAACTCGTCTATGGGTTTATTTTTCCCTGTGCAGTTCCCTTCGGTCAAATCGATGCAGTGGTCTTGGTATTGCAAAAAGCAATCGATCTGGGGAATGTAGTCCAGGCCGTATTTTGACAGCAGATTCGCTATGCCCGTATAGATCTCATTGTTCAGCCTGAAGAAACCGATATTCTTCCGGATCGGCTCTCCGAGTTCTTCCGCGAGCCTGGCTATGGCCCCGTGTTTTGTCAGGCAGATGCCTTTTTTCTCCGTGAAGATGAGCTGTGAATCGACCATGTCGGAATTATAGTCATAGGGCAGATCATTGACCCATTTGCATGCATCATGAAATGTTTTCATCCCGATCTTTATGAACTGATCTGAAAAGATGCCCCTGCTCCTTATTTCGACATTGGGGAATACATCATAGCTGCTGAAGGTTACCTTCATCATGTCCTTTGTGCCCCCTCTCCCGTGTTTGGTTTACTGAAGGTGTCGTCTCTACACAGAAATCAGTCACACAGCCTTCGGTTTCAATCCCCGGATCACCTCTGTCGGAAATGTCATCTGACTGACGTATTCCCTCTGTGTGTCAATAAATCCGGCAGACTCAAGATAGGGAAGCAGGTAAACCCCTCTGCATCCCCCAAGCAATGAAGGACGTATCCGGTACACGAGCTCCGAAAGGGCGTTATACCAGTGAAGGGGTTTTGTCATGTTCGCCATGACCAGCCTCCCCCCCGGACGGAGAACCCTGAAAAAACCACCCAGTATCATGGGGAAATCCTGTTCCGGCAGAAGATCGAACATGTAATTATTCAGGACCACATCGAACTCTTCAGCGGGATAGGGAAGATCATAGGCGTCACCCGGTTCAAGAGAATAGTTTCCAATGCCCAGTTTTTCAGCCTTCTTCCTCGCCCGGTTCAACATCTCCACAGTAAGATCCATTCCGGCATTCCAGCCATGAGGGTTTTTCTTAAGGATCTCGACAAAGGCAGACCCGGTTCCTACCGCCACCTCCAGGACCTTCTCACCATCCTGTATCTTTGCCAGTTCCAGACATCTCTTCCGTGCCTTCGTCTCGGTCAGCATCCCCCAGATATCATATATGGGGGCAATGCTCCGGTAGACCTTCGGGATATCCGCTTTCTTGACACAGGCCTTCAGGATCTTCACGTTTTCTACAGTCATGACATACCTCCCTGACCGGTCTTATCCATTCTTTTCACTTTCCACAGCAGCCGGGTGGACAGCAGATGGGGATGCAGGCCCTGACCTGGTCGACCAAAGATTCGAGCTTTGCAAGGAATTCAGGACCGTTTATGGAGTAATACACAAACCTGCCTTCTTTCTCGCAGATCAGAATCCCGGCCTCCTGCATGAGTTGAAGATGCCGGGATATCACCGAGCGGTCCTGAGGAAGGTGCTGTGCAATCGTGCCGATATCGGATCGTCCGTTCAGCATCAGGTATTTCAACAGCTGCTGCCGGACGGGTTCGCTCAAGGATTTGAAAAATTTGGAGTCGAGATTCCCTGCAAGATCCTCCACCAGCTTGGTCTTGTTTCTCTTCAGAGCAATCATGTTATGATTATATATGCACACATCTGCACATGTCAATCCTCTTTTTCCCCTTCACTGAGATTAAGCTTTCTGTTTAATAAATAGTTGCCTGAACAGTTGAGATTTGAGGCAGATTCATTTCCCAGGCAAAACCGCCTGGAAAGGCTTGTCATGTTCGTTTACAAACGACTCTTCGAACCCGAATCCTGCATCCTGGATCATGTATCGTTTTGTCACGGATAACGTATCCTGGGGGGCTTCCAGGATTGTCCTGGCAATCTGGAGGGCACTGTCCAGCAGGCTGTCCTCTTGAACCACTTCGCTCACGAGGCCTATGCGGTATGCCTCAGAGCTATCGATCCTCCTCCCGGTGAGGCAGAGGTCGCGGGCCATGCCGTGTCCGATGATCCACCTTAAGGGCGTGAACAGCGGGGGGGCCCGAACTTTATCTCCGGGTGGCCGAAGACGGCCGATTCCGAACAGATCCTGATATCGCACAGGGTTGTCAGGTCGAATCCCCCGCCCAAGGCATGTCCTTTCACGGCAGCGATGGTCGGTTTGGGAAAATTCCATACATCCCGGTGGTATTTGGCTGATGATGTGTATATCTCCTCCATGAGCTCAGGCTTGCTGAATTCCTTCAGATCAAAACCTGCTGAGAAACTCCCACCTGCCCCTATGAAAATGACAGAGCCTACATCCGGGGCATTGACCCAGTCCTTGAGACAGTCAGATATCTCCTGCCTGAGCCTTATGGAGAGCGCATTCTTTCTCTCCGGACGGTTCAGGGTGATGATTCCCACCCTCTCCGGTGTCTTTCTGACTTCAATGCACTGGTAATCCATAATCCCTCCTTAAATGTAGCCGCGGCGCCACCCGATTCTTAGGGATATCATGCCTCCGGGGCAAGGTATCGTTTTGTAAAAAATTCATTGATGTCGGGCGGTGGTATGATGGTTTCCCGCAGAACAAGAGCAACCGCCGTCGATGGACATGTCGGGACACAGATGCCGCAGCCGATGCAGCGGCCGGGATCTACCTGCGCATGTTCATCTTCCCCGACGGCAATGGCATCCATCGGGCATCTCTCTTCGCACGTGCCGCAGCCGATGCACACCTCTTCATCAACACAAGATACATAACTGGATGAAGATATCATTTTCAGGTCGAGCAGTTTCTGCGTCTGGAGGAAGACGCAGCAGCACCCGCAGCAGTTGCAGATCATGGATAAATACCCATCAAGGTTTTCACAGGAATGAACCAGCCCCTCCTTATCCGCTTCTTCCAGTATTGACAGCGCCTCATCCCGGGTTATCTCCCTGCCCATCCCCTGCTCAACAACGTAGCGCCCCATTTCATTGAAATGCAGACAGTTATCAAGAGAGTGATTACATCCCTTTCCCACATAGGACATCATCTGCCTGCACGGACACTTACTCACGGCAAAGTAGGAAAGACTGATCAATTTCTCCTTGAGCTTATCAAACGGGAGGATCTGTGACTTGTTCTTCAGCGACTGGTCAATGGGAATGACCCGTACGGCCGGGATGTTCCGGGCAAGCTCTTTGCCGAAGCCCTCATCGCGGTATTTGATCCAGAGCGGTGCGAGCTTGCGGGCCTTTTCCGTATCGATACCGGCCCAAAAAGGGGCTTCCGCAATACCTACCACCGTGGGCAGGAGACGATACTTCCTGTCCTTCCCGGGTTTCTGCTGGGTGAATACCGTCCCGTTTCTTGCCATGACGGTCAGGATAGATTCCAGGGATTCCGATTTATCCGGATATAATTTTTTGAGATCGTCAAGTGACTTGTTTTCAAAGGGAAGCTTGCATGCTATTTCTGCTTCCTCTTCAGGGAACATGATCTCAAGGATACCCATGAGCGACGGCGACATGGGTGCACCAATGATGCCCTGGTGCAAATGCCTGGCAAGGTTTTCATACAGAGTCTTTCTGCTGTCCATACGCACCCCTTTGGCGGAGAATTTGAATCATCACCTCTTCATAATCCAGACAGGTCTTCCGAATTACCTGCCCCATTGTTTAATGGGTTACCCTCTCCAGGGTTTTCCATTCTGCTTTCAGGATGTAGTCAAAAATAAACCTTGCGTGTGTTTCGAGCGGCTCAGTGCTCTTCTCCACCTTCATGCTCATGAGTGCACCCTCCCAGCTGGATATCATGAAACGGGCCGTGTCCTGTGCATTCAGGGTTTTTGACAGGTGGCCTGACTCCCGGGCTTCTAGGAGAACATCCACAAACTGCCGGGCCATTGAATCAAGGGAGGTCTTGAGTTTTTCCCTGAATGCAGGGTTGACGTCACCCATCTCCTGGGCAAAGTTCCCGATCGGGCACCCCAGGGTGTAATCCGTTGACTCGAAGAACTCGATGAACCATCCGAGCAAAAGGCGTATTCTTTCTAAGGGTGGATGTGATTTGTCCCCAAGGAACTGATTGGAGATCTGCAAAAAGAACCCGACAAAATAATCGATGACCTGCAGGCCGAAATCCTCCTTGCTTTTAAAAAAGTTATAGAATGATCCTTTGGGGATTCCGGCCGTATCGAGAATTTCCTGTATGCCGGTATTATTGAAACCCTTCAGGTGCATGATCCGTGCACCCGTCATGATGAGTCTTTGTTTTGTATCCTCTTTCATATGTCCCAAGGAGATGAATTTATCTATTAATTAGACCGGTCGTTTTAATATGTCAAGTTCATTCCCCCCTAGGACTACTTTGTCCGAAAGGTGGCTGCCTTGTTTGTCCCAGATGCATCATATTCTCAGGCAAGACCCGTGCGGGATATACTGATGTGATCTTCTTCTACCAGGCAGACCGATAACAGGAGAGATATTTCAGACGGACGGGCTCAGAACCCAGCCAAATCCCCCAAGGAACCTGTCAGAGATCACCTTAAAAACTATTCAATATCGGCTGAGCGGATATCCTTGGCACGTAAGTTACAATCAATGTTGTATTAAGACATACAAAATAACTTCAGTCACGACATTTTAGTCTCACCTATTTTACGTTATCCTTCACATTATTCCAAAGGTGATTATAATAATAACATTTACTCAATTCTTTAATATGGGGATATCTCATGAAAGATGTCACTAAGACAAAAGGACAGCTCAGAGAAGAGTTGGCTATGGCGCACCAATTAAATGCTGAATTAAAAAATTCGGCATCAGAGCATAAACGCATAGAGGAGGCAATCAAGGGGAGCGAAGAGCGCTACCGCAAACTTGTAGAGAATGCCCATGACGTGCTTTGGGTCTTTGATCTCAATCTAGGCTATACCTATGTAAGCCCATCAGTCAAACGCCTAAGGGGACACAGCGTTGAGGAGGCTATGAAACAGCGACTCGACCAAGTCCTGACGCCCGAGTCCTATAAGAAGGCCATGGAAATGTTTTGGGGAGAGCGGGATCTGGAGATGAGAGGACATCGGCACGGCCCTGATTGGTCACTCACCTCTGAGTTTGAAATGATCCACAAGGACGGTTCTACTTTCTGGGTAGAAATCACCATGAATCCTCTCCATGATGAGGCCGGTAGGATCAAAGGTATTATGGGGATCACCCGTGACATTTCCGAGCGTAAGCGGGTTGAAGAGACTTTGAATGACAGTGAGAAACGATACAGGTTACTGGCTGAAAATGCACGGGATGTCATCTGGGTCCTCGACGAGAACCTGAGATACAAGTATGTGAGCCCCTCTGTGAAGAAACTGAGGGCATATACACCGGAAGAAGCGATGATTCAGACCATAGATCAGGTCCTTACCCCGGATTCTTACCAAACGGCCATGGACATATTTATTAAAGAGCTTGAGCTTGAGAAGAGCGGCAATAGGCATCTTCCTGGTTGGTCAATGACCCTTGAACTCGAATTGATCTGTAAGGATGGATCCACAGTTTGGACTGAGGTAAATATAAGTCTCATATATGATGAAGCAGGTAATCCAACAGGGATTCTTGGGATAACTCGCGACATCAGTGAGCGCAAAAAGGCTGAGGAGGAACTAAAGAAACACCGTGATGACCTTGAAGACTTGTTTAAGGCTCGCACAGCTGAACTTGTTAAAGCAAATGAGCAGCTGAAAAAGGAAATACAAGAGCGCAAACAGGCTGAAGAAGCACTACGCGAGAGTACAGAAAAATACCGCATCCATTTTTCTTTAGCCAATGATGTCATGTTCTCCTACGATCACCTGTACAGGGTCCTCAGCGTCTCACCTAATGTGGAGAGGCTCCTTGGTTACAAGCCTGAGGAACTGATAGGAAAGACCTTTCAAGATCTCAATGTCCTGCACCCTGATTACATGGGCGAAGCGGTCGACAACGCCATGCATGTTCTTTCCGGTGAAACAATCTATTCTTCAATCTATGAGTTTATCACCAGGGATGGGACAAGGAAATTTGGTGAGGTGAGCGGTGTCCCCCTCATACGCGAGGGTCAGGTGGCCGGGGTAATCTCTGTAGCCAGGGACGTCACAGAGCGCATTGAAATGGCAAACTCGATTCAGGAGAGCGAGGAAAGATATCGCATTACCCTCCAGAGCATGCCGGATGCTGTGAGTATCATAAAAACTGAGGATGCCAAATATCTCTATGTGAATGATGCCTTCTGCAAGATTACCGGGTATACACTGGAAGAAGTCAAAGGGAAAACACTCTTT
>Ga0187857_10000577_pt1 | contig 43950 bp, 27 predicted proteins | sample June2016WEW_8_10_FD_132984 | JGI IMG/M metagenome (GOLD analysis project Ga0187857, IMG submission 132984) | Peatland microbial communities from SPRUCE experiment site at the Marcell Experimental Forest, Minnesota, USA - June2016WEW_8_100 | ecosystem: Environmental > Terrestrial > Soil >... | reverse complement strand
TCCTGGCCTGCGTCAGCGAGGGCAACACCGGCCTGGGCCTCCACCCCGGCAGCGGTTCCCAGCGTCCCGTCCTCCGCCATTGCATCGCGCGGAACAACGGCCAGGACGGCCTGTTCCTCTGCTGGCGGGTCAAACAGGGGCTCTTCGAAGCGAACATCCTCGAAGACAACGGCGGCTTCGGAATCTCCGTCGGGCATAAGGACACCGACAACCTGTTTCGCAACAACCAAGTGCGGGGCAATCATGCCGACGGGGTGTTCTTCCGCAACGAAACCGAAGGCATGGCGCCGCATCGCAACCGCCTGGAAAACAATCTCATCGAAAACAACGGCCTCCAGGAAGGGGCCGCCGGCATTCGGGTCCGGGGGCAGACGCGCGACCTCGTGCTCGAGAACAACACCCTCCGCGACACCCGCCCCGCCGGCCAGCGCAAGCAAACCGTCGGCATCAAGCTCGAACAGAAAGTGGGCCGCGCCACCATCCAAGGCAACCAAATCGAAGCCCCAAAACCCCTCGATGACCAGCGGGCGGTTGAACCGTAGGGGGCCGAGGGGCAAGGGGCGAGGGCCGAGGGCCGAGTGTCGAGGGGACGGAGCGCCGCCCCTCGACACTCGCCCCTTGCGTCAGGCTGCTTGTGACCCCGGGGTTTCGCCAAACAAGTCCATCTGCGGGGGCGGGGCAAGCGCTTGGAGTTTTTCGCGGTCTTTTTGGCGGCGCGCGGTCTGGCGCACATTGCCTTCCGGCGTGAGTTCGGATTCCTCGAGATTGCGCAGGATTTCTTTGGCCCGGTCGAGCACCGGCTTGGGCAGACCCGCCAGCCGCGCGACCTGGATGCCGTAACTCTTGTCGCTGCCGCCCTCGACGATCTTGCGGAGGAAGACGATTTGATCGCGCCACTCGCGGACGGCGACATTGTAATTCTTCAAGCGCGGCAGGCGGCCGGCCAATTCGGTCAACTCGTGGTAATGGGTGGCAAAGAGGGTCTTGGCCCCGACCTGGTTGTGGAGGTGCTCGACAATGCCCCAGGCCAGGCTCAGACCGTCGAAAGTGCTCGTGCCCCGCCCGATCTCGTCCAGGATGATCAGGCTGCGGGGCGTGGCGTTGTTGAGGAGGTTGGCCGTCTCGCACATCTCGACCATGAACGTGGACTGTCCGCGCGCCAAATCGTCGCTGGCGCCGATGCGCGTGAAGATGCGGTCGGTGAGATCCAGGCGCGCCTCCGAGGCGGGGATGAATGAGCCGGTATGGGCCAGGAGGGCCAGCAGCGCCACCTGCCGGATATAGGTGCTCTTGCCGGCCATGTTCGGCCCCGTGATGAGGGCGATCTGGGTCGCGCCATCCAGGCAGGTGTCGTTGGGCACGAACCGCTCCTGGCTCAGGGTCTGCTCGAGCACGGGATGACGGCCCTCGCGAATGAAGAGCGCTCCCTCGCAGCCCATCTGCGGCCGGCAGTAGTTGAAGAGCCGCGCCGTCTCGGCAAACGCCCCGAGCACGTCCAGTTGCCCCAGGGCCGTGGCGGCGCGCTGAAGCTCGGCCACGCGCTCGAGCACGGCCTGGCGCGCCCGTTGAAAGAGCTCGTATTCCAGCTTCGTGCTCCGCTCTTCCGCCCCCAGTATCTTGCCTTCCATCTCCTTGAGCTCGGGGGTGATGAAGCGTTCGCCGTTGGCGATCGTTTGCTTGCGGACATATTGCGGGGGCACTTTGTCCAGGTTCGCCCGGGTCACTTCGATATAGTAGCCGAATACCGAGTTGAATCGGACCTTGAGGGATGCTATCCCGGTGCGGGCGATTTCGTCTTGCTGCAATTTGGCAATCCAGTCCTTGCCCTCCCGCATCGCGGCGCGCAACTCGTCAAGCCCGGCATCGAAGCCGTCGCGAATCAAACCGCCTTCTTTCAAGACCAGGGGCGGCTCCTCCACGAGCGCGCGGGCGATCAGTTCGACCAGGCCGGGCAACTCAGTGACTTGCTCCGCCAACCGGCCCAGCAAGGGCGGAGCGCGCTCCTGGGCCGGCGCGGCCAGCGGGCCCAACTCGGATGGCGGGCCGGCTCCCGCCAGGTCCGCCAGGGTTGCCAGGGTTGTCTTGAGCGCCGGCAACTGCTCGAGGGCCGTTCGCAACGCGATGAGGTCCCGGGCATTGCCGCTCCCGGCGCTTAATCGCCCGGTGGTCCGCTCCAAGTCACGCACTTGCCCAAGTTGCCCCCGGAGGCGCTCCAGGCAGGGGGGATGGTCCAGCAGGGCTTGCACCACTTCCTGGCGCCTCCGGATAGGTTCGAGGGCGGCCAGCGGCTGGGAAAGCCAATCGCGCAAGCGCCGCGCCCCCATCGGGGTCACGGTGCGATTGACGGCGCCATAGAGGCAGGCATTGCGCGGCCCCTGGGCATGGAGCGGCTCGAGGATTTCCAAATGCCGCAATGTGGTGTAGTCAAGCCCCAGGTAATCGCTTCGCTGATAGAACGAAACCCGCGTGAGGCTGGTTGCATCGCGCCGCAGGTGCTGAGTCAGATAATGGAGCACCGCTCCCACCGCCCCCACCGCCCCCGCCCGGTCCTTCAGCCCGAAGCCGTCCAGCGAGGCGACTCCGAAATGGTCGCGCACCGTAAAAAGCGCCGTTTCGGGCGCAAACACCCAGTCATCGTACCCGTTGAGAATCCAGCCAAAGGAAGCCGGGGCGTTCCTGAGGGGCGCAGGGGTTTGGCTCAGCGGCGCCGGCGGCCGGAGGGCGCCGGGCGCAGCGGCAGGCGGAGCGGTTGGCAAAGCGGAAGTCTGGCCGGCGGCCCCTCGCAGCAAGTCGCGCAGGGCCTCGGTGCCGCTCGGATAGACAATTTCGACCGGGCGCAGCCGCTGCAGTTCCGTGAGCAGCGCTGTCTCCCCCTCCACCTCGGTGGCCTTGAAATCGCCCGTGGTCAGATCGGCGCACGCCAGGCCGAAGAGCTTGCCCAAGGGACAAACGGCGGCCAGGTAATTGTAGCGCTCGGCCGCCAGCATCCGCTCATCGAAATGCGTGCCGGGGCTCAGGATCTGCGTCACCTCGCGTTTGACCAGTTGTCCGGGGCGCGCCTCTTCCATCTGGTCGCAGACAGCGACCTTGCGTCCGGCCCGAAGCAACCGGCCGATGTACGCATTGGCTGCGTGAAAGGGGATGCCGCACATGGGCACGACGCCCCGCCGGGTCAGCGCCACATTGAGCAACTGCGCCCCCGTCTGCGCGTCCTCGAAGAACATTTCGTAGAAATCCCCCAGGCGGAACAGCAGTAATGCGTCTTTGGGCAGTTCGCTCTTGATCCGGCGATACTGCGCCATCATGGGTGTCAGTTGGGCATCGCTGGCCATCGCCGGCAAGTTAGGCTGAAATCCAACTGAGGTCCATACCGGTTTTCAGGGCTGCGCTCCCATAAATATGGCGCTCCTCCAGAGCTTTCCCAAGGCCGGCACCCCACTGGTGAAACAGCGAGCAACGGCCTCCAAGGCCTCAGGTCCCGCTAATCGTTACTATTTTGTCCTGCCCTCCGTCTTCGCTTTCTTCTTGGGTTTGTCTGCCCGCTTGCTATTATGCCGGCGAAGATGGCCAAACTACAAACTAACATGAACCTGCCTTCTCTACCCTGTTCAACAGAGATTTCACGCGCCTTTGCCTGCCTCATCCTGAGCGCCTCCTGCCTGGTCCCCTCAGCCATGGCCCAGACAGTTTACTCGAATTATACCTTCATCACGCTGGCGGGCCAGACTACCGGCTGGTTTGACGGCGCCGGCAGCGCCGCCCTCTTCAAGCTGCCCTATGGCGTGGCCGTGGACGCCAGCGGCAACCTGTATGTGGCCGACACGGGCAATAACACCATCCGAAAGGTGACCTCGAGCGGAGTGGCAACGACGCTGGCGGGCCTGGCCGGCAGTCCGGGGGCCGCCGACGGCAGCGGCCAGGCGGCGCGCTTCAATACTCCCGGCGGCGTCGCGGTGGACGGCAGCAACAACGTGTACGTCGCCGATTCTTCCAACCAGACCATCCGGAAGGTCACGCCGGCGGGTGTGGTGACAACGCTGGCCGGCCTGGCGGGCGCCCCCGGCAGCGTGGATGGCTCCGGCAGCAGCGCCCGGTTCAACAGCCCCCAGTCCGTGGCGGTCGACGCCGGCGGCAACGTGTATGTGGCAGACGCCACCAACTGCGCCATCCGGAAGATCACCCCTGCCGGTGTCGTCAGCACCCTGGCCGGAAAACTGGGGGTTTCGGGGACCAATGACGCTCCCACCGGCGCCGCCGCCAGGTTCGACCTGCCTTATGGTGTCGCTGTGGACACCAATGGCAACGTGTACGTGGCCGACACCGTTAATCAGACCATCCGCCAGATCAGCCCCAGCGGCGCGGTAACGACCCTGGCGGGTGTGGCACGCAGCTCGGGGACAAACGACGGCACGAACTCAGGGGCGCTCTTCGCTTATCCGTGCGCCGTGGCCGCCGCCGCCAGCGGCACCGTGTACGTCGTGGATACGGGCAATAATACGATACGCCAGGTAAGCCCCGCAGGGGTTGTCACCACGCTGGCCGGTTCGGCGGGGAACCCGGGCTCGACCAATGGCGCCGGGAGTGGCGCCCGGTTCTCCTCACCCCTGGGTGTGGCGGTGGACGGCGACGGGAACGTCTATGTGGCCGATTCATACAATTCCACGATCCGTAAAGTGACCACGCCGGGCGGGGTGGTGACCACCCTGGCCGGAACTACGGCTGCCGCAGGCAGCGCCGACGGCGCCGGCAGCGCCGCCCAGTTCAGGGATCCGTATGGAGTGGCCGTGGACAGCGCCGGCACGATTTACGTGTCGGATCTTGGCAATAACACCATTCGCCAGATTACCCCGGCGGGTGTGGTGACGACGCTGGCCGGCAGCGCAAACTCCACCGCAGGCACCAATGACGGGACCGGCAGCGCGGCCAGCTTTGACAATCCCGCCGGCCTGGCAGTGGACCTCCACGCCAATGTGTATGTGGCCGATTATTTAAGCCATACCATCCGTAAAATCGCCCCGGGCGGCATCGTGACCACGCTGGCCGGCGAGCCGGGTGCGGGAGGCAACACCAACGGGACCGGCAGCGCCGCTCGATTTTTCAACCCCTTGGGCGTGGCCGTGGACCCGGCCGGCAACGTCTATGTTGCCGACACCTTGAACAGCCTGATTCGCAAGATCACCCCCGATGGCACCGTATCGACCCTGGGCGGCGTAGCCGGTATTGCCGGGGCCAAGGACGGGCCGGCCGCCACGGCCCTGTTCAATTACCCGCAGGGTGTGGCGGCCGACGGGCTCACCAATGTGTACGTGGCAGACACCGAAAACTCCACTATTCGGAAAATCACTCCTGACGGCGTCGTCTCGACCCTGGCCGGCAAAGCGCGAAACGTGGGCACCGGCGACGGCATCGGCGAGGCCGCCCGGTTCAATAATCCTTTCAGTATCGCAGTGGACGGCCAAGGCTATCTGTACGTGGCGGACACCTACAACGATACGATCCGCAAGATCTCACCTGATGGAACGGTCACAACCGTGGCGGGGCTGGCCCACGTGACGGGCGGAGCGGATGGGAGCGGGCCGGAGGCCCTTTTCAACTTCCCTGAAGGTGTGGCCGTCGATGCCTTTGGCAACGTGTACGTCCCGGACACGCTCACCGGCACGATTCGCAAAGGCAACCCGACCCTGCCGGACCTGCCGGGGGTTGACCCGGCCTTCGCGCCGCCGGGAACCCTCCGCCAATTTGATGTCACGAACCTCACGGCCACATCGTGGTCCTGGGGCATCGTTCGCCACCCTTCCGCCTCCTCCGCCCAGTTGTCCTCGACCACCGCTCGGAACCCGACGCTCACCCCAGACGTGTCCGATTTGTTTGTCGTCCGGTTCCAAGGCTCCGACAGTCGCGGGCGCGCCACCATCGGGACTCTGTCGATTGCCAACGATCTCACGCCGCCGACCTTGACCATCACCCGGCCGCAGCCAAACCAAAAAGTGACCACGGCCGCCGTCACCATCACCGGCACGGCCAGTGACGACGTGGAAGTGGCAGCGGTTTGGTGCCGGGTCAATAACGGCCCTTGGATTGAAGCCGCAGGCACGCTCAACTGGACGGCCGTGATCAGCCTGACCAACCAGGGCCAAAACACCTTGAGCGCTTACGCCGTGGACACCAGCGGAAAACTCTCGCCAACCAATACCTTCCGTTTCCTCTACGCCCCGGCCGTAACGGTCCTGTACTACTCCGGCGCAGGGATTGTTTCGCCGACTTACCAAGGCCAGTCCATGGTGATCGGCAAGAAATATAATATCACTGCCACCCCCGCCTACGGTTACTTCTTCGCAGACTGGACCGACGCCGCCGGCAACATCCTGTCCACTAACGCCAAGTACTCCTTCACCATGACGGCCGGCCTGGAGCTCCAGGCCAACTTCATCGCCAACCGCTTCCCCTCCCTCGCGGGGACCTACGCCGGGCTGTTTGCGGACACCAACGGCTTCTCTCCCGCCAGCGCCGGCTCTTTCTCCGCCACCCTCACTGCCCTGGGCAGCCTCACCGCCCAACTCCAACTGGCCGGGGGCGCCTACCGGTTCTCCGGCCCGCTCTCGCACTCCGGCGCCTACTCCAACTCCATCGCCGGCCCAGAGGGCAAGCCGCTCGCGGTCCAACTGCAACTGGACCTGGGCGGCAGTCAAGGCCTGACCGGCACGGTCAGCAACTCCGCCTGGAGCGCCGGCCTGGCGGCCTACCTGGCGGTGTCCAAGACCAACCTCGCCCAGGCTGGCAGGAGTTACACCTTGGTGATTCCGGGGGCGGCCGAGCCTTCAACCGGGCCGGGCGGCTACGGCTTTGGGACGCTGAGTGTGAACGCTTCGGGCACCGTCAAATTCACCATCACGCTGGGCGATGGGAACAAGGTGACCGCCAGCAGCGTGGTGGTCGGCTCGGACCGGTGGCCGCTCTACCTCTCGCCGCCGGCTTACGCGGGCAAGGGGCTGGCGTGGGGCTGGTTGAGTTTTCCAACCAACAGCGCCGGCCAGGAGATGACAGGCCAACTGAACTGGCTCAAAGAGCCCGGAGTGCCCGGCGCGCTTTATCCCAACGGCTTTAGCAACGCCGTCCAAGTGACGGAGTCGCTTTACTCCTACGCAAGCGGCGCGCCCGTGCTGAACTGGACCAAAGGGCTGATCGAGCTGGACGGGGGCAATTTGTCCTCGAACCTGACCTGCGCGGTGACGCTGGCGAACAAAAAGCTGAGCGGGACGACCAACAAACTGAGCCTGACGCTGACGACCGCCTCGGGTCTGTTCCAGGGCACCGTGCCGGCGCCCGGCGGCAAGAGCAGCATTTCGGTCAGTGGGGTGCTCCTCCAGGGCACCAACGCCGGTTACGGATTGTTCCTGGGCCCCACCAATACCGGAAGCGTGTACCTGCGGGCAGAATAGCAAAATGAAACCCGAGCTTCCCGCTCCCATTCCCATTCCGGCGGAGCAACGCTGGTTCGATGCGCGCGTCCGCTTCCTGCCTGTGCTGGTGTTCGTCGGCGCCTTGGTGGGCGCCCTCATGCTATGGAAGGGCGGGGTTGGAGCGCCCGCCTTGATCGGCCAGGCCGAGCCGGTGGTGGCGGACGTGAGTTGCCACAAAACGGGGGTGCTTTCGGAGCTGACTGTCAGCCGGTTCCAGCAAATCAAGATGGGCGACCCCATCGGGCGGGTCAACATCGTCGACCCGCGAGTGCTGACGAACTCGCTGGCGGTCATTCAAGCGGAGATTGAAGAGCTGCGCGTGACCATGACGCCGATCACCGCCCGGCAGCGGACGGCCATGGAATACGACAGATTCCGGTTGGATTGGCTCAAAGAGCGGGCCCAGCTTGCCAGCGCGCGCGCTGAACTGCAATATGCCCAGAGCAACTATTGGCGGATGGAGACGCTCTTCAAAGAGAAGCCGCCAATTGTCTCCGAGCGAACCTACGAGCAGGCCAGGGAGCAACGGGACCGGCGGCAGGAGGAGGTCAATGAGCTGAGCAAGCTGGTGGCCGAATGCGAGGTCCAATTCCAGGAACTCCAGCTCACCAATACCGTGGATCTCTCCAAAGTCAGCGGCGACCCGCTGGCCGCCACCATTGCCGTCCAGGAAGCGAAGCTGCGCCTGACGGAGGCCGAACTCATCCCCGTCATCGTCAAGGCGCCGATGGACGGCATCGTGACGACCATCTATCATCGGGTGGGTGAGGCCGTGACCCCCGGAACTCCGATTGTGGCCCTTGCCACACTCGATCCGGTCCGTATCGTCGGCTATCTCCGCCCTCCCATCCAGCAAGAACTCAAGCCCGGAATGAAGGTCCGCATCCGCACTCGTGGCCTGCGCCGCCAGTCCGGTTCAGCCACCATCCTCGGGGTCGGCACGCAGTTGGAAATCATCCCCGCCACCTTGCTGGGACCCGTGAACTTTGCCAGCATCGTGCAGGGGCTCCCGCTTAACATCAGCCTGCCGTCCCACCTCAAGCTGCGCGCCGGCGAGGTGGTGGACATCGCCCTGCTCCGCCGGCCGGACTAGCCATCGTGAACTTTGAAACTCGATGAATTATGACATCAGTCGGCGGCCCCCCGTTCGCCTCATACTTCATACTTCATACTTCGTCCTTTGTCAGTGTCCGTTGGCTACATCGGGAGCCCACCAGCACAGCGTCTTTCCCCCTGGTCCCACCGTGCCCCGGTGATCGCACTCGTTATGAAACGTCTTCACGGTGACGAACTGCACGGTCCCGCACATAGTCACGGCATTGCCGCCGCTTTTGCCGTGCAGCACGGAGATGCCCTCGATGTCATCCGGGGAATTGGATGCGTCGTTGAACTCAAAGGCGGGTCGGTAGCCCTGCGCCGCGGTATTGTACGTCTGCTCGTCCGGTTCCCACAACAGCCAGCACATGGGGTTCCAGGCATCTGAGGTCTTATTAAGCTTCTTGGTGTAGTCCAAACGCCCAAAATCGCAGGCGGCCCCATCCATGACGTAGCTGGACATTTTGTTCTCTCTCACGGTCGTCCCGATGGTCCCCTGGTTGCGGGGGGTCGTCCAGGTCTTGCTCTTGATATCGACCGGGCAGAGATACGACTGGGGGTTGGGCACATACTTGAACCAGAGCCCGGTGCTGTAGGCGAGCTGTTGCTGGTTCTGGTAAAGTCCCCCCGGCCCCACATCCGGCACGCTGCCATTGGTTACGGCGTAGAGCCAGCCCGGCGGGAACCCAGCAGCCCCGCCGTCCCAGTTGGAGTAGGCGAGGGCGTCTCGATTGTCGTCGGCATACATGCGAATGGCGGCCCCAAACTGCTTCATGTTGTTGGTGCAGGTGATTCGCAGGGCCTTGGACTTTGCGTTGGCCAAGGCCGGCAGGAGCATGGCGGCCAAAATGGCGATGATGGCAATGACCACCAGCAGTTCAATCAGGGTAAAGGCAACGGGTCGAAACGATCGGGTCGGATTGGCTTTCATGGCTTTACATTACAGGCATCGCGCGAATGGAGTCAACGAGATTTCCAGATCCCAGGAGCAGGCCCAAGCTGCAAGCAGCCAACGCGGCCATCCAGCGCCTTCCAGGAACTGTATGAGAATCCATGATCAATTAGAACCGTTGGCGGTATATGGATCCCACCACAGGAAGGTCTTGCCTCCCGGTCCGGGCGCTCTTGTCGTCCCGACTGAGAGTGAATCGTTGGCGAACGCTTTGGTGGTGATGAAAACCACATGTCCGGCCATGGCCATAATGTTCCCGCCCTTCTTATTATGCAGCCGCCCAATGCCCTCGCCGGTTCCACTTGACCCCATGACCCCGGTCGCGCGCGGGTAATTGGCGGCATCGTTGAATTCGAAAGCTCCCGGATTCCCCGGTCCATCCGCGTTTTCGTCCGGCTCCCACATTATGTAGCACATCGCGTTCCAGGCGTCCGTGGTCTTGGTTTTCGTCATCTCTTTCAGGTTGGAGTTCTGATAGCCGCATTGCGCCCCGTTCATGACATAGCTCGACATGCGGTTATTCCGTCCGCCCTGGCTGGCTGGAAGGGCGTAGGTCTTGCTTTTGATGTCGACCGGGCAGAGGTAGCTCTGACCGTTTGGGGTGTATGGGAACCACAGGCCCGTCTGGTAGGCGATATTCTTTGCATCCACATAACGCCCATTCGGCCCCGGGTCCGGAATCGCCCCGTTGGTGACATAGTAGAGCCAGCCCTGCGGGTAACCGGCAGCACCGCCGTCCCAGTTGGCAAACGCGAGCCGATCGCCGTTGTCATCCGCGTACATGTGCAACGCATCGGCCAACTGCCTTTGGTTGTTCGTACACGTAATGGCCTGTGCATGGGACTTTGCCATGGCCAATGCCGGCAGGAGCATGGCGGCCAAAATGGCGATGATGGCGATGACCACCAGCAATTCAATCAGGGTAAAAGCAACGGGTTGAGACGACCGGGTCGGATTGGCTTTCATGGCTTCACATTATAGGCATCGCGCGAATGGAGTCAATGGGTTTGCGGCCCGCGCCGAGTTTTTTCAATCTGGCCCATGGACGCTCCATCCTGCAATCCAAGTCTTGTACATTGTGCGTATCTGCGCAACCTCCAGACTATCCATTTCCCGGCTCCCTGTAAAGTGTGCGTTTGGACGCACATCCCCCAGGGCTGCTCTAAAAGCGGATCCGCTCGACCCGCAAGCCGCTTTCCGATACAAGGGTGCCGCGGTGATGAACAAACTTTTGTCTTCCAGGGCGGCCCTGCTTCTGCCGGGCGCGGCCGGGGTTGCGGGCATCGCGCTGTTGGCCTTCTGGTTGTGGCACGGTCCGAACCGGCCCCTGGCGCTGCGCGCGCCGGGCACCGACCAACCCGCCGGTGAGGCCGGCGCGCAGGCCAACCCGGTCCTTGCCGGAAAGTTGATTCGCTCCGGCAGCGAAGGTGCGGTCCCTCCGGATGAACGGCCGCCTCCGGAGGGCCAGGCCCCCCCATTGCCGGGTGCGTGGCCGCAGTTTCGAGGCGCCAACAGGGACGGCATCAGCCGGGAGAGGCAGGCCCTGCTTCGCGCCTGGGGGGCCTCGGGACCCAGCGAACTCTGGTCCATCGACGCTGGCGACGGGTATGCCGGGGCGGCTGTCCTGAGCGGCCGGGTCTATCTGATGGACTACGACCGCGACCGGAAGCAGGATGCCTTGCGCTGTCTTTCGCTGGCCGATGGACGGGAGATTTGGCGGTTTGCCTATTCGGTTTCCGTCAAGCGCAACCACGGCATGTCCCGAACGGTCCCGGCGGTGAGCGGCAAATTCGTCGTCGGGCTGGGTCCGAAATGCCATGTGGTGTGCCTCGAGCCGATGACGGGGGAGCTGCGCTGGGGACTGGATCTGGCGCGCCAGTACGGGACAACCGTTCCGCCCTGGTACGCCGGACAATGCCCGCTGATCGACCGCGGCGCGGTCGTCCTGGCGCCCGGAGGCAGGAACGCCCTGCTGCTGGCCCTGGATGGCCAGTCCGGCCGGGTGCTCTGGCAAACCCCAAATCCCCACGCCTGGAAGATGACTCATTCTTCGGTCGTTCCAATGGAGTTTGCAGGACAGCGGATGTATGTCTATTGCGCCAACAACGGGGTCGTGGGTGTCTCAGCAGACACCGGGGCGATTCTCTGGGAAACCAGCGATTGGAAGATCAGCCTGGCCACGGTGGCTTCCCCCCTGATACTCGAGGCCGGGCGCATCTTTCTCTCCGGCGGTTACAATGCCGGCAGCCTCATGCTGCAACTCAAGCAGGAGGGGGACCGCTTTCTGACCCAGACCGTCTTCAGGCTGGATGCCTCTGTCTTCGGCGCCACCCAGCACACCCCCGTTTTATTCGACAACCACATCTATGGCGTTCGGCCCGACGGCCGATTCGTTTGCCTGGACCTCGACGGCAAGATAGCTTGGGCCAGCGGTTCAAACCAGCAGTTTGGCCTCGGTTCCTTCCTCCTGGCCGACGGCCTCATCTTCGCGATGAACGATTCGGGCCTCTTGCGCCTCGTCGAAGCCACGCCCGAAAAATATCTCTTGCTCGGCCAGGCCCAGGTGCTCAAGGGCCGCGAATCGTGGGGGCCCATGGCCCTGGCGGGCGGGCGGCTCCTGGCCCGCGACCTCACCCGCATGGTCTGCCTGGACGTGGGCAGGCGTTGAGCCTGTCGTTTTAAAGTCTTTGACGGCTTGCCATCGTTCTCGTAGCGTCTGGCAGTGTCAAAGTCATGATTGGGTTTATCTTCAGAAAGATTATCGGCTCGAGAAACGAGCGGGAAGTCAAGCGGTTGCGCCCGCTGGTGGCGAAGATAAACGCCTTCGAGGCGGAGCTCCAGAAGCACCCCCAGGAGGTTGTGCGCCAGAAGACCGAGGCCTGGAAAGAGGAGCTGTCCAAGGTCACGGACAAAACCGCCCTGGCCGCGCGGCTCAACGAGATTCTGCCCGAGGCCTTCGCGGTGGTCAAGAATGCTTGCCGCCGCCTGCTGGACACCGAGATCACCGTGCGCGAGCACGCCATGAAGTGGGACATGGTTCCCTTTGACGTGCAATTGATCGGCGCCTACGCCCTGCACTCGGGCAGGATTGCCGAAATGGCGACGGGCGAAGGCAAGACCCTGGTGGCCACGATGCCCGTTTATCTCAACGCCCTGACGGGCCGCGGCGTCCATATCGTCACGGTCAACGATTACCTGGCGGCGCGCGACAGCGAATGGATGGGGGCCATCTACAAGTTCTTGGGCCTGACGGTCGGCTGCATCCTGCATGACCAATCGCCGGAGGTCCGGCGAGCCCAGTACAATTGCGACATCACCTACGGCACCAACGCCGAGTTCGGGTTCGATTACCTCCGGGACAACGGCATGGCCCAGCGCAAAGAGGACCAGGTCCAGCGCGGCCACTATTACGCCATCGTTGACGAAGTGGACTCGATTCTGATCGATGAGGCCCGCACCCCGTTGATTATCAGCGGCCCGGCCATGGTCACCTTCGACGAGCAATACGCCACTTTCAAGCCGGCCGTCGAGTCGCTTTACCGAACCCAGGAGCGGCTCTGCAACCGCCTCCTCTCGGAGGCCGAGGCGTTCATCGCCAAGCTGCACCCGGAAGACGGCTCCGCCCCGCAGAGCAACGACGGGATCGAGCGGGAAATGGGCCTGCTGCTCTACCGCGTCAAGCTCGGCCAGCCCAAATCCTCCGGCCTGCTCAAGCTCCTCGAGAACCCCGAGAACGGCCGGCTCATGAACCATGCCGAATTGCAGCTCCACGCCGACCAGAAGAAGACCGAGCTCTATGCCCAAAAGGAGGAGCTGTTCTTCGCCATCGACGAAAAAAGCCACGAGGCCGACCTGACCGAAAAGGGCCGCAACTTCCTGAGCCCCAAGGACCCGGACGCGTTCATGCTGCCGGACCTGGCAGTGGCGTTGCACGAGATTGACAACGGCCCGGAGCCCGACGCCCGCAAGCGGCTGGAGGCCAAGACGAAACTCCAGCAGGACTTCGAGGTCAAAGCCCAGCGCATCCATGCCATCTCCCAGCTTCTAAAGGCCTTCTGCCTCTACGAAAACGACGTGGATTACGTCATCGAGAACGGCAAGGTCGTCATTGTGGACGAACACACGGGGCGTCCCATGTATGGCCGGCGGTGGAGCGACGGGCTGCACCAGGCCGTCGAGGCCAAGGAAGGCGTCGCCATCGAGCGGGAAACCCAAACCCTGGCCACCATCACCATCCAAAACTATTTTCGCCTCTACCAGAAGCTGGCCGGCATGACCGGCACGGCGGAGACGGAGGCCTCGGAGTTTTTGGACATTTACAAATTGGGCGTCCTGGTCATCCCGACCAACCGCGCGGTGGCGCGCAAGGATGCCAATGACTCGGTCTATAAGACCCGGCGCGAGAAATTCAACGCCGTCCTCAAGGAGATTAAAGATGTCCACGCCAAGGGCCGGCCCATCCTCGGGGGCACCATCTCCGTCGAGGTCAGCGAGAGCCTCTCCCGCATGCTCAAGCGCGAGGCCATTGTCCATTCCGTCCTCAACGCCAAGTACCATCAGCAGGAAGCCGAGATCGTCGCCCGCGCCGGCCAGCGCAGCGCCGTGACCATCGCCACCAACATGGCGGGCCGCGGCACCGACATCAAGCTGGGGCCCCGCGTGGCCGAATCCGGCGGCCTCCATGTCATCGGCACCGAACGTCATGAAGCCCGCCGCATCGACCGGCAGTTGCGCGGCCGCTGCGCCCGCCAGGGAGACCCCGGCTCATCGCACTTTTTCATCTCCCTCGAAGACGACCTGATGCGCTTGTTCGGCTCCGACCGCATCGTGAAGATGATGGAGAAGATGGGGCTGGAGGAAGGCCAGGAGCTCGAGCACCCGTTCCTCAACCGCTCGATTCAGCAGGCCCAGAAACGGGTCGAACAGCACAACTTCCAGATCCGCAAGCGCACCCTCGAGTACGACGACGTGATGAACAAGCAGCGCGAAGTCATCTATGGTTTCCGCAACGAGATCATCCAGGCCCCCGAGGTCCGCGACCGCCTCATGGACATCATGGAAGAAGTGATCGTCCAGAAAGTCGAGCAGTTCACCACCGCCGACTTTGACCCGCAGGAATGGAAAATCCGCCCGCTCTCGGACTGGGTCAACCTCAATTTCCCTATCGGACTCCCCGAGGGGGAGATTGCCAAGGCCTCCCGTTCCGGCCACGAACTGCCCGTGCCAGGCTCGCTCTACGACGGCCTGAGCGCAGCCCAGTTCGCGGTCTGCGCCTTCATCTCCGAGAACGTCCGCAAGGCCTACGAACTCAAGGTCAGCTTCGAGAACCCGGATGCCCTCAAGGAGATCGAACGCTGGAGCATCCTCACCGCCATCGACCAGCTCTGGCAGGAGCACCTCTACGAGATGGACAGCCTGCGCTACAGCATCGGCCTGCGCAGCTATGGCCAGCGCGATCCCCTCATCGAATACAAAGCCGAGGCCTACAAGATCTTCGATGAGTTGATGGTCAACATCAAAACCGAGATTTGCCACAATATCTTCCGCAGCGCCTCCAGCCTGATGGCCTTCGAGAACTTCTTCCGCAGTGTGCCTCGGCAGACGACCCATCAGTCTGCCAGCGCCTTCGGCGCCGCCGCCTCAGGCCCCGGCGAGGCCGGCGGCGCGCCGCCCTCCGGCGCCGGCGCGGCCCGCAATAAGGCCAGCGACATGGTCACCGAAGCCGCGGCCGCCATGGAAAGGGCCAAACCCGTCCGGGCCGGCCCCAAAGTCGGACGCAACGACCCCTGCCCTTGCGGCAGCGGCAAGAAGTTCAAACATTGTTGCGGCAAGTGAGCCTGAGATAGTTGTCTGGACCATGAACTCATCCCTGAGCGACATGTTGGAAATCATCCTGGTCACCTACAACCGGGCGCGCTACCTGGAGGCGACGCTGGAAAAGCTGCGCGCAAGCCCCATCGCCAAATGCAAGTTTACGGTCATCGACAACGGCTCGTCGGACGCGACGCCCGAGGTCTGCCGGAAACACGCGCCGTTTTTCCCTAATTTCCATACCCTCCGCAACCGCTTCAACGTCGGCATCAGCGGCAATTACCTCCGCGCCCTCGAGACTGCCCGCAGCCCATACACCTGGATCATCTGCGACGACGACGATTACGACTTTTCGCACTTCGATGAAATCGCCCAGGCGCTCGAGTCGGGCCAGTATGACATCATTTCGGTGGGCGTGCCCAATCACAGCGTCTTGCCGCGCGGGGCCGTCATCCGCGCCCCGGACCTAATCCGGGACCACCGCTATAATTTCTTTTACACCGGCTCGTTCATTCCCTGCACGATTTTCCGCACGAGCCTGGTGGTGCCCGAGATGGTCCTCAAGGGCTACTACAATATCCACACGATCTTCTCGAACCTCTTTTTCTTCGTCTATGCGGTCAAGCAAAACGCCTTGGTTTATGTCACGCCCCATGACTTCATCATCAACCGCCAGGAAAACGTCGGCTACCGGCCGCTGCACCTGGTGGTTGGCTGGATGATGGTGGCCAACCAGGTCAAGCAAGACGACCCGGCCATCGCCAAGGCCATGATGCACGAAATGCTCGGACGCTATTATTATCCCAAGAAGATCTTCCAATACACCGTCTTCCAACGCGGATTCGTCAACCAGAACACCTTCCACGACGCCTTTCGTCTCGCGGTCGAGTCCTTCAAGGCCGGCCCCGTATGGTTCCTCAAAGTCCTGCCGTTTGTCGCTCTCATCACTTGCTTCCCCAGCTTTGTCAGCCGCCTGCTCTGGAAAGGCGCCGAGAAGCTCGTCCAAGCCAAGGAAGGCCGCCAAATCAAGCGCCCGGAGAATATCGAGTTCCTCCACGGCAAGGAATACCGGGGATGACGCCGCGGCGCGGAATCCACGCCCCACAGACGCCCCTCGGGCCCGCGGCAAAACTCCTCGCTGTCGCATAAATGCCGCGTTCCGAAGCCAGCCGGAACGCCGCGTTCATGCGGCAGGGCGTGGGCCGATACCGTTCTGCCGAGACTCGGGTGCGATTAACAGCGTCGGGCATGCGCCCCGCAGGTTTTGTCCCGGAGGGACATCTGATAATAGCCCGGCGTTTCAACGCCGGGGGGCGACAAAAGGGCCTCTCGTCCCGAAGGGGCGACTGAGAATACTCCTCGCTTTCAGCCGTCCCTTCGGGACGGACCTCTCATTCGGTTCGCTCCCCCGGCGTTGAAACGCCGGGCTATTCTCGGAAGCCCCTCCGGGGCAAAGAGGCGCCGTGAGTTGACCGACACTTTTAATCGCACCCCTGTGACTCTGTGACTCGCCTTCCTTGACATCGCGGCGGACTTGGCCAACACTGTCCGTCTTATGGCCGAACCAAAAACCAGTGACTTGATGGAGACCGTCGTATCGCTTTGCAAGCGGCGCGGTGTAGCCCCAGGTATTTGAATAAGCCAGCCTTCTCAGGTCCTCTGGAGGATCGGCCTCTGGGTCAGCTAGGTCGCACCCTTGATTTGGCTACCCCCCAGTGTGGCAGGAAAAGCTCAACGGAAAGTTTGAATACGGTCAGGAAAATGATGTCAGACCATTAACACATAACCCCAGGTGGGGGATTTTGGACCACCAAAAAGGACCAATTTCGGCCCGGGGCGGTCCCTTTTGAACCGACCGGTGACAGGAAACAACTATGAAAACCAAGTCAAAACCGATCACGCCGCTTTTTTCCTGGCGCCGTGCCGGCATTTTGTCCGGCCTGGCATATCGGTTGGTGAGATCTAGTGTCCCTGCGCCATCGAACCGATTGCATCGGACCATGTTATTGCTCGTGCGCGGGCAACGCCGCCGGTTTTGGCTGGGGGCGGCACTGCTGGTTTTGGCCGGGTTGCCGTCGGCGGGCCACACCGCCGGCCTGGTAACTGCGTGGGGCGACAACTCCTCCGGCCAGACCAATGTGCCGCCCAACCTAACCAACGTGGTGGCCATTGCAGCCGGTTATGATTTCAGCCTGGCGTTGAAAGCCGACGGCACGGTCGTTGGTTGGGGCGACAATGCCTCCAACCAGATCACGGTGCCCTCAGGGTTGACCAACGTGGTGGCCATTGCAGCCGGTTATGATTTCAGTCTGGCGTTGAAAGCCGACGGCACGGTCGTTGGTTGGGGCGACAATGCCTCCAACCAGATCACGGTGCCGTCAGGGTTGAGCAACGTAGTAGCTATTGCGGCCGGTTATCAATTCAGTCTGGCGCTGAAAGCCGACGGCACCCTCGCCGCCTGGGGCGGAAACAGTGCCCAGAACCGTGTGGCGGGGTTGAGCAACGTGCTGGCCATTGCGGCCGGTTGGTATCACGGTCTGGCGCTAAGAACCGACGGTTCGGTTGTTGGCAGGGGCGAGAATTCCTTCGGTCAGATTACGGCGCCAGCGGGGCTGTCCAACGTGGTGGCCATTGCGGCCGGTTATGATTTCAGTCTGGCGTTGCAGGCCGATGGCACGGTCGTTGGTTGCGGCGACAATGCCGACGGCGAGACCAATGTGCCGCCCAACCTGACCAACGTGGTGGCCATTGCGGCCGGTTCCAAATTCGGTCTGGCGTTGAAAGCCGACGGCACCGTCGCCGCCTGGGGCGACAATACTCACGGTCAGACCACGGTGCCTGCGGGGCTGACCAACGTGGCGGCCATGGCAGGCGGCGGATCTCACAGCCTGGTCTTGGTGAATGGCGCCGGTCCGCCGGAAGTGAAGGTTATCGCCCTCTGGCAGAACCTTGACTCCTATTTTCACGACACTAAACCCATTGCCTGGCTCACTCGCGGGTTTGACCCCGCCACGTTTACGGCCCAAATCCTGGCGGCCCGGGCAGGCAACACCTATCTGGTGGGCAGCAGCACCAATGTCATTGGCTCGCTCAACTGGAATACGGCGACGGTCCCGAATGGCGTCTATCAACTCGAAGGTCTATTCTCCGCGAACTCCCCGCAGATTGCCCGCGAGCTTTTCCAAACTGTGCTGGTAAATAACTCGGCGAGCTGGCATTCGGGTGTCGTAACCACAAACGAGACCTGGGCGGCTGGCACCGTTCATGTCGTGGAGGGAAATCTCGAGCTCGCCAGTGGCGTGGTGGTTACGATTCAAGCCGGGGCGGTCGTGAAATTCGCCCCGGGTGCCGGGATCACCGTGGACGATGCCGCGACGTTGGACGCCTCGGCGGCGACAGGGAATGCGCCGATCGTCTTTACCTCGCTCGCCGACGACAGCGCTGCCGGCGATACCAATCTGGACGGAGACAGCTCCCGGCCGGAGGCTGGTGATTGGACGGGGATCACGCTCGTCGGCTCAGGCCGGTTCGATCAGGGCCCCGGTGTGGAGATCCGCTACAGTGCCCAAACACACCGCGGCACGTTGAGCGCGTCCCAGACCTGGCTGGGCGGGTGCCTTCATCTGGTGGCTGGGCCTGTGGTGGTGCCGGCCGGAGCGACCTTGACCATCAATCCCGGCGCCGTGCTCAAGTTTGCTGCCGGGGTGAATCTCACCGTCCAAACCGGCGGAACGCTGATGGCCCAGGGGACCGTTGCAATGCCCATTACGTTTACTTCCATCAAGGATGACAGCGTCGCGGGGGACAGCAACGGCGATGGCGCCGCGACCACGCCGGCCGCTGGCGACTGGGATTCTATCTACATCAGCGGGGGCAATGCCATTTTTGATCATGTGGTCGTCACCTACGGCGCCAGTGCAAATCTCCCCGCCGGGCTTATTACCAGCACCGACAGCGGGTCGGTCGTCAGCGTGGCCAACTCCGTGCTAAGCCACGGACTTTACGTCGGCCTTCAAGGAGGAGCCGGAACCGTCTCGGCAAGCAACAGCGTGGTCACGGAGTGCGATCGCGGCATCCAGGCCGGCTCCCTCGGCCATGCGTCGGTGACCGTGGTCAACTGCACGCTGGACGCAAACAACATCGGCATGTTCTTCCATGGTGGCACGGTCAATGTTGCCAATACCATTGTAGCCGACAGCTTGACGTCTGGAATTGCCGACTGCTGCGGCAGCACGGTCGCCTCGTTCCGTTACTGCGATGTTTGGTCGGCCACTGGAACCTACGGCTCCTCGACTTGGCCATTCCCCAATCAAACCGGCCAGAACGGCAACATCTCCGCGGATCCCAACTTCAAGAATGCCGCCCAGGGTGATTACCAGCTCAACTACCTCTCCCCTTGTATCGACGCCGCCGATAGCACCATTGCCCCCGCGACAGACTTCATGGGTGCGCCGCGCTACAACGATCCGCGCACGCTGGTCAAGACCGGCATCCCCACCAACGGCGTCTATGCCGACATGGGCGCCTTCGAGTTTGTCGAGACAGCCAGCTCGGACATTGACCTGCTCGCCACAGATGTGGCCGGGCCCAGCGCCGTTATCGCCGGCCAAACGGCAACCGTCACCTGGAACGACGTCAACCTCGGCAGCGGCAGCGCGGTCGGCCCGTGGCATGACACGATCTCACTGGCCCCAATGGACGGCAGCAGCAATGTTCTGTGGACCAGCGAAGTTCTGGTCGGGCAGGGCGAAGTGCTCGGTCCCGGGGAAAGTTACGCCGTTTCCGCCACCGTCACTGTTCCTGGCGGGCCCGAGGCCAATTACCAATGGCAGGTGCACGTCAACAACCGGGGTGAGATCTTCGAAGGCGCCAACTGGACCAACAACGTTGCCTTGGCCGACGCGCCGGCCAGTTTGACGGTTCCTTCGCTTACGGTGGGAGGGGTGCTGCAGACTGGCGAGTTCAGCACCAACGGGCAAACGGACGCGTTCAAAATCACTCCCGCCAACGGGCAAACGGTCCTGCTGACACTTGAAGGGGCTTTCACCGGCAGTGCCCTTATGTTGTATGTCGGCCAGGGCTACATGCCGGGTCCCAACCAGTTTGATTTCAAGAGCAGCCAGTTCAATGCGTCGTCCGTTTCCGTCCAGATTGGCAATGCCAACGGTGGCGTTTATTACGTGGCGGCTTATGCGTTGTCCTTGGGCACATCCACCGAGCCTTACACGCTCGGGGCTGCCGTGCCGGTCTTTGGCCTTAACTCGATTGGCCAGGGGACCATCGCGAACGACGGCGCGGTGACCATTCAAATCGACGGCGCGTTGCTCGCCGCGGGCGACACCTATCAACTGCTCGGGCCAGGCGGCACGTTCACGGCCACGACGGTGCAGGTTTCGGACCCGACGACCGCGTACGCTACCTTCAATCTGAACGGCGCGGCCACCGGCAATTACACCCTGCAAGTCACGGATCAAAACGGCAGCCGATACAGCTTGCCTGCTGCCGTCAATGTCGTGCCGGCGTCGGCCGGGCGACTCTCCGTGCAGTTGGAAGCGCCTGCCAACTTCCGCGTGGGACGCGTGTTCGATGCCCAGGTGGTGTATGGCAATGTGGGCAACGTGGATATGCCGGCGCCGATTCTCATATTGAGCGCCGGGGGCCAGGCCGCACTGCGCCTGCTGCCGACTGACAGTTTTTCGACCAATGACCTGCAGGTAATTGGCGCCAGCTTGCAAGGCCCGGCGGGTGTGCTGCGACCGGGCCAGACCTGGTCCATCCCCTGCTCGGTCCTGTGTTCTGAAGACATCTCTATCCCGCTCGCCGTGGACTACAAGAGCGCGGACGCTACGGACGCCGTGGACTACGTTGAGCTGGCCGCCAACCTGCGCCTTCCCGGCTACAGCGACAGCGATTGGGACGCACTCTGGACCAGTTTTCAGTCCGCCGCCGGCCCGACCTGGGGCGGGCTCGTCAAACTTATGGCCCAATACGCCACGATCATGGCGCAGGAAAACGACCTCGGTGAAGAGGTCGGCAGTTTCTATTCATTTGATGACGTGCTGGCTTACGCCCTGGCGCACAGCCTTGAGCAGGCCCATACCAGTGTCGCCGGAACTCTATATCTAAACGACACCAACCATCCCTTGGCGCAAACCTATGTTTACCTCTCGAATGCGGATGGCAGCCAGGGCGGCGCGGACATGACCAATCCTGACGGAGTGTTCCGTCTGCTTTCCTTGACCAACAATACCTACACCGTCGCGGTGGCGGGCTACTGGCTGCCACAGCCGGTGCAAGTGACCGTGCCGGCTTCCGGCAGTGTGACCGGACTGACCGTGATTGTCCGGCAAGGCGGGAGCATCGCCGGCGTCGTGCGCGACCAGGCCGGCGCCACTTTGCTGACCAATGTGTCCGTGCAGGCTGTTTCACAAAGCACCAATGGCGAGTTTGCGGCGACCACCGGTTCCGACGGCTCTTTCCTGCTGTCCGGTTTGCCTCCGGACATTTATGACCTGACCGTTGGCGGCGATCCCTTCGTGGCTCAAACTGTTAACGGCGTGGTCCTCAGTGATGGACAAATCCTAACCACCAACTTTTATCTTGCGCCGGGGGCTTCCGTGCAGGGCACTGTGGCGGCCAACGGCGCGCCCGCGACCAATGCGGCAGTCACTCTCTGGACTGCGTCGGGCGGCGTGGCGGCTTCCGCCGTCACCGATACAAACGGGAACTTCTCGTTGCTTGGACTGGCAGCAGGGGATTATACACTCGAGGTGCGGGCGGGGGGGTACGCTGACTTCACTACGAACGCCCATATCGAAGCGGGTGAGACGCTGCAGCAGGCTCCGGTCTCCTTGCTGCCCGGCGCGACGATCTCAGTCATCCAGCACTTCGGTGCTTCGCAGGTGGTCACTAACGGCATTGCGAGCCTCTACCAGGACGGCAACCTGGTCACGCAGCAGTTTGCCGACACCAATGGATTTGCCGTGTTCAGCGGGCTGGCTGCCGGCCAATACACCCTGGTGGAGAGCGGCTACGGCTTCGAGGCCACCACCAATTCCCTCACGGTCCAAGCCGGCGCCAGCGTAACCAATGACGCGCCGACCGTCTTTCTCGGCAGCGTCGTCGGCCAAGTGACCGACGGCACCGGCGCGCCAATTGCGGGCATCCCCATGCGGGTCTCCGGCGCCAATTCCGCCAATCAAGGCCTTATCGATATTGAGGCGACCGACGGCGAGGGGCACTACGCGGTCCTGGGGTTGCCTGCCGGGCCCTACTTCGTGGCCGTCGGCAACAACGGCGGCATGGATGAGAAGCTGGTTATGATCGATGCCTCTCTGGCGCCCCAGACCGTCAACTTCACCTTGGCCGGCACGTTGGTTCGCGGCCAGGTGGTGGCCGGGGATGGCACCACGCCGCAGGCCTATGCATCGGTCACGCTTGCCACGAACGGCCAGTTGGTGGCCACGGCCATGGCCGATTCCCTGGGCATCTACCGGTTCCACGTCCTGGCGCCCGGCAGCTTCCAGGTCCAAGCCGGCGCGGACTCGGGGATTTCGCCGCCAAGCCCTGTGACAGTCACGACCAACCCGCTCGTCGTGGGGCCCACACTGGCGCTCGGCACTCTGCAGGTCACCGGCACGGTCGCCACGAGCCAAGGCGGGGCACCGACCATTGCGACGGTTGCCCTGGTGCCCTCTGGCGGTCCCACCGCTCCGATCTCCTTTGTCACCAGCACCACACCGGATGGCTGGTTCTTCATCGGCGGCCTGTGCCCTGGGCAATACACGGCGCTGATCCAGGCGCCGGGCTTTGCCCAACTCGCCCAGACCCTGAACGTGGCGACCAACATGACGCAAACGTTCGTCCTGGCTCCCGAGCAGCCCGTCCAGGGCACGATCACCGACGCCGACACCCGTTTGGCGATCAGCAATGCGGTCGTTTGTTTCGTTGACCCCGTCCTGCACTTGGTTATGGCCAGGGCAGCGACGGATTCCTCGGGCGCCTACACCGTTGCCGGCCTCGGCGCCACCAATTACAACGTTCTCATCAGCGAACCCGGCCACCAGATCACGAAACTGAGCGGAGTGTCCGTCGGTCCCAGTTCAGCGACGCTCAACGCGACCCTCTCCGCCTCGGCCGGGCTGCTCCAAGGCACGGTCACCGATACGTCCGGCGAGCCGCTGGGCGGTGTCGCGCTGAGTTTTGTTGACTCCGGAGGCGACGTTCTGACCAGCGTGACGACGGCCTTCGATGGGACCTGGTCCACCAGCCAGTTGCCGCCGGGCACGTGCTGGCTCACGGTCCTGGCCCTGAATTATGGCCCGGTCCCAACCCAGATGCTCACCTTCACCGGAGGCGCGCCCCAGACACTGAACCTTGCCCTGAGTGCGGTCGCCACCGACGACGAGAACATCTTTGCGGGCGAAGATGTGTGGTACAATCTCGGTATAGGTATCGCCAACGCGTTGAGCAAGGTCCCCTGCGTCGAACCGCTCACCCCGCAGCGTTATCCCCCAGTACCGGCCGAGTGCACCTGCGCCTATAACGCCACGCTGGACCTTTACAAGAACGTGATTCGAATGGAGAATCAAATGTGGGACGCCTATTTGAAGGCCGAGATCGCTTACCGGACGGGCTCTGCCGTGTCGGGGTCCGATCAGGCAGTGATTGCCCTCCAAACGGCCAAGATGATGGGTGCCGCCATCGCGGCCATCATCGGACCCGGCGTCGCTGGGGAACTGCAAGCTGCCGGTACGTTGCTCCAGGGAACGTACGGGGTCGCCCAGGCGGGCAAGGTTGGCGCCGATCTGTACCTGGCCGGAAAGTCTGCGCTGGACGCGTACACTGCCGGCAATCCCGGACAAGCCGCCGCACAATTCACCGAGGCCATGGCGAAGGCGGGATGGAGCGGCGATAGCCTTGCGGCTCTGGCCGCCACCTTGCAGGGGGGCACGCGCGGCCCAGCGCTCAATGGAAACCTGAACGTGCTCCTCAGTGCGGTCGACCTGGCCGCTGCCGCCATTAAGGCCTACAAGAATTGGCAGGACTCCCTGAGCGCTTGCCAGAAGGCGGAGCTCGATTATGAGTCTGCAAGCCGTGCCTACCTCGCTGCCTGGATCGCCTACGCCTCCGCGATGGGCACAGCCAACGCCCATTGCGACACCTGCGGCGAGCACCCGCCTAAGCCCCCCAAGCCGCCCAATCCTACGCACGTCGCAACGATCTGGGTTTATTCCGTTCACTCTCGAGATCCCAACGACAAACTGACAGCGGGCTTTGGGACGTCGTCCTACGTTGGGCTCCGTGCTCCTATTAGCTACATTATTCTGTTCGAGAACCAGCCGACGGCCAGTGCGCCGGCACAGACGGTCAGCATCACCGATGCACTGGATGCGAACCTCGACTGGTCCACCCTCCAGTTGAGCACCATCGGCTTCAACAACGTGACGATCCCGGTGCCGTCCGGCGTGCAGTCCTTCTCCACGAATGTAACGGCAGCCACCGATCCCAACCCGGTCCAGGTCAACGCCGCCTTCGATCCCGCATCGGGTGTGATCACTTGGACGATGACGTCCATTGATCCCGTGACCGGTCAGCTCGTCACCGACCCGCTGGCCGGGTTCCTGCCGCCCGATAACACCAACGGCGTCGGCCAGGGCTACATCGCTTACACGGTCTGGCCCAAGACCGGCCTCGCCAACGCCACGGTGGTTACCAACCAGGCGAGTGTCGTCTTCGATGTGAACGCGCCGATCCTGACGCCGGCGGTCTCCAACACCATTGACAGCGTCCCGCCGTCGAGTTCCGTGAACGCCCTGGCCCTCGTTGCTCTGGGGACGAACGTGGGCGTTTCGTGGTCGGGCTCGGATGCGGGCGGCTCCGGCATCGCCAGTTACGACATTTTTGTCTCCGCGAATGGCGGGCCGTGGACGGGGTGGCTGGCGGCGACCACCAACACCTCCGCAGTGTTTGTCGGCGCCAACTCGAACACCTATTCGTTCTACAGCCTCGCCACCGACAATGTCGGGAATGTCGAAACGAAGACCCCGCACGCGGAAGCCACCACGATCGTGAACCTCAACGCCCCGTCGTTGAGCCTTTTCACGGGCGCCAATGGGCAGCTCGGGCTGGTGTTGCGCGGGCAGCCGGCGTACGTTTATGCCATCGAGCAGTCCGGGAGCCTGTCGTCGCCGCCGCAGTGGTCCCTCTGGCAGCAGCTCGCGCTGACCAACACGACCGTGACCCTGCAGGTGACGCCCACCGGCCCGATCCGGTTTTACCGGGCCCGCCTGGTCGGCCCGGCGTCGCCCTAGCGGGCCTTGGGTCTCGCCTGCACTGCCAGGAAACCCGGCCGTCCGGCAAACAGACCGGCCACCCGGGCCGCCTCCCAAGCCTGCCCGCACCGCTGCAAACCGAGAGCGGGCCGGTCAGCTTTGAGATCTCCCCTGCGCTGGGCCAATCCGAACCAAATGGCCCCGGGGAGGGTTGCCTTTTCGCTGAGACTCGCCTTCCTTGACATCTCGGCGGGCCTGGCTAACACTGTTCCCTCTATGGCTGAACCAAAAACCAGTGAGTTGATGGAGACCCTCGTATCGCTTTGCAAGCGGCGCGGATTCATTTTTCAGTCCTCCGAAATCTACGGCGGGCTCAATGGTTTTTGGGATTATGGTCCGCTGGGGGCGGAGCTCAAACGGAACATCAAAGATTACTGGTGGCGCTCGATGACGGCGTTGCGGGACGGCGTGGTCGGCCTCGATGCCTCGATTATCATGCACCCCAGGATCTGGGAGGCCAGCGGGCACACCAGCACGTTCAGCGATTTGATGGTGGATTGCCTCCTGACTCAGAAGCGCTTTCGCGCGGACCAAATCGAGCCGCAGAGCGGCACGGCCTATTTTTACAGCGGCGCCACCGATGCGGCGGCCGGCAAAGAATCCAAAGACCCGTTCTCGGCCCTGATCGCCTGGGGCAAACATCCCGGCTACGCCCGCGAGGTGGCCCGGCAGTTTTACAAGCAGCGCGGCCTTAAAGAGCCGGCCCTCCAGGGCGAGCGTTCCGAAGCGGTCTCCAACACGACCCGCTACAACCCCGAGAACGGCTCGCTGCTGACCGAGCCGCGCCCGTTCAACCTCATGCTCAAGACCTCCGTGGGCCCGGTCGAGAGCGCGGACAACGTTTCGTATCTGCGGCCCGAGACCGCCCAGGCCATTTTCGTCCAGTTCAAGAACGTGCTCGAGGTCTCCCGGCAGAAGCTCCCCTTCGGCATCTGCCAAATCGGCAAGGCCTTCCGCAACGAAATCAACCCTCGCAACTTCACCTTCCGCTCCCGCGAATTCGAACAGATGGAGCTCGAGTTCTTCATCCGACCCGACGAGGCCGTGGAGGCCGTATGCGGGCGCGTGGCCCAGCCGGCCGGGCCGGGCCACCCGGGGGAGCCCCAGCCCGATTGGGGCTGGCAACTCTGGCACCAATACTGGGTCGAGGAACGCCTGGGCTTCTATGAGAGCATCGGCCTGCCTCGCGCCTCCCTGGTCGAATACTGGCAGAAGCCCGACGAGTTGGCCCACTATGCCCGCGCCACCGTCGATGTCCTCTACAAATTCCCCTTCAGCAAACGCGGCCAGAACGGCGAGCTGATCGGGGAGGAACTCGAGGGCATCGCCGCCCGCAGCGATTTTGACCTCTCCCAGCACCAGCGCTTCGCGGCCCGGCCCATGACCGTCTTCGACGAGGAACTCAAGACCGCCTGGCCGAAGCTCGACCCGGCCAAACAAGCCGGGCTGAGCGAGGGCTTTTTCCAAAACCGCCTCAAGTACCTGCTCAAGGTGGGCGAAGCCCCCGGCGCCGCAGAAAAACAGGCGCGCCAGGACGCCGAAGCCCTGGCCAAAGGCTACTACATTCCCCACGTCATCGAGCCCTCCGCCGGCGTCGACCGCCTGGCCCTGGCCCTGATATGCAATGCCTATTCCCAGGACCAGGCCCCCGACGAAAGGGGCAAGCTCGAAACCCGAGTCGTCATGCGCTTCCACCCGCGCATCGCCCCCATCAAAGTGGCCGTCTTTCCGCTGCTTAAAAACAAACCCGAGCTGGTCCAAAAGGCCAAGGAAGTGCGCGGCCTGCTGCGGCCCCACATGTCCGTATTCTACGATGAGGCCGGCGCCATCGGCCGCCGTTACCGCCGCCAGGACGAGGCCGGCACCCCCTTCGGCATCACGATCGATTTCGACACCCTGGGTGAAAAGGGCCCGGAACTCAAAGACACCGTCACCCTGCGCGACCGCGACACCATGAAACAGGACCGGGTCAAAATTGCCGGCCTGGTGCCGATGTTGACTGCCAGAATCCGTTGACCTCTCCGACTCTCCGACCCCTTGCGCATTACGCCTCGCCAACCACACATCACGTTTCAAACCTTGGGTCCCGCGCGCCCGGGCGCGACCGGCGGCTCGCCACAAGCGCCCATGGCCTCGCGCTCTCCTGGCCCCGCTTCGTCCCCCATGGCCGCCGATGCGGCCGAGTTGAATCCGATCACGAAGCGGGCGCCGACGCTGTATGCGATTATCCTCATAAAGCTGCTCAAAGGAGCCCTGTTTGTGGCCCTGGCGATCACGGCCTATACTCTTTCGGACAACGATCTCCCGGCCGAATACCAGGGCCTGCTCCGCATCCTGCGGCTCAACCCGGAGAGCAGAATCTGGGCCCATCTGGCCGCCCAGGTCAGCCAACTCACCGAGACCAAAGTGCTCGTCGCGGCTGCCGGCCTGCTGGCCTATAGCCTGTTCTCGTTCGTCGAAGCCGTCGGCCTCATTTTCCGGGTTTCCTGGGCCGGTTGGCTGGCCATTGGAGAATCGGCCTTTTTCATCCCGATCGAAGTCAACCACCTCTGCCTCCATGCCTCCCTCATCGGTTTTGTCGTGCTGGGCATCAATGTCCTCATCGTCTGGTACCTCTTCCAAAACCGCCGGCGTCTCTTCCGGCACCATCACCATTGATTTGGAACCACGGCAGTTGACGAAGCGCCCCTTCTCCGATTCAATGCAGCGATGAAAATTGAGAGTCTGAAGATGTTTTGCGACCTGGCTGAGACCCAGAGCTTCACCAAAGCAGCTCAGGTCAACGGCGTCACTCAGTCAGCCGTCAGCCAGCAAATCACTTCGCTGGAGCGCCTCTTCAAATCACTTCTGGTCGAGCGCGGCAAAAAAAAATTTCGGCTCACCCCCGAGGGCGATCTCCTCTACGAGCACAGCAAGCAAATCCTGGAAACTTATGCCGGGCTCCGGGCCAAACTCAAGGAGACCAGCGAAGTCGTCTCCGGCACTATCCGCCTGGCCACCGTCTATAGCATCGGCCTGCATGACTTGCCCCCGTACCTCAAGCAGTTTCTCAAGAGCTATCCCGGCGCCAATGTCCATGTCGAATACCGCCACGCCCGGCAGATTTACGAAGACATCTTCAGCAACGTCGTGGACTTGGGCCTGGTGGCTTACCCCGCCCACGCGCGCAATCTCGAGGTCGTCCCGCTGCGCAAAGACCCGCTGGTCCTCATTTGCCATCCAAACCACCCCTTCGCCAAACGCAAGAACCTCAAGCTCAAGGCCTTGGATGGCCAGAAATTCGTCGGATTCCAGCGGGACATCCCCACCCGCAAAGCCCTCGACCGCCTCTTCAAGGAACATCGCGTGACCGTCGATTACGTCACGGAATTCGACAACGTCGAGACGGTGAAACGGGCGGTGGAAATCGATTACGGCCTGGCTATCGTCCCCAAGACCACCATCGCCCAGGAAGTGGCCAATCAAACCCTCGTGGCCCTCCACTTCGAGGAAGGCGATTTCCCTCGCCCCCTGGCCCTTATCCACACCCGCAGCAAAGTGCTCTCCCCGGCAATGAAGAAGTTCATTGCCTTGCTAAAGGAGCCGATTTCCGCGGCCTGATGAACGGATTGACAGGCGGAGCGGCGCAAAGTATAACATTCGTGTTAAACATGAAAACAGCCAATGTCAGACAGCTCCGACACGCCTTTGGCGACGTGATGGATTGGGTGGCCGACGGCCAGCAGGTGAAAATCGTCAAAAAGGGCAAGGTGATCGCGCTCCTGTCCCCCCCGCCGCGTCCCCGGCCGAGAAAGCTCAAGCTGCCGGACTTCGCGGCTCGGCAGCGGCGTGTCTTTGGCGAGCGCGTTCTGCCCGGTAACATCGTCGCGGAGGAACGGGAGAGCTGCCAATGGTAGCCTTCGCCGACACCGGGTTCATCGCATCGCTTTATTTGAGGGAAAGCACCTCCGCACAGGCGCAGGCGGCGATTCAAGCCGCGCCAGTCGCTTTGCCGATCACGCCGCTCGCGGTCCTGGAACTGCGCAACGCCTTGAACCGCTCAGTCCAGCGCCAGCGCATTACAACAGCGCAACGCGACGCGCTCTGGCGGGATGTGGAAGCTGACATCGCCAGCGGTTTTCTTGTCCTAACGCCGGTTGCTTCCGACGAATTGCACAGCAAGGCGCGGCATTTGAGCGACCGCTACACGCCTACGCTTGGCACGCGCAGTCTGGACTTGCTGCACGTTGCGGCGGCGCTGGTTTTGCAAACGAAAGTGTTTTTCAGCTTCGATGACCGCCAGCGAAAAGCCGCGGCCGGCGAAGGCCTGAAAGTCAAACCGTGAGACGCGCCCCCGCGTCGAACTGGCCTGGGGCCATTGAACCAACCACGACGCGGTTTTTCAGCCCCCTTGGTTACGGCATGAAGGTCTCGTACTGGGTTACGCCATTTACAAAAACGGGTTCGTAGTAAATGCCGTTGAACTGGTAGGCGATGGTTCCCCGGACGGAAACCTGGATGGCGCCGGGGGGGAGTTCGGGGACCACGACGCCAATGGGAGTCGGGGCGATGGCGAAGGTGCCGTCGGGTTGCTGCACATAGAACGCGCCGGCGGCGTAATAATAGGTCTGGCCGCCGGCCTCGATCGCGATGGCGCCGTCGGGCGGTTGGGGAACCGCCGCGCCAACGGGCGGATACACTTCTTGATAGCCGCCATCGGCCGGCTGGTAATAAATGCCGTCGCAATAATAGTAGGGCACCCCGCCGGCCTGCAGGGTCAGGCAACCGAGCGGCAGCGCCGCCCAGCGGCGGCCAAAGGCGAAATCATTCCAGAAGTGCCGGCGATGGAAATCGACTTCCGCATCGCGATGCACCACGAAGTTGCCGCGGCCAGGCGCGGCTCCGCGGCCGGCTTCGCGGCCGGGCGCGAATCCCTGGCGGGCTTCGACGGGGCGGGCGGGTTGGCGGCTCACCTGGACCGGGCGCTGGACTACATGGGTCTCGACGTGGCGGATGCTGCCATGGCTGGAGCGGTCCACGCTGACGGAGCGGGCGGGCGCGGAGCGGGCGGGCGCGGAGCGCGGCGCACCGCGGCTCTCGGCGCCGAACAAGCGAAGGGCGATCAGCAGCGCCGGCAGGCCGACAGCGAGGCCGAGGCCGGTTTTCCGCCGGGAAATGGATTGGGCAAAGTGAAGGTTCATGGTCATTTTTCCTCCGTTTTGCGACCTTGGTTTTCGGCCCTGATTTCCCTCACCTTGATTTTGGAAGCGCCTGGGGGCGGCTCGAATTTGAACACAAAGTCGGGCAGTTTGGTTGCAAAATCCCAGTTCGAGAAGATGGCAGTATATTGCGGCGAATCGGGTTCATCCTTGTAAGTGATGACAAATTTGCGCGGAACCGGTCGGGCGCCGCTCTCGATCCAGATCTGCCAGTCGATGTTGTCCTGGGTAAAGGCCAAGTGCTCGCAGGCCACCCCCAGCACGGTCACCGGTCCGATGTCGGCGCCCGAGGCGGCCTTTTGCAGCAGGTCCTTGTGGGGGTCGCTGCGGATGAAGTCCTCGAGCGGCATGGGGATGCCGAATCGCTCGCTGGCCAGGTCCATGGCTTCATCGAGGGAACCGGAAGCGCGGACGGTGCCGTAGAAGTTTTGGGCGCGATTGAGCAGGGTGATGGCATTGCCGTCATAGACCAATTCACGATTGCGCCGGGTGGAATGGACCTCGGCGCGCAAGCGGTTGGGCCGGCGCACCTGCAACTCGATGGTGCGGCCCGCCTGGATGCGTTGACCGGAGGCGAGTTGGATGTCCTGCCAGACCTCGGCGCTGACGGAGAAGAACTGGGCTTGGCCGAGGTAATCGCCCATGCGTTTGAGCAGTTCGTCGGCGTGTGGATCAACGGCGGGTTTGTCCTCCGCCGCGCAGGCGGACAGTGCCATGAGCCCCGAGAAGGCGCAGGCGGCCAAGGCAAGGCCAGGCCGCGCGCGGACGGGATCCGGGAAGAGATTTTGATCTTTCATGCAATAAATCCGGGTATCTTTCAGCGGCCCTTATTCCGGGAACAATATGCCGCAACCAATTCCCGGCGCAAGTTTTTCCGGGAGAGTCCAGTAGTTCAGACAGAATTTGATTTCTCGGCAAGGGGTTTTGCGGCATTGTTTCGCTATGGGCAAGAGACGTGAAGCGCGTGAACGCGCCGTGCAGTTTTTATTTCAGCACGATTTGAACCCGCCGGCGGACCTGGACGGGGCCCTGGATGAGTTTTGGGAATCGCAGCGGGCCGCTGCCATCGCGGAAGAGAAAGCGGCCTCTACCTGGGGCCAGGCGGTGGAGTTGCCGCCGCCCACGAGCGAGGAGGCGGCGGTGCGCCTGTTTGCCGACCCGCTGATCCGCTGCGCGCTCGAGCATCGGGACGAGGCGGACGCGCTGATCACCAAGCACGCCAAGAACTGGGAATTGCACCGTATCGCGGCGGTCGACCGCAACATTTTGCGCCTGGCCATTTACGAGATGCTTCATCGCGACGATATCCCCCCGGTGGTGAGCATCAACGAAGCGGTGGACATCGCCAAGAAATTCTCCACCCAGGACAGCGGCAAGTTCGTGAACGGCATCCTGGACAAGGTCAAAAGCGAGCTGATGCGCCCGGCCCGGTCCGTCAAGTGATTCTGATGTTCGCCGACCTTCACCTGCACACGCGTTTCTCCGACGGCACCTGGTCGCCGGAAGAACTGGTTTCACAGGCTTGCAGCCACGGCCTGGCAGCGTTGGCGCTGACGGACCATGATACCGTCGAGGGGTGCGCTCCGATGGCGCTGGCCTGCGCGGCGGCCGGCCTGGAGTTCATTGCCGGCACCGAGTTGACCGCCCAACACAACGGCGACGAAATTCATATCCTTGGCTACGGCCTGGAAGCCCGGGACCCGAGGCTGCTTGCCGAAATTGCCAAGTTCCAAACCGTGCGCCAGAACCGCATTCGGGAGATGGTCTTGCGCCTGAACCAGTTGCGCGTGCCCCTGGCCGCCGAGGCGGTTTTTGCGCTGGCAAATTGCCGCGCGCCCGGCCGGCCCCACGTGGCGCGCGCCCTGGTCAAAGCCGGCCTCTGCTCGAACCTGGATGAGGCCTTCGAACGGTTCCTCAAGAAGGACCGGCCTGCCTGGGTGCCCAAGTTCAAGCTGTCCGCCGCCGAGGCCATTGCCCTCATTCACCACGCCGACGGCGTGGCCGTCCTGGCGCACCCGGGGCTCAACCGCACCGACAACATCATCCCTGGCGTCGTCGAGGCGGGACTGGACGGCCTGGAGTGCTTCCATACCAAGCACTCTTCGGGCGCCGCCCGGCATTACCTGGAAGTGGCCGCCCGGTTTCAACTCCTGGTTACAGGCGGCTCCGATTGCCACGGCGTCAGCAAGGGCAGACCTCTCATCGGCACCGTGAAGCTGCCCTGCCACTATGTCGAAAAGCTCAAGGCCAAAATTCAGGAACGCAGGGCCGTGATTGCCAATCCGCACCCGGGCGTGCATATTGCGCGCTGACCGATGGGTTTATTGGCAAAATTCAAGGCCGGCCTGCAACGGACGCACAGCAAGCTGGCGCACGAGATCAAACGCATCATCACCCGCTCGCCCCGGCTCGAGGCCGAGGCCCTCGAAGAGCTGGAGGCCGCCCTCATTGCCGCCGACCTCGGCCTCGGGGTGACCGGCAAGATCCTCGATGCCGTCAAGAAGTCATACGAGACCCAGGGCGCCGCCGGCCTCGACGTGTCCGCCATCGCCGAGAACGAAGTCGTGCGCAGCTTCGCCGCCGATCAGCCGGAATTGCGCCGGGCGCCCGACGGGCTGACGGTGGTCTCGATCGTCGGCGTGAACGGCACCGGCAAAACCACGACGGCCGCCAAGCTGGCCCGCCTCGTCCAGGCCCGCGGGCAGAAGGCGATGCTGGCCGCCTGCGACACCTTCCGCGCCGCCGCCATCGAACAGCTCAAGCTTTGGGGCCAGCGGTTGGAGGTGGAAGTCATTGCGGGGGCTTATGGGGCGGATGCCGCAGCCGTGGCGCATGACGCCGTGGCGGCGGCGCAGGCGCGCGCAGCCCACTATTTGTTTGTGGACACTGCCGGCCGCCTGCACACCAAACACAACCTGATGCAGGAGCTCCAAAAGCTCCACCGCGTCACGGCCAGGCTATTGCCCGGCGCTCCCCACGAGGTCCTCCTGGTCCTGGACGCCACCACCGGCATGAACGCCCTGAGCCAGGCCCGCGAGTTTAACAAGGCGGTCCCTCTGACCGGCCTCATCGTCACCAAGCTCGACGGCACCAGCAAAGGCGGCATGGTCGTCGCCATTCACCAGGAACTGGCTCTGCCCGTCAAGTTCATCGGCCTGGGCGAGCAGCCTGATGATTTGCAGCCCTTCAGCCCTCAACAATTTGCCCACGCGCTCTTCGGGGAGAGCTAATGCGGACCGACTCTGATTACCTGCGCCTGGCCCTGCGCCTGGCCCTGCGCGGTTACGGCGCCACTTCGCCCAACCCGATGGTCGGCGCGGTCCTGGTCAAGGCCGGCCGGGTCCTTGGGCGCGGCTGGCATCGTCGAGCCGGCGGGCCGCACGCTGAAATCGAGGCGCTCGGGGACGCGCAACGACGCCATCAGCGCGTCCAGGGCGCTACCCTCTATGTCACACTCGAGCCCTGCTGCACTCACGGCCGCACGCCCCCTTGCACCCAAGCCATTATGGAGGCGCGCCTTTCCAAGGTCGTCGCCGGCGCGACCGACCCGAACCCGCGCCATGCCGGCAGGGGTTTCGCCCTCTTGCGGGACGCCGGCCTCACGGTAGTCCAGGGCGTGCTGGCCCGGCCATGCGAGCGCCTCAACCGGGCCTTCAACCATTGGATCGTCCGCCGCGCGCCCTTTGTCACCGTCAAAGCCGCCATGACCCTCGACGGCAAGATCGCCACGGGTTCCGGCCAATCGAAATGGATTACCGGCGAGCGGGCCCGCAATTACGGCATGAAATTGCGCCAGGGCGCCGATGCCATCCTGGTCGGCATCAACACCATTTTGGCCGACGACCCAAGCCTGACGGTCAGATTAGGTCGAAATCAAAGGCCGGAGGCCGGAGGTCATCCGCTGAGACGGTTCGTGCTGGATTCGATGGCGCGCACGCCGCTGGGAGCCAAAGTGGTCAGTGACGACCCTGCGGCGCTTACGACTATCGTGGTGGGCCAATCCGCCCCGAAGAAGCGCGTAGCGGCGCTGGCGGCGCGGGTGAATGTGCTGGTGGCGCCGCCGGCTCGGGCCGCCCGCCGCCAGGCCAGGCGCGGCCCGCATCGCATCAACCTGCCCTGGCTCATGAAAAAACTCGGGGCCGACAACGTAACGAGCCTGCTGGTCGAAGGCGGAGGCGAAGTCAACGCCGCCTTCCTGCTCGAGGGCCTGGCGCAACGCATCGCCTTCTTCTACGCCCCCAAGATCCTGGGCGGAGGCGGCTCGCGCCCCGCCGTCGGCGGCATTGGCGCCCTGGCGATGGACCAGACCCTGGACCTGAGCCAGGTCCAATGGCGCAGGCTTGGCCCCGACTGGCTCCTCACGGCTCAAGTTGAAGACGCCCTTTAGGGCGCGCGCAAAAACAAATTCGGTGCTTTGGGCGGAATTCTAGCAAACCGGCTTTGCCTGGCGTCCGGCGTGGAGCGTCCGAGCGTAGAGCGCAGAGCGTGGGCGCATCGCAGCCACGCTCCACGCTCTCACGCTCTCACGCTCCCATGCTCCCACGCTCCACCGGAGCCCGGCTGCCGGCTGAAGCCGGCGTTCCGGGCTTGCCACGCCGGCTTTGCCCTGCAAGTCTGGCGGGCGTCATGTTCACAGGAATCGTCGAGGAAACCGGCACCGTGGAGCAAATCAAGCCGGCGGAGAAGTCAATCGAGCTGGGCGTGCGTGTGCGGCTTTGCGCGCGCGGGCTCAAGGTCGGCTCGAGCCTCGCAGTCAATGGTTGTTGCCTGACCGTGGTGAAGCTGGCCGGGCGCGGCAAAGAACGGCTGGCCCGGTTCGATTTGCTCAAGGAAACCTGGGAACGGACGAACCTGCAGTTCGCCCGGGCCGGGTCGCTGGTCAATCTCGAACGGCCCTTGCGAACCGACGGCAACCTGGGCGGCCATTTTGTCACCGGGCACATCGATGGCGTCGGCACCATTGCGCGCTGGGAACGCCAGGGTCAGGACCACGTGCTCGACCTGGCCGCGCCGGAGGAAGTCATGCGCTACGTGGTGTTCAAAGGCTCCATCGCGGTGGACGGCATCAGCCTGACCGTTGCCGGCGTGCAGGACCAAGGCTTTCGCATCTGGATTATTCCCCATACCTACGAGGTCACCGCCCTGCGCGAGCGCAAGGTCGGGGACGCCGTGAATCTCGAGGCCGACCTGATCGGCAAATACGTCGAGAAGTTCGTCACTTCCCGGGCGTCGAAATAAACTGGCTCTCCTCCTTCCTGGCCATCGAGGCGGGCTCGATCTCGGTTACCCGGCCCTCGGGAACTCGCTGCACCTTCCCGCTGGCATCTTTGTATTCGTAGTGGGCGCCCTTGAGCTTGGGTTTGCCGACCGCCGTAACCCGCGTGCCGTTGCTGAGTTTGACCACGTAGTATCGCGCGCAGCCGCACAGCAGGACCAGGCTGAGCAGAAGAGGCACCGCCAGTTTCTTCATAGCATTGTCTTGAAATCTTGATCTCTCGGGCGGCTGCCGCAGCAGACCCGCACCCAAGCCCTAAACCTAACAGGCCCCCGACCCGCCCGCAATTGGCATGTTTAGACGTTCCCTGTCGGGCGCACGAATGCGTTGAGAGCACCTTGGAACCAGGGCGGCGGGCGCATCTGAGACGCCGAAGGCGCCGCTCATACCAGCCCAGGGCAACGCCCTGGGTTTAGCCACCAAAAACAATCCGGAGCGCTGAAAGCGCGATTCATCCTGCGGCCTGTGCTGTGCTAAGCCGACCAGTCTGGGCTGGTATGAGCCAGGCCTTCGGCCTGAAAGCGGGCGTGCCAGCACAACGGGATGCAAGAGCCGGGGCCGAGACGCCTCCCACACCGCCGGCCGGACGCCGCCGCTGGAGGACATCCTCCACGAGCCGTGACCATCCCCAGCCTACGGTTCCAATCTCAATGTCTTTTCAATCATCCGGCGGACCGCATCGGATGCGCTTTCTGTGACCGTAACGTACTCGAGCGTCACCCCACGCTGCTGGGCATTCGTCAGGATGTATTCATGGACGGCCTGCGTCATCGTCATCGTCCCGCCCAATCTTGGGTTGATGGCGGGATACTGCTCAATAAAAGAAAGGCGCGTCCCATGCACGCCTGAGTCCGAGACAAACGGATCCTCTCGCCAGGAAGAGGGAATCGTGCGTGAGTTCGTTTGAAACTGCGAGCGTGACTCGGCGACTGCCGCATCGACCTCTGGCAACGCTCGGGAAGCATCGGATTTCCTCCTGGCGACAAAAGTCCAGCCGTCGGCGCCGCGGGAGGAGATGTGCTCACCAACCAAACTTGCGTGAATGGAATTGCCCGAGAACCGGCCGACGCCAGACAAGCTGGCGAGGTGGCAGGCTGGATAGCCGATCCAGTCATAGTACCGATCCCATCGGCTGCCCGGATCGATGGACAAACCAGCGTGATCGAAGAAGACCCGGCCTGCCACAGGAAACGCCGTTACCGGAGCGGCTTTTCTAAACGTGAACCAGGTCCGCTGGTGGACCGAGGACGAAGCAAAGCTGTGTGCCCGGCCGACAATCCGGTTCGTGCTGCCAAACGTTTGCCGTAGCCTATCACACAAGCGGTTGGCGCCTTCCCCAGCGGCGCGCTCCGCTGCTGCCGGGTCAGGACCGGCCGCCGTAAGCCGAATGAGGCCGTTGGTTTCCTTAGTGGTTCCCTTGAGGGTGATCGTGACCGGGGTCTCGACCACATTGAGCCTCTTGAGTCCGCACACCGTAACACGAACCTTAAGTTAAACGTTTCTGCGTAACCGCCTCCAACTCCGCGGCGATTTGTTCCAACGGCGTGGAGAAACGAATTTGTTTGCCGAGGCTTAAAGCCAGGGTGTATGGGTGGATATGGAGGCCGGTGGCGCGGGTCACGGCACGTTTCTTGCCCTTGGGCATTTTCGTCGGACCAGGCCGGCTCGGCAGCCGTTGCCCGACGTTCCGCACCTCGTTCATCATTCCATCATACAGCCCCATGACAAAAACACCCCGATCATTTGCGCTCACGCCATCGACCGCGCTAAAGTGGTCAAGCAGGGTGCGGAAACTGTGGGCGATGTGAACGGCAATTTCCGCCAGCCGGTTTGCCGTGCTGGGCGTCGCTTCGGCCAGCAGTTCGCCGTCCCGATACACGCACGCGATTTTAGTTGCCGATTCAATCGCCCATTTCACGGCATTGGCCACATCAAATTCATTGCGGCCGAAAAAGTAGATGCGTCTGGCCGTGGTCGAACGCTTGAAGCTGCCAAGGAACAAATCTGGTGTCTCAGCGGGGTCTGGCCCGGTGAAGTCGAACCGCGCTTTGAGCCGGGCAATTCTCCTTTGAGCCGAGGTTTTCTCGCCGTCAATTCCCCGCTCGGCCAGGGCCTGCAACTTTTTCAGCAAGGCTCGCGCTTTTGAGTTGGCTGGTTTCAAATTTGCTTTCATGCCGCCACTGTCTAAACAACTGTATAAACCGGTTGGCCTCCCGAGAGCCGGCGTTCGGGAACGCCCCATTTTATTGGCGCGCCCGCTGGGACTCGAACCCAGGACCCTCTGCTTGGAAGGCACGGCTAACCCGTTTGCGGGCCTTTATTTTGAAGCGTTTTAGGCGCTTTTCCTAAGCAAGTCAAGCCCTGCGGCGTCCTGTACCCCACGTGCGGCGGCAAAGTAGTGGACTGATTTTAGACGGTTTTGGCCTGATCGATGCCGCCCACCTGCACTGACCGCCTGCGCGTCCGGGTATTTCTGCTGGATCTCCCAGTCAGGTTATGCGATCATTACCGATGCTGAGATCCTCCGCGCCCGAATTGACGTATTCCCGAAGACTTTTGCGGCGGCTTCGCCCCTTGTTCCTGGGCTGCGTCCTGGTTGGCGCCGTGCCGCTCCCGTCCCCGGCCCAGGTGAATATGCTGACCTACCACAACGACAACGCGCGCACAGGACAAAACCTGAATGAAACAATGCTGACCCGCGCGAACGTCAACACCAACAGCTTCGGCCGGCTGTTCTCTTGTGACGTGGATGGGGACATTTACGCCCAGCCGCTCTATGTATCGAACCTGGCCATCCCCAACCGGGGGACACATCACGTGGTGTTTGTCGCCACGGAGCACGACAGCGTGTACGCTTTCGACGCGGATGACAACCGCGGCAGCAACGCCGTCCCTCTCTGGCGCGCCAGTCTCATCAATCCGGCCGCCGGGGTGACGACCGTGCCCGGAGAAGCCGAATACTACGTTATCATGCCGGAGATCGGCATCACCAGCACGCCGGTGATTGACCTTGGCTCGGGCGCCATTTACGTGGACACCGCGACTCGGGAAGCTGGACCCACCGGCGCTCCCTTCGTCCATCGCCTGCACGCCCTCGACCTGGGAACGGGCGGCGAGAAGTTTGGCGGGCCGGTCCTGGTCCAGGCCAGCGTCAGCGGCACCGGGTTGGGCAATGATGGCTCGGGGCAGGTTCCCTTTGTTGGGTTCTGGCAGTTGAACCGAGCGGGCCTGTTGGCGCTCAACGGGGTGGTTTACCTCGCCTACGCTTCTTACGCCGATGCGGGCTGGTTCCACGGATGGGTATTGGCCTATGACGCGCAGACCTTGCAGTTGCTGGGCGCATTCAACACAACGCCAAACGGCAGCGAAGGCGGAATCTGGCAGTCCGGCGCCGCCCTTGCCGCGGGGATCGATGGCGACATTTACTGCCTTACGGGCAACGGAACTTTCGACCCTGCCCTCGACAACTATGGCGATAGCTTCCTCAAACTGGCCCTGACCGGCGCCGGCCTGGAGGTCGCGGATTATTTCACCCCCTACAACCAGCAGCAGATGGCGGATTTCGATGGGGACCTGGGCTCGGGGGGAGCCCTGGTGCTGCCGGATTCAGTGGGCAGCCCAGCCCACCCCCATCTCCTGGTTGGCTCGGGCAAGGAAGGAACAATCTACTTGGTCGACCGGGACAACCTTGGCCACTTCAATCCCACAAACGACAGCCAAATCGTGCAGGCCTTGTCCGGCGCGGTGATCTCGACCTTCAGCCTGCCGGCCTATTTCAACAACCAACTGTATTACGCGGCGCAGGGGGATTTCCTGAAGGCCTTCACCTTCGCCAACGGCTTGCTGGTCAGTTCCCCGGTCTCACAATCGCTCTCCACTTTTGGTTTTCCCGGCGCGACCCCGGCGGTGTCCGCGAATGGCGCCAACGATGGCATCGTCTGGGTCGTGCAAGCCGACACCGCCCCCTACGGCGGCCGGGGGACGCTTCACGCCTATGACGCCGCCGATCTGTCCAGGGAGCTTTATAACAGCTCCCAGGCCGCAGCGAGGGACGATCCGGGCGGGGCCATCAAGTTTAGCGTGCCCACGGTGGCCAACGGGAAGGTCTATGTCAGCGGGGCCTCTCGTTTGTCCGTCTTCGGGAACGCTTCGTGGGTCCCCGCTCCAACCCTCAATCCCAACGGCGGAGTGTTCACCAACTCGGTCCTTGTCGACCTCGCCGTGGCCTCCCCCGATGCTGAGGTCCATTACACGCTCGACGGTACCGCCGCCACGCCCGATTCCCCTCGTTTTATCGCGCCTTTCACGCTGACTGATTCGACGGTAGTCCGGGCCATCGCCGTCGCGACAAATATGCTCCCCAGCGGCGAAGTGACTGCCTTCTTCGCCTCGGCCCCTCCGGCTGCGGCCATCGCCGGTTTCGGCGGGAACGCCGCGGGCTGGACACTCAACGGGGGCGCGAGCGCAACCAATGACGTGCTCACCTTGACCGACGGTTTGCCGGGAGAGACCGGCAGCGCCTTTTTCAACACGAGCCAAATCATCACGAATTTCGAGGCCCGCTTCATCCGCCGGGCCACCGTGGGCGCGTCGGGGGCCGCCTTCGTGGTGCAGAACTCAACCAACGGCCCCAGCGCGCTCAGTGACGGCTGCCTGGGCTATTGCGGCATCGGCCCGAGCGGGGCCGTCATCTTTGATGTCGAGACCGGCTTCCAGGGTGACGCGTTTACGGACACCGGGTACACCGCCAACGGGAACGCCGGCGGCTACTCTTCCACACTTCCGCTGGACCTCGGAGCGGGCAATCCGATTGCGGTCACCTTGAAATACGACGGCTCGGTTCTGACCGAACACTTGGCGGACCTGAATACGGGCCTAACCTACGACACCAATTACGTGGTCAACCTGGCGTCGACTGTTGGGGGCGCCAACACCGCGTTCGTCGGCTTTACTGGCGCGACCGGCTCAAGCGCCTCCGTGCAAACCATCGACAGCTTCACCTTCGGTCCGTACTACCCTTCCTCCGTTGTGATCCTTAGCCCTCGGGACGGGGCCGTATCCAGCGCGCCGACCGACATCGCTATCACGGTGAGCGCTTCCGAGTCCGACGGCCGCATCACCAACGCCCAGTTTTTCAACGGCAGCCTCCAGTTGGGGCAAACCAGTCTTGCCCCGTACAGTTTCCTTTGGACCAACGTCGCGGCGGGGGCTTACACATTGACCGCCGTCACCACGGACGACCAGGGCGAGACGAATGTCTCAAGCCCGGTGCATATCATCGTCACGCCCCCTTCCTTGACCGTGAGTCGCGTGGGCAATGAAATAACCATCTCCTGGGCCTCCCCGGTGGATTACGTCCTGGAGGTCACGGACAGCCTCTCTGCGCCGGCCGTGTGGACCCCTGCGCCGGAGCCGCATGTGGTCGAGCAAGGCCAAACCATAGTCGGCGTTGCGGTCGGTCCCGGCACCAGACTGTATCGGCTGCGCGCGCCCTGAGGGAGACTGCGGGTGCAGCAAAAACGTCAAGGCGCGGCTCCAGGGGGTTATTGCGTCGGCGATGGACGCGATTGTCTCGATTGACGAGCGCCAGCGGGTGGTGCTGTTCAATCCGGCGGCCGAGAAGATGTTCGGAGTAGAGGCCGGCGAGGCGTTGGGGGTGCCTCTCAGCCCGTTCATCCCGGAGCGGCGGGTGTGGAGTCGGAGTTGGGGAAGGGAAGCCGGTTTTGGGTGGAGTTAGCGCGGGCGGAATGAGTTATGCGCAAGCTGCCGATTCTGGAGGTCGGCGATGAGGAGCACGGTGCGGGCGGTTGGAAAAATCGTCAAATTCCGGTGTGGCGGCTCCCGGCAAAAACTGGCGCGCCCGCTGGGACTCGAACCCAGGACCCTCTGCTTAGAAGGCAGATGCTCTATCCAACTGAGCTACGGGCGCAACCTGTCCATTTGCAATGACTTCGTTGCGAACCATCGAAGACGTATTTCGCACGAATCCGGATCGACGGCAAGTTGATTCGATGCGCCCTCGACCACTGCTATCTGCGGTGCGTTTGACAAGTGAACGGTGGTGGCTAATATTAACAATTACAACCTATGAATGAGACACTGACACTTGCCGAACGGCCCGATGTCCTCGCGAAAAAGAAAGTGAGCCCGACTCCGGCCGCCTACCACACTGTCACGCCGTACCTGATCGTGAAAGGCGCGGCGAAAGCGATTGACTTCTACAAGGCGGTGTTCGGCGCGTCCGAGGTGATGCGCATGCCCGGCCCGAACGGAACCGTCGTTCATGCGGAGGTCAAGATCGGCGACTCCCCCGTCATGCTGGCGGATGAGTTGCCCGGAATGGAGTTCAAGAGCCCGTCATCCCTGGGCGGATCGCCCGTCGGCATCCTGGTTTACGTCGAGGAAGTGGATGCCTGCGTGGCCAAGGCCGTTGTCGCGGGCGCGGCGGTCGTCAAGCCGGTGCAGGACCAATTCTACGGCGACCGGTCCGGGACGCTCGTCGACCCCTTCGGTCATACTTGGACCATCGCCACGCATATCGAGGACGTCTCGCCGCAGGAGTTGCAGCGGCGCATGTCCCAGATGAAACCCTGCGGGGCGAGTTGACGGGGAAAGCACAAATCCTTAGCCAGCGAGGAATCGGGTTGCCGGGGAGCACGGTTTGTAATAGTGATTGCGGATGCCATTGGCATCGCACCTGTGGGCCAGGGGACCCGAGGTCTGGCACCTTGTCCTGGCCGGGTTTGCCTTGCTGTTCTCGGTCGTGGCGTCCGCTCACGTGATTCTCTACAAGCGCGACGCGCGCTCGGCTATCGGGTGGGTCGGGTTTGTTTGGCTCCTGCCGCTGGTGGGCGCCCTGCTCTATTTCGTCTTGGGCGTCAACCGGATTCGGCGGCAGGCCACTTCGTTGCGCGGGGACCTGGAACGCTACCGCGCGCAGGCCGCCGAGGCGGCTTGTCTGCCCGAGGAACTGCACCGCCATTTGCCGGCCCAGGCGGGGCACCTCGAGATGCTGGCCCGGGTCGTCCAGAGCGTGGTCGAGCGGCCACTGCTGCCGGGCAATCGGGTCGAACCCTTGGTGAACGGGGACGCGGCCTACCCGGCCATGCTCGAGGCCATCGGCCAGGCGCGGCGAAGCGTGGCCCTGGAGACCTACATTTTCGACCGGGACGAAGCCGGGTTGGCCTTCGCCCAAGCCCTGGGCCAGGCGGTGCGGCGGGGCGTGGAAGTCCGCGTGCTGGTGGACGCCGCCGGGGCGCGGTATTCCTGGCCTTCCATCCTGCGGGCCCTGCGCCAGGAGGGTGTGCGGCGCGCCTGTTTCCTGCCTTCGTCCAATCTTTGGCACCTGATGTCACTGAACCTGCGGACGCACCGCAAACTGCTGGTGGCGGACGGGTGCCTGGGCTTCACCGGCGGCATGAATATCCGCGCTGGGAACTGCCTGAAGCGGCAGCCGCAACGACCGGTGCAGGACCTCCAGTTCCGGGTGCAGGGACCGGTCGTGGCTCATTTGCAGGAAACCTTCGCCGACGACTGGCGCTTCACGACGGGCGAGGCCCTGCGCGGGGAGGCCTGGTTTCCGAAGCTCCAACGGTCCGGGGTCGTACTGGCGCGGGGCGTGACGGACGGCCCGGATGAGGACTTCGAGAAACTTCGCTGGACGTTGTTGGGGGCGCTCTCGATCGCCCGGCAATCGGTCCGGGTCCTGACGCCTTATTTCCTGCCCGACCCGGAGGTGGTTTCCACTTTGAACCTGGCGGCGATGCGTGGCGTGGCGGTGGACATCCTGCTGCCCGCGCGCAACAACCTGCCCTTTGTCCAATGG
>Ga0187857_10000575_pt1 | contig 43987 bp, 36 predicted proteins | sample June2016WEW_8_10_FD_132984 | JGI IMG/M metagenome (GOLD analysis project Ga0187857, IMG submission 132984) | Peatland microbial communities from SPRUCE experiment site at the Marcell Experimental Forest, Minnesota, USA - June2016WEW_8_100 | ecosystem: Environmental > Terrestrial > Soil >... | reverse complement strand
GTCAACGGTGTGAACGCTTCCCCGTCGCGAGGTTGGGAGATGGTACAGAACGGCACGGTCGTCGCCTGGCCAGCCGACCCGAGTAGGGGCTACCGGATCAATGAATGACTGAGGCGTCCCGGCGACGGTTGCATCCGGCGGCGGTGCCGTGCAAAATGTCGCCGCTGCACGGTTTCGTAGCACCCGAGGTGGCCACCGGCGACGTTGAGCCGGGGGCTGAAAAGGGAAGCCGGTGGGAAACCGGCACGGTCGCGCCACTGTGACCGGGGAGTGAACCCGAGCGACGCCACTGGGACGCCGGTCCTGGGAAGGCACGGGGAAGCGTTGATCCGGGAGTCAGGAGACCTGCCTCGGGAGGAGACATCGAGCCTCGCGTCAGGGTCAGCGGCTGCCGCGTGCAGTGCCTTCGGAAGCTCCGGAGGTGGTCCCGCTCCCGACTGCTGAGGTCGGTCGTCGGCCGCGCGTTCGGCCGAAAGGAGTGGGAGATGACCAGCAACGACCGAATCGCCGTCAGCCGCCAGCCACGGCTCATGGCAATGAAGAATCCCGGCCCGTCACCCCGACGCCTTGTGGCCGGCATCGCCGCGGGCATCGTCCTCGCGGCATCGCTCGCCCTCCCGGGGGCGGAGGCTGCCGGAAAAGACACCACCCGGCGACCCGCGGTCGCCCTGGATCGCCCGCGCCTCGCGCCCTCCGTCCGAAAGAAGGCCTCTCGACCGCCCCATCGCATCATCTCCCTCTCGCCGACGGCGACCGAGATGCTCTTCGCGATCGGCGCCGGCCACCAGGTGGTCGCCGTCGACGACGATTCCGACTACCCGTCGACGGCACCGCGAACAAGCCTGTCGGGACTCGAGCCGAACATCGAGGCGATCGCCCGCTACCGCCCCGATCTCGTCGTCGTCTCCTACAACCCCGAGGGATTCGTGCACTCGCTCGGCGCGCTCGGCATTCGCGTACTCCTCGAACCCGCCGCGGCCAATCTCGCCGGGACCTATCACCAAATCGAGTCTCTCGGCGAGGTGACCGGCCACAAAGCAGCGGCGACCGCGCTCGTCCGGCGCATGCGCGCCGAAATCGCCGCGGCCGTAGCCGCCGCGCCGCGCTTTGCCTCCCCGCCCACGTACTACCTCGAGCTCGAGCCCGACTTCTACTCGGTGACATCGTCGACCTACGCCGGCCGGCTGCTCTCGGCTTTCGGACTACGCGACATCGCCGACACCGCCAAGGGCGCGTCGAGCGGCTACCCCCAGCTCTCCGACGAGTACGTCGTCAAGGCCGATCCGGAGATCATCTTCCTCGCCGACACCGTCTGCTGTGGTCAGTCGGCCCGGACCCTCGCGGCGCGACCGGGTTGGCGCGGGATCGCCGCTGTGCGCGACGGCGACGTCGTTCCGCTCAACGACGACGCCGCGTCGCGCTGGGGACCGCGCGTTGTCGTCTTCGCCCGGGACGTCGAGGCCGCGCTGTGGAGGATCCGACGGCACCAGGCCGCTTGAGAGCGCGCCACGGCGGGTGGCTTTTCGCTGGCGCCTGCCTCGTGCTCGCCGCCGCGACACTCGCCGCCGTGCTCGTCGGACCGGCTGATCTCTCGCCGGCCACAGTCCTCGGCGTCCTCGCTTCGAAGCTGCCGTTCGGCTTCCACAGCCATGCCTCAGCGCTCGACGCCGGGATCGTCTGGCAGATCCGCGCCCCCCGGGTCGTGCTCGCGGGAATCGTCGGCGCGACGCTGGCGATGGCGGGAGCCTCCTACCAGGGAGTGTTCCAGAACCCGCTCGCCGACCCGTATCTGCTGGGAGTGGCGGCGGGGGCCGGGCTCGGGGCGACGCTCGCCGTGGCGACGATCGCCGACCCGGCGGCGTGGGCGATCGACCCCGTGCCTCTGGCGGCGTTCCTCGGCGCGCTCGTCGCCGTCGCCCTCACCTACGTCCTCGGCCGGTCGGGCCAGCGCCAGCGCACGACGACGAGCCTTATCCTCGCCGGCGTCGCCGTCGGATCGTTTTTCACCGCGATCCAGACCTACACCCAGCAGCGCAACACCCCGACGCTCATGGCCGTCTACTCCTGGATCTTGGGAGGGTTGTCGACCGCCGACTGGCGGCAGGTCGAGCTCGTCGCGCCCTACGTCGCCGTCTGCGGCGCTGTGCTCGTTGCCTCGCGGCGCCTCCTCGACGTGATGGCAGTCGGCGACGAGGAGGCCGACAGCCTCGGCGTGCGAGCCGAGCGGGTGCGGCTCCTCGTCGTCGTCGCCTCGACCCTCGCCACGGCAGCCGTCGTCGCGGTGAGCGGACTCGTCGGCTTCGTCGGCATCATCGTGCCGCACACGATCCGCCTCGTCGCCGGCCCGACCTACCGGCGGATCCTGCCGCTGTCGATCCTCGTCGGCGCGGCGTTCCTCATCGCAGCAGACATCGTCGCCCGGTCGGTGCTCCCGCCCGCCGAGGTGCCGCTCGGCGTCGTCACGGCCTTCGTCGGCGCGCCGTTCTTCCTCGTCGTCCTGCGCCAGTCGCGGCGGGCGCCGTGAGGGTCACTGTCGCGGACCTCCGCGTCGCCTACGACGGCCGGGAGGTCCTGTCGGGGATCTCCTTCGGCGTCCCGTCGGGCGGCTGGCTCTGCCTCATCGGGCCGAACGGGGGTGGCAAGACGACGCTGCTGCGCGCGCTCTGCGGGCTCGTCGGATTTGCCGGCGAGGTCCGACTCGGTGACGAGCTGCTCGACGCCGCCAGGCGGCGCCATCTCGCCCGGCTCGTCGCCTACGTCCCCCAACGCCCGGTTCTGCCGGCGGCGATGTCCGTCGCCGAGTACGTGGCCCTCGGCCGGACCCCGTACATCGCCTTCTTCGGCACGGAGAGCCGCCACGACCGGGCCGTCGCCGCCGAGGTCCTCGAGCGGCTCGACCTCGCGGAGCTCGCCGGCCGCCAGCTCGGCTCGCTCTCCGGCGGCGAGGCCCAGCGCGCCGTGCTCGGGCGCGCGCTCGCCCAGCAGGCCCCGTTGCTCCTCCTCGACGAGCCGACCGCGGCGCTCGACGTCGGCCACGGCCAGCACGTCCTCGAGCTCGTCGACGCGCTGCGCGACGAGCGCCAGCTCACGGTGGTGAGCGCGATGCACGACCTCACCCTCGCCGGCGAGTTCGCCGACCACCTCGCGCTCCTCGCCGACGGGCGGATCATCGCCGTCGGCACGGCCCGCGAGGTCCTCACGGCGCGCACCCTCGCCCGCCACTACGGCGCCGAGTTGCGCGTCATCGAGGACGGCCTCGGTGGGATCGTCGTCCTGCCGTGTCGCCGTCCCCCGCGCCGGCGCGGGCCGGACGAGGGCCAGTGAGGTGAACACCCGGCACGCTGAGTCGTCTGATTGAAATACAGGTAGGCGTTGTGACCCGGTCATAGCGTCCAGAGGTCTGACGAGTTGGCTCGCGAACCGTCCGCCGACCGCTGGCCGTACAAGGACTTGTTCTTCAGCGATCGTGAAGGAGCTAGCCAAAGACTCCACGCCGACGATTGCCAACGACGAAGTGGACTTGACGCGACGTGTTGTCGTCGAGCACCTGGACTGGCTGGAGACTCCCGGACGCCGCCAGAGCCTCGTCGTTGAGCTTCTCCTGCAGTTGGTGCTCCTGGACTTGACCCGTCTCCGAGTCGGCGGGTTGGCGAACCTACATCGCCCTGCACACGACGTTAATGAGCCTGGCCGAAGGCGAGCTACGCGACCAATTCCAGGTGGCTCTTGCCCAGCCGGAACGAGACCGCATCAGCAAGATCGCGACGACCTGGGAGCAATCGGCGGGACTGTTCGGCTACCGGTTGCGGCCCGAGCTCGGGACTGCCTTCGAGGCGATGGCCACGTTGCTTAGTGCGACTATGCGTGGACTGGTCCTCATGGCTCTGTCTACCCCCGACATGGCCACGCATCGGGCCGAGGCGAGCCCCTTCGGGGCAGCGGGCAAGGGCGAGTGGTCCCTGGCGGCCCTCGGCATCGCCAGCATCGCGACTGCGTTCCTTGAGCCCGATCCCGCGATCGAGTGGAACGAGGAGCGGTTGGACAGCGTCCGTCAGGCACTGAGTTCCTGGGTCCCCCCGAACGCGTAACCGTGCCGCCCAACCTCGGTCGGACCGCCCGGGGCCGAAATCGTCCGGAAGTGGTGGATCCGGCGGTTTGACCCGACCACTCAAACGACCGGTCGTCTGCCCCTGTGAGGCGTTCGGGAATCTTGACCGGTATCTCCTAGCTTGGGCCCGAACGAGCGAACTAGGCATCCCTCAAGTGACGGTCGGTGGCGATCGCGAGACGCCCCGCCCCGGCGATCGCGGATGTCAGCCTGTAACTCGATTGGAACACGGACTCCTTCGCGCCGAAGGCCGTCGACTGCATCGATTGCGCGCGACGCCGTTATCGTCACCACGGAAGTTGCTGTGCTCTCGGGAGGGGGGACCCAATGACTGCTGACATCACGAATCTGACCGACGTCCGCGACATGTACTCCGTCCACGACGGGTTCAGGCGTGGACTCGGTGACGCACCGGGTCAACTTGCGTCGGTGCGCGACGGAGACACCGAACGTGCTCTGCGTCTTGCGGACTACCTCGGCGAGCTTCTCTGGCTCCTGCACGTCCATCACGCCAGCGAGGACGAACTCTTGTACCCGCGCCTTGCCGAGCGAGCACCTGAGCACCAAGAGCTGCTTTCACGAATGGATGCCCAACATGTCGCCGTGGCGTCGAGCCTCGAAGCGGCCCGGCATGCCGCAAAGCGCTTCGGGGCATCGGGGTCGGCTGCCGACGGCCGAGCGCTCGCCGCTGCGTGCGAGTCGCTCCTCGAGACGCTCTCGCCACATCTCAGCCAAGAAGAGGAGGAGGTGCTGCCGATCGCGGCGCGAGTCATTTCGCCGCCTGAGTGGGGGGCGCTCCCGGCGCACGCAATCTCGCAGTACTCCGGCACGCGACTGTGGCTTCCCTTCGGACTTGCGATCGAAGCGATGCCCGCTGACCTACTTGAGGAGATGCGCGCCCACCTGCCCCCGCCCATCTCTGAGATGTGGTTCGGTGGCGGCTCCGACGCATTCGCCGCGGAGATGGCCGTGATCCGAGGGGCGCCGCCTAGAGCGGGGAGGTGACTCTTCGCGCACCCTCTCAGGGGACGCGGACGACCTCGAGCGTGTTCGACACGACCACCTCCGAGTGCGGCGAGCCGGCGAGCACGACGACGACGTCGCCCGACGCGGCCGCACCCGCCGCGACGCTCGCCTCGACCGCCTGCCGGATGACGTCGTCGGTCGACACCGAGCTGCCGACGATGACGGTCTCGACGCCCCAGCTCAGCGCGAGCTGACGTTGCACGCGCTTCGAGGTCGTCGCCGCGACGATGCGCGTGGCCGGCCGGAAGCGGGAGATCGCCCGCGCCGTCGCACCGGATCTCGTGCAGGCAACGATGGCGGCAGCATCCATCTCGAGCGCCGCCCGCCAGCCCGCCGCGGTGATCGCCGCGGTGACGCGTGCCGGCGCCAGGGCTTCTCCGGCGACCTCCTGGGGGTCGAGGCGCGATCCCCAGCCCAGGTAGTCGAAGTCCTCCTCGGCGCGGAGAACGATGCGGGCCATCGTCTCGCAGACGCGCACCGGATCCCGTCCGATCGCCGTCTCCGCCGAGAGCATGACGGCGCTCGTGCCGTCGAGGACCGCGTTGGCGACGTCGGCCACCTCGGCGCGGGTCGGGATCGGCAGGTTGATCATCGACTCGAGCATCTGGGTCGCCGTGATGACCGGCATGCCGTGGCGGACACCGGCGCGGATGATCCGCTTCTGCAGGTGCGGCACATCTTCCAGGGACACCCGGACACCGAGGTCGCCGCGCGCCACCATCACGGCGTCGCTCGCCCGGAGGATCTCCTCGAGGTGCGTGAGGCCGTCCGGCGTCTCGATCTTGGCGACGAGCATCGTCTTGTCGCCTGCCAACGCGGCGCGTGCCACCTCCATGTCCGATGGAATACGCACGAAGGAGACGGCGATGAGGTCGACCCCCTCGGCGACGAGCTCGTGGATCCGTTCGATGTCCTCGGGTGTCGGCGTGGAAAGCGCAATCCGGCTCGCCGGAATCGTCACCCCGGGCTGACCCTGAACACGGCCACCGCTCACCACGGCACACACGGCGTCGTCACCGCGTCGCCCGACGACGACGAGCGAGACGCCACCGTCGCCGATCGCGACACGGTCGCCCTCGGCGAGGTCGGCAACCGCCTCGTCGAGGGTGATCCCGACTCGCCCCGCCGTGCTCGAGGGAGCCGCCGACCCCGGGACGAGCACGATCTCGTCGCCGGCCGTGAGCGTGACGCCGCCGTCGGGGAAACGCGTACAGCGGATCTTCGGGCCGGGCAGGTCGGCGAGCACCGCGACCTGCGGGACGACGGCCCGGATGCGTCGGATGCGTTCGATCCCCTCGGACATCGAGGAGTGGGCGAGCGGGATTCGGGCGACGTCCATCCCCGCCCGCGCCATTTCGCCGAGCGTCTCGGCGGCGTCCGACGCCGGGCCGATCGTGGCGACGATCTTCGTGCGCCGGCGCGGCCCGCGACCTTTGGCCGTGACCGGGCGCACGAATGCCCTGCCGGCGCCTTTGCGGCCGGGGCGGGCGGCACGCGGCGAGGAGTCGGCGGGCCTCATCTACCTAGCATGCCCGGGTTTTCCGTCGAGTCCCGCGCCGGCGGCGACCGCCGCCTCAGCTCGCGGGGCTGACCGAGCTCATGTTGAACTCGGCGACCCTCAACCCGGGCATCGCCGTGCGGTTCGCCCATTCGTGCCACTCCCGTGACAGCGCCCGCTCGCTCGCACTCGCCTCGATCGTGCGGCCGAGGACGTCGAGCGGGCTCTCGTTGAACCGGAAGTTGTTCACCGCGGCGACGACCTCGCCGCCCTCGACCAAATAGACGCCATCGCGGGTCAGCCCGGTCAGGAGCAGCGTCGGACGGTCAACCTCGCGGATGTACCACAAGCAGGTGAGGAGCAGCCCCCGTTCGGTGCGGGCGACGAGGTCGTCGCAGGAAAGCTCCGTGCCCGGCAGGGCGAGCAGCAAGTTGTCGGCGGGCGGCGCGAAGGCGGCGCCGGCGCGCCGCGCCCCGGCACGGTGGTAGCGGAGGTGGCGGAGGACCCCGTCCTCGATCCAGTGCACCGCCCCGATCGGCAGGCCGTTGTCGAACACCGAGGTGTCGACGTTCGACGACGGCGCGACGACGAAGGGGGTGCACTCAAGCCCCGGCGCCGCCGGATCGCTCCAGGCCTCGAAGGGCAGGGCGGTCAGCCGTTCGCCGAGCCGGGTGCGGCCGGACCCCGCCGAGTACACCGTGCCACCGTCCTCTGCCTCCCGCCCGCTCGCTGCGAAATCGAGCTCCAGCACCAAGTCGGCGACGGCGTCTGGCGGCAGGATCACCTCGTAGCGGCCTGGTTCGAGGTCGACCCGCCGCCCGGCCCACCCGAGGCGACGGCGGAGCTCGCCGTCGAGCGCGGCGAGGGAGACGTCGGCAAAGTCCGTCGCCGCCCGTCCCGCCCAGGCCGACGCCGTGCCGTCCGGGCGGCGGGCGACGAGCTCCACCGCCCCCGTCGGCTGGACGTGGCGGTGACGCCCCCCCGCCGAGGATCCGAGATAGGTCGTGCGCACCTCGTGGCTGGCGAAGCCGGCGAGGACGCGGCCTTCCGCCCGGGCAGCCCCGAAGGCCAAGCGCAGCTCTTGAAGCAGGGCCGCGAACACGCCGAGGTCGGTCGTCTCCGGCGGCGCGGCGAAGGCGGGATCGGCGCCCGTCGGCTCCAAGGGCGAGGCGTCCTCGGCCGGCGACGCCCCTGCTGCCTCCGACTCCGCTGCGGCGACGAGCCCGGCGGGCTCGACGGGGCCGCTCGCCGAGGCCACCCCGGCGCGCATCCCCGACGGGCTCTCGGCAAAGCTCACCACCGTCACCCGACGGTCCCGCCGCACACCGTTCGTCGTCATCGTGTTGTTGGCGAAGCGCACGTTGGCGTCGAAAAGCTCGTCGACGATGACGACGCAGGCGGCGCTCGTCGAAGCGGCCAGCGCCTCTTCGACAACCTGCGCGGCCGCGGGCAGCCCGGACACCGGCTCGCCGCTCATCGTCCCGACTCCGCCCGGGTGTTCAGCACGCGGATTCCCCTGAACAGCGCGCTCGGCGCGCCGTGGCTCACCGGCGCGACCTGCCCCGGCTGACCCTTGCCGCAGTTGAAGGCCCCGCCGAGCAGGTAGGTCGACTCACCGCCCACGGCCGCGAGCGCCCCCCAGAACTCGGTCGTCGTCGCCTGGTAGGCGACGTCGCGCAGCTGCCCGGCGAGTCTGCCGCGCTCAATCAGGAAGAACCGCTGGCCGGTGAACTGGAAGTTGTAGCGCTGCATGTCAATCGACCAGCTCTTGTCGCCGACGACGTAGATCCCGCGGTCGATGCCGCCGATGAGTTCGGCCGTCGTCGGGCCCCGGCCGGCGGCGGGGCGGAGCGAGACGTTCGCCATGCGCTGGAGGGGGATGCTGAGCGGCGAGTCGGCGAAGGCGCACCCGTTCGAGCGGCCGAGGCCCGCCGCGGCGGCGATCCGCCGGTCGAGCTGGTAGCCGACGAGGACGCCATCCGAGACGAGGCCGAAGCGCTGGGCCTCGACACCCTCGTCGTCGAAGCCGACGGTGGCAAGCCCGTATTGCGTCGTCCGGTCGCCGGTCACGTTCATGAGCTCGGAGCCATAGCGGAGCTCGCCGAGCTTGTCGGGGGTCGCGAACGACGTCCCGGCGTAGGCAGCCTCGTAGCCGAGCGCCCGGTCGAGCTCGGTGGCGTGGCCGACGGACTCGTGGATGGTGAGCCAGAGGTTTGTCGGGTCGATGACGAGGTCGTAGGCACCCGGCTCGACCGAGGGGGCCCGTAGCTTCTCGGCGAGGAGCTCCGGGAGCTCGGCGAGCTCGGCCGTGAAATCCCACCCCTCTCCGTCGAGGTACTCGTAGCCGCGGCCGACCGGCGGCGCGCAAGTCCGCATCGTCTCGAACGTCGACGAGTCCTCGGCGGCGGCGAGGGCCTCGAGGCTCGGCTGGAGGCGCACGCGCTGTTGCCTCGCGATCGTCCCGGCGAGGTTGGCGAAGTACTTGTCCTCGGCGACGCAGAGCAGCGACGCCGTCACGTGCTCGACCCCCCGGGCCCGGAGCAGGCCGGCGCTCCAGGCCCCGAGGCGGGCGACCTTGTCGGCGAGCGGCACCTCGGTGGGGTCGATCCGGTAGGACGCTGCCCACTCGACGACGCCGTGTTCGGGTTCATCGGCGAGCTCGACCGCCTCTCCCCCCGCCCTGGCGGCGACGGCAGCGGCGTCGACGGCTGCCGCCACGAGCTGGCCAGCGGCGTCGACGTCGGTCGCGACGGTGCCCGCGAATCCCATCGCGCCAGCGCGCACGACGCGGACCCCCATGCCGATCGAAAGGTCGTCGACGGCGCCTTCCAGGCGCGCGTCGCGCAGGGTGACCGACTGGGTCCGGATCTTCTCGACGCGCAGATCAGCGTGCCGGCATCCGAGCTCCCCCGCCCGTTCGAGAGCGGCGGAGCGGAGCGCGTCAAATTCCAGCGCCGCGAAACCCTCGTCGAGAACCGCCATCACACTCCTTAGAACATCTCCGCGCCGCCGACCCGGATGGCGAGCCGCCCGGTCCCGCACTGGGCGGCGGCCGCAAGAGAACTCCTAGGCGACGACCCCGGGTGAGCCGTCGCCTCGCTCGACCGGGAGCCAGTCGTCGCACCTGGCGTGCATCCCGCCGGCAAGGCTCATCGAGGAATAGCCCCGCGTGCCGAGCGTCTGCGCCGCCTGATAGGAGCGCCCCCGAGCGGCACACCACGATGACCGGGCGCACGACCGGCACCTCGGGCCGAGACGTTCGCCGAGCGCGCCGCAAGGGATCTGGAACGCCCCTCTGGCGCGACCCTGTGAGAATTCGTCGCTGTCGCGAACGTCGGGGATCACCGCGCCCTCGTCGACGAGCTGGGCGGCTTCCGCCGGCTCGACCCCGGGCACCCGGGGGCGGGCGTGATCTAACTCCTGCATCGGCGCGAACCTCCTCGGCGGCACGCGACCTTAGTGCTAGGGGCTTCTCACCGGATCATTGCCTTTCGGACCGCGCCGCCAGCCAGCCCGCGCCCGGGGTCGCCGAAGGGGCCGGCCCGCCTCAGTGAGCCGGCGGGCGGAATGCCGCTGCCGCCTGCGCGAACCGCTCGCCGAGCCCGGCGTCGTCGCGCCCGTCGAGCACGACGGAGAGGGCCGCAGCCCAACCGTGGCAGAAGAGCTGCCAGCCGTCGTGGACCGCGAGATGTGCCGATCCGGCCTGACGCCGGGCTTGGCCCAGGAACCCGAGCTCCCCCCGGTAGTTGAGCTCCCAGATCACGGCCCGCTCTGGAAAACGCACCGCCTCGGACGTCGGGTCGCCGGGGCGGTCCTTGCCCATCCCCGTGGCGTTCACGATGAGCGACCCCGGAGGCGCCGTGGCGACGAGCTCGTCCCAGGGTCCCTCGCCGACGTGCCCGATGACGCGCCCGGGATTCTCGCGGGCGAGCTCTCGGAGCGCCGCTGGGTCCCGGTCGGCGCAGATGAATTCGAGCGTCGTTCGGGCCGCAAGATGGTATGCGAGGGCCCGCGTTGTGCCGCCGGCGCCAAGGCAGACGATCTGTCCCTGAGGGCGCGGCCAGATCCGGTCGACGACGCGTCCGACCGAGACGGGGTCGCGGGCCCAAGCCCACAGCCCTCCCGAGCTGCGACGGATGGCGTTCACCTCCCGGCAGGTGAGGGACGCCGGGTCGAGATGAGAAAAGCAGGCTCGGCCGGCGGCGAAGATCCGCGCCTTGTGGGCGGTGACGACGGCTCCGGCCACCCTCTCGTCCTGTCGCAGGCGCTCGAGGAGCTCGACGTAGGCCGCGTCGTCACAGTCAAGGCCGAGGTCGATGCCGCGCAGCCCGCAGCTCGTGCCCAAGACGGCCTGCCAGGCGGGCCAGGCGGAGTGAACGAGCGATTGGCGCGTCGAGACCCCGACGAAGACAACGTCACACACCTACGACCGTACCTCGCGGCGCGGCGACCGACAGCTGGCCGGTGCACCAGGATCGCAGCCTCTAGCGTTTTCCCGGCGGCCACCGGACGGCCCGGCGGCGTGCCGAGGAGCTGGCATGGCGACTTCTCCTTCGACGAGGCCGCTGAGAATGGCGTTGGCGACGCGGGCGATGCGCGCCACGAGCTGGCTGTCGCGCGCCCTGCGGCTCGGCAGCGGCTCGACGATCGGCGGTCGCGTCGGGCTCGCAATCGACCCCGACCTGCTCGACTCCCTCGGAAGAGCACGACGCGTCGCCCTCGTCAGCGGGACGAACGGCAAGACGACGACGACGCGGCTACTGGTGGAGGCACTCGGGGGACCCTCGGTGGTCGCTTCGTCCGGGTACGGGGCAAACATGCCCGCGGGTCTCGTGAGCGCGCTCGCCAACTCACCCCCCGGGGCGGCGGCGGTCCTCGAGGTCGACGAGCGCTACCTCGAGATCGTGGCGCACGTCCTCGACCCGGCGGTGGTCGTCCTCACCAACCTCTCGCGCGATCAGCTCGACCGCATGAGCGAGGTTCGGATGGTCGCGGCACGTTGGCGGGACGCGCTCGAAGGGCTTTCCGCGACCGTCGTCGCCAACGCCGACGACCCACTCGTCGTCTACGCCGCCGGCCGCGCCCGTCGCGTCGTGTGGGTCGCGGCCGGGACGCTGTGGCACGAGGACGCCTATCACTGCCCGTTGTGCGACGCGCGCATCACCTTTGAGGCCGCGGAGCCCGCCGCCAGCGCGGCTTGGCGCTGCACCTGTGGCTTTGCCCGTCCGGAACCGGACGCCTCGATCGTCGGCGAGGACCTGGTCACAGCGACCGGCTCGTACCGGATCGAGCTTGCCCTCCCGGGACGGTTCAACCGGGCGAACGCCGCGATGGCCGCGCTCGGCGCCGCGGCGCTCGGGCTCACGGTCCCCGCGGCGCTCGCGGCCGCGAGCCGCGTCACCGAGGTCGCCGGGCGCTTCGCCGTCGTCGCCCACCGCGGCCGCACCGTCCGTCTCCTTTTGGCAAAGAACCCCGCCGGTTGGACCGAGCTCCTCGGGCTCGTCGAATCCGACGACATCCCGCTCGTCATCGGCATCAACGCCCGCTCCGCCGACGGCCAAGACCCATCCTGGCTGTGGGACGTCCCCTTCGAGCAGGTCAGCGACCGGATCGTCGTCGCCACCGGGGACCGCCGGCTCGACCTCGCCGTGCGGCTCCGCCACGCCGGGGCGCGACACGTCGTCGAGGCGGATCCTCTGCGGGCCCTCGAGCTCGCCGGAGCGGGCCGCGTCGACTACATCGGCAACTACACCGCCTTCCAGGAGATGCGGCGGCGTCTCGCCCACGCGGCACGCCGAAGCGCGCCGGCGCCGGCCGCACCTCCGGCCCCGCCGACCGTCATGAACGCTGCACCGGCGACCGGCCGGCGCGCCGGCGAGTCCCGCCTGCGGGTCGTCGTCGTCCACCCCGATCTGCTCGGGACCTACGGCGATTTCGGCAACGGCCGTATCCTCGAGAACCGTGCGGCGTGGCGGGGAATCCCCGTCGAGCTCGTCGCCGCGCCGTCCGACCGGCCGCTGCCGACGGCGGGCGACATCTACTGTCTCGGCGGGGGGGAGGACGGGCCGCAGATCCGCTCCGCCGAGCGGTTGCGCGACGGCGCGCTCGCCCGGGCGGTCGCCGGCGGCGCGGCGGTCCTCGCGGTCTGCGCAGGATTCCAGGTCATCGGGACGGTTTTCCCCGGTGCGGACGGGCGCGACCACGAAGGTGTCGGCCTCGTCGACGCCTCGACCGGCCGCAGCGACGAACGGCGCGCCGTCGGCGAGGTCGTGGCGACGCCGCTCGGCGACGAGACCTGGCCGGTCGCGCTTCCGACGCTGAGCGGCTTCGAGAACCACCAAGCCCGGACGCGGCTCGGTCGCGGGCTCCGGCCGTTCGCGCGGGTCTCCTCGGGGATCGGGAACGGTTTCGGCTCCGTCGACGGAGCCGTCGCCGGCAGGATCTTCGGCACCTACCTCCACGGTCCGGTCCTCGCCCGCAACCCGGCCTTCGCCGATCTGCTGCTGGCCCTCGCCACCGGCCGCAGCCTCGAAGCCCTCGCAGACAACGAGGAACGGGCGCTGCGCAGCGAGCGCCTGCGTCGCCACCGCGGCCGCCGCTAGCCCAGCGTCCTTGCACACCACGGCCTCAGCGAGCAAACAAGAGCTCCTCGGCGATGACAGGACCGGAGCCACGGGGAATTGGGCCCCGGTCCTGCCGCCTTCAGGAGCCGGGCGGCGCCGGCCCCTATGTCAGCCGCCCCAGCCGGCGAGAACGGTCACGTCCGCGACCGGCGGCAGGACGGACGGGCCGCCGGTCGGAACGGGACCGTTGCTACGCCGGAATCGGGTGGTGGCCGATCCAGTGCTCGACGAAACGGAGCGCCGACCGCGACACGATGAGGTCGATGCGTCCGCGCAGGATCTTGATTCTCGCCGTGACGAAGACGTGCGCGTTGCCCGGCCACCCGGCAGGGGTCTGTGCCAGAACTTCGGCCGAAACGCCGGTCATCTCGGACTCTGCGACGGTCGCCTTCGCGGTCGAGAACGCGAACCGCTCCTCGGCACGGGCATAGCCCTTGTCGTCAACGCGGGCCGCCAACGCCGCGGTGATTGTCGGGCCGTGGGAAAGGATCGCAGCAGCCTTCGCCCCCACGGTGTCGGCCGCGATGGTGAGGAGCACCTGCGGGCTCATGACGACAAAGACCCGGTTGTCCTTAAACATCGCCTGCTGGTCGGCACGCAGCTCGGCGATCGTCGTGTCGGACGGAACCTTGGCGATGAGCGCGGCAATGTTCGACGTCTCGATCGCGAGCCTCGATGACAACGTGGCGGCGTCCGAGGAGGTGAGCGTCGTGGACTTCGACACGTCGGTCGTCAGCTTGGCGAGCTGGGTCTGACGGGCGGTGAGCTGGGCCTCGAGCTTCGCCTGCAGCTGGGCGAACGTCGCCGGGTTCGTCGTCGTGGGCGGGCCAGCCGAAACCGGCGGGACGAAGCCGAGCGAAGCGACGGCCATCATCGCTGCGCCGACAACCACTGCTGCAATCTGTCGGAACTTCATCGTGCACTCCTTTGTCGGTCTTGGGAAACCTCCGTGACGCCCACATCGTGCGGCACCGCTGTCAGGAAGGATCGACGAATCCATGAGAGAAATGTGAGCGTCGCGGCGCGAGTTGTTACGGGAACCGCGGGGCGGCCACCGGCCAGGAACGGCCGATCCGATACCCGCCTACGATCGTCGCGAGTGTTCGATCCCTATCTCACCGGTGAACCCACGGAGGTCGCGCCGCAACCGAGCGAAGGTCCCGCCCCGGACACGGCGCCCGTCGCGGTCCCGATCGGTGACGTCGTCACCGATGCGTTGCGACGCGCCGCGGAGTCGTTCCTCGCGCACGACAGCGACAGGACCACCGACAGCCGCGACGCCGAGGATCTCCACGCCTCACGGGTCGCGCTCCGCAGGATCCGGTCGCTTTTACGCACGTTCCGCGCCGTCGTCGAGCCCGAATGGGCAGCCGCGGCCCGCGGCGACATCGGCTGGTTCTCCCAACTCCTCGGAGAGGTCCGCAACCTCGACGTGCTCGCGCTGCGGATCGCCGTGCACGTCGAAGCGAACACCGACCCGGAAGCTCTTGAAAGCCTGCTCGCCGCGGTGGCGCTGACCCGGAGTGACGTGACCTTCCGCCTCGCGAGCGCGCGGGTGCTCCCCCGCTACGGTACCGTCCTCGATCACGTCGATCGGCTCGCCGCCGGGCGGCCGCCGCTCACGGCGCGGGCCGAGGACGAGTCACGGGCCGCGCTCGGCAGCCTCCTAAGGCGTCCGTGGCGCAACGTGCGGGCAGCGGCACGCCGAGCCCGCCAGTCGCCGACCGAGGCGAACCTCCACGCGCTGCGGATCCGGTCGAAAGAGCTGCGCTACGCCGCCGAGCTCGCCTCCGGCGTGTTCGGGGAGCACGCCGCGCAGCTCGCGGCGACAGCGGCCGCGGTGCAGGACCGGCTTGGCGACCATCGTGACGCCCTGGCCGCCGAGGCGTTCCTCACCCGCGTCGCCGGAGAACGATTGGAGTGCGCCTTCGTCGCCGGCCAGCTCGTCGTCATCGAACGGCTCGCCGGCACGAGATCGCTGCACGGTCTCGGCAAGGAACTCGCCACGCTGAAGCGGCGCTGGAAGGCCTTCGACCGCCCGCTGACCGCTTAGGATCGCCGACCGCCGCCAGAGGCTCTAGCGGAAGCGGCGTTCGCGGTCGGCGAGCCGCGCCGCGAAGACCGCCGCCTCGGTCCGGCGCTGCATCCCGAGCTTGGACAGGATGTTCGAGACGTAGTTCTTCACGGTTTTCTCCGCGAGGTACAGCTCGGCGCCGATCTCCCGGTTCGTCTTGCCCTCGGCGACGAGATCGAGCACGCGGCGCTCCCGCGTCGTCAAGCGGTCGAGGCGTTCGTCGCCGGGGTCGCCGGTTCTCATCCGGTCGATGAGCCTCTGCGTGAGCGCCGGATCGAGCAGCGACTCGCCCCGCGCCGCCCGCTTCACGCTGCCGACGATGTCCCGCCCGCGCACCTCCTTTAAGAGATAGCCGGCGGCACCGGCCATGATCGCCGCGAATAAGGCCTCGTCGTCGGGAAACGAGGTGAGCACGAGGCAGGCGATCTCGGGATGCGCCGAGCGGATCTCCCGACACACGGCGATGCCGTCGGTCTCGCCCTCGCCGAGCCGGACGTCGAGGATCGCGACATCCGGGTGGACCGCGGCGATGCGGGCCAGCGCCTCCTCGGCGGAAGAGGCCTCACCGACGACGGCGATGCTCTCATCGGCGCCTTCTAGGAGATCGCGCAAGCCGGCCCGCACCACCTCGTGGTCGTCGAGAAGGAAGACGTTGATCACCGCGCCTCCGATCGCGCCCGCTACCCGCCGTCACGGCACGCGGCCGGTCACGCCCACCCTAGGGCAGCGCCGGCCCCGTCGGGTCGGTTGCCAAGCGCTCGGCGAGGAGCGCCTGGACCGCGGCGTCGACGGTCGGGTAGAGGTTCGCCGCCCCGGCGACGCCCACGAGTCCGAGGCGCACGAGCTCGCCCACGACCGTGGGCGACGCCCGAGCGACGGCAACGTGCACGCCCCCGGCGGCGAGATCGCGGCCGACCCCGCTGAGCTGACGACCCGCCGTGTAGTCGACGTCCGAGATCGCCACGGCATCGAGAACGAACGAGTCCACGCCCGTGCCCGGCGCGGTGAGCTGGCGGATCCGCGCCACGACGTGGTCGGCGTTGGCGTACCACAGCGGTGCCGCGAGCATGTAAACGACGACCCCGGGGAGCTGTTCGAGCTCGAGACCGCCGCTCGGGAGCACCCAGTTCGAGCTGTTCGGGAGGCGGCCAAGGACGGCGTCGCCGGGACGCACCGTGCGCCGGGCCCGGTCGAGGACGGCGAGCGTGACGGCGAGCCCCATCCCGATCTCCACGTCGACGAGGGCGACGACGAGCATCGTCACGAAGGCGAGCCCGAATTCGATCCGGTCGAACCGGAAGATGGCGCGCAGCTCCGGCACGCGGACGAGGCGCACGCCGATGAGGACGAGGATCGCGCCGAGCGTCGCGTGCGGGACGTCGTCGAGCCACGAGGCGACGAAAGCGACGAGCACGAGCACGATCGCCGCGGCGCTCAGCCCAGCGAGCTGGGTCTTGCCCCGGGCGTCCGCCACGATCTCGGTGCGCGGCGGGCTGGCATCGAGCGCGAACGAACCGACGAACCCGGCAAGCAGCGACCCGGCACCGATCCCGACGAGGTCACGGTCGAAGCCGACGAAGGCGCGTGCCGGCGTCGACGGCGGCGGGCCGATGCTCGAGCCACCGAGACCCCGAACCGTCGCGGCCGACTGGGCGAGCACGACGAGCGAGATCGCAACCGCAGGCAACAGCAGCCAACGCAGCGCCGCGAAGCTCGAGGCGGGAACGGCGAAGTGGGGAACTCCGCTCGGCACGAAACCGAGCACGTCCACCCCGTGTGCTTTGAGGTGGAAGGCCGCCACCGCGATCCCACTCGCAACGAGGGCGACAATCGCCCCGGGAAACCGTTTGCTCAGCCGCTCGGCGATGCCGACGCCGACGATGACGGCACCAGCGATCACGACCGTCCAGCCGTTCGCCCGGCCAATCGACCGGAGGGTGAGCCAGGTCGTTTCCACCGGCCCGTGGCCACCCGGGGGCGTGATGCCGAGCACGACCGGGATCTGGCGCAGGACGATGGCGACACCGACCCCGGCGAGAAAACCCGTCACGACCGGAGCCGACATGATGTCGGCGACCCAGGCCATGCGAAGGAGCCCGATGACCATGACGACCAGCCCGACCAGCAGCGCGAGCAGCGAGGCGTCCGCCCGGTAGGCCGGCGTCGACGAGAGTGCGATCGACGAGACGCTGGCGGCGATAACCGGGGCGATCGTCGAGTCGGCGCCCACCGACAACGGGCCCGTCCAGCCGAATGCCGCGATGGCGAGCGAGCCGACGATGAACGCGGCCAGGCCCGCCGTCGCCGGCATCCCCGCGAGCCGAGCCGTGGCGATCTGCTCGGGGATGGCGATCGCGGCGAGCAGCAGGCCCGCCAGGAGTTCCGGGCCGATCGCGCGCCGCCGCCAGGGCAGGATCGTCGGAAAGAGCGGCAGCACGACGCCGGCAAGCCATCTTCGAGGGGCGCTTCGCTCCGCCAACCGCCCCCCTAGAAGCTGCGGACCCGCTGCACCGGCGACCGCCGCGGCCAAGCATACGGCCGGCCGGAGGCCGACCGCGCCCGTCGACGCGCGCCGGGGCCGCGGTCGTCTCGAGAGTCCTCGTCCTTTCCGGACATGGCCACCGACACTAGGACAGCCGGGGCCCGGGGGTTATCCCCTCCGCTGCGACGACGCCGAGGTGTCCCGGGCGACAGCCGCGGAGGTGTCGATCCGAACGGCAACCAGGGTGATCGCGAGCCCAAGACAAACAAGGCGTCGGGGCTCCGTGGCATGATCCCGCCTTGCGGCGGCGGGCCCGACGGGCGGTCGGCGCGATCATCCGAGCCGTTCGGGGCGGGACCTCTCCGGTCTACCCTGGTCGTACGGCTCGGTCGAATAAAGGGCGCGGCCGACAAGAGCATCTGTCCGAGAAGCCCGCGGAGGTCGGTCTCGATCGTGTCTCGCGTCTTCCCTGACGAATCGCCCGCCGAATCGGCCCCCCGCCGCCGCTGCGCCTGCGGCGCGACCCACGACGTCCCGATCGAAGCCGTTGTGATCGACGAGAACGCGATCGACCGGCTCGGCGGCTTCCTCAAGGCGCGTCACTGGTCCAGGCCGTTCGTCGTCATGGACGCCAACACCGAGGAGGTCGTCGGAGGGCGCGTTGTCGCCGCGCTTGCGCACGAGAACCTGCGCGTCGGCGCAATCTGTTTCCCGGAGCGTCACGGTCTGCTCGCCGACGAGGCGCACGTCGCCCGTCTCGACGAGGCGCTGGCCGGGATCGAGGCCGACTCGATCGTCGCGGTCGGTTCCGGGGTGATCACGGACTTGACGCGCTACGTCGCGAACCGTCTGGGTCGTCCGTTCATCAGCGTGCCGACGGCGGCCTCGATGGACGGCTACGCCTCAGGTGTCGCGGCGATGGAGTTCGCCGGCATGAAGGCGACGTTCGCCGCCGCGACCCCGGTCGCGATCTTCGCCGAGCCGGTCACGGTCGCCGCGGCCCCGCTGGAAATGACCCGCGCCGGCCTCGGTGACCTGCTCGGGAAAGCGACGGCGCGCCTCGACTGGTTGGCGTCCCACGCGCTCTACGGCGAAGCGTTCTGTGCGGAGGTCGAGCGGCGGGCCATCGCGCCGGCCGTGCAAGCCGCGGCGCACGTCGACGAGATCCTCGAACGGTCGCCGGAGGCCGTTTCCCGCATCCTGCACGGCCTCATCGAGTCCGGGATCGCCATGGCGATGGTCGGCAGCTCCCGGCCGGCGAGCGGCTGTGAGCACCACGCCTCGCACTTCTGGGACCTTCTTTCCTCCCAGGGCCGACGACCCCACGCGCCCCACGGGCTGCAGGTGGGCTACGCGACCCACTTCGCGATGCAACTCCAGAAGTTCGCCTTCGGCGGCGCCGTCACGGAGCTCGCCGCGGCACGCCCGGTCGACGCCAGGAGCCCAGACGCCGCCATATGGTTCGCCGGCCACCGCGCCGAGTTGGACGCCGTACTGGAAGAAAAGCGCCGCTTCCTCGCTGAGCACGCCTCGGCGTGGCCGGGGACCCCTTCTGGGTGGGAGGCGATACGGGAACGCGTCGGCGAGGCGATGAACCTCTTCCCTGCCGTCAAGGAGGCGCTCCTCGCGGCGGGGATCCCCGCCGAGGAAGGATTCCTCGACCTTGACCGTGCGACCCTCAAGACGACGTTCCGAGTGGCGAACCGGATCCGCTCCCGCTACACGGTCCTCGACTTCTTGGAGGGACAGGGCAGGCTCGACGAGGCGATCGACACGGTCATTCCCTAGACGGCCTTGGTCAATCTCGTCCCCGTCCGTTGAGGATTCGGCACAACCATCAATCAGCGTTCAATGCCACCGCGGCGGGAATCGATTCTCACCGCCAGAGCGCTCTTGCGCATGCCTCCGAGGGCCGCCACTTCCTTCGCGAGGTGACGGAGCCCGGCGAGATCGGGAGGGGCTTGGGTGACGGCGAGCTTCGCGTCGGCCTCGTTGAGCACGCAGACGTCGAGTCGCTTTCTGATGAGATCGAGTCCAAGGTGCGACACGTAGCGGGGACCTCCTTGGTGCTTGCTTCCGACGAGAGGCCAATGTTCACGCCGGGGAGGTCCCTTTTCATGGCGTTCAGACGAGCTCGAATCTGAAGTTGAGCGTTTGCTGCGCAAGGTGGCAGAGCTATTCACGGTGTGGATCGGGTTCTTTGTGAACGATGTGGCCGATCGCTGAGCCTTCCGTCCCGTTCGGCGGCGCCGGGTCGGGGGCCGGCGTCGATCTCGGTGGCAGCGACCGCTCGCCGCGGTGCCGAATGCTCGCCGTGGCTCTTTGCGCCACGAGAACGCTTGTCGCGCCCGATCCGCCGGCCTCACCTGCCGACGGCGGCGATATCGCCCTATAGCGCTCGGCCGAAGCGGCCCACCCCTCAGAGAGGCTGGCCGTAGTAGGCACCGGGCCCGTGCTTCCGGGTGAAGTGGCGCTCCGTCACGACCGCCGAGAGCGGCGGGGCGTCGGGGCGGATCACGAGGGTGAGCAGGGCCATGCGCGCGACCTGTTCGAGCGTGACGGCCCGTTCGACGGCCTGCGCGGCATCCTTTCCCCAGCTGAACGGCCCGTGACCGGGAACGAGGGCACAGGGAACCTCGTCGATCCCCCGGTCGCCGATCACCTCGCGCAGTACGACCCCGGTGTTCTCCTCGTAGGCGCCGCGGATCTCATCATCGGAGAGATGACGGGCGATCGGTACCGCCCCGGGACAGAGGTCGGCGTGCGTCGTCCCGAAGATCGGGATCTCGCGCCCGGCCTGCGCCCACGAGGTCGCCCACGTCGAATGGGTGTGGACGACGCCGCCGATCTCGGTATAGGAGCGGTACAACAAGAGGTGGGTCGGGACGTCGGTCGAGGGGCGCCGCTTCCCCTCGACGATCCGCCCGTCAAGATCGACGACGACGATGTCCTCGACGCTCATCTCCTCGTAGGGGACGCCGCTCGGCTTGATCGCGACGAGCCCGCTAACGCGGTCGACCCCGCTCACGTTCCCCCACGTCAAGGTGACGAGACCGTGCCGCACCAGGTCAAGGTTCGCCTCGAGCACCTCTTCCCGCAGGCCGTCCCGGATCTTCATCTCGCTCATCGCCGCTCAGAGCTCCACGTAGTCAATGTCGAGCAGTTCCGCGGCCATCCGCCAGCGTTCGACGTGATCGCCGAGGTTCAAACAGAAATGGTGCGTACCGCCGTTGCGCAGCCAAGCCGTGAGGAACGAACGCATCCCCGAATCCGGCCGGAAATGGAAGTACGGCATCTGGACGAGGGGCAGCTCCGGCGTGTCGAGCACCTCACCACGCCCGACGGCGAGTCGGTAGTGCTCGCCTTCGAGCGCAATGAGCGTCGCGACGGTCGCGACACCGGGCTCGGCGGAGAACACGGCCGTCGGCGGGTTGCCGAGGCCCCCGATGCCGAGCGGGCGATCGATGAGACGGACCGGACGGTCGTGGCGCGCCACCTTCCAGTTGCCCTCACCCATGTGGCTGATGAGCACGGAGTCGAGCTCGTAGTCCATCGCGTAGATCTCGCTGAAATGGGCGTCGCCGATGAGCGTGTGGCCCGCGCAGACGAGCGCGCAGGCGTTCGTATCCCCCTCGGCGCCGTAGCCGTACCCGTCGGCCATGAGGTTCGTCGCGGCGAGCAGCGGCAGCTGTTCGAAGCGACCGTCGCGTCCGACGGGTTCGAAGTGCACCGAGAGTCCGTCGTAACCGCCGCCTTCCAGAATCTCCCGCAGGGCGATCTCGAATCGGATCGCGTACTCATGGCTCTCGCGTGACAGCTTCGGGTCGATCTCGAACTGGGTGGCGTGCTGTTGGCGAACCGTCTCGACGGCGTCAGCGCGCACGGATTGCATCTTCTGGTAGACGTCCCCGAGGTTCTCGTTCACGATCATCGGCCCGATCTTCCTGAGCATCGCCGCCGCGTCGTACAGGACGTCTTCCATGCCGTTCATCGGGTAGCCGAGCAGGGCGATCTTCGTCCGCCGCAGCTTTGTCACCGTCCGCGCCGCCCTCGCCCAGGACTCGAAGGAGGCGAGGAACTCCGGCGAGCGCCACTCGTCCGTGATCACCGAGTACGGCAGCCCGGCGCGCAGCAACGCATTCGACTGGTCCTGGGCCCCGTGGATGCCCTGGTTGTACGTGAGATCGTCCATCGTCCACGAGGCGTTCACGACGGATTCCGGCTGGATGTTGGCTAACAAGAGCGGCAGGGGATTCTGCTCGAGAGCACGGAGCGTGCGCATCGCGGGCCCGTAGGTGAGCATGACGATCATGATCCCGTCGAGATCCCGGCCGACGAGATCGCGCACGATCTCCTCGATGTCGTCGCGATTACGCGCCGGACGGGTGAAGACGACGTCGGCGGCGGGAGCGAGCCGGGCGCAGAGCGCCTGCGCGAACTCGGCCTGGTGCTCGGTGATGCGCGGGATCATCTCGTCGTAGAGCTCCTGCATGATGCCGAGCATCCCGACGCGCGGTCGGTCCTTTGTCAACATCGCCCCTCCTTCCCGCTCCGGGTCGGACGGATCAGCCGCTACCGGATCACGTGCGCGTCGCGAGAGCGGCCCGGCGGATCTGCTTCAGCCGGTGGAGCCACTCGGGGTGCTCCTGGCCGAGCTCGTCGTGCAACGCGCGGAAGACCGAATAGACCTCGTTGTAGGTCGCGAGATCCCCTGTCGCCGGGGTGTAGCGGCGGGCGAGCGGCGGCCTGAGCTCGCTGACCGCCGTCTCGATGTCGTCGAAGCCGCCCTGGATCCCGCCGGCGGCGATCGCGCCGAACAGCGCCGACCCCCGGGCGGGAATCTGGCCCGAGCCCGGGATCGTCACGGGCATCCCGGTCACGTCGGCGAGCAGCTGCATCATGAGCGTGCTCCTCTCGGCGATCCCCCCGCAGGCGACGATCTCTGCAAGGGCGATGTCGTTCTCGACGAAGTTCTCGACGATCCGTCGCGTCCCGAACGCGACCGACTCGAGGAGCGCCCGGTAGATCTCGACAGGGGACGTCGCGAGGGTCAATCCGGCGATGACCCCGGACAAGTCGGCGTCGCCGAGAATCGACCGATTGCCGTTCCACCAGTCGAGCCCGACAAGCCCGGTCGCTCCGGGCACGAGGACCGTGGCCTCCCGCTCGGTCCTCGCATACCAGCTCTCATCCGAGTCTCCGCGGGCGAAGCCGACGAGCCGCTCCCCGAACCAAGCGAACATGTCGCCGACGGCGGCTTGCCCCGCCTCGTAGCCGAAGAACCCCGGAAGGATGCCGTCCTCGACGACTCCGGTGATTCCGGTCATCGGGACCTCACGTCGGTCGATGACGAGGTCGCAGATCGACGTGCCGATGACCATCACGAATACGCCGGGGAGCTGGACGCCGGCTCCGGGGACCGAGACGAACGAATCGACGTTGCCGACGGCCACTGCCACCGTGGGGCTCAAGCCGAGGCGGGCCGCCACCTCTGGCCGCAGGGTTCCCGCGCGCCAGCCCGGAGGGGCGAAGCTCGTCCCCAACTTCTCGGCTGGATCCGGGAAACCGGGGTAGGCAGCCTCGAAGAAGGCACGAGACGGCAGTCCATCCTTCGCCGACCAGCACGCCTTGTAGCCGGCGGTGCAGCTGGCGCGCACAAGGTTTCCGGTGAGCTGCCACACGATCCAATCGGTCGCCTCGACGAATGCGGCCATTGCCTCGTAGACGGCGCGATCTTCCTGCCAGGTCTCGATGAGCTTGGGGAAGTACCACTCGGAGGACAAGCGCCCCCCGCAGCGGCGAAGGAAGGTTTCGCCACGGCCGACCGCGACCTCGTTCAGCCGATCGGCCACCGGCTGGGCGGAATGGTGCTTCCAGAGTTTGACCCAGGCGAAGGGGTGATCACGGAAACGTTCGAGCCGGCAAAGCGGTGTGCCGTCCTTGGTCACCGGCAGGACGGTGCAGGCGGTGAAGTCGATGCCGATGCCGACCACGTCCTCCGCCCGGACCCCTCCTGATTCGAGCGCCCCGGGGATTCCGCGATAGAGGACCTCGAGGTAGTCGGCCGGGTCCTGCAACGCCGTATCGGGGGGCAGCTCGGCGTCGTTCGAGGTCAGCCTGGAGTCGATGACGCCGTGTGGGTACTCGACCTCGAAGACAGCGACCTCTTCTCCGCTGCGAAGATCGAGCAGGAGGACGCGGCCCGACAGCGTGCCGAAGTCGACCCCGATCGCCAGTCGCCGGCCACCCGCCGGCACCGTCGTGCTCACGCCCCACCTACAGCGTTGTGACGTGGAAACATTCCACGCCCTCCTCAGCTCATCTCCCGCTCATCATAAGCAGGAGGCAAGAAACCAAATCAACGCCCCGTTCTCCCGCGCCAATGCACCGGCCGAAAGGCCCTCGCGGACGACTGGGAGGCGACCATGGCTACCACCGACGAACAGGTGGAAGCAAACGGTCCTTTCTAGGAGACCGAACCCTGCCCGGGCACGCTCGCCGTCATCTCGCAGACCTCGGCATAGCGCGCCCGGACGAAGTCGGCCGGCTCCGCCTCATAGGTCGCGCTCGCCCCGGCGGACCACTCCGGCGGGGTGGGTCCTCCCGCGAGCGCCCACGCCGCCTGTCGCGCCGCGCCGATCGCGACGTGCTCGGCGGCCGTCGGCACGACGACGGGCCGCCCGAGGATCCCGGGAGCGATCCGTCGAACCGCCTCGGGACGGCTCGCTCCACCGATAAGGATCACCCGCTCGACACGGACGTCAAGGGCGCGCAGGGCGTCGAGCCCGACAGCAAGGCCGCAGAGCACGCCCTCGACCGCGGCACGGGCGAGGTATCGCGGAGTCGCCGTCTCGTACCGGAGGCCGTGGATGGCACCGGTCGCGAACGGGCGGTTCGGTGTCCGCTCTCCCTCGAAGTAGGGAACGACAACGAGGCCGCCCGCGCCGGCCGGCGCCTCGAGCGCGAGCGAGAAAAACTCATGCTCGTCGAGACCTAATAGCCGCGCCGTCGCCCGGAACACCCGTGCCGCGTTGACCGTGCACACGAGGGGGAGGAATCGGCCCGTCGCGTCGGCAAAGCCGGCAATCACCCCCGTCGGGTCCGCCACCGGGTGGTCGCAGACCGCAAAGACCGTTCCTGAGGTCCCGATCGACACGACGACGTCCCCGGGGGACGCGAGCACACCGAGGGCGGCGCCGGCGTTGTCCCCGGTCCCGCATCCGAGAACGAGGCCGTCTGGGGTGCGGCCCGCTGGTTCTGCGGGAGCGAGGACCCGGGGCAGCGCCACCACTCGTCGAAAGGCGCGCTCGAGCAGGTCGAGACGGTAAGCATCCGTCGCCGGGGAGAAGTAGCCGGTGCCGCTCGCATCACCCCGATCGGTCACGAGGGCGTTCGCCCCGAGTTCGTGGCCGGTCGGGCCGCCGGCCAGCTGCCAGGTGAGCCAGTCGTGGGGAAGGCAGACCGCGACCGTCGCTGCGGCATTGTCGGGTTCGTGCTCGGCGAGCCAGCGCAGCTTCGTCACGGTGAACGACGCCGTCGGGACGCTGCCGACGGCGTCGGCCCACGCCCGACCCCCCTTGTCCGGTCCACCGAGCTCGTCGATGAGTTGCGTGGCCGCGGCCGCCGACCGCAGGTCGTTCCAGAGGAGCGAAGGTCGGACGACCTCGCCGTGTTTGTCCAGACAGACCAATCCGTGCTGCTGTGCCGCCACGGCGATCGCGGCGACGTCGCCCAAGCCCCCGGCTTCGTCGAGGGCCTGGCGCAGCGCGCCAAGCCAGAACGCCGGGTCGACCTCGGATCCTTCCGGGTGCGGCGCGCTCCCCGAGCGGACGACCGCTCCGGTGGAGGCGTCGCAGATGACGACCTTGCAGGACTGGGTGGATGAATCGACGCCCACGACCAGCGTCATCGCTGACCCGCCCCGCGCCGGGAACCGCGGGTCTCGCTCTCGCGCTGCGGCCGGGACCGCGGTCCCCGGTGCGCCGGGAAGGTGACTGTCCCCCGGCTTGCCGAAAACGGCGAAGCCGCGACCCGGTCGCTCGCCGCCTTGGCGTCACGGGCTAGGAAGGCGTGACACGAGGCCTCGCTGACGGGCAACACGGTGAGATCGTCGTCGCGCGACCCAATGCCGCGGCCGCGGGCTCCTAAGAGGTTGCTGATCGCCTCGAGGAAAGCCAGGGGCGGACGGGCGCCAAGGTTGCCCCATGTCCGCCGGCCCTTCCGCGGGCCGAACGAGAACCCGTCCCCCGCCCTTCGCATCGCCACCTGCCACCTACCTCCGAAGCGCCCCCCTTCCACGACCGGCTCATATCCACTGAGCCGGCGCACGAGCGCCACCTGATTACGTTCGCCGCAAGCTCATCACGGGTGCGGGTTCGTCACGCGCCCGTCTCCTCAATGGTACGGGTGCAACAGCGACTCGTCTGCGGCGCTCAGCCTCTCCGATGCCGTGTTCGCCTGGTGCCAGTACGGGTAGATGAGCCGCGGCGCGCTGATCTCGTCGAGGCGGGCGCGCTCGGTGTCGTCGAGCGTCCAGTCGACCGCACGGAGATTGTCTTCGAGCTGCTCCTCGGTGCGCGCGCCGATGATCAGGGACGTGACCGCCGGCCGCCCGAGGAGGTAGGCGAGGGCCGTCTGGGCGGGCGAAACCCCGCGTGCCGAAGCGACCGCGACGAGGGTCTCAACGATGTCGTACATCCGATCCTTGTCGTACACGGGCGGCTCACCCCAGGGCGTCGTCTGCCTCGAGCCCGTCGGCGGCTCCACACCCCGCCGGTACTTCCCCGAGAGCAGGCCGCCGGCAAGCGGGCTCCAGACGAGGACCCCGAGCTGCTGGTCGATGGAAAGCGGGATGAGCTCGTACTCGGCGTCCCGATCGAGCAACGAGTAGTAGATCTGCTGGGTGACGTATCGCTGCAGCCCCCGGCGTTCGGAGATGCCGAGTGCTTTCATGACGTGCCACGCCGAATGATTGGAGCATCCGATGTAGCGCACCTTACCTTGGTGGACGAGGCTGTCGAGCACGTCGAGTGTCTCGTCCATCGGGGTCAGGCCGTCTCGTTGGTGCACCTGGTAGAGATCGATGTAGTCGGTCCCCAGGCGGCGCAGGCTCGCCTCGCACGCCGACAAGAGGTACCGGCGCGACAGACCGGCGTCGTTCTGGCCGCTTCCCATCGCGTAACGGGCCTTCGTCGCCAGCACGATCTCGTCGCGACGCCCCTTCAGGACCTCGCCGACGATCTCCTCGGAGCGTCCGTCCGAGTAGATGTCCGCCGTGTCGATGAAGTTGACCCCGCCTGCGAGCGCCCGGTCGACAATGCGCCGAGCCTCGTCAACCTCGGTCTCACCGACGAACGCGAACTTGCCGCGGCCGCCGAAGGTCATCGTGCCGAGGGCGAGAACCGAGACCCGCAATCCCGTATAGCCAAGCTGGCGGTACTCCATGCTGGCGCTCCTTAGTGGTCCGAGACAGTCCAAACTAACGCGAGCCGTCCTGAGGGGATGCGCCATCGACTCGGACCGCAGGCGGCCGCGATCGCTTCAGACTCGGAGCTCTTGCTGACCCAGGGTGATGCGCCGGCGGTACTCCGCGACCATCATGGAGGTCAGCGCTTCCATCGTCGTGTCCTCGACACGCTGATCGAGCGTGATGCGTCCCTCCTGCAGAACGTTCAGCCGGTCGCAGAGTTCGAACAGGTGTGTGTAGTTGTGGTCGATGATGATCATCGAGACACCGTGATTGTGCGAGAGGTCCTTGACGAGGTCGATGACCAGCGCAGATTCCTTCGCACCCATCGCCGCGAGCGGCTCGTCGAGGAGGAGAATCCTCGCCTCCTGGTGCGTCGCCCTCGCCAGGGCGACGGCCTGTCGCTGCCCGCCGGACATCGTCTCCACGAGCGCGTCGACGCTTGAGACGTCGACGTTGATGTCGTTGAGGTACTGCCGGGCCATCGTCCGCATTCTCTTGTTCGACAACCACCGCAGCTTGCCGAAGCGGGTGACTTCTCGGTTTAAGAACAGGTTCTGGTAGACGTTGAGCGCCGGGACGAGCGCGAGGTCCTGGTAGACGGTCTCGATACCCTGGCGCCGCGCGTCCTTCACGGAGTGGAAGCTCACCTCCTTCCCCTCAACGAACAGCCTCCCTGAGTCCTGGCGGTGGAAGCCGCAGAGGATCTTCACGAGAGTGCTCTTGCCGCAGCCGTTGTCACCCACGAGGCCGAGCACCTCGCCGCGCTTCAGGTAGATGTCGATGTCGCGGAGCACGAACAGGGCGCCGAAGCTTTTCGCGATTCCCTCCGTGCGAAGGATGATGTCCTCGCCCTCGAAGTCGCGACGGCGGGCGGCAGGCGGCGCGACGGTTTCCTCCGCCACGATGTCCAGGTTGAAACTGATGTCGGTAATGGCCGTTCCCCCGGCCTCAGCGTCGTTCATCTCACCGCTCACTGTCTCAACGTCTTCTTCGTCGCCCTTCCGAGCTGCACGTTCACCGCCATCGCGACGATGATCACCGCGCCTTCGACGAGGATGAACCAGTTCGCACTGACACCGATGATGTTGAATCCATCCTCAAGCACGCCGAGCACAACCGCGCCGATCAAGGTGCCGACCACGGTGGCCTTGCCGCCGGTGAGTGCCGTTCCCCCGATGACCGCGGCCGTGACGCCGCTCAGCATCATGTTCAGTCCCGGTGCTGCGGGGTCGAGGCTGCCGATGCGGATCCCGTCGATGATACCGATGAAGCCGGAGATGAAGGCGATGATGATGAAGCACCACACCTTGACCTGCCGGACGCGCACGCCGGCTTCGGCTGCGCCGAGCTCGTTACCGCCCGTCGCCGTCGTGTGGAGGCCGAAGACCGTCCCTTTCAGCAACGCCCAGACGAGGAGGACGATTCCTAATGCCCACAGAGGCTCGGCCCAGTTACCGATGCCGAAGGCCCCGCCAAAGGCCCCGGTTGTGCCGGGCATTGTGCCTTGCATGTCATTCGAAGTGACGAGGATGTACCCCGCGAGCAGGTAGTTGACGGCGAGCGTCGCGACGAACGACGGGACTTTGAGCCAGATCACCACGGACCCGTTCACAGCGCCGATGACCATGCAGAGCACCAGCGAGATGGCAATCCCCCCACCGAGCGGCACGCCGTGTTGGTGGAGGAGAAGAACGAACCACGGCGCGGTCAGGAAGACCTGGCCCGAGGACAGGTCGATCTCGGCGAGGTCGAGCAGCAGGACTTCGCCGGCGCCGACGACCGCGATCGGCGCGATGTACTGCGCCATCGTGAAGAGGTTGACGTAGGAGTAGAAGGTCGCGTTCCGGATCGAGAAATAGACGATCAGCGCAATGCAGACGATGAAGATCGTCGCTTCTGGTCGCACGAAGAACACATCCGAAACGCGTCGCACCAGCCCCCGCTCCGCAAAACGCGGGGCGGGGGCCGGCGCCTCCTCTAGAGGAGTTGTGGAAAGCACCGATCAGAAGCCGATCGTCGACGGAGGCTTGTAGGCGGTCTCCTTCGATGTGCTGTTTTCCCACCGTGTCGGGTGCGCAAGGTAAGGAGCGACGTTCTTCTTCGTTATGAAACCGAGACCGGTGTCGGTGTCGCACGGCTTCATCAGACCAGCCGAGATCTGGTACAAGAACAGCTGGATGGTCGGTACGAAGCCCTGCAGGTACGCCTGCTGGTCGATGGAGAACAACAGGTTGCCGGCCTTGACGCCAGCGAGGACCTGGGGGGTGACGTCCCATCCCGAGCCCGCCGTAGTGCCCCTCAGGTGGTTGTTCGCGATGCATTCCGCGACGGCGGCGGAGTCGCCGGAGTCGACGGAGTACATGAACTTCACGTCCTTGTGGCCCTCCCACCACGCCTGGACAGCCGCGATCTCAGCACCCATCAGCACACCACCGGCCACGGTAGCAGTCACCATTCCTGCCTTGTGGAAGACCGGCGCGGCAGCGTCGATGCGTGGCTGGATGTTGCCCGTACCAGGAGTCGCGATGACCATACCAATGAGGTCACCCTTCTTCAGGGTCTTCACGATGATCTCCGCGGCAGCAGCACCTGCGGTCGCGTTGCTCTGGCCGATGTAGCACATCCGGTTGTTGGGCTCGTCGGCGTTGTAAGCGACGACTGGGATGCCGGCTTTCAGGGCACGGTCGACCGGGCTGTTGAAGGCCGTCGGGTCGATCAGCGTCGTGGAGATGCCGTTCACTTTGGCGGCAATCGCAACGTCGATCGCGTTCACCATGTCCGAGGTCGCGGAGACCGTGGACCCGGTCCACTGGGGCCTCGGAATGTGGAGAATCGCGGCCGCATCCTGCAGCCCGTACTGGGTGGGCCCGAAGAACGTGTTCGTCGTCACGTGGTTGACGAACGTGAACTTGTAGGCCGGGTGAGATGCGAACAGCGGATGCGATTCGTCGCGGTACGTCGCGGCCGCTGCGCCCCGTTCGCTCAGAATCTCGGTCAACCCGCCGAGGAACGGAATCGATGCAGCCATCGCGCCTGCGTTGCGCAGGAACCGGCGTCTCGAAATCTCGTACTGCTTCGGACTCACCTCGGGTTCAAAACTCGACATATTCATGTCCCCTCTGGTTGGTAGTTATTGCATGTTGCAACTTCGGGAGCCCCCTTGGCCAACTTCTCGTTGTCATCGGGAGGCTTAGTCGACAATGCGACTTGCACTTTCTCGCAGCCCGTTGTCGCCCGGCCGAGATACCGGCGGACTCCTGTCCCCCGACCCGGTCCTGCGCCAACGCGAAACGATCGCCAAAGGAGCTGCCTGTGCCGACCCCCTTTCTCAGTCGGTAACTCTACGCCAGGTCGGCGCTCGCGCGTCTCCTGGTCGCGGCGGCACGGACCCGGACAGCTGCGCCGATGGTCCGTCGTCCGTCACGGATCGCGAAAGGAGTGGCTGGGCCACCCCTGTGCGAGGCACGATTCCGCATCCGCGTCGCGGTGACGACGCATCGAACCATCGCGAGATCAGCTTGCGCCCGCCGGCCACCGGCCGGGGGCGGCGAAGTGGACAAGCCTCCCGAACGGGAACACCGCTCGCGAACCCTTTGGAAGGGGAGTCCTGAGATCATCGACACCTGGTTTCACGGAATCTCCGAAATGTCACGTTACCGACATGGGATGTGACAAGCAAGAGATCGGGCGGCGGGGCGGCGAACCGGAGCTGAACTGGACTTTTGTCCTCGTGACCCGCCGGGGGACGGCTCGGGCCGTGGGGTGGTCACGAAACTGAAAGACTCCGCCTCTTCACCCGTTCGTCACTTGGGCGTCAGCTCTGGGCTCTCGGCGCTCGGGCTCGCCGCCGCGCTGCCACACCGACCACGCCGAGGACGCCGGGCGACCGGCAGCCTGGCGTTCTTCCGTCAGCCTTGCTCTCCGCCGAGGACGCCGGCCGGGCACGAGACGCCGGTGCCGCCTAGTCCGCAGTAACCGCCTGGGTTCTTCGCCAGATACTGCTGGTGGTACTCCTCGGCGTAGTAGAAGGGCCCCGCCTCGGCGATCTCCGTCGTCGCAGGGCCGAGCCCGGCGGCAGCGAGCGCCTCGGCATAGTGGTCTCGCGTCGTGACGGCCCTGTCGCGCTGTTTGCCGGAGAAGGTGTAGATGGCCGAGCGGTACTGCGTGCCAAGGTCGTTCCCCTGGCGCATGTATTGGGTCGGGTCGTGGCCCTCGAAGAAGCGCTGCAACAGCGCTTCGTAGCTCGTGCGGGCCGGGTCGTAGACGACGAGGACGACTTCGGCGTGACCGGTCCTCCCGGTACACACCTCCTCGTAGGTTGGGTTCGGCGTGAATCCTCCGCAGTAGCCGACCGCCGTCGTGAAGACGCCTTTGGACTGCCAGAAGATTCGTTCAGCTCCCCAGAAACAGCCGAGCCCGAAGATCGCCCGTTCCGTCCCGGCGGGGAAGGGGCCGCCGATCGGTGTGCGGAGAACGGCGTGGAGACCCGGCTTGAGGATCGGCGTCGCCCGACCGGGAAGTGCGCGCGATGCGGCGACCATCCTCTGGCTGCGCGACGGCGAGAACCCCACACCCCGAGATTAGGAGGATCAGGGCGCGAACGGCGCACCTGCGAACTCCCCGACGCTTCGATCGGTACCTTGCGAACTGGCGGATCGTCGCCCCGAGCCCGTGCCTAGGCGATCGGTTGGACGGGGCGCCGCCGCAGGATCCGCATGTAGGCATCCCGGCCGGCCGGCGGCGAGGCGACGCGCAACCGGCAATCGACGGCGATGGCCTCGTCGGGCGTGGCGATCACGGGGTTGAGGTCGAGCTCGACGACCTCGGACAGCCTCTCGCCGACGCAGCTCACCCGCTTGACGACGTCTCTCAAAGCGTCGATCGCCACCGGCTGCGAGCCCCGGTAGCCGTGGAGGAGCGGCGCGCCGCGGATCGCCTCGACGAGACGGGCGGCGTCGTCCTCGGAGATCGGCGGAACGGTGAACTCGTGGTCGCCGAGCAGCTCCGTGACGACCCCGCCGAGCCCGAACATCAGCAGCGGGCCGAAGTCCGGATCAACCGACAACCCGACGATCGTCTCGACGCCCGCGGGGATCATCCGCTGGACGACGACCGCTTCGAGCCGGCTGCCGAGACGGTCAGCCATCGTGCGATACGCCACGGCCAGCTCCTCGTCTGAGCCGAGTCCGAGCGCGACCCCGCCGACCTCGGTCTTGTGGAGGATGGTCGTCCCCTCCGCCTTCAACGCGATCGGGTAGCCGATCCCCCGCGCTGCCGCGAGCGCTTCTTCGAGCGAGCGAGCGCGCGCCGTGCCGACGAAGGCGATCCCGAACGCCCTGAGCACGCACGCCGTGCGGCCAGCGTCGAGCCAGCCGCCGTCCGGATGGTCACTCAAGAACTCGGCGACGATTCGGCGCGCCGCGGCAACATCGACACCGATGGGGGCGGCGGGAAGGAACTCGGGTCGGGCCCGCCACTCCGAGTACGACGCTACCCGTTCCATCGCCCTTGCCGCCCGGTCCGGCGACGGGACGACGGTGAAGCGGGCCGAGGACAATCGCTCGATCTCGGCGGGTATCGGTTCGCCGAAGATACAGGCGATGATCGGTTTGTCGCTCGATTCTGCCACGGCGTCGATCGCGTCGAGTGCTTGCTCGCGCGCCAGCGAGATGATCGGCGTGACGACGACGATCGCCGCATCGACGTCTGGAGCGCCGAGGGCGACGTGCAACCCCGACAAGAGATCGGCTTCCCCCCCGCCCGCCGTGAGGTCCACCGGATTGGCGACGGCGCTCGCTGGGTTCAGCGACTGGCGCAGGGCTTGCTGGGTCGTCTCGCTGAACTCGGGCACGACGAGCCCCGCCTTCGTGCAGGCGTCAGCCGCGAGGATCAGCGGTCCCCCGGAGTTCCCGACCAGGGCAACCCGCCGGCCGCGCGGTAGTGGGGCCGCGCCCACAATGGCGACGACGTCGAGGAGTTCATCGAGCCCCTCGACGGCGATAACACCTGCTGCCGACAGGAGCGCGTCGGACGCCACGGCCGGGGTGGCCACCGCGGCCGTGTGCGATCGGGCACCGCGAACACCGGCGACCGTTCTCCCCGCCTTCAGTGCGACGATCGGCTTCCTGCGCGCGACACGGCGCGCGATCCGGAGGAACTTCCTCGGGTTCCCGAACGACTCGAGGTACAGGGCGATGACCTCGGTGGCGGGGTCGTCCTCCCAAAAGCAGAGTAGGTCATTGCCGCTGACGTCGATCTTGTTACCGACCGAGACGAAATTCGAGACCCCAATCCCGGCGCGGGAGGATTCCTCGAGTAAGACGATGCCGACGGCTCCCGACTGCGTGTACAGCCCCACCCGCCCCCGGACGGGCACGACCGGCGAGAAGGTCGCGTTGCAGCGGATGTCGGGATCCGTGCTGCACACGCCGAGGCAGTTCGGTCCGACGATCCGCATGCCGGCGTGCCGGGCGACGTCGAGCAGCTCGTTCTCCGCCGCCGTGCCGCCGTGTCCCGTCTCGCCGAAGCCCGACGTGATGATGACGAGGGAACGCAGGCCGGCAGCGGCGGACTCCTCGACTACGCCGAGAACCTGCGACGCCGGCACAGCGACGACGCCGAGGTCCACCGGTGGCGGCAGCTCGCTGACCGCGGCATAGGCGTGGACACCACAGATCGAACGAGCGTGGGGGTTCACCGGGTAGACGGTGCCGGCGAAGTCGCCGGCGAGCAACGACCGGACGATCTCGTGACCGATCCCGCCCGGGCGGCGGCCGGCACCGATCACTGCGATCGAGCGCGGCCGGAGGAACGAGGCGACGCTCGCCGCCGTGGCGACGCGCTCGCGCTCCTCGCGTCGGGCAAAGTACGAGGGCGTCGGCGTGAGATCGAGCCGCACCCTGACGACGCCCTCGACGAGCCGGCTCGCTTCGCTCATCCCGGCGTCCTCGAACACCCCGAGCATCTCCAAGTTCTCCGGCAGCGTCTCGGCTAAGAACTGGCTGATCCCATGCTCCGTCGCGTACCCGGCGAGAATCTCGAGGAGCAGGGTCCCCACGCCGTGGCCCTGGAACTCGTCGGCAACGACGAACGAGACGTCGGCGTCGCCTGGGCGCTCGAATCGGACATAGCGCGCCACACCGACCAGTCGATCTCCGATCAACGCGACGAGCGCCATCGTGTCGACGTAGTCGACATGGACCAGCGTCTCGAACTCGGTCGCGGTGGGCTCGGCCGCAGTGCCGAACAACCGCACGTGGGCGCTGGCGGCCGACAGGTCACGATGGAACTGCACGATCCGCTCCACGTCGTCCGGCCGAATCGGACGGAGGTGGACCCCCCTGCCGTCGATGAGGAGGGAATCGACCTCCCAGGAAACCGGGTACCCGCCCGGTACGCGGGCGGCACCCGCTCCACGGCCCGCAGGACTCACAATCGACCTCCTCAGTTCTCGTGGATGGTCTCGCAGCGCCGGACGCGAAGCAAGGTCCCGCCCGGTCGGACCCGGCTTGGGCCGCCGGCGACCTCCTGGCGACCGCCCGGCCCGCAATGGTCCGGGGTCGGCTCACCGCGAGACGGTAGGGTCTTGGCGCGGTGCGATAGGTCTTTTCTGCACTGACCGCGACGGGGCGTCGCCAGAGGACGTGCGAGGCGCGATGGATCGATTGGTCGGGTCTGATCGATGAGTTCGGCGAGCCGGCAGGGGGACTGGTTGACGTCGGCCGTCGGAACGGCGGCAGAACCGCAGCCCTTCGAGCCGGGACGATACCTGGGGGCGCTCTACGTCTCAGCCGCGCTGGTCACCCTCGTTCTCGCCGCGCTACCGGGTCTCGCCTCCGGGAACCGCCTGGCGATCCTCATCACGGACATCGTCGCAGCCGCGGCCGGCTTCGTGCTCATTTGGCGCCGTCCTTCACTCGGTGACCTGCCAGCCATGTACCTTTTCGCCCTCGGGACTTCGTGGGTCGGAGCCGACGTCTACTGGCTCACGGCGGGCAACGTCGCCGCTTTGCTCTGTTGGTTCGCGCCGGCGTCGTTCGCCCTGCTACCCACCCGCGCCGCAGTGCTCCAGGGGGGTTACGCCGCCCTCGTTCCCGGTGTGATCTATGGCGCGACCGGGCGATTCGGCCAGATTGGCGCCGCGACCGCAGCCCGGGAGTGGATCATCACCGTCGCCTTGATCGCCGTGCTCTCCGCCGGCGTCAACCTCCTGCACAACCGGTTGCGCGAACACGACGGCGTGCTCGGACAGCTCGCCAACGAGCTCTCGATCGGCATCGAGATCGTCGGGCCGGACGGCCGCTATCGCGCCGTGAACTCGGCGCTCGCCGGCATGCTCGACCGGCCGGCCGTCGAGATCGTCGGCCGGCACCTCGACGATTTCACCCTTCCCGCAGACGTCGAGAAAACGGACACCGCCTTCGGACGGATCCTTGCGGGGAGCGCGAGGTCGACGGTGTTCGAGCGCCGCTATGAGCGGCCGGACGGCGAGACGGTGCACGCAATCGTGACGGCGGCAAGCGTCGTGCCCGAGCCAGGCGGCCCCCGCCTCGTCTTCGGGCTCGCGCAGGACGTCTCCGAGCAGCGCCGCCTCGACGAGCAACGTGCCGAGCTCGCGCGGCTGCTGCTCCGAGCTCAGGAGAACGAGCGTCGGCGCATCGCCGACGAGGTCCACGACGATCCGCTGCAGACGCTGATCGCGCTCTCGATCCAGCTGCAGATCCTCGAAGGCAAGCTCCGGGAGAACGACGCCCGCAGCGTCGTCGACGACCTGAAGAAGGCCGTCGCGCAGTCGATCGAGCAAATGCGCACGCTGCTGTTCGAGCTCCATCCCCCGGCCCTGCACCTCGGCGGCCTGACCGAGTCACTGACCGAGTTCATCAGGCGCTACGAGGACGCTGGCGGCCCGCACGTCCGCTTCGGCAGCTCGCTCGAAGCCGAACCGACCGCCGACGAAGCGATCACACTCTTTCGCATCACCGCCGAGGCGCTGACGAACTCACGCAAGCACGCGGACGCCCACAACGTCACGGTCAGCGTGCTCGACAGCCAGGGCGGGATCGCGCTCACAGTGGCCGACGACGGCATCGGCATGGACAACACCAGCCAGATCGTCCCCGGACACCTCGGCGTCGCCTCGATGCGGGAACGGGCGGAACGGGCCGGGGGGAGCTTCGAGATCTCGTCGGCGCCGGGCGCGGGCACGACAGTCCGGGTCTGGATCCCGCGCGGCGTTTCCTAGCCGGCGACGTCCTCGCCCGGCGAACGGCGCCCGGCAGCCTGGCGGATCGCTTCGAGCAGCTCGCCCACCGGCCGGTCCTTCAGCACGTACGACACGGCGCCGGCCGCCATCATGTGGTCACGCGTGGCCTTGTCGTCGAAAGCCGACAGGGCGACGACGCGGGTCTTAAGCCCGCGACTTCGCATCTCGATCGCGGCGACGGCACCGCCGCCCTGGGGCATCCTCACGTCGAGCACCGCGACGTCCGGCTCGTGCTCGACGCAGAGTCTGAGGGCCTCCTCGGCGTTGCGGCCCGCCCCGATGAGTTCGATGTCGGGTTGCTCGGCGAAAAGCCGCGTCAGCGCATCGACGATCGCGCGCTGGTCATCGGCGAGCACCACCGTGATGCGCCGCTCGGAAGAGCGGAGCACGTTAGGTCCGGTCTTCGAGCGAGATAATGCCGTCTCGCGCCGCGACAGCGACGGCTTCGAGTTTCGAGTGGGCGCCAAGCTTGGCGAGGATGTTCCGTACGTGGTTGCGCACCGTGTGCTCGGACAGGAACAGCAGCGAGCTGATTCCCGCGGTCGACATGCCCTTGGCGAGCAAGCGGAGCACCTCGAACTCCCGCTGTGTCAGGTCTCCCGCCTTGCCCTGGGGTGCCCGGCGCAAGCGATCAAGCAGGCCGACAAGCACTGAGGTCGGGATCAGCGACTCCCCGCGGTAGGCAGCCCGAACAGCGCTCACGACCTCGTGACCATTCCGGTCCTTGGGCAGGAACCCCGAACAACCCGCTTCGATCGAGCGCGCGAGGAGCTCGTCCCCGCCGGCGGCAGAGAGCATGACGACCTTCGTCGACGGCCAACGTCGCAGAATCTCGGTTGCCGCCGTCGCGCCGTCCCCGTCCGGAAGCCGGTAGTCGAGGAGCAGCACGTGCGGGCGTCGCCGTTCTACGAGTTCGATGGCCTCGGCGACGGTCGCGGCGATGCCAACGATCTCGAGATCACGCTGTTCTCTGAGGAGAACCCCGAGACCTTCGGCGACCATGGCGTGGTCGTCGACGATCCCGACCCGGATACGCTCCCCCGCGACCTTCTGGGGACTCGCTTCACCCGAAGGTTCCATGAATCCGATGATCCCACGCTCGGGCGTCGGGTTCACGCGTTCGACGTCATCGAGCAGCATTTCAGTCACTGGGTGCATGCCTCCTTCGGGTGGCTCTGCCTCCGCAACGTTCTGCATGTCGGACCACTCACCTTGTGGATTGAAGATTCATCCTCAGTGAGTTTCCTCCCCTAGGTGGTCGCGTGCATGACACAACCGCGTCATTCGACATGACATGCATTGTCGCGATCCGGCAATGCAGTCAGGTCGCCACTACTCCACCCCGGGCCCTGTCGTCGGCGAGCTTGAAGAAACTTTCCCGGTAGTAGTTGAGCTCGGCGACGCTCTCGCGGATGTCCTCGAGCGCCCGGTGAGATCCCACCTTCTTCGGCGCGCGGGCGTAGAGCGAGGGGTACCAGCGCTTGCAGAGCTCCTTCACCGTCGAGACGTCGACCGACCGGTAGTGGAGGTACTCCTCGATCTCCGGCAGGTATCGGCTGAGGAAACGGCGGTCGACGCCAATCGAGTTGCCGCAGAGCGGTACCTGTCGCCGCTTGGGCACGTAGCGGCAGATGAAGGCGAGCGTCGCAGAACCCGCGTCGGCGAGCGTCACCGTCGAGGCTTCGATCTCTTTGAGCAGTCCTGATTCTGTGTGCATCTTCCGGACGACCTCGTCCATATTCGCGAGGTCGTCCGCTGTCGCGACGAGAACAAGATCCGGGCCCTCGGCGACGATCTCGAGCTGGTCGTCCGTGATGAGCGTCGCGATCTCAACGATGATGTGGCGTGACGGATCGAGTCCCGTCATCTCGAGATCCATCCAGACCAACACGGCGTGGATGGTAGTCCGAACCTCCCCGTCGGCCGCCATCCCGCCACTGCGGAAGCTACCCTGCCGCGATGCTCGACATTCCCTTCACGACCCTCGACGACATCGCGAGGGCGCCCACCTACGCCCGTCCCGGGGACGCGGGGGCCGACCTCGTCGCGACCGGCGACGTCGTCCTCGAGCCGGCGGGCGGGAGGGCGCTCGTCCAGACCGGCCTCGCCGTCGCGATCCCCGCGGGCCACGCGGGACTCGTGCTCGCCCGCAGCGGGCTCGCGGTTCGCCACGGTGTTTCCTGTCTCAACGCCCCCGGCCTCGTCGACTCGGGCTTCCGCGGCGAGATCCAGGTCGTGCTCGTTAACACCGATCCCCGCGAGCCGTACACGGTGCACCGGGGCGACCGGATCGCGCAGCTCGTCATCGTCGCCGTCGAGAACGCCCGCTTTCTCGCCGTCGAGACCCTGCCCGCAACCGATCGGGGACCAGGTGGCTTCGGCCATTCCGGTCGCTGAGCCCTCGCCGGCGGATCAGGGCGTAAACGGCTGCGCGCTCGTCATGGCCGCTGGGTATCATCGTGAGCGCGCGGACGTGGCTCAGTTGGTAGAGCATCACCTTGCCAAGGTGAGGGTCGCGGGTTCGAGTCCCGTCGTCCGCTCCAAAGAAACCGCAGTTAGCAGGACCCTTTCAGTTGATCACATAGCCCCGCATTTGCATCGGATGGGATCCGTGACCCAGCGATGACCCAAGGCACCCAAGGCACGTAATCCCTGGCTAACCAAGAGCCGCAGGTGGATCATTCTGCTCTAGCGAAATGACTTCCGCTTGGTCGGCGAAATCCGCCAGTGCGTCGGCAATCACGCGGTCTCTGTCTTCGGTCGCGTGTTGATACATGAGAGCCGCTCGGGAGCTTCGGTGACCTGCCCTCCTCCTCAGCTCCGCGGTGCCAGCCCCGGCGATCGAAGCAAACGTCAAACCCGTGTGGCGAAGGTCGTGCAGATGAAGATCGGGACGTCCCGCGACGCGCCGGGCACGGTCCCAAGCTCGCTGCAGATTTCGGGGGCTCACCACAAAGCCTGAGCTAGTTGCGAAGAGCCACGCGTCTGGGTCACTACCAACAAAACGATCCAGGTGGTCGATAAGGAACGGAGTGACGTTTCGCGGCACATGGAGCGTCCTGACACCTGCTTCGGTCTTGGGCGGACCGATGGTCGGTGGCCCTCCCATAGGCACCGTCAACGCACGCTCGATTCGAACAGTCTCATGGAGCAAATCGAAATCGCGTCGCTTCAGGGCAAGTACCTCACCACGTCGCAGGTGGCACCACACGCACAGGAGGAGCGCCAGGCGAAAGCGTTCCGGAATAGCTTTCACCGCTTCGGCAATCTCGGCCAGCGTCGCGATCAGTCGCTCCGGCGAGCGGACCTGTCCTGCGCCCTTCACCTGGCAAGGGTTCTTGAGGATCAAATCGTCGGTAACGGCCGTGTTCAGAACGGCCCGAAGCAAGCGGAACGCATCATCAGCGGTCACTGCGTGGTGAGCTCTGAGAGTCATGTACCAGTCACGCACAGCACTTGGAAGCAATCTCCCCACAGGGGATTCGCCCAGCACTGGGTTGATGTGGTTCTTCAGCAAGTCTCGATATTTGGCGACGGTGGTCGGCCGGAGATCAGTGCGGGTCTCCAACCATCGCGTCGTATAGGTCTCAAGAGACACGCTGCCCGCTCGGGGGTCCATCCAACCGCCCTGAGCAGCGCGCACCTTTTCCTGCGCAAGCCATAGCGACGCATCCACGCTTCTGTCGAAGAGCTTGGAATGCCGCCGCCCGTCGGGTCCCCGAAACCGAGCTCGCCACTTGCCAGACGGAAGCTCGTCGATTCCACCTTCACCCGCGCCTCGACGCTTTCTGGACCTTCCGGAACTGTTGGCCGCCATCGTTCTCTCCCTTTCGTCCGCTGTCGCAGGCTAGATGCGGGCTGTGTTGGTGCTGATTTGGAAGAACAAATCACACGATTTCGATTTGCTCATTTCAAATCGTCCACAAAAACAGCTCTTCACCTGGGCTTTTGATTCGAAGTGCGGCATATGTCGCTGCTGATTTCGAGCAACAAATCGCCATGATTTGAAATCACTCATTTGAGGTTTGAAATCGAACAATTCAAATCGCTGCTAATCCAGCTCCAATTTGAACTGGTCGAGTCCTGACACCCGCTGCCACCTATCCTTTGCAACCCTTTGACCTGCACATTTCCCTGTTGACTTGATGGATAGTACCGCTGTATGCCAGCCTATCCCCCGTCAGCTGCGACGTGTAGTCGCCAGCCGCAAAGGAGATATAGGTGGAGGACCATTTGGGCGATTTGGAAGCAAATACTTCGACTTGGCTCACCAAGACCGAGGCTGCGAAATGGCTGCACCTCAGCGAGCGGTTCGTAGAGCGGCTGATCTCCGAGCGCCGCATCGCGTACCACAAAATGGGCAAATTTGTGCGGCTCAACAGCTCTGATTTGGAGAAGTTTGCAGTGGAGGGTCGAGTTGAACCCCTCCGCAGCTCTCCCGTACCGAAATTGCGGCGGCGCAGATGAGAACGCATGGTCGGCGGCGACCGTCAGAAGGTCGAACGCCCCGCCGGGCAAACGGCGAGGCGCTCGTCACAGCTCACACCCCCACTGCGAAGGAGAGGAGCGAGAAGATTGTCTCTCGGACCTGATTCATCGTCAACAACACGCCTGGCTCACTTCGCCAGGATGGCGCTGAAATCGGCACAGGCTCGCCGTGCCAGAAAGCCTTCGGACAACGGTGGCCACTCGTGAGCGCCCCAAAACGACGGTGCCCCCCGCCGGGGAGCAAGGGGGCCGCCGATGAACTTGCCAAAAGCTCACTTGCAGTTTACCTAGCGGACGCGCCGAGTTCACGGTCAGAAGCAGCGCTCTTCTACGCCTCTTGTGGACTGGCTGTGGTCCCGCTCCACGATGTGCGTTCCGGAATGTGCAGCTGCGCCAAGCCCTACCTCGATGGTGAGGGCAAACCATTTCACAAGTCGGCCGGTAAGCATCCCCGGACGGTCAATGGCTCCAGCGAAGCAACGACGGACGCGGGGCAAATCACCAAGTGGTGGGATGAGTGGCCGAGAGCGAACGTAGGTGTACGAGCGGATGGCACCAGCGTTGTCATTCTCGACGTTGATCCCCGCAACGGTGGCGACGTCACGCTGAAAGAACTCGAAGTCCGGTACGGGGCACTTCCAGACACACCGACGGTGGGAACTGGTGGTGGCGGGCTCCAGTACTACTTCAAACACATCGGAAATCCCCTACATAGCTCCAAGACGCTGGGACCCGGTGTCGATCTGATTGGCGTCGGAAACTGCGGCGTTGCCCCACCGAGCCGTCACGCGAACGGCAAGCGCTACCGCTGGCTAGAAGGTTGCCCAGACGAGCCAGCCCTGCTTCCGAAGTGGGCAGCACGACTCGCCGAGCCAAATCGGAAGAAGGTCAGCGAAAGAGGCCGAGGCGGCGCGGTCAGCGCTGCTGCGCTCAACGGGAAGCAGAACAATGGCCCTGCCCCATTTGACGGCGATTTCCGCTTAGAAGACCTCTTGAAGGGAGTACCCGAAGGTCAACGCGACGACGTGGTCTTCAGGTACGCATGCAGCCTCCGCGGACGAGGGATCAGCAAACGCGAAGCCGAGATTCTTATTACGGCCGCGTATGAAGGACTTGATGAAGGAAGTCATCCATTCACACTCGATGATGCGTTGAAGAAGATCGACGAAGCCTGGGATCGTTACGAAGCACCGGCTTCCGCTCACGCGAATAGCAGGAAACCCAGTGCTGCTTCACTCTTGATCGAACTTGCCAGCGCGCTATGTGAACTCTTTCATGATCACCAAGATGCCTATGCGAGCATCACAATCGACCGGCATCGCGAGACGTATCGCCTTAGATCGTCAAGCTTTCGCCTCTGGCTACGACAGGAGTATTTCGCCCAGCACGAAATGGCCGCCAGTGGCCAGGCGCTAACCGACGCCATCGGCACGCTCGAGGGGACGGCCCTCTTCAACGGAGAGCAGCGATCGGTCTTCCTTCGGGTGGCCAAAGCCGGAAGCAGCATTTATGTTGATCTCGGAGATGAGTCTTGGCGTGCGGTAAAGATCACACCCTCGGGGTGGTCGATTGTTCGGCGCCCCGGCGTACGATTTTGGCGCCCGAGGGGTTATCTTCCCCTACCGGTCCCCGAACGAGGCGGAAGCGTCGCTGAATTACGGGAGTTCGCCAATATCGAGGAGGCGGACTTTCTGCCCCTCTGTGGCGTCATCATCAAGGCGTTCTGTCCAGGAGTACCTGGCCCCATCCTGCCGCTGAATGGTGAACAAGGCTCGGCGAAGACGACACTGTGCCGCGTGCTTCGGAAATTGATCGATCCAAATCGGAGCCCTCTTAAGCGACCGCCTCACAACAGTGAGGATCTCATGGTGGCTGCGCACAACAACTATCTGCTCGTGTTCGACAATGTGAGCAGTGTTCCCGATTCGCTCTCAGACGATTTGTGTGCTCTGGCGACCGGCACGGGATGGAGCACTCGGCAGCTGTATACGAACTTCGAGGAAGCCATATTCGAGGGCCAACGTCCGATCATCCTCAATGGAATCGAGGAGTTGGGGACTCGACCGGATCTGCTTGATCGCATGGTGCCGATCACACTTCCGGCCATCGCCGACGCGGACCGCGTGTCCGAGGGAGACTTCTGGGAGCGCTTCGAGGAAGCCGCTCCTCGAATCATCGGGGCGTTCTTTGATGCTGTGGCGGTCGCGCTCAGTCGAATCGACCAGATTGAACTTGAAGCGCGCATTAGGATGGCCGACTTCTGCGAGTGGGCGGTTGCCGCAACACCGGCCTTCGGCTGCACGGATGAAGAGATGCTTGGCGCTCTGCTGCGTAATCGGGAGCGAGCAGCAGCCGCTGCGCTGGAGTCCAGTCCTCTGGTCGAGCCATTGCACCTATTGCTCGCCGAGAACGGTGGCAAGTTCGTCGGCAATGCAACGAACTTGCTCAAAAAGCTGAGGCGGCACCTCGGAGATGAGGGACCACCGAGGGATTGGCCAACCGCCCCGAAATCACTGGGCGACCAACTCCGCCGTCTTGTCCCGGATTTGCGGCGTCAGGGCATCGAGGCCCTCTTTATCAAGAACCGCCGAACGTGGCGCATTACACGGATCCAAGAATGAGGCGGAGCGCTCGATGCTGGAAGGCGATACTCGAAGCTCGGTCGGAGCATGTCACGATCATCACGATCATCACGATCACCACGGTCGTTTGCAGCCATCATCGTCTTGTTTGTCTCCGGTCTCCGGAACCGGCAAACCAGAATCAGCGAGCAGTGAGGTTCTGATGAACCATCGATTTGCTGTGATTCTCTACCCGACCGGCTTTCCCGCCGATTTGCCCTTAATTCAACAGGCCGTCGCACGAGCGAAGGGGACCGTCGTCGCGGCTTTGGCAGATTCTGGCCGCATGGGACCGTAATGTGCGTTACCTGCGTGATACCAGACAGTTTGGATCAG
>Ga0187857_10000566_pt1 | contig 44242 bp, 36 predicted proteins | sample June2016WEW_8_10_FD_132984 | JGI IMG/M metagenome (GOLD analysis project Ga0187857, IMG submission 132984) | Peatland microbial communities from SPRUCE experiment site at the Marcell Experimental Forest, Minnesota, USA - June2016WEW_8_100 | ecosystem: Environmental > Terrestrial > Soil >... | reverse complement strand
GGACGGCAGCCTGCCTCTGGGGCCCGTTCGAGCGCGCCACGCTCGCCGCCGAGCACCCCGATTATTGGCTCAACTCCTTCGATGAGCTCGCTCCCCTCGTAGCCTGATCCGACGCGGCCCTTGCCTCAACTGTCGTCCTTCGCCACACTAGGTGCCGCAATCTCCAACGGGTGCCCGGACCATGAGTGAAGCGGGACGCATCCTGATCGTGGACGACGACGAAGCGCAGCGGCATCTGCTGGCGACCGTTCTCACGGCCGACGGGTGGGCGGCTGTCGAGGCCTCGTCCGGCGAGCAGGCGATCGGGATGCTCGAGCGCGGCACGGAGAGCGACGTCATCCTCTCGGATCTCAAGATGCCGGGGATGGACGGGCGCGGGTTCCTCTCCATCGTCTCCGAGCGCTGGCCGGAAGTGCCGTTCATCGTGATGACGGCGTACGCCACCGTGGACTCGGCCGTCGAGATGCTCCACGCCGGCGCGTTCCACTATCTCCCCAAGCCGATCAAGCTGCCCGAGCTCCGCATCGTCGTGCGGCGCGCCCTGGAGTCCAGCGAAACGCGTCGCGAGCTCGCGCGCCTCAGGCGGAAGGTGGGGCTGCCGGCCGACGTGGTGGGCGCCTCGCACCAGATGCAGCAGGTCTTCGAGACCGCGCTCCGGGTCGCGCCCAGCAGCACGCCCGTGCTGATCACCGGCGAAACGGGCGTCGGGAAGGAGGTCGTGGCGCGGGCCATTCACGGGGCGAGCGGCCGCGACAACTTCGTGGCGTTGAACTGCGCGGCGCTGCCGCCGAGCCTGGTCGAGTCGGAGCTGTTCGGCTTCAAGCGCGGCGCCTTCACGGACGCCAATCGCGACCACGCCGGGCTCGTCGAGGTGGCCGCTTCCGGCACGCTCTTCCTGGATGAAGTCGCGGAGGTGCCCCTCGCCACGCAGCCGAAGCTGCTGCGCTTCCTGCAGGACGGCGAATACCGGCGGCTCGGCGACAGCCCCTCGCGCAAGAGCAGCGCGCGGGTGATCGCGGCGACCAACCGCGACCCGGCGGAGGAGGTCGCGGCGGGCCGGATGCGCGAGGACCTCTTCTACCGGCTCAACATCGTGCACATCCAGATCCCGCCCCTGCGCGAGCGGCCGGTGGACATCCCCGTGCTGGCCGAACAACTGGTTCGTCGCCTCGCCGACCGGTACCAGCTGGCCGTCGCGGAGCTGACGCCGGAAGCCGTTGCCGCGCTGACCGCATATCGGTGGCCGGGGAACATCCGGGAGCTGGAGAACGTGCTGGCCCGCGCCCTGGCCTTGAGGACCGGGCAGACCATCACGCTCACGGATCTCCCTCCCGAGGTCAGCCAGGCCGCCCCCATGGCGGTGGGTGCGGCGCTGTTGGAGCAGATGCCCACGCTGCCCCTCGAGGAGGTGGAGCGTCGCTACATCCTGCGCGTCCTCGAATCCACCGGCGGCAACAAGCTCAAGGCAGCCGAGGTGCTCGGGATCGATCGCTCGACCCTGCACCGTAAGCTCAAGCAGATCCATGGCGTAGCCGCGCTCCGGCTGTAGCACCGGTTCCAACCCCAGGCACACACCCTGTGTCCAAGTGAACGAATGGAATGGGCGCTGCGCCGTCCGGAGGCGGGGTTGACCCGACCCCCGACGCCCAGGGGGCCTGGAGCCCCGGTGGAGTCCGAAGCCGCGGACGTCGTCCTCGCCGCGGCGGGCGATCAGCGGGCGTTCGAGCGGCTGTACCGCCTCCACGTCGCGCGGATCCACTCGCTGGCCCGGCGGATGACCGGCTTCGACGGGGATCCGGACGAGCTGACCCAGGATGTGTTCGTGCGGGCGTGGGAGCGACTGGGCACGTATCGCGGAGAAGCGGCCTTCGGCACGTGGCTGCATCGCCTGGCCGTGAACGTCATCCTGAACTGGCGGCGGAGCACGCTGGCGGAGCGGCGGTGGATCGAAGAGGGGGCGGATGTCGAGCTGCTCGCGAGCGCGCGCTTCGGCAGGGCCGAGAGGATGGATCTGGAGCAGGCGATCGCGCAGTTGCCGCCGGGGGCACGACAGGTGTTCGTGCTGCATGACGTGGAAGGGTTCAAGCACGAGGAGATCGCGGGCATGATGGGCGTCACGGCTGGCACCTCGAAGGCGCAGTTGCACCGGGCGCGAATGCTGCTGCGCTCGTGGCTGGAGCGATAGCGATGAACGAGCATCTGGGCGAGCGACTCTCTTCCTATCTCGACGGCGAGCTCGCCGGCGAGGATCTCGTCGCGGCGGAGGCTCACCTGGCGGCCTGCGCCGAATGCCGCGCCGCGCTGGAAGGCCTGCGGCAGCTGACGAGTCGCGCGCGGACGCTCGACGATCATCCGCCGGAGCGCGACTTGTGGAGCGACATCGCCGTGCGGCTGCCGGACAGGGCGCCCGGCGTCGTTCCGCTCCGCCGCCGGCGCTTCGCCTTCTCGCTCCCGCAGCTCGCGGCAGCCGGCATCGCGGTCGTGGCACTCTCCTCGGGCGCGGCGGTCCTGTTGACGCACGGCGCTCGGACCCCCGCCTTCCCGGAGTCGCCTTCCTCGGTCATCATGGCCGGGCCGGCCGGCCTCGCATCGGCCAAGGGCATCCAGTCATACGACGTGGCCATCCGGGACCTCGAGGCCACGCTGGCGTCCCGCCGCTCCACCCTGGACACGGCGACGATTCGCGCCGTCCAGCAGAGCCTCGCGATCATCGATCGAGCCATCCGCCAGGCCGAGGCTGCGCTGGCACAGGATCCCAACAACATGTACCTCAACGACCATCTTGCCCACGCGCTGGACCGGAAGCTCGAAGTACTACGCCGCGTGACCTCCATGGCCGCGGCGAGCTGAGGAGACCATGAAACGCTTCGTTGCTGCAGTCGCCATCGCCGTCCTCGCCTTCGCTCCGCGCGCCCTGCGCGCGCAGAGCATCGACTCCACCTTCGCCGTGCGGAGCGGCGCGCGTTTCGAGCTGCAGAGCGTGTCGGGCTCGGTGCGCATCCGGGCGTGGAACCGGTCGCAAGTCCGGGTCCAGGCCGAGACGGACGGCGCGCGCGTCGACCTCGACGCCGGCTCGGACGGCATTTCGGTGCGCGCGATCCCGCGCCGTGGCGAGGGGGACGTCGACTTCACCATCTCCGTCCCGGTCGGTACCGCGCTCGAGGTGCACGCCATCTCCGCCGACATCGACGTCGGGCAGGTCTGCGGCCCGGCCCGGCTCGGCTCGATCTCCGGCGGCGTGACGCTCGTGTGCGCTGCGGGAGACGTCGAAGTCGAGAGCGTCTCGGGCGACGTCTCGGCCACGGACATCCGCGACGGGCACACCGAGATCTCCTCCACCAGCGGCGACGTCCAGGTGCGCCAGGTCAAGGGCAGCCTCAGCGCACGCAGCGTCTCAGGCGACGTGACCCTCGATCGGGTGGACGGCGACGACGTGGGCGTCGAAACGGTCAGCGGTGAGATCGGCTTCGCCGGCCCCGTGCACGACAACGGCCGCTACCGCTTTCGCTCGCATTCCGGCGACGTCACGGTGCGCACCGACGGCGACCTCAATGCGACCGTGAGCGTGAGCACGTTCAGCGGCGACCTCGAGTCCGACTGGCCGATCACCATCTCGCCGGGCCGCGGTGGGCGCATGCACGGCCAGGACTGGGAGTTCACGGTGGGCAACGGCGGCGGGCGGCTCACCCTCGAATCGTTCAGCGGCACGATCTACTTGCGGCGCGGCTCGTCGCCGCGGCGGGAGGACTGATGAACCACGCAATCGTCGGGCTCGCGGCCCTGGCGCTCGCCTGCGCGCCCAGCCTCAACCTCAGCGGCGATCCCGTCGCACGGCCGGCGCCTCGGCAACAGGGCGACCAGTGGAACTGGCACGGCCGGCTCGCTCCGGGCAAGACCCTGGAGATCCGCGGCGTCAACGGCCCGATCACGGCGGAACCCGGCACCGGCGACGCCGTCGTCGTCACCGCCGAAAAGCACGGGCGCCGCAGCGACCCGGATGAGGTGCGCATCGAGGTCGTCCAGGACTCGGACGGCGTGACGATCTGCGCGGTCTATCCCGGCAGCCGGAACCGCTGCGCCTCGGACGACGACTACCACATGAGCACCCACGACAACGACGTCGAGGTGCGTTTCCACGCTCAGGTCCCGCCCGGCGTGCGGTTCGTCGGCGAGACCGTCAACGGCGACGTCGAGGCCAACGACATCGCCGGGCCGGTCAAAGCCTCCACGGTCAACGGGGGCATTCGCCTCTCGACCGGCAGCGGCGACGCGTCGGGGACCACGGTCAACGGCAGTGTGACCGCCGCCGTGCACGGTCAGGGCCAGGGCCCCCTGCGGTTCGGAACGGTGAACGGCTCGGTCACCGTGTCGCTCCCCAAGCAGCTCGACGCCGATCTCGAGGCCGAGACCGTCAACGGGTCCATCCAGTCGGACTACCCGATTACGGTTTCGGGACGGCTCACGCCGCGGCACCTCAGCGGACGCATCGGCCAGGGGGGCCGCCGACTGCGGCTCGAGACGGTGAACGGCTCGATCCACATCCGGTCGGTCGACTAACGGCTTGCTCCGAAGGGCAGCCGCCGCTACAATCGCCCCTCCACGCCGGAGGGGCGATGTCTTTCGAGCCGTTCGCGATGGAGCGCTGGCAGAGCACCTGGGAGAACCGGGTGCGCTACAACATCTCGGAGAGCGGCGTGCATCCGCTCTCGGTCGCCGAGCTGCTCGCGCTCTCGGGCGGCTCGCTCGAGCAGATCGCGGCCGTCCGCCTCGGCTACCCGCAGTCGAACGGCACCGAGCCGCTGCGCTCGGCGATCGCGGCGCTCTACCCGGGTGCCACCCCCGAGCACGTCCTCGTGACCAACGGAAGCGCGGAAGCCAACTTCTGCGTCTGCTGGCGCTTCCTCGATCCGGGGGACCGGGCCGCGATCGTCCTCCCGACGTACATGCAGACCTGGGGGCTCGCACGCACGTTCGGGGCCGCCATCGCCCCGATCTGGCTGCATGAGGATGCCGGCTGGCAGCCGGATCCCTCGGAGATCGACGCCGCGATCGGGCCGGGCACGAAGCTCGTCATCGTCACCAACCCCAACAACCCGACCGGCGCGGTCCTCTCCGCCGACGCGATGGATCGCATCGCGCGTCGCGTGGACGCGGTGGGCGCCTGGCTGCTCGCCGACGAGGTCTACCAGGGCGCCGAGCGCATCGGGAGCACGACCCCGAGCTTCTGGGGACGCGCCGAGCGCGTGATCGTCACCAACGGCCTCTCCAAGGCGTACGGGTTGCCGGGCCTGCGCATCGGCTGGTGCGTGGCACCCCCGTCGCTCGCCGAGGAGCTGTGGGCGCGGAAGGACTACACCACCATCGGCCCGAGCGTCGCATCGGATCTGCTGGCCACGCAGGCCCTTTCGCCTTCCGTGCGGCCGCGGATCCTCGAGCGCACCCGCTCCATCCTGAAGGCCAACTGGCCGGTGCTCGAGCGCTGGTTCCAGTCGCTGGGCGGCGAGTTCACGCACGGCGCAAGCGAGGCGGGCGCGATCTGCTACGCGCGCTACCGATCCGCAATCAACTCTTCGGCGCTCGCCGAACGGCTGCGGCGTGATCACTCGGTGCTGGTCGTGCCAGGGGATCAGTTCGGCATGGACCACTACATCCGCTTCGGCTTCGGCCCGCCGGCGCCCGACCTCGAGGCGGCACTGGAGCGCTTCGCCTCCGCGCTGCGCGCGCTCCACGACTGACCGCCGCAGGGTCCGCGCGTTGACGAGCCCGCAGCGCGGGTCTATGGTAGCAGAATGACCATCGGGAGCCGGCAGCGCACGGGTGCGAAGACAGCCACGATCCGCGCGCCCTACGACGGCGCCGAGGTCGGCATCCATCCGCTGGCTTCGGGGACCGAGATGGACGCGGCCGTGGCCGCCAACGTCGCCGCGGCGGAGGCGTGTCGGCGGATGCCCGCGTACGAGCGCGCGGCTTGCCTGCGGCGCGTCGCCGACGGCCTCGACGAGCGGCGCGACGTCGTCGTCCGGCTCCTGGCGCGGGAAGCCGGCAAGCCCATCGCGCAGGCGCGCGTGGAGATCGAGCGCGCGGCCTTCGTCTTCCGGGATGCAGCCGAGGAAGCCACCCGCATCGGCGGCGAAGTTCTGCCGCTCGACGTTCTGCCGGCCGGGCGTGGGCGCGTGGGGCTGACACGCCGCTTCCCGCTCGCGCCCATCGCCGCGGTCACCCCTTTCAACTTCCCGGTGCTGCTCGCCGCGCACAAACTCGCTCCAGCCATGGCGTGCGGCGCCAGCATCACCCTCAAGCCGGCGCCCCAGGATCCGCTCTCCACGCTGATGCTCGGCGAGCTGATCGCGGCGAGCGGGTACCCGGCGGGGGGCGTCAACGTCCTGCCCTGCGAGCTGCCCGTGGCGCAGCAGCTGGTCGGGGACGAGCGGGTGCGGATGATCAGCTTCACCGGCAGCGCCGCGGCCGGATGGGCGATCCGCGCCCAGGCGGGGACCAAGCGCGTGGCGCTGGAGCTGGGCGGCAACGCTGCGGCGATCATCGAGCGCGACGCCGACCTCCCGCTCGCCGTCGAGCGCTGCGCCGCCGCCGGCTACAGTTACGCGGGCCAGGTCTGCATCTCGCTTCAGCGCATTTTCGTGCACGAGCAGGTCTACGCCGACTTCCTCGGCGCGTTCACGGCTCGCGTGGCGAAGCTCAAGGTCGGCGACCCGATGGATGCCGAGACGTACGTCGGGCCGATGATCTCGGAGGCGGCGGCCGCGCGCGCCGAGCAGTGGATCGCGGCGGCCGCGAAGGGCGGCGCGCGGGTCGCCGTCGGCGGCGGACGGCGCGGCGCGATCCTGGAGCCGACCGTTCTCACCGACACCAGGCCGGACCAGCAGATCAACTGCGAGGAAGTGTTCGCTCCCGTCACGACGGTGACGCCGTACCGGTCGTTCGAGGATGCGCTGCAGACGGTGAACGCGTCGCGCTACGGTCTCCAGGCCGGCGTCTTTACGCGCGACGTGGCGCGGCTGATGCGCGCCTGGGACCGGCTGGACGTGGGCGGCGTGATGGGGAACGAGGTGCCGGCCTGGCGGGTGGATCGGATGCCCTACGGCGGCACCAAGGCGAGCGGCGTCGGCCGGGAAGGCGTACACTTCGCCATAGAAGAGATGACAGAACTCAGGTTGCTCACCCTGTCGATCGAGTGATCGCGATGAATGCGCGAAACGTCCCCTGGTACCTGCGCCCGGTGTTCGTCATCGGCTTCCCGCAGATGGCGCACCGCCCGCCGCTGCCGCGGCGCTGGGCACTCTACTGTGCGCTCGCCTACCTCATCCCGATCGTCATGATCGAAGTGCTGCCGCCCGGTGAGGAGGGCCTGTACCGCGAGCTGTCCTGGCTCACGACCCTCGCGCCAGCCTTCATCCTGTCGCTCCACTACGGGATGCGCGGCGCCGTGACGGGCCTGGTCGCCGGCACCGTGCTGTACGTCACCGTGCAGCTCGTGATGCGCATCAACCTGATGCCGGTCAACGCGTCGGTGGTCCTGCCGAGCTACGTCGCCTACGGCACCCTGGCCCTGGCGGTGGGATGGCTCTCGCAGCAGATGCACAACTTCTACCAGCGTCTGGTCAAAGCCGAGCGCCTCGCCGCCATCGGCGAGGTGGCGGTCACGATACGGCACGAGGTGAACAACGCGCTCGCAGCCATCATCGGCGAGGCGGGACTCCTCAAGGCCGACGCGGACCGGCTCCCGGCCGAGGACCGGCCGGGCGTGGACACGATTCTGGAAATGGCGAACCAGATCGCGGCCAACCTGCGGAAGTTGGAGACGCTCGAGGACGCTCCGACGACGGCCTATCTGGGCGACGTGAAGATGGTGGACCTCGCGGCCGCGAAGCCGGCCGAGGGCGCCTAGCGCGCCGCGGCGTCGATCTTCGCCGCCAGGTCGAAGTCCTTGGCGGTGAGCCCGCCGGCGCTGTGGGTCGAGAGCGTCGTCGTGATCTTGGTGTAACGGATGTCGATGTCGGGGTGGTGGTCCATCGCATCCGCTGCGACCGCCACCCGATCCACGAAGCGGATCCCGTCGGCGAACTTCCCGAACGTGAAGGTCTTCCGGATCGCGTCGCCTTCGCGGGCCCAGCCCGTCGCCCCCTTCAGCCGCCCCGCGATCTCCTGCTCCGTCAGCTTGGCCATGCCCGCTCCTTCCTCACGCAATCACCACCTGCGCGATAAGGTATGTGACGGCAGCCATCACTGCCGCCATCGGGATAGTGAGGATCCACGCCCACACGATACGTCCCGCTACCCCCCACCGTACCGACGAGATCCGCTGGGTCGCCCCGACGCCGCTGATCGCTCCCGTGATGGTGTGCGTGGTCGAGACCGGGATGCCGAAATGCGACGCGAAGAAGATCGCCGCGGCGCCCCCGGTCTCGGCACAGAAGCCACTGTAGGGCTGCAGCTTCGTGATGCGCTGCCCCATCGTCCTCACGATCCGCCACCCACCGAACAGCGTCCCCAGCGCGATCGCCCCGTACGCCCAGGCCTCCACCCAGAACGGGATCGTATCGATCGACGTGATGTGGAGGAAGTGCCAGGGATGGTTCGCAAAGGTCGTCTGCGCGGAATACAGCAACCCCACGACGATCCCCATCGTCTTCTGGGAATCGTTGGTCCCGTGGCTCAGGCTGAAGGCCGCGGCGGACATCAACTGGAATGCCCTGAACAGCGTGTCCACCTTCTGGGGATGCACCCGGCGAAACGACCACCCCACGGCGACCATCAGCACGAGGCCCGCCACGAAGCCGATCAGCGGCGAGAGCACGATGAACAGGATGGGAGTGATCCATCCGCCGGGAATCAGCGCGCCGATCCCCGCCTTGGCGATGGCCGCGCCCGCGTAACCTCCCATGAGGGCGTGGGACGACGAGGACGGAATGCCGTAGTACCAAGTGACGACGTTCCAGGCGATCGCGCCGATCAGGGCGGCAAAGATCACCTGCGGGTCCACCAGATCGACGCGGATCAGCCCGCTGCCCATCGTCTTGGCGACGGCGGTGCCGAACAGGAAGAGGCCGATGAAATTGAAGGCGGCGGCCCAGAAGACGGCGACGGTCGGCGAGAGCACCCGCGTCGAGACGACCGTGGCGATCGAGTTCGCGGAATCATGGAAGCCGTTGCTGAAGTCGAAAATGAACGCGACCACCAGGATCGCGAGGACGAACGCGACGGTGCCGTTCACTAGCCGTGCTTGATCGTGATGCTCTCGAGCACGTTCGCCACGTCTTCCGCCTGGTCCACGCAGCGCTCGAGGTTGTCGTAGATCTCCTTCCACTTGACCAGCTCGATCGCGTTCTTCTCCGTGTCGAACAGCTGGCCGAGGGACGTGTGGTACAGCGAGTCAGCCTCCTCCTCGAGCCGCTTGGCCTCGATGCATTGCTCCATCACCCCGTCGCGCTTGCGCAGGTCCTGAACTCCCAGCTCCAGCGTCGCCAGGGCCCGCTGGATCACGTCCGTCAGCTTCTTCACCCCCTCTGGCGCCGCGCCCACGCGGAAGATCTGCGCCCGGCGCGCCACGCCGTCGATCACGTCGATCACCTCGTCGAGGTCCCCGGCGAGCCGGTAGATGTCCTCGCGGTCGATCGGCGTGATGAAGGTGCGGTCGAGCCGGTTCACCACCTCGTGCGTGATCTGGTCGCACTCGTGCTCGAGCCGCTTGATGTGCTCGGCGTGGTAGGGCGCACGGTCCGGCTCGCCGAACAGCCCGACCAGGTGCTCGGCGGCCTCGCGGCTGCGGCGCGCCACCTGGATGAATAGATCGAAGAACTCCTCTTCGCGTGGCAGCAGGCTGAACGGCACGACGACTCCCCGGAAGGAAAGGCGGGCAGGAAGATAGCCGCCGCCTGGGGCCGCAGCCATCAGCCAATGCCGCCGTTTCGAAGTGTGCTGGTCAGGTTTTCGCCACTACCGCGAGCCCGGATTCCTGACAGGGTGGACCTTGCGTCTTCCCATCATCGGTTTATATTCGGTTTACGATACCGAAGAAAGACCGAAATATATAAGGCGTGTACCATGGAAAACGTTGCGGTATCAGAAGTTGCTGGTGACGATCAGAAGACCGATCCGCCGGCCGGCGAGCGCTGTCCGGACTGCGGGGCTCCCACGCTGCGAGCCTCGGGATGCCGCCACTGCCCCGCCTGCGGCTGGGGGCGTTGCGGGTGATGCACGGACGCATGGACGCATGGACGGACAGACGCACGGAGCTGGTGGCCCCGGCCGTGCGTCCGAGCGTCCGTGCGTCTGTGCGTCCGAGTTTCGTCCACCTCCCGATCAAGTCCATCCTGAATTCGCCGCAGCAGACGGGGATGGGGTTCTGGTCGTTGAACCCGTACGTGGGGTGCGAGTTCGGCTGCACCTACTGCTACGCCCGCTTCGCCCACCGCTACGTGGTCGAGCGCGGCGGGGGCGACCCCGCCGCGTGGGCCGACGACGCATTCGAGCGGCAGGTCTTCGTCAAGCGCGAGGCCCCGGACCTCCTGGCGCTCACTTTGAAGCCGTCGCGCCTGGAGGGCGCGGCCATCGCCATCGGCACCGCGACCGATCCCTACCAGCCGGCCGAGCGGCGCTTCCAGGTCACGCGGCGGATCCTGGAGCGGCTGGCGCAGTTCCACGGGCTCAACGTCAGTCTCGTCACCAAGTCGTCGCTGGTGACGCGGGACCTCGACGTCCTGGCGCGCCTGGCCGGACGGAGCCGGGTCACCGTCTATCTCTCGCTCATCAGCGTGGACGTGCCGCTCATCAAGCAGTTCGAGGCGCGCTCGCCGATGCCGCAGGTGCGTCTGCGGGCACTCGAGAAGCTGGTCAAAGGCGGGATCCACGCGGGGGTGATGCTCGCCCCCGTCCTGCCGGGCATCACCGACGGCCTCCCGCAGCTCCGCGCCCTGATGCGCGCGGCCAAGGCGGCGGGGGCGGCGTTCGTCCACGCCTCTCCGCTGCGGCTGTATCCGGCCGTGCGGCCGATCTTCCTCCCCCTGGTGGCGCGGCATTTTCCGCAGCTGCTGCCCCGCTACGAGCGGGCCTTCGACGGGCAGGGCGCCGTCAGGGACCAGTACGCCTGCGCGCTCGAACGGCGCGTGGCGCGGCTGCAGCGGGAGGCGGGGTTTCCGACGTGGGCCGAGGACGAGGCGGCTCGTGGGCGCTACCGTCGCCGGTCCGACACTCCTGACGACCTCGGCCAATGGGTGCTCCCGCTCTAGCGCACCCCGCGGCCGGCGGCGGGCCGCACCTCCAGCTCGCGCTTCCCGAGCGGCTCCAGCGGCTCGTCCCCGCGGTGCGCTGCGGTCTCGCGTTCGGCATCCCCGCGCTCGACGCCGCGCTTCCCTCGGGAGTTCCGCGCGGGCAGATCACGGCGCTGAACGCGCCGCTGGGGAGCGGTGGCACCGCGCTCCTCCTCGCGCTCGCCGCCACCACGCTCGCCGCCGATGAGGGAGTGGCGATCGTGGACGCCGAGCGCTCGCTCGCGCCGCAGGCCGCCGCCCATCTCGCCGCCCTCGGTCCGTTCTGGGTCATCCGGCCCAGAACCGACGAGAACGCGTGGTGGTGCGCCGACGTCCTGCTCCGGACCGGCGCCTTCGGCCTGGTGATCGTGGATCGGTCTCCGGCCCCGCCGCGCCGCATCGCCGTGCGGTTGCAACGGCTGGCGCACGACAAGGACACGGCCTTGGTGATACGGGAGGCTGCGATGCGCGAACGCACGGAAACGACGGCGAACTACGGTGCGTCTGTGCGTCTGTCCGTCTGTGCGTCCGACTCCGGTTTCATCCCTGCCCTCCAGGGCTGGGGCGGCGTGTGGCCGGCGCCGCGTACGCTCCGCGTCACGACGCTCAAGGGCGGCGCGCCCCGCGCCGCGGAGGTGGTCGTTGGCTCTCCCCTGCCGGATCGCCTGCGTCCGCATTGGGCGGTTCGCGATCGGCGCGCTCCGCAGCGCACCGACCGACGACCCCAGCGCAAGTCGCGGAGGTAACGCCGCGACCGATGCGGCGGGCGCCGGGGCCGCGGATCGGGCCGCCGTCGCCGTCGCCGACATCGGCGGCAAGCCGCGCGTCGCGGCCACGAGCCGCGAGGCCGAACGCCGCGGCATCGCGGCCGGCATGGCGCTGGCGGAAGCGAAGGCCCTGGCCGCCGATCTCCTCGCGCTCCCCTGGGACGAGGAGCGCATCGCGCGCGCCGCCCTCGAAGTCATCACCGCGCTGCTGGCTGCCAGCCCACGCGTGTCCTGGAACGGGACGCACGGACGCACGGACGCGCGGACGCGCGGCGAAGGCCTCTGGTGGGTGGACGCAGCGGGTCTGGGCAGCGAAGCGAAGCTCGCCGATCGGCTTCTCGCCATCGCGTCCGGCCTTGGCTTCGGTCCCGCGCGCGCCGGGATCGCGAGCTCCGCCATCGCCGCCTACGCGGCCACGTTCGGCGGGCGCACGGACGCACGGACGCACGGACGCACCGGAGTGCGGCCGCGCATCGTCCCGCCCGGCGGCGACGCCGCCTACCTCGCGCCCTTTCCCGTCACGCTCCTCGACCTGGACGACGATCTCGCCGAGATCCTCCGCGGCCTTGGCCTCACGACGCTCGGCCAGCTCGCCGCCCTGGAGGCCGACGAAGTGGACGCGCGCTTCGGTCCCGAGGGGCTCGCGGCGCACCGGCGCGCCCGTGGCCTCGACACGCGCGGCCCCAGCACGCCCCGCGACGATGCGCTCCCGGTGATCGAGGTCGATCTGGGCGGCAGCGTCGCCACCGCCGAGCCGCTGCTCTTCGTCCTCAGGGGCGCCCTCGCCACGCTGGGAGAGGCGCTCCGCGCCAAGGGGCTCGCCGCGCGCGAGCTCACCATCGCGCTGCGGCTGGACGACGGCAGCACGGCCGAACACGCCGTCCGGCCCGCGCGCGCAACCTCGCACGCCGACGCGCTGTTCGACCACTGTCGCGCGGCGCTCGAGACCTGGCAGCTCCCGGAGCCCGCCACCGGCTTGGTGCTGCGCGCCGCCCTCACCGTCCCGGCCGCCGGCGAGCAGGGCGACTTGCTGGCGCCACGCTGGGCCGATCCCGCCGCCCTCGCCGCGGCCTTCGACCGGATCCGCGGCAGCGAGGGCCCGGATGCCGTCGCCGTCCCCGAGACGCGTGACGCGCACCTGCCCGAAGACGGAGGAGCGTGGGCGAGCGCGGAAACGCAGAGGCACGGAGGCACGGAGGCACAGCGGCACCGAGCATGGGGACCTGGACTTCCCGTGCCTCCGTGCGCCCGTGCCTCCGTGCCCACCGCCGCGCTCCGCCTCCTCAGCGCGCCCGTGCCCATCCACGTCCGCCTCGGCCGCGAGGGCCTCGCCGCATTCAGACACGACGACGGCTGGCACGACGTCACCGGATGGTCCGGCCCCGAGCGCCTGGCCCCACGCTGGTGGCTCGGCGCCGACGCGGTCCGCGACTACTACGCGACGCGCACCGCCGACGGCGCTCTCTGGCTGCTCTACCGCGCCGGCGGCGGGCAGTGGTTCCTCGAAGGATGGCTGGATTGAACAGCCGGACGCACGGACGCACAGACCCACGGAAGATCACGATCTCATCTTCCGCTGGAGGCCGAAGGTCGCGCGGCTCGCCCGATCCCGGAGGGCGGCCAGCTTCTCGCAATCGCCAATGGCCAGAAACCCGAGGTCGCACGCGATTTCAAGCAGCGTGTCCACTTCGGCCAGGGAACCCAGCGCCGGGCTCAGGGCGTGGGCGAATTCTGCGCGGCCCTGCCGGGCGTGACCTTCAGCGATGTTGGCCGCAGCAGAAACGGCGGCTCGCTGCAGCTGTCGATGCGTATTCATCCTTGCCAGGCTACGCCGCTGCCACCCACTCCACGTACCGACAAACTGCGACGCGCATCCTTCCCCCGCAGTCGCAGTTTCCGTGCGTCCGTGCGTCCGTGCGTCGGTGCGTCCGTGCGTCCTGATTACGTCGAGCTCCACTGCCACAGCGGCTTCTCGCTCCTGGACGGCGCCTCGAACCCGGAAGCCCTGATCGAGCGCGCCGCGGCCGTCGGCATGGGCGCCGTCGCGCTCACCGACCACGACGATCTGGGCGGCGCCGTGCGCTGGGCGGAAGCGGGCAAGGAGCACGGCGTCGAGGCGCTCATCGGCCTCGAGCTGACGGTCGGCGCCGTGGAGGGACGCACAGAGGCACAGACGCACAGACGCACGGAAACGAATCCCCTGTGCGTCCGTGCGTCCGTGCGCCCGTGCGTCCAGACTTCCCATCTCACCCTGCTCGCGATGGACCAGACCGGCTATCGCAACCTCTCCCGCCTGGTCACCACGGCGCGGAGCGGCGAGCGGGGAGCGCCCGCCGCCGCGTGGCAGGACGTGGAACGCCATGCGGCCGGCCTCTTCTGCCTCACCGGCTGCCCCTTCGGCGAGATCCCCCGGCGGCTGGCCAAGGGCGACGAGGCCGGGGCGCGCAACCGGCTCGGCCGGCTGGCGGAGCTGTTCGAGGGGCGCGTCGCCGTCGAGTGCTGGGACCACGCCCTGGCCTCCGAACGCCTCGTCGTGCCGAAGCTCATCGCGCTCGCCGGCTCCCTCGACCTCCCGTGGCTGGTGACCAACGACGTGCACTACGCCACGCCGCACGGGCGGCTCGTGCACGACGTCCTCACCTGCCTGCGCCACCAGACGACGCTCGACGAGGCCGGGACGCTGCTCAGGCCCAACGGCGAGTGGTACCTGAAGCGGCCCGAGAAGATCGCTCACCGCTGGCGTCATTATCCCGAGGGCGTCCTCGCCACCCGCGCGGTCGCCGAGCGCTGCGCCTTCCGGATGGCGGCGCTCACTCCGACCCTGCCCGTCTTCCCGACGCCCCCCGGCATCACCGCCGACGAGTATCTCGCGTCCCTGGTCGCGGCGGGCGCGCGCGAGCGCTACGGCGAGCGGTTGACCGCGCGGCACCGCGAACAGCTCCGCCACGAGCTGGACGTCGTCGGGCGGCTGGGGCTGGCCGGCTACTTCCTCATCGTCTGGGACATCGTGCGCGAGGCGAATCGGCTCGGCGTGCTCGCCCAGGGGCGCGGCTCCGCCGCCAACTCCGCCGTCTGCTACTGCCTCGGCATCACCGCGGTGGACCCGGTCGGCATGGAGCTGCTGTTCGAGCGCTTCCTCTCCGAGGACCGGCGCGAAGCGCCGGACATCGACATCGACTTCGCGCACCAGGACCGCGAGGAGATCCTCCAATACGTCTACCGCCGCTACGGGCGCGATCACGCGGCGATGGTGTGCGAGGCGATCACCTACCGCGGCCGGGCGGCGGTGCGCGACGCCGCGCGCGTCCTCGGCTTCTCGGTGCAGCAGGCCGAGAAGCTGGCCGACGAGGCGGATCGCGATGGCGCACGCGAGACCGGTGAGAAGCTGCGCGAGGGGGGCGCCGCAGCGGCCGACCTCGACCCGTCGGATCACCGTGTGCGGATGCTGGCGGAAGTGGTGCACGGGCTCCACCAGCTGCCGCGGCACCGCTCGATCCACGTCGGCGGCTTCGTCCTCACGGCCGAGCCGCTCGCCGACGTCGTCCCGATCGAGCCGGCGGCCATGCCGGAGCGCACCGTGATCCAGTGGGACAAGGACGATCTCGAGCCGGTGCGCCTCATCAAGATCGACCTCCTGGGTCTCGGCATGCTCACGATGATCCAGGAAGCGATCCGGCTGGCACGCCTGCACCGCGGCGTCACGATCGACCTCGCGCGCCTCCCGATGAACGATCCGGCGGTCTACGACATGCTCTGCCGCGCCGACACCATCGGCGTCTTCCAGGTCGAGTCGCGCGCCCAGATGAACACGCTCCCCCGCCTGGCGCCGCGCGCCTTCTACGACCTGGTCGTCGAAGTCGCCCTGATCCGCCCCGGGCCCATCCAGGGCGAGATGGTGCACCCGTACCTCAGACGGCGCGCCGGGCTCGAACCGGTGACCTACCCGCATCCCGCCCTCGAGCCGATCCTCGAGCGCACGCTCGGCGTGCCGCTCTTCCAGGAGCAGGGGATGCAGGTGGCTATCGCGGCCGCGGGCTTCACGCCGGGCGAGGCGGACGAGCTGCGCCGCGCGATGGGGCACAAGCGCTCGCACGAGCGGATGGCGAAGATCTGCTCCAAGCTGGTCGAAGGCATGGCGCGGAACGGTATCGAGCCCGACATCGCCCGCCGCATCTTCAACCAGATCGCCGCCTTCGCCGACTACGGCTTCCCCGAGAGTCACGCCGCCAGTTTCGCGCTCCTGGTCTACGCCTCGGCGTACCTCAAGCTCTACTATCCCGCCGAGTTCGCCTGCGCACTCCTCAACGCCCAGCCGATGGGCTTCTACGCGCCGGGCACCATCGTCGAGGACGCCAAGCGGCATGGGGTGGAGGTCCGCGGCGTGGACGTGCTGCGCAGCGGCTGGGATTGCACGCTGGAAGACGGCGTGCTGCGGGTGGGGCTTCGCTACGTGGCCGGCCTGGGCGCGAAGGCGAAGGAGAGCCTCGAGCCGCTGCTCGGCGACCCTCGGCCCGCATCGCTCGAGGCGTGGGTCCGGGGCGGCGGCCTCACCGTCACGCAGCTGCGCACGCTGGCCGAGGCCGGGGCGTTCGACGCCCTCTGGCCGAACCGCCGCTCGGCGCTCTGGGAGGTCCTGAAGCACGCGCGCGGCGCCGCGGGCCCACTGGTGCCGGTCGCCCCGGACCGCAGGAGCGCGCCGGTGCCGCCGCTGACGCCGGTCGAGTTGACCGAAGCCGACTACCGCGTGACCGGGCTCTCCCCGGCCGGGCACCCGATGCGCCACCTCCGCGCCGCCGTCGCCGCGATGGGCGCGATCCCTGCGGCCGAGCTCTCGCGCCGTCGCGACGGCGACTGGGTTTCGGTGGCCGGCCTCGCCATCTGCCGCCAGCGGCCCGCCACCGCAAAGGGCTTCTGCTTCGTGACCCTGGAGGACGAAACCGGCCTGGCCAACGTGGTGATCACGCCCACGCTCTTCGAGGCGAACAAGCGGCTGGTCAGACGGTCGCCGCTGCTCGTGGTGAGCGGCGTGCTCCAGGAGGAACAGGGCGTGCTCAACGTCCGGGCGAAGCGCTTCGCCGCGCCGCGCCCCCAGGCGGGAGCGGCGTTCGTCACGTCACACGATTTTCACTGAGGCACGTCGGACGTCTAGGCGAGCACCGCCGCGAGCGAGACCCCGCGCGTCGCGAACACCCGCTCGACGGCCTCGCCGACTTCGTTGTTGGGCGTGGAGGCGCCGGCCGTCACGCCGATCACCGCCTTGCCGGGCGGCAGCCAGTTGTGCGCGACCGCCTCCTCCTGCGAGCCCACCGGCTTGTGCCGAATCGTGCCCGCCGCGGGGTCGATGCACGCCGCGTCCTGGACGTGGTACGTGGTCACCCGCTCCGCGCAAAGGGCCGCCAGGTGGTTCGTGTTGCTCGAGTTGTACCCACCGATCACCACCACGACGTCCACGGAGTCGCTGAGCAGCTTCACCACCGCATCCTGCCGGTCCTGGGTCGCCGAGCAGATGGTGTCGAAGCTGCGGAAGTGGGCCGCGAGCGCCGCCTGCCCGTAGCGGGCGCCCATCGCGCGGCGCAGCTCTGCCGCGATCGCCAGCGACTCCATCGACAGCATCGTGGTCTGGTTCGCGATCCCTACGCGCACGAGGTCCTGCGCCGGATCGAATCCCGGGGATGACGCCGCGCGGAACCGCTCGCGCAGCTCCGCACCTCCCGCCTCCTGCTCGATGAAGTCGCAGACCAGCCGCGCCTCCGCCATGTCGCGCACCACCAGGTAGCGGCCGCCCGGATACTGCGTCACCTGCGATGCCGTCGCCTTCGTCTCCTCGTGGTGATACTTGCCGTGGATGATCGCGGTGAACCCGTCCTTGGCGTAGCTCTCCACCCGCTTCCACACGTTGAGCACGGACCCGCAGGTCGTGTCCACTAGGACGCAGCCGATGCCGCGCAGGCGCTCGAAGTCCTCGCGCGTCACCCCGAAGGCGGGGAGGATCACGACGTCGTCCGCGCCTACGCCGTCGAAGTCGAACTCCCCCGCGGCGCTGCGCGCGATGATCACGATCCCCATCGTGGCGAGCTTCTGGTTGACGTGCGGGTTGTGGATGATCTCGCCGACGAGGAGGATGCGCCGGTCCGGGAACTTGGTCCGCGTCTCGTATGCGTACTCCACCGCCCGGTCCACGCCGTAGCAGAAGCCGAATTCCTGCGCCAGCCGGACCGTGAGATCGTCCACCGTGATCTGGTAGCCGCGCGCACGCAGCTCGTCCACCACGGCGCTGTGGTAGTCGTCGGTCAGGGCGCCCTGGATCTCGCCCTTGAGGCCGAAGCCTTTGCGGAAATAGGTCTGTTCCACGGAAGTGCGGACAATCTAGCCGCGACGCGGGTTCTTCGGCACCCCGGTCAGCGTCGCCGCGCCACGAGCAGGGCGCGCGCCGCCTCGAGCACGGTCTCCACCGGCACGTCCGCGACCACCGGGGCGGGGATGCAGCGGTGGCGATCCCCGAGGACGCCCCACACCTCGACCTGCTCCGCGGTGCCGAAACTCACGGTCGGCACCCCCAGCGCGTCGGCGAGGTGCAGCGTGCCGGTGAACTGCGACACGAACAGGTCGAACCGGCGCTGGACCGCGGCGAACTCCGCCAGCGATACCCCTGCCGGCGCGAGCACCGCTCCGCTCACCTGCTGACGGACGTACTCCGCCTCGACCCGCTCGCTGCCGGTTCCGCACAGCACCACGCGGCACCCATCGCCCGTGAGCGCCCGCACCAACGCGACGACCTTCTCCGTGGGCCACGCGCGCACCGTGTACCGCTTCGTGCTGCGGTGCGGGATCTGCAGCCCCACCAGGGGCGAGCCGTCGAGCGGCCGAATGGCGGGCAGCAACTCCTCCGCCCGGCGCTCGGCCTCCGGCGGCACCACGAACACCGGCCGCACCTCCGCGGGAGAGAAACCGAGGATGGCCGCCGCATGACAGTAGCGCGTCGTCTGGTGGGCGTCGTCCGCACCGAGAAACAGATTGAAGGCCGCGGCGGCTTTGGTCGCGTGCGTCACGATCCGCACGGGCGCGCCGCTCCAGGCCGCGACCCACACCCCGGCCATCGACTCCGCCCTGAGGCTCACGCAAATGTCGAAGCGCTGGCGCCGGAGCCACCAGGCGAGCTCCGTCCAGCTCACGGGATTCCGGCGGAACACGGGCCCTTCCTCCACGAACGGCAGCCCGCGCAGCACCGCGCGGTTCTTCGGGCCCGCGACCACCACCAGCCGCGCCCGCGGCCACCGCTGATGCAGCGCGACCAATACCGGGGAGCCGCACAGCAGGTCGCCGATCCGGTCCGTCCGGGACACCACGATCTGGCGCGGCTCCAGGTCGTCCAGGTCGCTCGGCGTGCGCGGCCGACGGTCGAGCGGCAGCACGGCGGCCCGCGCGAATGCCATCTGAATCGGCAGCTTGATCCCCTGGCGGACGCGCTTCAGCAGTGAACGGGCCATGTCATCTCACCGCGGACTCGCGTCCGTCGAAGCGCGGCAGCACGCCCCACTTGCGCAGCCACATCGTGTAGAAGCGCGCGTTCAGCAGCGGCGACTCCAATGGGCCCCGCCGCTCGACCGTCCCCAGCTCACCGCGCGCGATGCGAGACTGCATCACGGCCGGGTGTCTTCCGGACCAGCGAAACGCGAGCTCGGCGCTGCCCAGGCGCGCCGCGGGCAAAGCGCCCCAGCGGCGTACGACCGACGTTTCGTCGTGATAGAAACGCGCCAATGCCAGCGTCTTCGCCTTCAGCGCATCGGGTCGCCGCGCCCAGCCGTAGTGGAAGATCCGCGCACCGCTGCTCCTCGTGCCCAGCCGCCGGCCGTCCACGCGCCCGAAGCCGGCTGCGTCGAGCACCGATGCGAGTCGCCCGTCGTTCCGCACGAGCCGGCATTGGCGCCGATAGCGCAGCGGATTGACGTAGCCGTACGAACCCTCGAAATGCAGAAAGCGGAACGAGAGCGCGTCCACCGCGCGCGCGTCGTCGCATCGCTCCACGGCGTGGCGGATCCGATCGTAGTCCTCTTCGTGAAGCACTTCGTCCGCCTGCAGGTAGAGGGCCCACGGGTGGCGGCACCGCGCCAGCGCGATGTTGGTCAGCCATGCCAGCGTCCGCCCTCCGCCCCGGGGGCCCTCGTCCCAGTCGATCGCCACGACCCGCAACCGCGGGTCCCCCAGGCTGCCGAGCATCCCCAGCGTCTCTCCGTCGCGGCGGTGCGCGACCACCACGACCTCTTCTACCAGCGGCAGAAGCGAGCGCAGCGACTCGAGCACGGGGTACTCGAGCTCACGGGCGCCCCGCACGATCGAGAAGCCGGAAACGCGTGGCTCACGCGCCAAGGAACATGCTCCAGATCCAATCCACCGCGCCGTGTGTCACCGCGGCGGCGGAGAGCTTTCCCGTCCGCTGGTACACCCAGCCGTAGGCCAGGCCTGCGGCGGTCGCGAGCAGTCCGTAGCCCCAGTTCGGGTGCGTGGGGTGCTTGAGCAGGTGCAGCAGGCCGAATACCACGGAGCCGAGCGCGAGTCCGATGCGCGGGCTCCAGATGCGCGAGAACGCCTCCTGGATTACGCCGCGGAAGAGCATTTCCTCCGGCAGGCCGACGAACAGGATCAACCCGAACAGCCGCAGCGCCCCGTGTGTGACCCCCAGCCACCTCGACTGGAAGGAAAGGAAGTGAACGGCGAATCCGAGCGGGATCGCCACGGCCGCCAGCACCGCCACAGCCCCGACCGCGAACAGCAGCTCCCGCCACGTGAGAGCGAGCCCGACATCGAACGTGCGCAGCGGATGCACCACGGTGAGCAGGAACAGCGCGAGGACCACCGCTACGAGCGGCCCCAGGCTCAGGTGCATCCCGCCGGGCACGGCGATGGTGATCCCGCGTTCCCAGATGCCCCAGATCGCACTCAGCGCCAGCGCCGCCACGAGCAGGCGCGGAGGCGACGGCTCGCCTTCCCTGCCTGCGCCGAGCGCCACGGTCGCCAGGCCCGCTCCCACCGGCCACAACAGGAAGTTCAGCCAGTTGTGGCTGCCCACCAGCAGCGCCGCGACCATGCCGTACAGCGCCAGACCGAGCGGGACGTGCACCGACAGGCTTGGGTGCCTCGCCACGAGATTGCGGGCCCACGCCTGACACCCCGGGACCAGGAGCAGCAGATAGGCGGCGGACGCCACCAGGTTGAACGCCAGCCACGGCCAGCGCGCCTCCCCTTCCGCGCCGAAGACGGCCAGCAGCACCACCGTGACCGCGGCGACCGTCCAGCCGACCGTGTTGTCGCGGCTGCGGTGATCGCGCCCGCTCATCCGACCGGCTCCCATGTCTTGGCGTACTTCAGCCAGGAGCTGTAGGCGGACATCGTCGCGAAGATGACCCCCGCCGTTCCGTCGAGCAGGCCCAGCCGCAGGACGCAGCGCGCGAACACCTCCCACGGCAGCCGCACCCACATCCAGTTCCGATACCGGACGCCGCGCGCCGACTTCGTCTGCGCCTGAATCTCCGTGTAGCGGTTCATCTTCTCGACATGCTCCGCCAGAGTCCGGTACGCGTGGTGCTCCAGCGTCGCGCGGAGCCTCGCCGGACGGCCGGGGATTTCGACGTGCTCGTGCACGGGTGACTCGGAGAAGCCGGCGCCGGCGCGCCGGAACAGCCGCAGCACCCAATCGTTGCCCATGCCCCCGAACCGCAGGAGCCTGCCGAGAAAGAACACGTCCCGACGCACGAGGAAGCCGTTCACGGAGGGCTCGGCCGCCAGCACCCGGCGAATCTCCTCCGCGAGGGCCGGGGTCACGCGCTCGTCCGCGTCCACCGACAACACCCACGATCCATGCGCCAGCTCGAGCGCGCGCTGCTTCGCGGCCCCGAATCCCGTGAACCGGTGCCGCACGACGCGCGCGCCCGCGGCCTCGCCGATCCGCACCGTCCGGTCCGTAGATTCGCTGTCGAGGATCACGATCTCGTCGGCAAGACCGGCGAGGCTCGCCAGACACGCAGGGAGATTGCCCTCCTCGTTGCGCGTGATCAGCACCGCGCTCAGCCGCACCGGCCGCGCCGTCTGTGCGCCGCCGCTCATCGTGCCGACTCGGCGCGAGCGGTCCTTCCGATCATCGCCATCCGGTATTGCCTCAGCGTCGCCTCTGCGGTGTGCTCGATCGAGAATGCCTTCACCCGTTCCCTGCCCGACGCGACCAGTGCGGCGCCCAGCTCGCGGTCCGACAGCACCCGCGCCATGGAGGCACCGAGCGCTGCGCCATCACCCACCGGAACGAGCAATCCGTCCAGCCCGTCCCGCACCACCTCCCGCACGCCACCCGCCGCCGTGGCCACGATCGGCACTCCCGCTTGCATCGCGTCGAGCAGCGTCGTCCCGAGTCCTTCGTCCCGCGAGCTCAACACCGCGACGTCGGCCGCCGCCAGCAACTCGAGCGCGTCGCTACGGAAGCCGGTGAGCCGGAGCGCGCCGTCCAGGCCGGCACGGCGACTGGCGCGCTCGGTCGCACCCGCCAGCGGCCCCGCGCCGACCAGCAACGCCTGGCAGTCGCACCCTGCGGCGCGCGCCGCGGCGACCGCGGCGACGAACGTCTCGGGGTCCTTGTGGGGCGGGACGAGGGCCGAGACCATCACCGCGAGCGGACGCCGTCGATCCACCCCGAGCGACGCCAGCGTCGCCGCGCAGGCCGGCGCCGGGTGCTGTCCGAGGTCCACGCCGCTGCGCACCACGCCGATCCTCTCGTCGGAGATCCCCGCCGCGCGGAGAACGTCCCGCACGTGCTCGCTTACCGCGACGATGCGCGCTGCCCGACCGTACTTCCAGTGCGTGACGGGATTGCGGCGTAGCGGCAGTGCGACGCGGCGCGACACCACCAGACGCGTCCGCGTCCCGATGCTCGCCAGCGCGGCGAGCGCGACGGCGTGCCCGGAATGCGCGTGAATCACGTCCGCAGCGACGCTGGTGAGCAGGGTCCTGAGACGATGCACGGCCACCGGGTCCCATTCGACCGCCGCGGCCAGCGGAACGACCGGCAGCCCCGCGCGGGCCAGCTCCGCCGCCAGTTGCGTTCCCGGGCGGACCGCAGCCCAGCTCCGGTGCCCCTGCCCCTTCAGGCGTGTGGCCAGCAGGCACAACTGCCGCTGGCCGCCGCCCCACGACCGCTCCGTGTCCACGTGCACGATGCGCAGCGGCGCAGCGGCCGACCTGGTGCGAGCGCCGCGCGAATCCACCGCTTCGGTCCAGCCGCCGGTCAGACCGGCGTGCACATGGCCGCCGGAAGCGTGGCGATCGGAATCCGTGAGAGGGTTCCGCGGATCGAGACGTGCTTGCCCGCGGAATCGGGCAGAGCGATGTCGAACCGGCCGTCGACCGTCGTCGTTGCCGCCACCCGGACGGTCCCGCCCACGCCTACTCGCGCAGCGCCCGCAGCCGGAGAGCGGAAAGCAGCTTCGGCCGTGCCGACGTCGCCAAGCGACATCTGGACCTGGAAGTCACGCGCGACGTTGAGTGGCGGGACCGCGCGGACGGCGAGGCCGCCGTTCCAGGCGCGACCGAGCGCCACGACCACGAGCAGACTCTCAGAGGGACAATAGGTCGCCCACGCGGGACCGCTGATGAGCGTGGTGCTCCGTTGCGCGACGCGCTCCGCCGTGAAGCGGCCTCCGGCCGGGAACGGAGTGGTGCCGGGCCCGCTGCAGGCGGCGCCGGCCAGCGCCGGCAGTGCCGCGGCCAGAAGTAGCCGTCGCATCGCGCTTGGAAGCTACGGGCGTTGCCGACGCTTGCCTAGCGGCGCGCCCCTAGCGTGAGGTTGAGCCGCCACCTCGCATTCGGCGCGACCGGGCGGGCGAAGTCCAGACGCACGAGGCCGCCGAGCAGGGAGAGCCCGGCGCCGAACGAGAAGGCAGGCTGTCCGATGAACCGGGCGAGCCGCGGCGCGACCTGGCCGGCATCGACGAACACCACCGGGCTCACGGCGGCGGTGGACCAGCCCAGATCCAGGCTCCCGGTCCAGGCGGAAGCGCCGCGGAGCGCGCCGGCCGGATAACCGCGAAGCGTCTCGAGCCCGCCCAGGCGGAACGCACGCTGGGGGATGCTGTCACCCGCCCCCATGCCGGCCCACCCTGTTACGGTGACGCCGAGGCGGCTTTCGGGCGACGTCCTCGCCGCGGCGCCGACCCATCCCCTTCCTCCGCGGCGGTCTCCAGCCGTCCCCTCCAGCCCCGCCTTCCACTCCAGCTGCATCCCGCCCCCGCTCAGCTCGGCGCTCGCCGTGGCGTACCGCCCCGCCACCACCGGCCCGTTGGCGGCGAAGGTGCCCTCCCCTCCCAGCAGCTCGTTGAATCCATCGTGCGCCAGGGAGCGCGGCGCAGACTCGTCGGCCAGCCTGGCTTGCAGCGTCAGGTCGGTCGCCGGACCGAGCCGCTGCAGGTAGCTCACTTCGCCGCCCTGCATGAAGACGTAGTCGCCGTCGTCGCGGGCCGTGGCGAGCGCGGTGACCGAGTTCGCGAAGGTGAGCCCCGGCGCCATTCGATCGGCGTCGCGCATTTCGCGGAAGACTGACGCCTCCCACCGCGATGCCGCGCCGTCGCGGCGCAGCGCGAGCGAGGCCTGCAGCCGGCGGTCGGTGAACGCATAGCGCACCTTGGCGAGCACCGAGACGAACGGCATCCCCGGCCGCCATTCGTAGCCGACGCCGAGCGACGCCCCTTCCGCCCGGTTGTACCGCAGGATGTCCGTCAGCCGGTCGAACGCGAATCCGAACCGCCGCTCGCCCGTCAGACTGTCCGGCAGCCGAGCCAGCGTGTTGAGGACGTCCCGCCGAACCTCGTCGAGCCGTTCCGCGTCGGCCGCCGACAGATCGAAGCTCAGGGAGTCGGTCCAACCGTTGTACGCCAGCAGCGCGGAGTCACTCGGAACGTCCACCTCAAAGCGCCCTCCGGGCCACGAGCCCACGGTGACGCAGCCGTCCCGGGCCCGATCCGCCGCCCGCTCGGTCTCGGCGGCGACCCTGAGGCTGTCGCCGCATCGCGTCGTCGAAGGGCCGCGCCGTCGCCTCGTCCCGTGCTTGGTGGTGTCCGGCCGCAGGACGGCGAAGGTGATCGCGCGATCCTGGTTGACCCGCACGTCGCTGAACGTCGTGATGAAGTGCACGGGCAGGACCAGGTTCTTGAACCACGGCAGCTGCACCTCGAGCGTGACGCCTTGCCGGTACGGCAGCCAGTAGCGCCGGTCGTACAGTCCGTACTCGAGATCCGCAGAGACGCGCAGGATGCTCTCCGCCAGCGCGTCTTCGCGGTCCGCCCGCGCGGTGTCGCGCCGGGTCGGACCGATGCTGTCGACCCAGAGCCGTTTGCCCACGAACACGAACGAGAGACGGACCGTCTCCGCGGTCTGCGCGTCCAGCCAGAGCTCCCCCGCGACCAGCGACGCGTCTGCGCGCACGGGAGTCACCCGCACGCCGATGGCGCGGACGGTGCGCCCGGGAACGGCCAAGGTCATCGAGTCGTCGATCGCGTACGTGTAGAAGCCTTCCGCGCCCGGCGAAAGCGGATGCACCGCCGCGCGCTCGGGGAAGTCCTCCCCCGACAGCAAGCGGATGCTGTCGCCGAGGAACCGTGGCACGAACCACGGGCGTGTCCAGCTCGAGCTGACGTCCGCGTTCCGGAAGACGGTCCTGTAGCGCCGGCCGATCGTGACGACCTTGACGTCGTTCGGCGCTTGCCAGAAGAGCTGGGATTTCTGCTCCTCCACGGCGAGCGGAAACAGCCGGGCGAACGCGCCGCGGCCGACGCTCGCGTCGAGGCGGGTCACGAGGGTGGCCTGGTAGTCGTGGACGGCGGCGTCCTGCTGCTGATGGCGCTCTCGCGCCCGGGCGATGAGCCGCGCCGTCGCGGAATCCGCGTAGTGCGGCGCCGGGCCCTGCAGCCACAGGAACAGCGCCAACCGAGCTAGCACCGCGGGATTCCCCTGAACGAGGCTGATTCCACTACGACCCATGTAACCACGGGGTTTCCGGCCTAGACCCCTTCGGCGGGGGCCCGGAACGCGGCGCCCAGCGCGCGCCCGGAGCGCTGTTCTCCCCACGTGGCCAGGCCCAGCCCGGCGAAGATCACGGCGGCGGCCAGCAGCGCTCTCGCCGTGATCCGCTCGCCGAGCACCAGCGGCGCCGCGGCCACGGTCATCACCGGCTGCAGGTAGACATACATCGCCACCAGGCTCGAGGCGGTTCGCTGCAGCGCCCAGATGGACAGGTAGTAGGCGAGCAGGGAGGAGAACAGGACGATGTACGCGAGCCCGAAGAGCGCGCGCGGCGGCAGCTGCCAGAGCGTCACGTCGCGCAGCGCCACCAACCCGAACGGCAGAATCAGCACGGCTCCGAAGACGAAGACGTACGTCACGACCGTGAGGGGGTGATAGCGCTCGAGCAGGCGCTTCGAAAGCACCAGATATCCCGCATACGAACAGGTATTGCACGCGATGAGCGCGTTCCCGAACGCCGTGGTGGGATCGAGGCGGATCCGATCGGGGCCGATCAGGTAGATGGCGCCGACGGCTGCCAGGGCGATCCCGCCGAGCTTCGCCCATGTCGCGCGCTCGCGCCGGAGGACGAGCGCGATGGCCAGGGTGAAGACCGGGATCGTGGTCACCATGATGTTCGTGTTGATCGCGGTCGTCCGCTTCACGCCCTCGAGAAAGAGGAGCTGATTCAGCACGACCCCGATCAGGGCGAGCCCGGCCAGCGCCGCGAGGTCGCGCCGGTCCGTCACACGCTCGCGCACCAGCGTCCGCTGGAGCACGAAGAAGGCGACCGCCGACCCGGAGACCCTGAAGAAGACGATCCCGGCGGGCGAGATGCTGGGCAGCACAAACTTCGCGACGACCGTGAGGGAGGCGAACAGGAACTGCACGGTGGCCATCGCGAGATGGACCACGGCGCGACGCCCCCTACCTTGACAGGCCGACCAGCCGCACTAGACTGACTGAGTCATCAGTCAATGGGCAGGTCATTGTGGACAAGCGAGATGCGATAGTTGAAGCAGCTACCGGACAGCTCATTTCCACCGGGCTCTCATCATTCACTGTGGCTCGCGTCGCACGGGCGGCGCGTGCCTCCAGCGCGCTGGTCCACTACCACTTCGCGACCAAGCAGCGGCTGCTCCTGGCGGCCGCCGAGCGTCTGGCCTCGCGCCGCACCACGCTCCGGCTCCAGCGGCTCGAGGGCGCGCGCGGCCTGGCCGCGCTCGACGCGCTGTGGGACGCCCTGGTTGCCGGCGCCGCGCGCGATGCGGAGCGCGCCTGGCATGACCTCCTGCTCCTGGCGCGCGACGATGCCGCCGTCGCCGCACTCCTCCGGCGTGAGCGGGAGCGGGAGAGCCGCGCGCTGGCGGCCCGGCTGCCGCGACTGCTCGCCGAGCTGGACTCCCGGCCGCGGATCCCCCCCGAAACCCTCTCCAGCCTGGTCGTGACCTTCCTGGACGGCATGGCCTGCGCGATCGCGATGGGGGCGGATCCCGGCGAGCTCAGAGGCGCCTACGATGCTTTCTGCCTCGCCCTCGTCGCCCTTGGACAGGCCCCGTCGGTGCCGTGAGCGCGCTCCGCAATTCCTCGAGGGAGCCGGCACGGATCGCGCCGTGTCGACCCCTCATCACCGAGAAGACGAGCGGCCGATCCAAGCTCGGAAGCTCGTGCTCGAGGAGCGTGCGCGCGATGCGTTCCTTGAGCCGTATGCGCACCCTGGCCGTGCCGTCCTCGACCTCGTAATCGAGCCGGCACGTCTCGCCGACCACGGTGATCGATGACGGCAGAGCCTCGAGCGCGCGACGCCGCTCCGCCGGCACGAAGTCCCCGACGTCCAGGGCCAGGTCCGCGCGGAGGAAGTCGTCGAACCTCGTGAGGTCCTGCAGCCGCCGGCCCAGCGCCGCCCTGATCACCGATCCATCGACCCCAGCCAGTGTGCCGCCCGAGCGGCGCCACAGTTCGCCCACGTGCTCGAGCGTCGCCCGCAGGTGGCGCGCGTCCTTGTGCCGGGCCACACCGGTCATCAGCGCCTCGACCAGGGCTGCGCGGGCCGCGCCCACCAGCTCCGGCGTGATTTTCTCCAGCGGCTCCGCGTCCCGCTCCAGCTCGAACTCGTGGTAGGTCCGGCGCCTCACCGCCACGAGCGGGAGATGCCGGTGCCGCGGATCGTACGAGACCTCCGGGGGCCCGGGCCTGGCGTAGTTGCGCATCAGATCGTAGGGAAGCTGCGTCCCCTCGATCGCCGCGCGCGGCACCCCGAAGCGATCCGCGAAGTAACGGATCGCTCCCGCGACGCCGCCCCACGCTCCACACACCGACCCGCGCGACACGCGCACCGGCTCGTGACGCGGCGTCTCCTCGTCGATCACGAGGTCGAACGGCATCACGCGGGCGATCAGGTCCTGAAAGCGCCGGAGCATCCGGTCGTCCGCGGAGGGGAGCGTGGCGGGCAACGTGAGCTCGAGGGAGCGGTACACGGAGGCGAGCCCCAGCGCCGCGTCCTCGACCGCCTTCATCAGCACACCCCGGCGCTCCGCCCACTCCTCGAGTGACTCCGCGAACAGGTGGCGCGCGAGTCCGAAGACCTCGCCCACCGTCCCGTGCTGGTTCACGGCTTCGGCGAAGACGTTGTACGCGGTGAGGTGGTCCGAGCCCGGCACGATGAGCCCGCGCAGCACACGCTCCTCGCGCGTCATGCGATGCAGCGAGTCGACACCGGAGCACACCGCGACTGCGCTTACCAGATCGGCGTCGGCGTGCAGCAGCAGTTCGGCCCAGGGGCGCTCGACCGGGAGCGCCTCGACCTCCGCGCCGTACACCGTCAGCCGTCCGTCGGCGACGATGCCGCGGTCTTCGAGCTGCCGCAGCGCCGCCGCATACGCGGCACGGTCGAGCGGCACGGGCAGCTCGAGATCCAGCGCGTTCACGCCCAGGGCCGCGCACGTCATCGCGACGCGTTCGGCGTCACCCGCCAGCTGGAACTCCGGCGGCCCCGGGTGCAGCGCCTCGAACGCAAGATCGCGGTCGCTCAAGATCCAGACCTCGCCGTGCTCGACGCGGCCGTGCACGCGCCCCGCCATCTGGAGGATCTCGTTCGCACCAAGCGGCAGACGTGTGAGGACGTTGCGCCCGCGGTCGATGACGTTCTGGTAGCGGGCGTCGAGGATGACGACGGTGTCGAGGCCTGCGATGTTGAGCGCCGATTGCCCCGCGGCCGTCATCGCCAGCAGATACGGCTTCTGGGCCGTCCCCTCGAGGAAGGGCCTGATCACGCGAATCGGCTCGCCGCCGTGATAGAAGGCGGTCGTCAGCGCCGGCCACTGCGTGCCGACCTCCTCCGCCACGGCCTCCACCTCCGCGCGCGTCGGGACGAACACGGCGACGCCGCGGCGCTCGCGGACGACCCGCCGCAGGAACCGCGCATCCAGGAATTCACGGGCTTTGGCCGCAACCACGCGCACCCGTGCCGCGCGCGCCGGGTCGAAGGCCGTCGTCTCGAGTACCTGCTTGGACTCGAGGTACCGAGCGTAGAACGACGGATCCACGGTCGCCGAGAGCCAGATGAACCGGCACCCGGCGCGCTTGCCGAGGGCGAGGCACAACTCGAGCTCGGCGGAGGTCTGGTGGATCTCATCCACCACGACCGTATCGTCGCCGGTGATGAGCCCCGCCTGGAACCAGCGTCGTGCGATGCCCGTGGTGACGATCACCACGTTCCAGCTCGGCGTCTCCGGCGTCGCCTCCCGCTCCCGGTTCACCACCCCGACCTTGAGCGGCACCCGGAGGATCGTCTCGGCGATCGGACGGATCCCGAGCGTCTTGCCGGTGCCCGTGCCGGCCACGATGCCGAACCCGAAACCGCCCTGCGCCAGGGCCTGGATCTCGTCGCCATGCTCGGCCTCGAGCACGGTTCGCAGCGCGAGCCCGAGCGCCATCTCGATGGTTTCGCACGCGGCTCGGGTAGGCGCAATCACCACCACGCGGCCCGTCGCGGGCCGCGCGGCTTGGAAGGCTTGTCGATCAGGTGGGAGGTAGTGGTCGCGGCTGGGGTGCACGGGCCTCAGTCGCCGAGGCAGACGCCCAGATCGCGCGCCGTCGCGATCGTGTCGCAGTCCAGCGGCACGAGCTTCGGCTTCGCGAGCGCCTCCTTGAGCGTAACGTATCCCACGGTCGGCGCCTGCAGCGCCACCATCACACCGAAGATCTTGGAGGCGATGCACCGGACCGCGGCCGCGCCGAAGCGGAGCGCCAACAGCCGGTCGAACGTAGTGGGCGTGCCGCCGCGCTGCAGATGGCCTAGCGTGAGCGACCGCGTTTCCTTGCCCGTGCGACGCTCGATCTCTCGCGCCACCGTCTCGGCGATCCCACCCAGACGCTCCATCGCGCCGCCGGCGGCAGCCGGCCCCTTCAGCACGTGCGCGCCCCCCTTCGGCAACGCCCCCTCGGCCACCACCACCACGCTGAAATGCCGGCCCCGTTCATCCCGCTCCCGGATCTTGCGGCACACGCTCTCGATGTCGAAGGGGATCTCTGGAATCAGGATCACGTCGGCGCTCCCCGAGACTCCCGAGTTGAGCGCTATCCAGCCGGCGTACCTGCCCATCACCTCGACCACGATCACGCGATCGTGGCTTTCCGCCGTGGAATGGACCTTGTCCAGTGCGTCGGTCGCGGTGGAGACGGCGGTATCGAACCCGAAGGTCGCCAGCGTGCCCCCGACGTCGTTGTCGATCGTCTTCGGCACGCCCACCACCGGGAGACCCTTTTCGTACAGTCGTTGGGCGATGTTGAGACTGCCGTCTCCGCCGATCATGATCAGCGCGTCGAATCCGTGCGCGTTGAACGCCGCGATCAGCTCGTCGGAACGATCCACTTCCTTGACGGAGCCGTCGCTCTGCGGCACCGGCCACTTGAACGGGCTGCTGCGATTGGTGGTGCCGAGAATGGTGCCACCCACATGCGTGATGCCGCGGACTTCGTCGGGCCCCAGCGCCACCACCCGATCCTGCCCCAGCAGTCCGCCGAAGCCGCGCTGGATGCCGTAGACCGCCCAGCCGCGATGCACGGCCGCCAACACCGCGCCCCTGATCACGGCATTGAGGCCCGGGGCGTCGCCGCCGCCGGTGGACAGCGCTATGCGCACCGGCGGATCAGCTCCAGGACCTCACCGGGCTCGGCATGTCGCCCCAACGCCTTCTTCGAGAACACCAGCCGGTCGTCCACCGTTACCTCGAAGACCCCCCCGGACGAGGGAATCATCTTGAGATCCACCGTCGCGAAACTCTTCCTGACCTCGGCCGCCAGACCGGCGGCCCGCGCTTCATAGTTTCAGACGACGCAGTATTCGATCGTGATCTTCACCGTGCCCGCCTCTCGCTCGAGTCGGCGACACACTCTAGCACGCCGCGTGCCGCGGCGATAGGCCGCAGCTTGACGCGCACCGCCGCGCGACGTACCGTGGGCTCGCCGTGCGGGCGCGCAGCTGGTTCCCCGCCGCGGCCGCTTTGTCCCCCCTCGGTGCAAAGGTAACTTACTGATTCATCAGTCAGTATCGTTGACCGATTGGGAGGCAATGACTTGACCGACCATACGACATCTCATCGGGGCGTTGGCGAGGACCGCTTCCTCCGGGTCGGCGTCGACCTGGCTGCACTGGTAACGCTGCTCTTCGTCCTCATCACGGGTGAATTCCCGCGTCCCGTTCCGGTCGGCGAGCTGGCGCTGCTCCTCGTGGTGGCGGCGGCCACCCGCCGGTTCGGACTCGCGCTGCCGGGGAAGGGCTTCGCGTCCTTCGTCCTGGGCGTCGTCCTGTTCGCGGTGCTGCATCGCGGCTGGGGGTTCGGTGTCCTGATGGCGCCGCTTGGCATGCTCGCGGGCGACATCCCGCTCCGTGGGTTGCGGCTGCGCACCGCGATCGCCAACGCAGGCCACCTCACGTTCGGAACCGCCGTAGTGGGCTTTGCCTACGACCGGGTGGGCGGGTACTACGGCGCCGCCGCGCTGACGCCCCACAATCTCCTCCCATTCCTGCTGCTCTTCGTCGGGCTGCCGCTGGTGGTGAATGGGACGTTCTACGCCGAATTGGCACTGTCGGAGTCCAAGGCGTGGGTGGACTTCGGGCTCACACTGCGCTGGGAGTCGATTGTCTATCTGCTCAGCGCCGCCCTCGCGCTCGCCGCGCTGGAGACCGTCACCAGCGCCGTTCCAGCGATGCTCGTGGTGGGGTTCGGCGCCGCCCTTCTCGCCCTCACCATGATCGCGCACTGGATCGCGCGGAAAGGCATTCGCGCCGACGAGCTGACGCTGGTGGAACAGCTCTCCCACGCGATCGCCGCCGACGTCAACCTCGAGCGCAACTTCACCGCCATCCAGAAACTGACGCACCGCCTGATGCCGTGGGACCAGATGGGCTTGGCACGCTATGACGCCGGGCGGAACCTGTTCGAGCATCTGCTGGAGACCGCGCCGGATCGGCCGCGCGGCTCGACTTTCTCGGCAGACCTGGACCTCCCGGCGGAGGCGCTGCGGCGCCGCAAGCCGGTAGTCACGGCGCGCGCAACGCTCTCGCGGCGAGGGCCGGCGGCCGCGGAGGGCTCCGAGATCTTCGTCCCGCTCTTCCAGGGGGACGCACTCGTGGGCGCGTGGAGCGTCCGGCACGCCGACGCGGCGATGTACCGGGAGGCGGACGCCGGGATTCTCGGGCTCATCGCGCCACAGCTCGCTCTGGTCCTGACGATCCACGGCGTGCTCGAGCCTCTGCTCGAATCCTCGGAGCAGACGTCCGGCTACGTGGAGCAGCTCACGGCCACGAGCGAGGAGATCCACGCCTCGTCCGAGGAGGTCGCGGCGGCCGCACAGGGCGCGGAAACCGGCGCCGCGAACGCCGCCGAGCGCGTGGCCCACGCCGAGGAGGCGATGGTGGCGCTCCGGGCGACCTCGCACGACGCCGCACTGGCGGCCGAGGAAACGACGCGCGCCACCCAGGAGATGAGCCGCTCCGCCCAGGGGGTGCGGGCTGCGACAGCCGAGACCGCCGCCAACCTCAAGCGCATCGGCGCGACGGTCGATGAGAGCGCCGCCGCCGTCGGTCGCCTGCGGGATGCGTCGGAGCAGGTGGTACAGTTCGCCGAGACGATCGGCGCCATCGCCAGTCAGACGAACATGCTGGCCCTCAACGCGACGATCGAGGCCGCCCGCGCCGGCCCGCACGGGGCGGGGTTCGCCGTGGTCGCCGACGAGGTGCGGCGGCTGGCCGAAGAAAGTGCGAAGGAGGCCCAGCAGGCCGGCAAGACCACGGCCGACACCCGCCGGGTGCTGGACCACGCCGCGCAGCTTCTGGAGACGATGCGACACGAGATCGAGGACGTGGCGCAGGCCGCCACCCACTGGATCGCCGAGCTCGAGGGGATCGTGAGGGCGGCCGAGACTACGGCCCACCTGTCCAACCGGATGGTTGAGTTCCCGCGCCGAAACGTCGAGCGGACGGCCGAAATGCAGGCAATGTTGTCGGAGGTCAAGGCGGCAGCCCAGGCCTCGGCGGGGGAGGCCAAGATCGTTGCCGCCGCGGCGGCTGAGCAGCTCAAGGCCATCGAGGACCTAGCCAACAGCGCCGTCGAGCTGTCGGCCAGCGCCGAGCGGCTGGGCGCAGCCACCAGGTTCCTGAGAGGGTAGCGAACTTCGCTCGGGGTTGCGGAGATACAAACAACGGGTCAAGATTGTCGGGGCTTGCAGGTAGCCGCGAGACCACGGCCGGGAGGCCGGCGGCGCCTCGGCAGGCGTGCTTGCGCTTCCCATTGGCGCCGAGCATACTGATTTCCTGCGCGGCGCTCGGCTGCGACGTTCTCGCAGCATGCCGCTGGCGTGCAGTCTGTCGAGATCGGCTGGGGCTCCCGGGGCCACGGGCTTCGCGCGAGCCGGACTAACTTCCGCTAGGAGATTCATCATGCGTAACAGAGTAATGTTGGCCGCAGGCACCTTGGCGATTGTGCCGACGTTACTGTTTGGCCAGCAGCGTCCGGCACAGAGGCCCGCACAGCGACCGCCGGCGGCGCAGCCCGCGCAGCGTCCGGCCCCCGCGCCAGTACATCCCATGATGGCCGGCGCGCGCGATGGCACCTGGGAACTCAGCGCCGGCGTGGGCCTGGCGGGAGTGGGCGGGGCTTTCAACGGGACCGGGAGCGTTCAGTACATGCCCGGGGGCATGCTGCGCGTAGGATACAACCTCAATTCGATGTGGAACTTGAGTGTCGGCACCGGGGCCGCGTTCGGCAAGTCGTACTTCAATAGCTTGACGGCGTACTTGACGCCGAGCGCCAACGTGACCTGGACGCCGGACATCAACCAGACTACGAGCCCCTTCGTCACGGTCGGCGTCGGCATGGCGTACCGGAAGGACGTGGGCACCAGTGAAGTTGCCGGGAACGTCGGCGTCGGCCTCCGGCACATGGTGGGCGATGCACTTGCGCTGCGGGTCGAGGGCGACCTCAACGTGTTCAGTGCCTTAAGCACCACGTCGGGCATCGGGCTGGTGACTGTCGGTCTCTCGTATTTCACGGGCGGCAAGAAGATCCTCACCCACATTGCGGTGAACCCCGGCACTGCTACGCTGGCGTCGCTCCGGCAGACGGCGCAGTTCTCCGCCATCGCGCACGACCAGAAGGGCCGGCCGATGACGGGCAAGATGTTCAGCTGGAGGAGCAGCAACCCGGCGGTCGCGACCGTTTCCAACACCGGGACGGTCACCGCGGTTGGCGATGGCTCCGCGACGATCAGCGCGATGGCCGAGGGCGTCACCGGGACCGCCAACGTGATGGTGTCACGGACCGCGGCCGCCGTTGCGGTCGCCCCGACCTCCGTCAGCCTGAGCGCGCTCGGCGCGACGCAGCAACTGGCGGCTACCGCGCGTGACATGGGCAACAGCCCGCTCATGGGCGTGACCTACACCTGGACCAGCAGCAACCCGGCCGTGGCGACCGTCAGTCCGTCCGGCCTGGTCACCGCGGCCGGCAACGGCACGGCGAACATCACTTTGGCGTCCGCAGGCAAGACCGCAACCGCGACCGTCACGGTGGCGCAGATGACCGCGTCGATCAACGTGACCCCCGCGACGTCCTCGCTGACGGCGGCGGGCGCGACCTCGCAGTTGTTCGCGCAGGCGCTGGATGCGAACGGCCGGCCGATCAACGGGAAGACCTACACTTGGACGTCTGACGCCCCGGGTGTGGCGACGGTGAACAACTCCGGCCTGGCCACGGCGGTGGCGAACGGCGTCGCGCACTTCAACGCGGCGACGGACGGCAAGACCGCCTCGGCCATCGTGACCGTGCTGATCGCCACCAGGGCCGCGCCGGCCATCGAACTGCCGGCGGTGAATGCCTCGATGGTGCTGCGCAACGTGACGTTCCGCCTGAACTCGGCGGTGCTCCTGCCCGCGGCCAAGGCCGATCTGGACAAGGTCGCGATTACCATGCAGGGCCTGCCAGACTCGCGGTGGGAGATCGGCGGCTACACCAGTAACAGCGGCAGCGTCGCCCGGAACATCCGGCTGTCAGGGCAGCGCGCCGACGCCGTGAAGGCGTACCTCGTCCACAAGGGCGTCGATACAAACAGCCTGACGGCGACCGGTTATGGCCCACAGCATCCGATTGCCAACAACCGGACGGCGGAGGGCCGGCGTCGGAACATGCGGGTCGAGATCAAGCGGCTGCGGTAGTACTCGCAGCCGAGGTCGCTTAACTTCGAGCCCCATCCCGGGAAACCGGGGTGGGGCTCGTTGCCGGGTACGCTCGCGACCTGGAGGTGGCCGTCCGCTCTCTCGTCCTGGCCCTGATTGCAGCCGCGGTGCAGACCACGGGGCTCCTGGCCCAGCGTCCGCCGATGCGCCCGGTGCCGCACGCCACAGTGCATCGGCGCGCGGCCGTGCCGACGCCGGCGTCGGTTCTTGGCTTCGAGCCCGGCGCCGAGCGGAGGCTGGTCGAGTGGGATCCGATCGTGCGCTACTTCCGCGCCCTCGGAGCCGCCAGTGAGCGCGTCCGCGTGCGCGAGCTCGGCCGCACGACCAACGGCGCAGCCTTCATCGCCGCGTTCATCTCCAATCCCGCCAACCTCGCCCGCCTGAACGCGCTGCGTGACGAACAGCGCTTGCTGGCGGACCCGCGGCTCGTCCGGGACTCCGCGGCGAGCAGGGCGCTCTTCCGGCGCGGGAAGGTGTTCGTTCTCGTCACGTCGAGCATCCATTCGACCGAGGTCGGCGGCTTCTTCTCCCCACTCGACATCGCCTACCGACTCGCCACGGACACGTCGGCCGAGACCCGCAGCATCCTCGACAACACCGTCGTGATCCTGGTTCCATCGCTCAACCCGGACGGCGTGACCATCGTGTCGCGGTGGTACAACCAGACGCTCGGCAGCAACGCCGAGGGCACCGCCCCTCCGGAGCTGTACCACCACTACGCAGGGCACGACGACAACCGGGACTGGTACGCGTTCACGCAGGCCGAGACGCGGCTCGTGGTGGACAGCCTGTACGGTGTCTGGCACCCGCAGGTGACGCTCGACCTGCACCAGCAGGGGCGGTACGGCTCGCGGATCTTCGTGCCGCCGTACATGAACCCCGCCGAGCCCAACGTGGACCCGCTCCTGCTCCAGGGCGACAACGCCCTCGGGCTCGCGATCGCGTGGCGCATGACGGCGGATGGCTTCACCGGCGTCGCGGTGAACTCCCTGTACGATGCGTGGACGCCGGCGCGCGCATTCCAGCACTACCACGGCGCGGTCCGGATCCTCACGGAAACGGCCAGCGCCAGCCTCGCCACGTCGGTCACCGTGCCTGCCGAAAGCCTGGAGGCGGGGCTCGGCGTGGATCCGCGGACCGCGTCGTGGAACTTCCTCCAGCCCTGGCCCGGCGGGCTGTGGACGCTCGCCGACATCGTCCGCTACCAGACAGCGAGCGGGATGGCGCTGCTGGATCAGGTGGCGCGCGACCGCGAGCAGTGGCTCCGCACCTCGTATCAGGTGCTCGCGCGCGCTTCGCGCGGTTGGCCGGACTGGCCGTGGGCCTTCGTGATCCCCACCAACGGCCAAAACGAGATGGCCCTCGGGACGTTGTTGGAGATCCTGCGTCACGCGCAGGTCGAAGTCCGCGCGGCGCTCGGATCGTTCACGCTCGGCTTCGAGCGCTTCTACCCGGGCACGTACGTCGTCGTGCTGCGCCAGCCGTATGCCGCCTTCGCCAAGGCGCTGCTCGAGCGCGAGCTCTACCCCGACCTGCGCGAATACCCCGGCGGCCCCCCGCAGCGCCCGTACGACGTCACCGCCCACGATCTGGCGCTGCTGCTCGGCGTGCGCGTCCTCGCCGCAGCGGACTCGCTGCCGGTCGGCCTGTCGGCGCCGGTGGCGCCGCGACCTCCGCTGTATCGCGTGGCGGGGCTCTCGGGAGGCGCGCCCGGGGTCGTGCACGTCGGCGTGTACCGATCGTACGCCGCGACCATGGACGAGGGGTGGACACGCTGGACCCTCGACAGCTTCGGCGTGCCGTACGAGTCGCTGGTGGACTCGACCGTCCGCGCGGGGAACCTCGCCTCGCGCTTCGACGCGATCATTCTGCCGAGCCAGAACGCGCGCGCCTTGCTCGACGGGCTGTCCGCGCGTCGTTACCCGGCGCGGTACGCGGGCGGAATGGGGGCGGCGGGGGTGCAGGCACTCCGGGACTTCGTGGACGCGGGGGGTACGCTCATCGCGCTCAACGAGGCGTGCAACTTCGCCATCGGAGCCCTGGACCTGCCCGTTTCGGACGCGCTCGGGGACCTGCAGCCCGCGGAGTTCTATGCGCCCGGCAGCATCCTACGGCTTCAGCTCGACACTACCCAGGCCCTGGCGGACGGAATGCCGGCGCAGTCCATCGCCTGGTTCGAGTCGGGGCCTGCCTTCGACGTTCGTGATCCCACGCGGGTCAAGGTCGTGGGGCGCTTCCCGGCCGAACCGGGCAACGTGCTGCTCTCCGGATGGCTCCTCGGCGCGACCCATCTCGCGGGGAAAGCCGCTCTCGTCGAGGTGCGACGGGGACGGGGGCGGGCGATCCTGTTCGGCTTCCGTCCGCAATATCGCGGGCAGAGCTTCGCGACCTACCCGCTGCTCTTCAACGCGATCAAGACGTCAGGGCACTGAGCGCACCCCGCGTTACAGCGTCGCGACGGCCCGTTTCAGCTCCTCGAGGGCCTGTCGATTGAGGCAGTAGCAGACGCGAGGAGGATCCACCTCACCCACGATGAGCCCCGCGTCCTTCAACACCTTCAGGTGCTGAGAGACGGTGGACTGCGCCAGCGGAAGCTGGTCCACGATGTTCCCGCAGGTGCAGGTGTCGCGTCCCGCGAGGTAGCGGAGGATGGCGAGGCGAGCCGGATGACCCACCGCCTTGCAGAGCTTCGCGAGCCGGAGTCCGGGGTCGAGGGAGTGCTGAGCCATATCGTAACAATGCGATGATCGTGCGCGTCGCGCCACCGCCCGGGACGCGCGCGACGGGGAGGGCGCTCGAGGGCCCGGCGCTCAGGCCACCGCTGCCGCCGAGCGCTCCGGATCCCAGGCCGTGATGTACCCGGTCAGCGCCGAAGCGGCGACGGTGTAGGGCGAGGCGAGGTAGAGCTGGCCGGGGCCCGAGCGCCCGGGGAAGTTGCGGTTGATCGCCGAGATCGTGACCTCGCCCTTGGTCCGCGAAACACCCGGTCCCGCGTTGATGCAGGCCCCGCACGAAGGCTCGATGAAGGTCGCGCCGACCGTCGAGAAGGTTTTGTCGTATCCCTGCGCCTGGCAGTACCGGAACACCTCCTGCGAGCCGCACTGGATGTAGCAGCGCACCCACGGGGCGATGCGCTGCCCCTGCTCGAGCGCGTCCCGGAAGACGCGCGCGTACATGTCCATGTCCTCGCGCTTCCCCGCGGTGCACGAGCCGGCGTACGCGATGTCGATCCTGATGCGCTCCCCCAGCTCCTCGATCGCCTTCCCGTTCCCGGGGTCCCCCGGCAGCGCGATCATCGGTTTGAGGCTCGCCGCGTCGATCTCGATCTCCGTCACGTACTCGGCGCCGGGATCGGAGAAGAGGCCCTCGCAGAGACGTTCGGCCTCCGCCCGCGCCATGCCGCGCTGCTCCACGAGGTACTGGACCGTGCGCGCGTCGGGCGCGACGATCCCCGTGAAGGCACCGACCTCGGCGGCCATGTTGGTCATCGTCGCCCGCTCGTCGACGCTCAAGTCCTCGATCGTCTCGCCGCAATACTCCACCACCTGCCCGATCGCGTCCCCGTTCTTCACGTACGGGTTCCGCAACAGCTGGAGCATGATGTCCTTCGCCGTCACGTGCCGCGGCTTCCGGCCGCGCACCGTGACGCGGAACGACTTCGGCACCTGCACCCGCACGTCCCGCGTGATCCAGCTGTTGAACACGGCGGTGGTCCCCACGCCGAACGCGATGCAGCCCACCGCACCCGCGTGAGGTGTGTGCGAGTCGCTGCCGATGATCACCTGGCCGGGCAGGGCGTGCGCTTCGAGAATCTTCGAATGGCAGATCGCTTCCGACCCTAAGCGCCCGAGGCCCAGCTCGCCGTACAGCTTGACGCCCTTGGCGGCGGCGAACTCCCGCTGCTTGACCTCGAGCTGGTTGGCGACGTCGAGCAGACCCTCGGCGATGCGCTCCGGCGTCATCGCGTCCCGGAGGAACGTCAGGTGATCGCGGAAGAAGAAGATGGAGGACGGGTCGTTGAGAGGCTCGGCCGCCCCGACGTATTGCTCGAAGAAGATCGCCGCCATCGGGGTGACGTACTCGTGGCTGAATCGGATGTCGGTGACGACGAACCCCTCGTCGCCGGGCGCCACCGCAGGCACCCCGACCCGGCCGGCCGCCGCGTCCACGACCCAGTGCCGGGCCAGGATCTTCTCCGCGATCGTCATGGGCCGCGGCCTCGTGTCGACGGCCGGCACTGCGATCTTCCCCTGCAGCCGCGCGAGGTTGTAGTTGAACAGGCCCCCGTACTCGATGATGGCGCGGGTGATCTGCCCCTCACCCGCCGTGAAGACGGCGAGCGGAATCGGTTCCCCGCGCTTCACCCGCTCGAGGACCGAGAAGTCGGTCGTGGTCAGGATCCCGAGGTTCTGGCAATTCTCGTGATAGATGCGCTCGATGCTCTCCCCGGCCACCAGCTGGATCCCCGCCATCAGCTCGGCGTAGGGCGACTGCTCGCGCGAAGAGCCCTTCCCGCGCCGCTTGCCTGCGGCGGAGGCCACGAAGCCGCCCCGTTTGACGCTGCCCCGCGTGATCGGGAACTGCTCGCCGGCCTTGAGCCCGAGGTACGGGAACTCGCCGAGCGTCTCGTCGAAGTAGTAGCAGATGTAGGCCGGCGTGATCTCGTCGGTCGAGATGTTGTCGCGCAGCTTGACCGAGCCGTTCCAGCCAAGATCCTCGCCTTCGAGCTGGCGCCGGATCAGCTCCGGGTCCTCGGTCAGATACAGCACGCGCCCCGACAGGCGCACCATGTCCGTCCGGCGCGCCACCGGCCGTGCGAGCAGCGATGTGGGCATGGGTGTAAGATCGGTCTCGATCCCGGGCCGGGCAAGCATTGCCCGCCCGGCGCTCACGGGGTAACCTGTGCCCTGTGCGCAGGCCCGCCGTCGTCCTTTCGCTCACCGTCCTTTGCTCCGCGCCGGCCGCGGCGCAGCGCCTGCCACACCTCGAGCTGCTCGACACGGCCGTCCTGCGGGCGCCGCGCCTCATCGAAAGCTCGGGCGCAGCGCCCAGCCACAGGGTCCGCGGCGTCGTCTGGACGCACAACGACAGCGGCGACGATGCTCGCCTGTATGCGACCGACTCCGCCGGCGACGATCTCGGCTCGGTGCTGGTGGCCGGCGCGGACAACGTCGACTGGGAGGACCTCGGGTCGGGACCCTGCCCGGACCACGGCGGCTGGTGCCTGTACCCTGCGGACATTGGGGACAACCGGCACAATCGCGACCACATCGTCATCTATCGCCTGGCCGAGCCGGAGCCGCCGCGGGACAGCGCCGATACGCTGCGCCGAGTGCCGCTCGAATCCGCCACGGCGTTGCGCTATCCCGATCACCCCCACGACGCGGAAGCGATCGCGGTGGACCCGTCGGGACGCATCTTCATCATCACCAAGGAGTTGTCGAAGCCGCCGCTGGTCTTCCTGGTGCCGCGCCGCGGCGCAGAGCAACGACCCGGCGACCTGGACACGCTCCGGTTCCTGGGCCCCCTCGCCCTCGTTCCCAGCCTCGCGAGACTTCGAATGGTGACGGGCGCCGGGGTGTCCCCGGACGGAGCGGTGCTGGTCGTCCGGACCTACTCGAGCCTGCATTTCTTCCGATTTCGGGGGGACTCCGTGCCGACTCCGATCACGCCGTCGAGCGGTCTGACCATTCCGGTCGTGGAGCCACAGGGCGAGGGGGTGGCCTTCCTGGGACCCGACCTGCTCGTTCTCACGACCGAGCGGGGCGATGCCGACCACGCCATCGTGTCGCGCGTGCGGATCTTCGGGCTGCCCGCCAGGCCCTGAAGCGAGGCTTCTCCCCCTAGCCCGGGAGGCCCGGTCCACGTAATTTTTCCGGCCGTTCAAGGCGCCCCAGACCCACTCGTCGGGAGGCTGGCTCTGACTCTTCCCTCGTCACACCGCGTTCCGGTCTCCTGGCTCCTCGAATACGGCTGCCCCGCCATCCGGTATCGTACGCTCACCGAGATCGTCCCCGGCACGGCCGACCCCGCCAGGCTCGAGGCGTTGCAGGTCGACATGGACGCCTACCCACCGGCGCGCCAGATCGCGAAGAAGCAGAAGGACACGGGCGTCTGGGGAGCGAATCTGCTCGGTGTGGCACCGAACAAGGCGGCCGGCATCAAGGACGTCGGGACCCTCCACCAGTATCGCCGGCTCGTCGAGTTGGGCTGGACACGGGAATCGCGTGCGCTGAAGCTGGGCAGCCGGTTTCTGTTCCGGCTCGTCTCGCGCGACGAGGATCCGAAGCTCCTCTTCGAGTTCCAGAAGTACGGAGCGGCGGAGATCGGCGTCGAGCCGTGGGTCAGGGAAGTCATCCGGGAGGCCACGGCCGCGGCGCTCGCCCACGGTGGCTACGGCGAAGATCCGCGCGTCCGCGGCGCCGCGCACCGCATCGCGAACGACATTTCGCAGTTCCTGCGCAGTGAGCTGGTCGAGAACCCGCTGGTGAAGTCGTCGGGGAGCTGGGTCCTGCATCCGCAGGCATACCCGCCCACCATCTTCTCCGTGGCCCTGCTCGCCTTGCTGCCCGCGGTCCAGCGCGAGCGCGCCGCATTGGTCGAGCGGCTCGGCGGCTACCTTGCCCAACCCGGCCTCAAGAAGAGCTTCGGCGTCCTCGCCGGCAAGAAGGTATTCAAGCCGAATTTCGTCCTGTTCGGCGACCCGCTGAAGGTCACGAGCGCCGGGCAGTCCGACGATTTGCCGTTCGCCCTCTACTGGATGGAGCTGCTGGCCCGCCTCGGCGTGCTTCAACAGTCGACCACCGTCCCGCGCCTCTGGGCGCGACTGCTCAAGGACTGCGACGAGCGCGGCGTCTGGAGCCCCAAGAACCTCCGCACCCTGCCGCGGCGCAAAGCGCCGTGGTCGTACCACGCCTTCCCCCTGCAGGAGGGGAAGACCATCGAGAGCCGCCAAGCCGACGTGACCTTCCGCATGGCGCTGATTGCGCGCCTGGCCGGCTGGGAATTGACCACGAGCTGATCGCGTCGAGGTCGGACATTGACGTGACATGACGTAGTAGCTAATGCTACTACTATGGATCTCGCCCGCTTCGGCTTCACGCCCACCGAGGCCAAGGTCTATCTGGCCCTGCTTCCGATCTCCCCCGCGACGGGGTATGCGGTAGCGCTGGCTGCGAAGCTGGCGCGGGCCAATACCTATGATGCGTTGGAAGGCCTGGCCGGCCGCGGGGCGGTCACTCGACTGCCCGGCAGGCCGGTGCGCTACGCCGCCTTGGACTCCGACGCGCTCGTGCTTCGCCTGCGCCGCGAGTACTCCAGCGACCTCGATTCGCTGGCCGATACGCTGAGCCGGGTGCGACAGGTGCAGTCCAGGGCGGGGCTCGCTTCGGTGGAATCCCTCGCTGACCCGGCATCGCTGTTCGCACGAGCGATCGACTGCGCGCGCAGCGCTCGCTCCGAGCTGCTCGCGGTCGTCGGCCCGTGGGCCAGGGAGACCTTCGCGGATCTCGAGGGCGGCCATGGCCGAGTGAACAGGCGGGTGCTCTCGCTCGGTGCGCCGGCCCCCGCCGACGCCGCGGTACGGGTAATCCCGCCGCGGGAGATCGAGGCCTACTGGGGCGGCCTGCCGGTGGCGCTCGTCGCTGACCGGCGACGCGCCGTGTGCGGCATCGTGCGCGGTGCGGGTGACGCCGCCGGGATCGCAACAGAGCATCCCGGGGTGATTCCCTTCGTGCGCCACCTGCTCCGACGCGAACTCGCGTCCGCGTCGCCGTAGCGCGTATCTTGTGTCCGGATAGAGCAGGGAGCGCCGTGTCATCCGAATCAGAAGACAAACTGGCAGAGCAGCTCCGCCAGCTGCGTCGAGAGTATCTGGCCGACTCCGCGCAGCGGGTCGACGAGCTGCGGCGCCTCTCCGCGCGCCTCGCGTCGGGCGAGCGCGCCGCGGTGCCTGAGCTGCGGCAGGCCTTTCACCGTCTGGCCGGGTCCGGGGGCTCCTACGGTTTCCCCATGGTGAGTACGCGGAGCCGGGAGGGTGAGCGACTCGCGGTCCGGCTGGAGGCAGCGGACGTGGTCGTCGCCCCCGCGGATCTCGACGCCCTCCGAGATTGCGTGGAGGCCGTCGCCCACGCCTTCGCCGAGGCGCTCCACCTCCTCAATACGGAGAGCCTCGGCTAGAGCCCACCGCGCTTGCGGAGTGAGCCGTCGCTATTGCTTGACTCCGGAAGCTTCAGCTTGTAAGATCGCCACTCAACCACACGGTTGAGGGCTGAATGACCGCTGCTGACTCGGCCCCTCGGCGCGAGCGCATCCTTTTCGCAGCCGCTTTGGAGTTTGCGCGTCACGGCTTCGCGGGCGCTCGAGTAGACAGGATCGCTGCTGCCGCCGGCGTGAATAAGCAGTTGCTGTTCCACTACTTCGGCTCCAAGGGCGGACTT
>Ga0187857_10000556_pt1 | contig 44701 bp, 36 predicted proteins | sample June2016WEW_8_10_FD_132984 | JGI IMG/M metagenome (GOLD analysis project Ga0187857, IMG submission 132984) | Peatland microbial communities from SPRUCE experiment site at the Marcell Experimental Forest, Minnesota, USA - June2016WEW_8_100 | ecosystem: Environmental > Terrestrial > Soil >... | reverse complement strand
GTTGGCCGCATGGAGAAGCACGTTGATGGTATGGGGGCCGGCTGGGTTCAAGCCGAAAATCTGGCAATCGAGAGCATGCGAGAGCCAGGTGACCGGGTGCCAGTTCGACGCTTCCGAGGTGTGGAAAGCCCAAACGACGGTGTTCCAGGTGAGCCCGGCACGAACGTGGAGATTGTCGGTGACATGGAGCTGGTCGTCGTAATTGAGAAATGGAGCGCGGGAAACGGAGTTATAGAGCGCAAGGGTTGCGAGCACGAGCACCAGGCAGAAAATCAATCTGCGTCTTTGTGGGACTTGAAAAATGTAGGACCCAGCCGGTCGCGAATTGGGCTTCTGCTCCGTCGAAAACATGGAATTCATCGAACCTTAGCTCGTGGTTATAGCCAGAAAATAGCATGAATGGAGCAATGTTTCCGCTTACAAAAGTACCCTCCACAATCTACGATTTCCCTGACTTTGGCTGCACATAAATTAGAGCCTACCGTGTAGCCGGTACTTGATAATTGTCTCAAGTTCAAGGTAAACCCGTTGGAACCACCAGCCCAACGAGAGACTTGGAGCAACCGAGTCTCTCAAGCTTGGCCATCAGATTCGGGATTGCGATCTCGGATGAACTTACGGCTAACACCAGCAGGATCTCTTCCTTGATGTATGCCAAAAAGCGAAAGATGCTAAAGCTGGTGGCCCAGGCGATCGCGCCGAGCACGATCACGACAAAGAGCACCGAGGTGAGCCAGAAAGTCCCGATCAGTTTAGCCAGTGGACCCAGGGAAGCCAGGCCGAACTTGCCAACCGTGTGCGCCATGGCGCCGAAAGCTCCAATGGGCGCAAATTTCATCAGATATTTACCACTCGGAATACCACATTAGTGAGGGAGTCGATGAGTTCGACCAGCGGTTTGGCGCGCGCTCCGGCGGCCGACAGCGCAAAGCCGAACAGCAAGGAAACGAAAACTACTTCGAGAATATCTCCTCTGGCGAAGGCGTCGAACACCGTCGTCGGGATGATGTGTATCAGAAATTCAGTGACGCTTTGCGTTAAAGCCGCTGCCCGGACGCACGACGTTGCCCACCACAAGTCCGATCAGGAGGGCAAAGGGAAACAATTTCGAAGTAAACGAGCGCCATGCCGCCGACACGGCCAACTTTTTTCAGGTTCTCCATGCCGGCGATTCCGGTGACCACAGTGCAGAAGATGATCAGAGTGATGATCATCGTAATCACGCGAATGAAAGCGTCGCCCAGCGGCTTCATGGCAATCGCGCGGGCCGGGTCCACGTAGCCCAACACTATGGCCAGGGCAATGGGCCACCAGCACCTGCACCCAGAGTTCGCGGTAGAAAGGCAACTTGCTGGATGTCGGTGCGGCGTTGACAGGACTCGCCTGCGCGGGTGTAAGCGTCTCCATCGTTGGTCGTCAGTCCTAAGTCTTCGTCGTTAATTCGTAGTCGGTTCAAGCGTGCGCAAAAGCCACGGAATGATCACCTCTTTGAAGATGCGCGGATCGGGCCACACACCAACTTGCCGCCCGAGATAACCGCCCTGCGGATTGATCCATGCAGCCTCTGAAGGCGTGCGCGAGGACAGGCGGGTGCCCAATAAGCACTATAGTAATTGCAAGCGCGCAACAATGCTCCAAAACTCTTAACTGAAAATTGTCTGCTGCGTGCTCCCGACGTCTCGGCGGTAAGAACCGAGCTCGCCGTCGGCATCTGCGAGATGGTTCAGAAGAATCTCCACTCCTGCAGCTGCCACCGCGGTCGCTACAGCGTGAAGCAGGGAAAAGCCGTCCACGCTTCCACCAGATGTACCGCGAGCTCATGCCGGCGTAGGTGTGACGGGAGAGCTAGTTACCGTCGATTTGTCCTGAGCGACACAGAATCGTCTGAGTCAATACGGATCGCGCTAGAATCGGCTTGGGCAGGGAGGGGCGCGATCTTGTCGAGGAGGAGCGAACCTTCGGCAAACGGAGCCGTCTCCACTACCGACATGTCAGCGTCCCGTGAAAAGCACGTCGTCATCTTCTGTCTGTTGTTGGTGGCTGCCACGGTAGCTTTCTACAATCCCATCGTCGGTAACCGATTCACCGATTTTGACGACTCAGTATATATTCTGAAAAATTCCCAGGTTCAGGGCGGCCTGACGTGGAACACCGTGAAGTGGTCGTTTACGACCTTTCGCGCCGGAAACTGGCATCCGCTGACCTGGTTGTCGCATGCCTTGGACTGCCAGCTCTTTGGCCTCAATCCTATTGGCCCCCACTACACCAATCTTCTGCTGCACGCGGCCAACGTCGTGCTGCTCTTCCTGTTGTTGAGGCAGGCAACGGGATTCACCTGGTCCAGTCTGGTAGTGGCTGCTTTGTTTGCCCTGCACCCAGTCAACGTTGAGTCGGTAGCCTGGGCCGCTGAGCGCAAGAATGTACTTAGCACGTTGTTCTTCCTGCTTGCCCTCCATGCTTACGACCGGTATGCGCGCGCGGGCGGACGGTATCTCTATTTGCTGGTAACCGTTTTTTTTGCGCTTGGCCTGATGGCGAAACCGCAGATCGTCACTCTACCTTTTGTGCTGCTGCTTTGGGACTACTGGCCGCTGCAACGAATGGGCGCCGCCGGCAGGTCGCCTGCGGCCCCCACCCCACGTTCATTCTCCTTTCTAGTTTGGGAGAAGATGCCCCTCTTCGTTCTTGCCCTGGCGGATTCGGTCGTTACCGTGATTGCGCAGCGCGCAGGGGCCGCATTACGGACTGCTGAGGAAGTCTCGGTGTCGGCGCGGTTGGAGAATGTCTTTGTTTCGTACGTGCGTTATCTGGGGAAAGTGTTTTGGCCGTCCCGGCTTGCTCCCATGTATCCACATCCGGGGAATTCGCTGCCCGGCTGGCAGGTGGTGGGAGCGGCGGCGCTGCTGCTTCTGGTGTCCGCGCTCGTGCTGCGCTGGCGCGACCGCCGCTATTTGCCCGTGGGGTGGTTCTGGTTTCTGGGAACTTTAGTCCCGATGATCGGGATTATCACGGTTGGCGAGCAGGCAATGGCCGACCGGTACGGGTATCTTCCCTTTATAGGTTTGTTTGTCGCGGTCGTGTGGGCCCTGGGCGCCGCGGCCTCTGAGTATCGAATCCCCGGCGTGTGGCTCGCCGGTGCCGCCGTTCTCGTGGTCTTTAGTCTGGGATGCCTCACCTATCGCCAACTCGGTTACTGGCGCGACGATGAAACCCTCTGGCGCTATACGTTGAGCGTAACCGAACGGAATTACATGGCGCACGACAATCTTGCAAGAGCTTTGGCGAAGCAGGGCCGGTCCGAGGAGGCGGTCTTTCAGTTCCGGGCGGCCAAGGCATTGCACAAATATCCGCCCGGCCAGATTCTCCTACTCGCCTTCTACGAATTGCACGTCGGGCATACCCAGGAAGCAATCGGGGAATGCAAGGCAGCACTGCACGATTCCAACGATCCGAAGGTTCAGGCCGCCGCATGGAGCGGGATTGGTCAAGGTAACTTGCAGTTGCACCACTACGATCAGGCCGCCGAGAGCTACCAGAATGCTCTGCGCCTGAATCCGGACGACGGAATGGCGCTGATGGGTGTGGCCGTCCTGGCACTGCGTCAGGGGCAGTCCGACGTGGCGGTCGCTCTTTTGGAGCACGCGGTGAAAGTTGATCCCAACGATGTGAATGTCCTTCTCTACGCGCAAGCTCTGCGCCGAGCCGGTCGTCCTGCGGAGGCCGACTCTGCTTTGGCGCAAGTGCAGAAGATTTCCTCGGACTTAGGCCAGGCGCAGTTCGACGCAGGACAATTCCTCTCCTTTGCCGGCCTGAAGCCGCTGTAGCGTCTCGGCGGTAGAACTCAGGTTCGCCTCAGCAGCAAACAAGTCATGTCCTCGCATCGTCGCAGAACTCACTGCGGCGCCAATCCACGACGGATTTTCCTGCAGGCTGCTTGAAAAACTCAGGAATGATCCGGGCGCCGGCTTACGGATGCTCGCCCTGTTCTGGCACCAGCCCCGGCGGCGCCGCCGGAATCGCAATATCCAGTTTGTTGACCGTCCCGAGCGACGACAATGGCTTGTCGAATTCGGCAACGTTGCCCACCACCAGCACCGCCATCTGCCCACGGTGGACATACTTCGCCGCGACCCGCGCTACGTCTTCCTTAGTAACTCCTTCAATTCCTTTCTGAAAGTTCTCCAGAAAATCCAGCGGATAGCCGTAAAACTCGTAAGCCATCTTTTCCTGCAAAACCTTCTCCGGGGAATCGAAACGGAAGACAAAAGAATTCAGAATCGCGTCTTTGGCGCGCTTGATTTCCTCATCGCTGATGGGACGCTTAGCGAGATCGGCGATCTCCTCATCGAGCGCCTGAATAGACTCGATCGTGGTCTTGCTCTTGGTGCTCACCATCAGCCGCAGCATCCCGGGATGATCCCAGCCCGCACCCACTCCACCGCCGACTCCGTAAGCGAGTCCTTTGGTGGTTCGAATGTCGTTAAATAGCCGAGACGAAAATCCTCCGCCAAAGGCCTCATTGAACACCGAGGTCGCGAAGTAATCCGGATTCTTGCGCGTAATGCCCAGCGCAACCATTTGAATGTTGCTTTGATTCACGTCGGTTTTGTCGACCTGGTAATATCCCGGTTTGGCGGGATCCGGCTTGATCTCCGGATCGTTCGCCGCCTGACCCCTGGGCCAAGACGCGAAGGCCTCCTTCAGACGAGCTTCCATCTTCGCTGCGTCGAAGTCGCCGGCTACGCCGAGGATGATGTTGTTCGGATGAACGTGATCGCGGTGCCACTGGACCAGATCCTGACGCGTGATCGCCGCGACCGTTGCATACTCGGCGACTCGCGCATACGGATTGTTTGCGCCGTACGCCAGCTTCGCCGCTTCCCGTCCCGCAATCTGCCCGGGATCGTCATTGCGCCGCGAGATGCCGTCGTACATCCCCTTCTGCGCAATTTCAATTTTGTCGGCGCGGAACTCCGGATTCTTCAGCAGGTCCTCGAACACGCGAAAGACGTCGTCGAAATCTTCTTTCAAACACGACCAGCTCACGGTTGTAGAGTCGACGCCTCCGCCGGTCTCGACCTTGGCGGCGCGCTGCTCTAGATAGTCGTCCAGTTGATCGCCGGTCTGGGTCTTGGTGCCGCCGGTGCGCCACACTTCGCCGTAGATATCGGTCAGCCCCGTCTTGTTCGCAGAAACCGAGCGCCCGCCGCCGCGAATGCGAGCGGTGCCGTCAATGGTCGGCAACTCGTGGTTTTCCTGCAGAAAAACCACCATGCCATTCGGGAACTCGATGCGCTTCGGCTGCGGCGGATGAAACGCCGGCAACTTGGAAACCGGTATCTGCTGCCAGGCCGGCGCCTGCGCCCACAGTTGCGCATTGCCGCTGAAGAAGCCGCCGCTGAAGAAGCCAATTCCAACGACCAGGATGAGAGCAAAGTGGGAAAAGTTTGCGCGCTTCACTGTCCACCTCCTTGCGGCCCTGCGCCAGTTCCCGGAGGCTCGCCGGCGAACTCGATAATCCCCACAGTCCGGTTATCGGGACCAAATGTCTGATTCGCAACCCGCCGGATGTCCGCCTTGGTAACCTTCTCGATCCGGTCGACCGAGCGGAACAGCTCCCGCCAGTCGTCATAGCGCGCCTGATTCAAGCCGAGCGCGAACGCCAGTCCCTCATTCGATCCGAGCGAGCGGATCAGGTTTGCCTTCGCTCGCGTCTTGATCATTTTTAACTCTTCATCCGAAATATCTTCTTTCTTCAGCCGTTCAATCTCCACATGAATCGCGTCGGCCATCTCCTGCGGCTTGTGGCCCGGGATCGGAAACGCATAAAACGCGAACAGATGCGGATATTTATTTCCCGGCAGCCCGGTAAATCCCGCCGAGTCCGACGCGATCTGCTTGTCGCGAACCAGCGCCCGGTAGAGGCGCGAGGTGCGGCCATTCGACATCAGGTCGGCGATCGCGTCGTAGACCTGGTCATCCGGGCTGCGGTAATCGGGGCGGTGATAGCCTTCGAGATACAGCGGCTGCGACTGCTCGTGCAGCACGACGCTCCGCTCGGAATTTTGCGCCGGCTCGGTGGTCGTCGCCGTGTCGGGCTTGGTACGCGCCGGAATTCGCGAAAAATATTTCTCGACAATCGGCATCGCTTCCGAGGCTTTTACATCTCCAACCACGGTCACGACCATGTTCGAGGGCACGTAATACTTATCGAAGAAATTCTGTGCGTCGGTCGCCGAAAAAGAATTCAAGTCCGAGATCCAACCGATCGTCGGCCGGTGATACGGATGGGCCGCGAATGCCTCTTCGGTGAATTGCTCGAGCAACCGCCCGATGGGATTGCTGTCGGTCCGCATGCGGCGCTCTTCGATCACGACGTTGCGCTCTTTATAAAATTGCCGCATCACGGGATGCAGAAAGCGCTCCGATTCGAGATAGGCCCACAATTCCAGCCGGTTGATGGGGAACGAGTAGTGGTAGCCGGTTTCATCGAGATCGGTGAAGGCGTTCATTCCCTCGCCGCCTTCGCCTTCGACGATCTTGCCGAACTCGTTGTTGTAAGGCGCGGAGAACTTGTCGGCGGCCGCAATCGCATCCTTCCACGTTTGCTCGAGTTGCTTGAGCTTCTGTTCGTCGCGGTCAACCGGCTTGTCGCGCTCGGCAATGTAGGCGGCATAAGCCTCTTCAACTTTCGCCAGCGCCATTTTCTCGCCGGCATAATCGCGCGTCCCAATCGTGTCGGTTCCCTTGAACGCCATGTGCTCGAACATGTGCGCCAGCCCAGTCTTGCCCATGGGATCCTGCACCGAGCCAGCGTCCACATGCGTGAAGAACGAAAACACCGGCGCTTCCGGCCGCTCGCAGATGATGATGGTAAGGCCATTGGCGAGCTTCTTCACGGTGGTGCGCTTTTCGAACGATGCCAGATCCTGTCCGAGAGCAATCGAGCAGAGCACGAAACAGACAACAATTGTTTGTATAGAAGTTAAGCGGGATTTCATCCTGCCTCCACGACGGAACACCAAAAAGCGAAGTTACGTGGAGGCAGGGAAGATTGTCAAACGAGCGGCATCGGGAAAATAGCGGCGCTGGAAGTAAAGCGCTACGTTGACCAGCATAATCATTACGGGCACTTCGACCAAGGGGCCGATGACGGCGGCGAATGCAGCCCCGGAGTTAATGCCGAAAACGGAAACTGCGACGGCAATCGCGAGTTCAAAGTTGTTCGAGGCTGCGGTGAACGAGAGGGTGGCCGTCTTCGAATAGTCTGCCCCGAGTTTCTTCCCCATGTAAAACGACACCAGGAACATCACGACGAAGTAGATTAACAGGGGCACCGCGATCCGCAACACATCGAGCGGAAGCCGAACGATGTACGCGCCCTTGAGCGAGAACATCACCACAATCGTGAACAACAAAGCGATCAGCGTGAGCGGGCTTACGCGGGGAACGAAACTACGCTCATACCACTCGCGCCCTTTGATCCGGAGCAGCAGCGTGCGAGTTACGAACCCAGCAAGAAAAGGAATGCCAAGATAAATAAAAACACTCTTTGCGATTTCCGCGATCGAGACATGGACGATAGCACCGTGGAGGCCGAGTTTTGCAGGAAGAACCGTGATGAAGAGCCAGGCATAAGGCGAGTAGAAGAACACCTGGAACAGGGAATTGAAGGCAACCAGGCCCGCAGCATATTCGGTATCGCCGCGGGCCAGTTCGTTCCAGACGATAACCATCGCGATACAACGAGCCAGGCCGATCATGATGAGCCCCGCCATGTATTCGGGATAGCCGCGCAAAAACACGACGGCCAAGGCGAACATCAGGATCGGGCCGACCACCCAGTTCTGAATGAGGGACAGGCCGAGCACACGTTGGTTGCGGAAAACCTGGTGCAGTTCCTCGTACCGCACCTTGGTGAAGGGCGGGTACATCATCACGATGAGTCCGACCGCAATGGGAATCGAAGTGGTACCGATGCTGAAGCGATTCAGGAACGGCACGATTCCCGGCAGTCGCCATCCCAACGAGACCCCGATGACCATGGCACCGAAGATCCACGCGGTGAGATAGCGGTCGAAGAAGCTGAGTCGGCGGGATGTCTTCAACGCTGTCACGGTCACTGTCATTGCCGCCCGATGCGATCCACTTCTTTTTTCAGCGCGAGGCGATCCAAGGCCGCCAGAGGAAGAGAGAGAAAAAGACTGATGCGCCGGTCGAGAATAAAAAACGCGTCGCGGAAGGCGCGCTCGATTTCGGCGGAGTCTCCGTGAACGGCGGCAGGATCGGGAACTCCCCAGTGCGCGGTCATGGGTTGCCCCGGCCACAGCGGGCAGGTTTCCTTGGCGGTGTTGTCGCAAACCGTGAAGACGAAGTGCATCGCAGGAGCGCCGGGGCGCCCGAATTCGTCCCAGCTTTTACTGCGCAGCCCGGTTGTGGACACGCGAGCCATCTCAAGCTGTTTCAGCGCTTCGGGACGAACCGTCCCCGAAGGATGACTTCCGGCGCTGTAGGCGGTGAAAGCAGACTTTCCCTTGTGGTTGAGGATGGCCTCGGCCATGATGGAACGCGCCGAATTTCCCGTGCATAGGAACAGAACGTTGTAGTGGACCTCCATGGCTAACAACCTTTCCCGTGTGGGGACGGGCGCCCTCGCCCGTCCAAGCCGAGCGCAGCTCGGCAGCTGCCTGTGGCCAGAGCAACTCTGGATTCGCTATAGAATGAACCCGCCTTCAGGCGCTGGATCCCGGAATTCAAGCTTCACTACAAGCCGCTAATCCCCCGGTTTCACCGCGCGCACGAACGCGCTCATGAACTTTTCATCGACCTGCGCCGCGATGGCATCCACGTCAATGCCTGCCGAGGAGAGGAACTCGCGGGCGTCGTCGACGCGATAGATTCGCGTGGGTTCAATCTCGATTTGCTCAAAACCGGCGGCGGAGAGCTTGCCGCGATATTCGTTTTCTTCCAGAGCGCCGGCGATGCAACCGACCCACAACAGCACACTCTGACGGACCTCGGGGGCGATTTCGCCGCGCGTGACCACATCGGAGACAGCGAGGCGTCCGCCCGGCTTGAGCACGCGAAATGCCTCGCGCAGCACGCGGTCCTTGTCCGCCGAAAGATTGATCACGCAGTTGGAAATGATGACGTCGACCGTGTTGTCGGGCAGGGGAATGCTTTCGATCTCGCCTTTCAGGAATTCGACGTTCTCCGCGCCGGCCTTGCGCTTGTTCTCGTTCGCCAGCGCGAGCATTTCGTCGGTCATGTCGAGCCCGTAGGCTTTGCCGGTCGGCCCGACGCGCTTCGCGGAGAGCAACACGTCGATGCCGCCGCCCGAGCCCAAATCAAGCACAGTTTCGCCGGAATTCAACTTCGCGAGGGTAGTTGGGTTGCCGCATCCGAGCGACGCCAGCATCGCCTCTTCGGGAATCTGCTGGGCCTGCGACTTGTCGTAGAGATTCGAGGTGATCGGATCGCAGGAAAGCCCGCTGGCCGGCGCCGCTCCGCAGCAACTGCTGCCGCCGCTCGTAACTCGCAACGCAGCTTGTCCGTATTTCTCTTTTACGACTTCCTTTATATTGACGACATTGGCATCGGGCATGATCGGTTCTCCTATTTGCAGAATTGAACGAGGTCTTGCGGTTTAAGTGCCTTATTGCGGGTGCAGCACTCGGCGTAGAGAAATTGCAGAATTTCGCGCAATGCTTCAGTGTTGGCGGTGTAACGCAGAAACGTGCCCTTGCGCTCGACCTGCACCAGGTCTTCATGCTTGAGCTTGTCGAGATGGTGAGAAAGCGTGGAGCCGGGGATCTCGATCTCGTCCTGAATCTCGCTGACCACCAAGCCCTCGGGGTGCGCGGAAAGCAGCAATTGCATGATGCGCAGCCGCGGCTCGGTGCCCATGGCAGAAAACATGTCGGCATAGCGGGCGACGCGTTCACTATTCTTTTGAACCTTGCTGGCAGCACTGACCATATTTCGATAATACTAGAACTATAGTGTATGAGTCAAAGAGAGCAACTATACTGGAAGCCGTTTCGAAGTCGCAGTCCGCAGCCCGCCACTCTATGTCTACGCCCACGATCGTCGAAGTGCAGAGCCGCAAGCTTAAACTCTCGAATCTTGAGAAGGTCCTCTATCCCGCCACTGGGTTCACCAAAGGGCAGGTGGTGGATTTCTACGTTCGCATCGCGCCCGTGCTGCTGCCGCATCTTGCGGGACGGCCGCTCACCATGAAGCGTTATCCCGAGGGAGTTGACCAGGAATATTTCTTCGAAAAGAATGCCCCCATGCATCGGCCCGATTGGGTGAAGACCGCGCCAATCTGGAGCGAGAGCAACCACCGCTCCATCCACTTTATTCTCGCCAACGATTTGCCCACGCTGGTGTGGATTGCAAACCTGGCGTCGATTGAACTGCATCCGTCATTGTCGTTAGCCTCTGACATTGCGACGCCGACCATGATTGTTTTTGATCTCGACCCTGGACCTCCAGCAAACATTGTGCAGTGCGCACAGGTTGGCCTCTGGGTGCGCGACATTTTCGATCACTTCGGGCTGCAGAGTTTCGCGAAAACGTCCGGCTCGAAGGGGATGCAGGTCTACGTCCCGCTGAATACGAAAACCGGCTACGAGCAGACGAAATCTCTTGCCCATGCAGTGGCGCGTCTGCTGGAGCAGGAGCACCCCGAACTGGTGGTCTCGGATATGAAAAAGGCCGCGCGCACGAATAAAGTCTTCGTTGACTGGAGCCAGAACGACGAGCACAAGACGACGGTCTCGGTGTACTCTCTGCGCGCACGAGAGCATCCGACGGTGTCGGCGCCGGTCACCTGGGAAGAAGTCGAGCAGACGCTGAAGAAAAAAGATGCCGCGCGACTGGTGTTCGAGGCGAAAGACGTGCTCGCGCGCGTGGAGAAGCTGGGTGACCTGTTCGAGCCCGTGCTGAAACTGAAGCAGAAGCTGCCGCAGTTAGCGGGACTGCCTGCCGGATCGGAAATAGAATCGGAAGAGAAAGACGACGAAGGCATCAGAATCACTGCCCAGGCTGAAGCGCGGCCGCGCCCAATAAAGAAGACGAAGACGAAAGGGAAGTCAGCGCCGGGAAAGCGGCGCAAGGTATAATCCCGGCTCGCGCTTGACCGCTGCCGCGGCGCAGAGAAAACAAACCATATGGCGCATCTCTACGTTGGCACCTCCGGATGGGCTTATCCGACATGGAAGCCCGCTTTCTATCCGGAGAAACTTGCGCAGAAGAAATTTCTGAACTTCTACGCCTCGAAACTGAATGCCGTCGAAGTCAACTACACCTTCCGCCAGTTGGTAAAAGAGACGACCGTTCAGAACTGGATCGCCGAAACGCCCGAGCATTTCCGCTTCACCATCAAGGCGCACCAAGTACTCACGCATATCAAGCGGTTGAAGGGCGCGGAAGAATTCCTAACGCGCTTTCTCGGCACGTTGGAAGCTCTAGAGCGCGCCGGGCGGCTGGGCCCGCTGCTCTTTCAGCTGCCGCCGAACTTCAAAGCAGATCAGGCCGTGCTTTCCGAGTTTCTGAAAGGCTTGCCGCGAAGTATGCGCGCGGCGTTTGAGTTCCGCCACGAATCCTGGTTCATCGACGCCACCTGGGAAACGCTGCGCGAGCGCAACATCGCGCTCTGCGTGGCCGAAACCGAAGAGCACGACACGCCCGACGTAGTCACCGCCGACTACGCCTACTACCGTTACCGCAAACCCAGCTACACGACGGAAGAACGCAAGGCGATGGTCGCTCGCATTCGGGAGCATCTCGCCAGTGGCCGCGATGTCTTCGCCTACTTCAAGCACGAAGAGACGCCGGAAGGCGCGGTGTATGCGGTGGATTTGCTGCGAGCGGGCGAGGCGAGTGGCTAGACCGCTCGCTCGAAAACTCTACTAAGTCCTTTGTTTTTGATGAAAAATGTTTCACGTGGAACATACTTCGGTTTGATAGTAGCTATAAGCGATACTATATTGTTAAGTGACTAGTATCTCAACTAAGGGTATCTCAATCCAGCCCGCATCCTGCTCGTTACTTTTCGGGTTCTGCCTGACATCCCATACTCAATTCATGGCCTCGGATGCCAACGCGCGCACGCTTGCTTCGTTCCTCGACTATCTTCGAGTTGAGCGCGGATCGGCGAAGTTGACGATTGCCGCTTACACCAGCGACCTCGCTCAGTTCGCGAAGTTTCTGGAGAAGCGCCACGCGGTTCTGAGCGGAGCTCGGCGCGAAGACGTGCGGGAATACATGCAGGAATTATTTTGGAATTCACTTGACGGGCGCTCGGTGGGACGGAAGCTTTCGGCCATCCGGCATCTTTATCGGCATTTGCTACTCGATGGAAAGATCGACAAGGATCCGACCCTGAACATCGACTTGCCGAAGCAGTGGAAGGTGCTGCCCAAGGCGCTGAGCCGCGACGAGGTCGGGGCGATGCTGGCCGAAACGCATCCGCGAAATGAAACGGTGCGAGGGCAGGCGCTTGCGCTCCGCGATCACGCCATGCTGGAACTTCTCTATGCCGGGGGCGTGCGCGTTTCCGAAGTCGCCGACGCGCGTCTCGAAGACCTGAAGCTTGAAATGGGATACATCCTGGTGCGCGGCAAGGGCGACAAAGAGCGCATGGTGCCAGTGGGAGTGCCCGCCCAGCGAGCATTACAGCAATACTTGAAGAACGGCAGGGAAGTAATTGCTAAAAAAAGAAGGTCGCCGCTTTTGTTCTTAGGCACAGGAGGCCGCCGCCTGACACGTCAGCGCGTCTGGCAGTTGGTTGGGAAAGCGAGCCTCGCTTCTGGACGCCACGTCAGTCCGCACATGCTGCGGCACTCGTGCGCGACGCATATGGTGGAGAACGGGGCCGACCTGCGCACGGTGCAGACCATCCTCGGCCACGCCGATATTTCGACGACGCAGATTTACACGCACGTTGCGCTCGACCGGCTGAAGAGCGTGTACGCGAAGCATCATCCGCGGGCGAAAGCGCGGAACAATTTGTAATTTGGTAATTTGTAATTTGCAATTTGAAAACCAGATCGAGGCCAAGACGCCGAGTGCGGCACGGGCCCGGTTTTAAATTACAAATTACTCAATTACCAATTTCCTCCTTCATGAACGAAGCTGCCAACAACTCGCGCACCATCGTCGAACGCGCGACCGACGACTTCCTGCGGCACTTGCGGGAGCGCAATGCCTCGGCGCACACGATCAAGGCTTACACCGGAGATCTCGACAACTTCGCCGCTTACATCGGCTCGCGCGATTGGAAGACGATCGACCACATCGCGATCCGCGGCTTCCTCTCGCATCTGTACGACAAGGGGTTGAGCAAGACTTCCGTCGCGCGCGCACTGGCCGCAGTGCGGTCGCTTTACCGCTGGCTGGCGCAGGAAGGCGTGGTTGAGCAGAATCCGGCGAAGCTGGTTTCTACGCCACGGCTGCCGAAGAAACTGCCGCGCGTTCCGACGATTGAGGAAATGAATTTTGTGCTCGACGGCAAAATGCCGGAGGTGGCATCGTTTCCGGAGCGCGATCGTCTGATGTTAGAACTGCTCTACGGCTGCGGCATTCGCAACTCGGAACTGGTCGGCATCAATCTCGATGACATCAGCCTTAGCAACGAAGCCATTCTGATTCGCGGAAAAGGGAAGAAAGAACGCTACGTCCCGTTCGGAGGGTCGGCGCTGGTGGCGCTTGCCGTCTACCTGCCGTGGCGGCAGCAACTGCTCGCGAATTTACGAAGCACGCCGAAGAATACTATTCCCGCGAAAAGCATGCAGGCGAAAGGCACACCCGCGCTGCTCGTCAACCAGCGCGGCGGACGGCTCACGACGCGCAGCGTGGGGCGCATCGTCAAGCGAATCGCGGTTGCCAAGGGACTCTCGCCCGAGGTTCATCCGCATACGCTGCGTCACGCCTTCGGCACGCACATGCTGGAAGAGGGAGCGGACCTGCGCGCCATCCAGGAACTGCTCGGGCATGAGCGGCTGGCGACCACGCAGCGCTACACGCAGCTTTCGGTCAAGCACGTGATGAATGTTTACGATCAGACCCACCCCCGAGCGAAGTGACGGGTGGTGGGTCAGTTTCCGAGCAGCCGACAATACGCCCAGAACCTTGTCTTTCCCTCCCATATCCCTGCGCATCGACTCACCAAGGAAGCCTGGGGACCGTGATCTTAATTGGTGCGGGAAAGGCTGTGGGTGTTTACAACTCACTCTTTTGATTCCAAAAGGGGTTAAGTGGCCTGTGAAGACCACCGGGCAAGCAGTGCCGAGGCCTCGTGAACCACTCGCTGGATCACGTCGGGGGCCGAGGGAATGTCGTGAATGAGCCCCGCAGCCTCGCCCGCAGTCACAGCAGCAATGTCAAAGTCACCCGCTGCGCGCGCCGCCGCATACTTCTCCGCCTCTTCGTCTAAGTGACGCACGAGTTCGATTTCACGCCCGAACCATCGGTCCGCGTGTGCATTTCGCAGGCATCGCGCCGTAAACGGGGCCGGCCACACGTGGCGCTTGGAGATATCGAACACAATGCTGCGCAGCGTGTCGTCGCCCGTTACTTCGCGAATGCGCTCTTTGGCCGTCTGCGCTCCGGCCGCCTCCTGCGAAGCGTAGAACCGTGTCCCCATCAGCACGCCCGCAGCGCCAAGCATGAGTGCGGCTGCCAGCCCGCGGCCGTCGGCAATTCCGCCTGCAGCCACGACCGGTATGCGTCCTCTAACGGCGTCCACAGTCTCCGGAACGAGCGTAATCAGACCGCGCGAGGCTCCATGGCCGCCTCCTTCAGTGCCTTGCGCGACGAGGATATCCGCGCCCGCTTCGTCCGCCTCCTTCGCGAGCACGGCTGACTGGACTTGGCAGATGACCATTGCACCTTTGCGCTTTATGCGATCGACGAATGGCCCGGGAGGCCCGAAGGAGAGCATGACCGCCACCGGCCTGCGCTCCAGAGCGAGATCGAGGAGTCTCGACTGCTTCGCCATGCTCCATGTGATAAATCCGACGCCAAAGCGTGCTTTCGCTTGCTCGAGCACATCGAGTTCCCGCACAAGCCACTTCTCTTCGCCATAGCCGCCGCCAAGAATGCCAAACCCTCCGGCAGCATCCACTGCCGCGACGAGACGCCCATCAGCCACCATATCCATCGGGGCGAGCAGAATGGGATGATCGATGCCAAGCAGCTGTGTGACCGGCGTGGTGATCAACATATTTGTGCCACGCTCCTAATTGAATCACAGGGCGATGCGAAAAGTCCCCTCTCAACAACGGTGCGCCCGAAGTCTGATTCTGGGAGGTGACTGTAATCGGTTGAATCATCGGACCCCGATTTCGGTCGGTTAACGGGCAACTCGGAAGCAACCCACTTGATCGTATAGCGCCCGCCGGAAACTGACCCACTACCGGCGGCCCGACTTCCTTGCGCGTTGCTCCGCTGGCGTGAGATAGTACCCCGTTCTAGACCTTCGACCAGCTAACGGTGTCATGATCCGTCTTCTTCCGCGCGAAACCAAGTTTTTCGATCTGTTTGCCGAACTTTCCACCAGCATGAACGAAGGTGCGCGCTTGCTGCGCAGCATTCTGGAAGATCCCCACGACCTGGAAATCCGGGTCACCGAGATGCAAGCCATCGAACATCGGGGCGACAAGGCGATCCACGCGATCATGACCAAGCTGAACCAGAGTTTCATTACGCCTTTCGACCGCGAAGACATTCATCATCTGGCGTCGTCGCTCGACGACGTTCTCGACTTCATGAATACGGCTGCGACGCGCCTGGTGATGTATAAAATCGCGCAGCCAACGGCGGCGGCGGCGGAGTTGGCGGGAATCCTGGTGCTGCAAAGCGAAGAACTGGCGCGCGGGGTTTCGCTGCTGGAGAAAAGTGGCAAGGTGATGCAGCACTGCGACGAAGTTAACCGGCTCGAGGACGTTGCCGATCAAGTCAGCCGCAAGGCCATTGGGGAACTGTTCGAACACGAGAAAGATCCCATCCAACTGATCAAGATGAAAGAACTCTATGAAGTGCTCGAAATGGCAACCGACAAGGCCGAAGATGCGGCCAACGTATTGGAAGCGATCGTACTGAAGAGCGCATAGGTTCAAGCCTATCCCGATGCCACTGCCGCAAAGGAGCGAATCCAGGTGAACGCGGACGTCCTGCTGGTAGTGATTACGGTTCTGGTCGCTCTGATTTTCGACTTCTTCAATGGGTTTCACGATGCGGCCAACAGCATCGCTACGGTTGTTTCGACGCGTGTTCTCTCTCCCAAGCTGGCGGTTGTGTGGGCGGCGGTATTCAACTTCCTGGCCGCTTTTCTGCTGGGCACCGCTGTGGCCAACACCATCGGCCGCGGCATGATTCGACTCGATGCAGTGGATCAGTACGTGGTGCTGGCCGCGCTGTTCGGCGCCATTGTCTGGGATCTGCTGACGTGGTGGTGGGGTCTGCCTACTTCCTCATCGCACGCGTTAATTGGTGGATACGCCGGCGCCGCCATGACGCATGAGGCAATTCATGCCGGATGGCGTTCGGCTCCATCGGTGATCATCGCCGCCGGGTGGTACAAGACCCTGATCTTCATTGTGGTCGCGCCCATCATGGGACTGGTCATGGGCTTCGGGTTCATGGTTGCCATTTATTGGCTGCTGAGAAACAAAGCGCCGCAACAGGTCGACAAGTGGTTCCGCAAGCTGCAACTGCTCTCGGCCGCCTGCTACAGCCTGGGACACGGCGGCAACGACGCGCAAAAAACCATGGGTATCGTCGCCGGCGCGCTCTATACCGCGGGATTCATGAGCAAGGAAGACATGCTCGGCAACTGGGGACACCTGCACTGGCCCATCATCCTCGCCGCTCATGCTGCCATCGCCGCTGGAACTTATTTCGGAGGCTGGCGCATCGTGCACACGATGGGGCAGAAGATCACGAAGCTAAGACCGGTTGGCGGTTTTTGCGCCGAGAGCGCTGGGGCCATCACTCTGTTCGCGACTGCCCTGGCCGGAATTCCCGTCAGCACAACGCACACCATTACCGGGGCCATTGTGGGCGTGGGTGCTGTCAACCGGTTGTCGGCGGTGCGCTGGGGCATTGCGACGCGAATTGTGTGGGCCTGGCTGGTCACCATTCCCGCGGCCGCGGTCATGTCCGCCGCGACCTTCTGCTTGATCCGGTTGTTTCTGCGGCAGGCTTGAGTTTCCGGATGCTTGGGATCGAGTCCGGTTCCTGACATTTCCGCCGGGCATTTTGAGAGGAAGCTCATTACCCCGGTAACTTTGCACAAGCGCGCCATTGCTTGAATATGGCAGGAGGGCGTCCCTTGCTTGCGCAAACGAAGCTAGACGATCGGAACACTGAAGATGAGTAAAATCGCCAAGGAAAGTATCCTGCTGCTATCGCTATTCCTGATTGCGGCGACCGTGCAATTCTTCGCGCAGTCGCTGCCCATGGCGCTCTGCTTTTACTTCCTGCCGACTTTGTACTCGGCGTATTACTTCGGGCGCCGGCACGCGACTCTTACCGCCTTCGCCTGCGTCTTCCTGGTGGTTCTGCTTGACTTCCTGAACAACCTCATGCCCGCACACCGAGTACTCACGCTGCCTGGGGAGCGGCTGTTCAACTTTGCCATCTGGGCAGGGGTTTTGGTGGTGGTCGGCTATGTGATGGGTACACTTTACGAGCGCAAGCAGGCGATGACCACCGACATACGTGAAAGTTTCAGCGGGCTGCTGCTGGTCCTGCAACACTTCATGGTCAACGAGAAGCTCGGCGTAGGTGAAAACCAGCGGGTGGTGGAGGCGTCGACAAGAATAGCGGAGGCGATGGGCCTGGGTTCGGATCGCGTCGAGTTGCTGCGGTCGGCGGTGTTGCTACGGGATCTGAGCAAACTCGGCATCAGCAACGATATTCTCTACAAGGCCGCCGATATGAGCCGCGACGAAGTGGTGGCGAGCTTCCGCAAGTCCCGCAAGGCCGATGCGCGCACCCAGGCCGCCGGAAATTCGCTGCGGCGGGTGATTCCGATCATTGTCGCGCAGCAGATTGTGCAGGATCAGGGAGCGCGTTCGGTCAACGTTCCGATCGAAGCTCACATTCTGGCCGTGGCGGATGCTTATCAGAAATTGATCAGCGGCGCTAACGGTAAAGCTTTGTCGCCTCACCAGGCCGAGCAGGAGATTTTGGCGGGAGCAGGCCAGAAGTTCCACGCCGGCGTTGTGGAAGCCTTCGCGAAAATCTTGGGCGGGCAAGCTAAGGGCGCGGGGGCATAAAATCACGGGTACATGAGCTTAAAGAGTTTCAGCTAGCGCCGAACTCTTCGCATTCTCTTCCAGCTCGCGCGAGTTTTTTCCGCGCAATTCTTTTCCTCGCAATTCTTGCCACATCGCCACCACTCTAGACTTCAACTCGGTCGTCAGCCGGCCATACGCAGCCTCGCTCGCCTCATTCAGCGGCGGGGGTTGAATCGGCTTGCCGAATACCAGTTGCAGATCGGTGAACTTCGGAAACTTTTTGTGGCGCGGCCAAGCTTCGTAGAAGCCCTCGATCGCGACCGGGACAATCGGGGCTTGCGCGTGAATCGAGAGAATCGCGGCACCCTTGCGGAATAGTCTCGGACTGCCGTCGTTGGTGCGCTCGCCCTCGGGATAGAGAACGAGAATGTGTCCCTGACTGAGGCCAAAAGCTCCGGCGCGCATGGCTGGCACCAGGTTCGCGTCTGGATCGAGAACTGCCACGCGAAGCCATCGGGCCAGTCGCCGCATGAATCCTTTACCGAAAAGGTCGCTCGTGCCCAGCGCAAAGGTATCGCGAAACAGGCGATACGGCAGCGCCCCCGCCATCACCAGTGGATCGATATAGCTCTGGTGATTCGAACAGAGCAGGTACGGGCCTTTTCCGGGCAGATTTTCGAGTCCGCGCATCTTGAGGTGAAAGCGATCGAGCGCGAAAAGATAAATCAGACGCCCCAGCAGGAAGAAGGAAAGTTCAGCGAAAATATTGTGGCGGGCCAGCGCGAGAACCTCGGGATCGGTCACCGGCTCGCTCAAGATTGTCGACCATGCAGGTGATGGCGCTCTGGCTTGGCCCTCGCCGCGGCTCGCGCTCGCAAGAATGGCATCGATCAGGTCGCGCACCGAATAAATTTCCGCCAGCTGCGACTCGGGCACTTCGCCGCCAAACTGCTGCTCGAGTGCGGTCAGCAATTCGACGCGCTGCATGGAATCGAGTCCCAAATCGAGCTCCAGATTGTGGGTGGGATGAATCGCGTCGAGGCGGTTGCGCGAAGACTCCCGCGACGATTCCCGAACTATGGTGAGGGCGCGCTTCACATCCTCCCGCTCCAACCACAATTGCTCGTCGCCGGTTAGCGGTTTCTCCATGTCAACGTCCGAATCGCCGCCGCCCCGCTTTTGTTGCAGCTCCCGAACCTTCTTTTCAATCTGGAAGCGCTTTAACTTACGCGTCGTCGTGCGCGGCAGGTCTTCCTGCCAGATGTCGTAACTTCCCAGACGTTTGGTGGAAGCGATCTTGTGGGAGAGCGCTTCAATGTCGATTCGGATCGCCTCTTTTGAGTTGACGATCTTGCACTCGCGCAGCCGTTCGAAGTTGGGCACGACCACGGCATGCAGCCGCTCTGACGTCGGAGCTCCCGAACGCGCCTCCAGCGCCATCACGCAAATCTCTTTCACATATTGCGCCTGGAGGTAGTGCGCCTCGATCTCCTCGGGATACACATTTTTTCCATTGGCGAGCACGATGACTTCCTTGCGCCGCCCAGTGATGAATAGATTGCCGCCGGAATCGAAGTAGCCCAGATCGCCGGTGTAGAGCCAGCCGTCGCGCAGCACCTCCGCCGTGGCCTCGGGGCGATTCCAATATCCCTTCATCACGAGCGCGCCGCGGATCGCAATCTCACCCGCCGGCGGCGCACCTTCTTCGACCGGTTGCGGGTCCACAATCTTGGCTTCGACTCCGGGAAAAGGCCGTCCAACCGAGCCAAATACAATAACGTGCCCCGGAGGGTTGATGAAGGCGCCGCCTGAGGTTTCCGTCAGGCCGTACGCATTCAGAACGTCGATGCCAAAAGAGTAAAAATCGCGGGCGATGGCCGGATCGAATCGTGAACCGCCGGTCACCAGATAACGCATGCGAGCGCCGAAGGTCGCGTGAATCCGTCCAAAGAAAAGTTTGCCCGCGTTGACTCCGACTCGGCGCAGCAAGCGGTTGAACGCCATCAGCGTGCGCACCAGCGACAGCGTGATCTTGCCGCGTTTGCCGAGTTCTTTGAAAATGCGCTCGTGAATCAGGTAATAAAATTGGGGTACCACGGCAAACGCGGTGATGCCGCGTTCCTGTAAAGCGCGCAGCAATTCGGTGGTGTTCAGCGTCTCCAGGTACACGACGCGCGCGCCATTGAATAGAGGCAGGAAAAGGTTGGCCATCTGCGCGAGGACATGAAACATCGGGAGAATTCCCAGCAGCGCATCCTGAGGACCAATCTTCATTACCGCGAGCACCGAATTCGCCTCACCGACGAGGTTGGCGTGGGTGAGCATGACGCCCTTCGGATCGGCCGTGGTGCCCGAGGTGTAGATCAGCGCCGCCAGGTCGCTCTCAGCGGGGACGATGGGCTGAAAGCCAGCGGGGCCTGCGGCGAAGATGGAATCGAGATCGGCGGCGAAGTTGGGGTCGCTAACGTTAGTTGGAGTGGGATTTCGTTCGGTCGCCGCCGACGTCATCACTAAACCTATGTTGATTCCCTCGACCGCTTCCGCCGCCACCGGAAGATGCTTCACGTCGCAGAACAACAGGGACGCTCCGCTGTCGATCAACAACGTCTTCACCTGGTCAGCGTGGAAAGCCGTGTCGAGCGGAACCGCCGTTCTGCCAGCGCCGATGATCCCTAAATATGCCGCCACCCACCGCGGATGGTTCGCCGCCAGAATCGCTACGCGCCCGTCCCGTGGGACCCGAGTCGAGAGCCAGTGCGCCACGCTCTCCGACATCCGGGTCAATTCCGCGAAGGTGACACGCTCCACCGTCTGCTGCCGCTGAATCTCAAGCGCAATGTTGTCGGGGAACTTCCGGGCCGATTCCTGGAATCGCTGGTAGAAGGTGGGCATGTCGGAGGAATCTTACAGGAAATCGAGGGGGCTGGGCTGTGCCACGATCGAGTCCCAAGAAAGGCGAGCATCGAACAGGAATCGCGTCTACCATGAGGGGTTCGAAATCGATGCCGGGGCCGCTCATACGTAGCGGAACGCGGTTGAAAACGGCGCGTGTTCGAAGTCGGAAACGGAGATTCGGGATGAAGTACGAGATGAAGTCACGCGCGTTCATGTTCATGCTCGTGGTAATAGCGTCGCTCTCTTTTTCGTCGTGCGATGGCGGGAGCACGGGGGGCAGCACACCTCCCCCAAGCAACGCCAATGAATGGACTTGGATGAATGGCGCTAATGTCGCCAACCAACCGGGGACGTATGGGACTCTGGGGACGGCTGATTCTAGCAACATTCCCGCAGCGAGAGGGCAGTCTGTTAGCTGGATTGATGCGTCCGGAAATTTCTGGCTTTTCAGTGGGGACGGGACAGGTGGATTCTTAAACGACCTGTGGAAGTATAGCGCGGGCGAATGGACGTGGATGGGCGGGTCGAACGTACCCAACCAGCCGGGGACGTCCGGGACTCTGGGGACACCTGCCTCCGGCAACGTTCCGGGGGCGCGATACGCTGCAGTTGGCTGGACCGATACGTCCGGAAATTTCTGGCTCTTCGCTGGGACCGGTTTCGACTCGACCGGGACAGGCGGAATCTTAAACGACCTGTGGAAGTACAACGCCGGCCAATGGACGTGGATGGGCGGGTCGAACAAGGCCGGCCAGTCGGGGACTTACGGGACTCAGGGGACGGCTGCCTCCAGCAATATTCCCGGGGCGCGGGTCTCTGCTGTTACTTGGACCGATGCGTCCGGCAATTTGTGGCTCTTCGGCGGGGGTGGTCTCGACTCGACCGAGGCGGGAGGTTTGCTCAACGACCTGTGGAAGTACAACGCGAGCGCGGGCCAATGGACGTGGATGTGCGGGTCGAACGTGGTCAATCATCAAGGGATCTACGGGACTCAGGGAACGGCTTCCCCCAGCAACGTTCCCGGGGCCAGAGAACAGGCTGTAGGCTGGACCGACGCGTCCGGAAATTTCTGGCTCTTCGGTGGGATCGGTTTCGACTCGGCTGGGAATAACGATTTCCTCAACGACCTGTGGAAGTACAACGCCGGCCAATGGATGTGGATGGGCGGGTCGAACATGGGTGGCCAATCGGGGACGTACGGGACTCGGGGTAGGGCTGCTTCCGCTAACGTTCCCGGGGCGCGAGTCAATGCCGTTAGTTCGATTGACGCGTCCGGAAATTTCTGGCTCTTCGGCGGAGTCGGGACAGGCGGAGCGCTCAACGACCTGTGGAAGTACAGCGCGGGCGAATGGACCTGGGTGAGCGGGGCGAACATGGTCGATCGACCTGGGACTTATGGGACTCAGGGTACGGCTGCTTCCGGTAACGTTCCCGGGGCGCGACAGATGCCCGTTAACTGGACCGATGCGTCCGGAAATTTCTGGCTCTTCGGTGGGAATGGTTTCGACTCGGCCGGCACACAGGGTTACCTCAACGACCTGTGGAAGTACGAGCCCTAGAAGGCATTGCGCAAGGATTCCTGCAGGGACGGACAAAGGCGATCAGGTTCGCGCGTGGGTGATTCGCGTGGGTGATTGAGGAAGCCAATCCGATGCGGTCGAGCAGCCACAGAAGCGACTAGGCGGGAATCCATTTGCGGTGCACACGAGAATCGTGTACACTATTCTCGTGCTAAAGAACGTCACTCTTAGCGCCGAAGATGTTGCCATTGAGCGTGCCCGAGAGGTCGCTCGCAGTAGGCGGACGACTCTCAATGAAGCGTTCCGCGCCTGGCTGGATGTCTACGGAAACGGTGGCTCCCCTTCAAAAGCAGAGGAATTCCGAGCGCTCATGAAGCGCCTGCGGTACGTTGATGCGGGCCGCAAGTTTACGCGAGAAGAGATGAATGAACGTTAAATCTTTTCTCGACACCAACATCTTTGTTTATTGCTTCGACAGATCTCAGGAAGAGAAGAGCGCAAAAGCGGAAAACTTAATCTATGAGGCTCTGGCGTCGAGACAGGGTGTAGTCAGTTATCAGGTGGCGCAGGAATTCGTGGCCGCTGTGCGGCGCTTTCGTGTCCCGCTCAGTTTTGAGGACATTGAAGAGTACTGGCAAACTACGCTGCTTCCGCTGCTGGCGGTCTACTTCACTCCCGAACTCTATGCGAGGGCATTGAACATCGCCAACCGCGATCGGCTTTCCTGGTATGACGCCCTCATCGTCTCTGCGGCGCTCCAAGGCGGTTGCGAGGTTCTCTACAGCGAAGATCTTCAGCATGGGCGTCGCTTCGGCGATCTTGTCATCGAGAACCCGTTTTTTTAGCCAGAAGAGAACGGGCGCCTTTCATGGTCCGTCGTTCGCCATCTCTCCCGCATCTAATGTGCTAGGCTTTATTGATAGCTTGGGACGCGTGTCCTCCGAAGGATTTCCGTTTTGATCAACACTTTGCTAGGCAAGATTTTCGGGACGAAGAACGAGCGCGAGGTCAAGCGCCTGCAGCCTCGCGTGGAGGCTATCAACGCGCTCGAGCCGAAGATACAGAAGCTCTCTGACGAGCAACTGCGTGGCAAGACGGCGGAGTTTCGCGCCCGTATTCAGGAGCGTCTCAGCTCGATCGCCGACGAACCGGAAGCGGATCCCGACCGCCTGAAGGAAATCGAAGCGGAGCGCAGCGAAGTGCTTAAGGCGGTTCTCGACGAACTGCTTGAGGAAGCGTTTGCCGTTGTCCGCGAGGCCGGACGGCGCACGCTCAACATGCGGCACTTCGACGTGCAGTTGATCGGCGGCATGGTTCTGCACGAAGGCATGATCGCCGAAATGAAAACCGGCGAAGGCAAAACGCTGGTCGCCACGCTCCCGGTATATCTGAACGCGCTCAGTGGACGCGGCGTGCATGTGGTTACCGTCAACGACTACCTGGCCAAGCGCGACTCGGAATGGATGGGCAAGCTCTACAGCTTTCTCGGTCTTAGTGTTGGCGTGATCGTCCACGACCTCGATGACGAGCAGCGCCGCGCCGCCTACGCCGCTGACGTGACCTACGGCACCAACAACGAATTCGGTTTCGACTATCTGCGCGACAACATGAAGTTTGACCTGCGGGATTGCGTGCAGCGCGTACACAACTTCGCGATCGTCGACGAAGTCGATTCCATCCTGATCGACGAAGCCCGAACGCCGCTCATCATTTCTGGCGCGAGTGAAGAGTCCACGGACAAGTACTACAAGGTGAATCGCATTATCCCCAAGCTCGAAAAGGGCGAAGAAATCGATACGCAGCCGGGCGAGCCCAAGATCATGACCGGGGACTATGTGGTCGACGAAAAACACCGCAACGTCACGGTCAGCGACGACGGCTGGGAAAAAGTCGAGAAGCTGCTTGGGATAGGCAACATCGCCGACCCGGAAAATTGGGCGCTGAAGCATCACGTTGAAACCGCGGTCAAAGCGCACGCGCTTTACAAGAAAGACGTCGAGTACGTGGTCAAAGACGGCGAAGTGCTGATCGTGGACGAATTCACCGGGCGCCTGATGCCGGGGCGCCGCTGGTCCGATGGGCTGCACCAGGCGATCGAAGCCAAGGAGAATGTGAAGATCGAGCGCGAGAATCAAACGCTCGCCACCATCACGTTCCAGAACTATTTCCGCATGTATAAAAAGCTGGCGGGCATGACGGGTACGGCGGAAACCGAAGCGCCGGAATTCGACAAGATCTACCGGCTCGAAGTCATCGTCATTCCGACCAATCGCACGCTGCTGCGTCAAGAGAATCCGGACATTGTTTATCGTACCGAGAAGGAAAAATATTTCGCGGCGGCCGACGAAATTCAAAGGCTGCACGAGAGTGGTCAACCTGCGCTGGTGGGCACGGTCTCGATCGAAAAGTCGGAGCGGCTTTCGGAGTTGCTGAAGAAGAAGGGAATCAAGCACGTCGTCCTGAACGCGAAGTATCACGAGCGCGAAGCGGAAATTGTGGCGCAGGCCGGACGCAAAGGCACGGTCACCATCGCCACCAACATGGCGGGCCGCGGCACCGACATTCTGCTCGGCGGCAACCCCGAATTCATGGCCAAGCAGGAATGCGTGAAGAAGGGAATCGCGCAGCCGATCCGCGCCGCGCAAGGCAAGATCGAAGCCGACGTCGACGATCCGAACCGCACGGTTTGGTATTACGCCGGCAATGAGTATGCGGTCCCAACCGATCAGTGGAACGAGATTTTTACGCGCTACAAGAGCGACACGGACCAGGAACATCAGGAAGTGATTGCGGCAGGCGGGCTGCACATCTTTGGCACTGAACGCCACGAAGCGCGACGCATCGACAATCAGCTTCGCGGGCGCGCCGGCCGCCAGGGCGATCCCGGCTCGTCGCGCTTCTATCTTTCTCTCGAAGACGACCTGATGCGGATCTTCGCCAAGGAGTGGGTTTCCAAGCTGCTGCAACGCCTCGGCATGGAAGAAGGTGTTCCCATCGAATCGGGCATGATCACGCGCCGAATCGAAGCGGCGCAGAAAGCCGTCGAAGGCCAGAATTTCGAGGCCCGCAAACACCTGCTTGAGTATGACGACGTCATGAACAAGCAGCGCGAAGCGGTCTACGGCCTGCGCCGCCGTCTGCTGGAAGGCCTCGACCAGAAAGATCTCATCATCGAGGACTACGTCTCCGGGATTCTCGGCGACATCCTCGAACGGCACTGCCCGCCCAAAGCGCACGTCGCCGACTGGGATCTCAAAGCACTGAAAGACGCGATCTTCACCAGCTTCGGCGTCGACATCTACGCCGAAGGCCTCAAGCCTGAGCAGATGAACCGCCAGGAACTGGGCGATGCCATCTTCGACAAACTCAAAGAGCGCTATGACTCGAAAGAGAAGCTGATCGGCGCCGAGGCCATGCGCTATCACGAGCGGATGATCATGCTGAGCGTGATCGACGCGCAGTGGAAAGATCACCTGCTCGGCATGGATCACCTCAAAGAGGGCATCGGCCTGCGCGGGTACGGGCAGCACGACCCGCTGGTCGAGTACAAGCGCGAGTCCTTCGACATGTTCGAAGAAATGATGCAGCGCTTTCAGGAAGAGACGGTCCGCTACCTGTACCTGATGCAGATCATGGAACGTCCGCCGGACTCGGGAGCGAGGCCGGATGCCGGCGAAGGCAGTCCAAACGATCTGTCCGGCCAAGGGTTCGAAGCCGGCGTACCTTCAATCATCACGGGCGGTCGAGGCGGCAACGGACGGCCGCCGCGCCAGGTCGCTACCTCCGTGGACGAAATCGAAGAAGCCTTCCAGCGCAAGAAAAAGAAAGAACTCGAACAAGCGCGCATGGCCGGAGCCGGGGACATGCAGGTTCAGCAGGTGGTGCGCTCGGGGAACAAGGTCGGGCGCAACGATCCTTGCCCTTGCGGAAGCGGCAAGAAATATAAGAAGTGTTGCGGCGCAAATTCGTAGAGCTTTCACCGCAGAGGACGCAGAAATCGCAGAACAAAAAAGCAACGTGGCTGTGGATGAAAGAGCCCCGTTTTTCTCTGCGTGCTCTGCGTTCTCTGCGGTTAAACGGTTTTTGATTTCTTGCGGAGGGCTTTGAACGTCATCTCCGTGGCTGTGCTGCGCGTGCGCCGCTTCCATGCAAAGAACATAGGGGCGTAGGTCTGGGTGATGTAATCGTCCCGGCCGATCCCGAGTGCGCGCGCCGTGCGGTCGATCCAGCGCGACGGCCCTTCGATCTCTCCGAAGTTCCCAATCGGAGTCTCATCCAGCACAACGTGGCCCGAGCCGTCGCTCCACTCCGCGCGATATTTTTCATAGTGGAACGTGGGCGCGAATCCAAGCGCGCGCAGAACGGCGTCCATTTGCTCGCCGTTCTCCACCCGCGTTTCCAGTTCAGCCCGAACTTTATGGCGACCTGCCGTGCCTTTCGCCTTGTGAGTCAGCACCCAGGTCTCGCCATACTTGCGCAGCCGCAGCAGCTCGCCCCGCTTGCGCAGCTTCTGGCCGGGCAGGTCGTAGAGTAAATTCATTTCGTGGGTGGAGCGGGTGAGCTGTTTAAAGCCCGCTTGCTTCAGCGCCCGGGCTAGTGCGGGCAGATCCTCTATTCGAAACTTAATTTCGATTTCCTTCGGCATCCCGAAATCATAACCGCCGAGACGCCGAGGACGCGGAGAAAAGCTGGAAGGAATGATTCACATCAAACCTCAGCAGCTATTGCCGAAGTATTTCTCGGTGTGCTCTGCGTCTCGGCGGTGAGAAGCGCTTGACTTAAGACTTCGGCTCGGCCTCGGACTCTCGCTCCCGTCTATGGAACCAGCTCATGTGCGGCAGATCGCGCTCCACTTTTCGCCGTTTCGCGATCAGCTCCGCGGTGATCGACACGGCAATCTCTTCCGGCGTAATTGCCCCAATATCCAGCCCGATTGGGGCGTGGACTCGGTCGAATAGGTGCGCCGGCAGACCTTCCTGCTGCAGCTCTTTAAAAATGGTGATGGTCTTCCGCTTCGACCCAATCATCCCGATGTAGCGCGCCGGAGTCTGCACCGCCCAGCGCAGCATTCGCATATCGTCGCGGTGCCCGCGTGTGACGATAACGATGTACGACGACTCGCCGGGCGTGAGCTGCGCCGCGGCTTTGTCGAAATCTTCGGCGATCACCTGCAGCGCCTCGGGGAAGCGCTCGCGGTTCGCGTAGGCTTCGCGATCATCGACCACGGTGACGTCGAATCCTGCGATTCGCGCAACCTTGTAAAGGCTTGCTGCTACGTGACCTGCGCCGAAAATATAAAGCTCTGCTGGAGGTAAAACCGGCTCCACGAAAATCTCCAGCGTTCCGCCGCAGACGAGGCCGGTGTCGTACTTCGGATCCTGATTGAGATCAAACGTCAGGGTTCGCGGCTTCTCCGATTCTATCACTTCGCGCGCCGCCTGCCACACCTCGGCTTCAACGCAGCCGCCGCCGATTGTCCCGACGATCGAGCCATCGTCCCGCACCAGCATCTTGGCGGTCTTGAACGAAGGAATCGACCCGCGCACATTCACAATGGTCGCCACTGCCCCGCGCCGTCCGTCTTTTCGCAAGCGGACAATCTCCTCGTACAAGTCCACATCGATGATTATGGTTCGGCGAGCGGGGAAGGTCAAACCTGGGAGTCAAGGGTTGCGTAGGGACGGCCGCCCTCGGCCGTCCAAGCGACCGGAGCGGTCCCTACGCAAAGGCAAAGCAGTTTGTGCTAGCTTGTAGGGTTCAAATTCTCGTTGCCGCGCTCCAGGAGACCCCATGAAAGCCGTTCGCATTCATCAGTTCGGTGGACCGGAAGTCCTCACCTACGAGGATGTTCCCGATCCCAAACCGCGCAAAGATCAAGTCCTCATCCGTGTCCGAGCCTGCTCTCTGAACCACCTCGACCTCTGGGTGCGCAAAGGACTGCCCGGCGTTAACCTGCCGCACATTCTCGGCAGCGACATGGCCGGCGAAATCGTTGAAGTCGGCGAGTACGTCACCGACCTCAACCCCGGACAGCGCGTGCTGGTCGCGCCCATGCATTTCTGTAATCACTGCGCGAAGTGCGTTGCCGGCCTGCAGAATCAGTGCCGCCAGTTCACCGTGCTCGGCAACGCCTTGGACGGCGGTAACTGCGAACTCTTCGCCATTCCGGCCGTCAACGTCATTCCGATCCCCGACTCGCTCGATTTCAATGAGGCCGCCAGCGTTCCGCTGGTTTTTGTCACCGCGTGGCACATGCTCACGGGACGCGCCGCCATCCGCCCCGGCCAAACCGTGCTGGTGCTGGGCGCGAACTCCGGTGTGGGTACTGCGGCCATCCAGATCGCAAAACTGTTCCACGCGCGCGTAATCGCAACCGCGGGCGACGAGCGCAAAATGGAGCGCGCCCGCGAACTCGGCGCCGATTTCGTCATCAACCACTACGAGCAGAAGATTTCGCAGGAAGTCCGCAAAATCACCAACTTCGAGGGTGTTGACATCGTCGTCGAGCACGTAGGACTGGCTACCTGGGAAGAGAGCGTGCGTTCGCTCAAGACCGGCGGCACACTCGTCACCTGCGGTGCGACGTCGGGACCGAAAGTCGAACTCGATCTGCGGTTTCTGTTCTCGCGCCAGCTTGCATTGCTGGGCTCGTACATGGGCACGATGAGCGAACTCCACGAAGTGCTCGGCCACGTCTTCGCCGGGCGGCTCAAAACAGTCATCGACCATACTTTTCCTTTGAAGGAAATTCGCACGGCCCACGAGTACATGGAGAAGAGCCAGATGTTCGGGAAAATCGTGCTGAATCCGTGAACACGTGTAAATTGAGACCATGAAATAGCTGTTCGCAGTCGTTCTGCTGATTTCTGTCACGACGACGCACACATTCGCCGGTGACGACGCGAGTGGTCCTATTCAATACAGCGCGGACCTTTCTCAACCGTTCACGACATACGTCATGTCAGAAAAGGACAAACAATGGAGCCGGTCTCTCGTAACCAAGCTCAAGTACACAGGCTCTGTGGTGCATTTTGTGCGAACGTCGCTACCATTGACGATCGGGAACTCAGCTGTAGAAGGTGCGATATATCAAGCCGTCGAAAGGCCTGACTTCTTTACGTCATCAAGGGCGATGCAATGTTAAGACGGGGCTAACCGTGGCCCTACAGCCCAGGCGTGGGCGGTTTCTCGCTTCATGCGAAAAAGGTTCGCAATTTCCTCGTATGTCTCAATTTCCAAGAAGGTGGCGTGCCATTCCTGTCGAGCTCGCCTGTACAAAAGGGTAAAGTCGCATGGAAGGGAAATGATTGGAGCAGGTTTCCGTGATTAATCGCTAATCTCTGTTTCGTTTCCTTTGCGCACTCGGCGTTCTCTGCGGTTAAAATAACCCATGGCGCAAGAGCTCAGTTTCGGCCCCTACGTTGATATCGAAAACGGCAAGAAGGTGGTTAAGGAACTTGTCTTCGGAGAAGGCGTTCCCGAAGGCATCGTCATGACCACGCTCGACGCGACCGTCAACTGGACGCGCAAGAATTCGATCTGGCCGATGACGTTCGGGCTGGCCTGCTGCGCGATTGAAATGATGTCGATGGGTGCGTCGCGCTTCGACATCGCGCGCTTCGGCGCCGAAGTGTTCCGGCCGTCGCCGCGGCAGTCGGACCTGATGATTATTGCCGGCCGCGTCTCGCAAAAAATGGCCCCCGTAATTCGCCAGCTCTGGGAGCAGATGCCGGAACCGAAGTGGGTCATCTCGATGGGGGCGTGCGCGACTTCCGGTGGAGTTTTCAATAATTACGCGCTGGTGCAGAGCGTGAATCAGGTTATTCCCGTCGATATCTATGTCCCGGGCTGTCCGCCGCGTCCCGAGCAGTTGATTTACGCGATCACGCTGTTGCAGCAAAAAATCATGATCGAACGCGGCACGGTGAAGAAAGCATTGAATCTCGTGCCGAGCGGCGAGTGATCGTTGGGCGGAAGGATCGGGCCGATCACCCGATGGCCCGATCCTCTTTTCATTGTTTCATTCTTGTGGCCAGCTGCCGTTCCGGCGGCGTCATCTGGTTCCAAACCGCGCTCAAATCTTTTTCCAGAATCTGATTATTCGGATCCACCCGCAGAGCCAGCGCAAACCATAAATACGATGTCGGCAGATCGCGCGGCACACAGTGGCCGGTGGCATACATGGTTCCGAACGCGCTTCGGGCCTTGGCATTAGATTTAGCCGAAGCGGTCTTCAGATATTTCACGGCCTCGTCGCAGTTTTTCGGCACGCCTCGTCCGTAGAGATAGGCCTCGCCTTTGCGGAAGGCCGCGTCCCCGGTGTCAGCCGCGGCGGGCGCGGGCAATTTCGACGTCTTGGCCGAGGTCACGCTGGGCTCGCGTTTCGCCGCACTCTTGTCGGCCAGCGCGATCCTCGGAATCACCGGTTTCGCTTCGGCCACAGGCTTTGCCTCTGCGTCCACGGTCTTTCGGGTAGGTTCGGGACCAGCGCTTGAGTTCTCGGCCTGACCCTCCGGAACTCCCGCTGACGGAACCGCTGCCTGCGACGAGCCCGCATCAAGCGTTGGAGCAGCAGCCTGGGCCGCCGGTTTCGTCGATGGCTTCTCGGCGGGAGCTGCGCCGGCGCTCGAAGTTGCAGCCTCCGGCTTTCGATTCTCCGCGGCGCCGAGATAGTTTGTATACGTCCACCAGCCTGCTACGCCCAAGGCTGCAAGCAGCGCCACCAGCAGCAGGATCCGCCGTCCGCCGGTCTTTGGCTGCTCGGGCTCAAAAAAAGAATCCAAGCCGGAGAAAGATTTTTCCCGCAGCGAGTCCATGTTCGACTGATTCGGGCTGGGATGATTCGGGATAGGTTGATTTGCGCCAGGCTGATTCAATCCCAACATCGAGGGCCCGCCGATCGGTGGCGCCTGTTGGTTTGCGGGCCTGGTCGCGTTCTCCACGACGAGAGGGTGCGGTGGTTCCGAAACGTTCGTTATCTTTGGTAGGCCCGGTACCGGTGCGCCCGCCGGGCGCCGAGCTTCGAGCACGGTGCCACACATTCCGCAAAAACGGAAATTGTCCGAATTGTCCTCACCGCACTTCGGGCAGATCACGAATGGTTCTCCGATATGTACTCTCCTACAGTTTAACCCGTGCCAGCGATGCCATTAAGTTCGTCTGTTCATATTAGAATGCGAACGCCCGGTTTCCGCCCATGCCGAAAGCCTCCACAGCCAAGCCCGCGCCCGCCGCGAAGCGTTTCGAGGCCAGGCTCGAGCGCATGCGCTCCCGCCTCAATTGGATCATTATCCACGTGCCATTCGATGCAGCCAAAGTCTGGGGGTTGCGTGGCCAGATCAAAGTGAAAGGCGAAATCAACGGGTTCGCGTTCCGTACTTCGCTGTTTCCCACCAGAGAGGGCCGGCACTTTCTGCTGGTCAACAAGCGGATGCAAAACGAAGCGCGAGCCGTCGAAGGCAGCGTCGCCCGTTTTCAGATGGAACTCGACAGCGAAGAACGGACCGTCACCATCCCCGATGAAGTCAAGCGCATTCTCAGCGAAGATCGCTGGCTTCGCCGCTGGTATGACGAACTGAATCATTCCACACGCAACGATATCGCCAAGTGGATCACCGAACCTAAGAGCGCGGAAGCCCGCGTGCGTCGCGCGGAACAAATTGCGGAACGCCTGCTCAACGTCATGGAGGCGGAACGGGAACTGCCACCCATTCTGCAGGTAGCTTTCGCGCGCCATCCACGCGCTCGTGAAGGTTGGGATTGCATGTCGGCCTCACGCCGGCGCATGCACCTGTTTGGCATGTTCTACTACAGAACTCCGGATGCCCGAGCCCGCCGCATCGACAAAATGCTCGATGACGCCACCGCGCTCGCCGAGAAAATGAGCAACAAGAAAAAGTAAGCGGTATTCGGAGGAACATACTAATTCACACATGAATTCAAGACTCGGCCGAGAACTCCTCTACTCTTCCCACTCTAACGTTATCTCCGCCGGACTCGGCATGGCGGAGGTCATCACCGCGTGGAGAGTATGTTTCGCGAGAAGGGCGACGGGCGGGTCGAGATGCCGCCTAAAATCGGCATCCACACCATGCCCGGCGCGTTTATTCACGCCATGCGGGCGGAAAAGCAGGGAACCAAGTCTACTGACCCAGCCGCCAACGTCACTTTTCTGCATTTTTGCTGCAAACCCTTGGTATTCGCCGCAATCCTTGTTGACATTGGCACTTCGACAGCGTAAGTATGGTCCACGCTGTGTATACCGGCGGTGTTCTCTTTGTTATGACCTCCGGTGATTGCACTGGCCCTTTCTATCGGACGCTGCGGGATCTGGCGGCTCGTAACAAAAGAACACCTATGACCCTTCCACGTTCCAACTCAGCTTGCTCCGGGGTGCGACCGCCCGCACTGGCGGGCAAATCTACCGTCCAGGGCCTCGCCGATTTGAACTGCAAGAACTATTACCAACACGCTGTTACAAAGGAGATTTTATGAAGTTTCTCAGGAAGTCGCTGTGGGTCAGTATCAAACCGGTTCTGACGTTCGCCCTGCTCGCTCTGCTGGCGAGTTCCGGGTTTTCTCAATCGCGTGGCGGAGCAGTCGCCAAGCCACAGAATCTGGGTCCGGAAGATCCTTCCAAGCTAATCACCGTGACCGTATGGCTCAACCAGCACAACAAAGCCGCGCTCGATGAATTGGTCCGCCAGATGTATCAGCCGGGTTCTCCCAATTATCATCGCTGGCTCACGCGCGAGCAGTATCGCTCCCGGTTTGCGCCGACCGCCGAGGAGGCGACCCAGGTTCGGGATTACTTGATTGCGCACAACTTCACGGTAACCTCCCTGGAAAAATATAATCACTACTTGGTGGCGCAAGGCCGTGTTATCGACGCCCAGAACGCCTTCAACGTGCAACTGAGCCGGGTCAGCTTCAAGGGCCAGATCCATCGCGTAACCAGCGGTTCCGCATCTATCCATGGTCCCGTAGGGGAACTGGTCCGCACGGTCCAAGGTCTGGCTGATTTCGCCCCCAGGCCCACCATCGCGCGACCGCTCAATCCTGACACGGGCAAGCCCTTTGCGCCACAAGCGCTTTCGGCTGTCGATCTGACCGCGAGTGCCTCTCCGCAAAACCGGTGCTTGAACGGCACTCAAACAGTGAGCTTTACCACTCCGGGCGGCGGGCCTAGCGCAACCTATCACGGCAATCGCTATGCCACCGATGCGACCAATACCTGCCCTGGTTATAACCCCTCCCAGTTGCAGACCGCCTACGGGCTGAACTCTCTTTACAACAAGGGCTGGGACGGTACCGGCCAGACGATCATTATCGTTGACGCATACGGTTCCCCGACCATCCAGCAGGACGCGAACACATTTTCGGCCACCTACGGGTTGCCGCCTCTAACCTCATCCAATTTCCAGATCTACTACCCGGGCGGCGCGACCACCTGCGGCACGAGTTGCGTCAACGGCGGCTGGAATGTCGAAACCACCCTCGATGTCGAATGGGCTCACGCCGTGGCTCCCGGCGCCAACATCGCCCTGGTGCTGGCGGTGGACGACTATTCGCTTGACATCGCGGAATTCTGGGCGATCGAAAATCCCGAGGTCGTTACGAACTATGCCAACTACGACTTGGGATACGTGATTTCCAACAGCTGGGTCGGTTTCGAAATCCTCGATTTGCTCTATAACGGTCAATCGGCGCTTTACACCGAATTGGCGATGACCGAAGTGGCTGCGGCTTTGGGCATCTCCACCGACTTCGGTTCGGGCGACTGGGGAGATAACGTCGCGCTGATCTACGCCGATTACGGGATCACCGTTCCTCCGAGCGTTTGTATGCCAACTTCGTCTCCGTATGCCACAGGAGTGGGGGGAACCAGCCTGTTCCTGAATAGCAATGACTATGTCCAGTTCCAGACCGGCTGGGGAAACAACGAAACCCGGCTCACATACCCGGCCCCCAACCCGCCCTACGACCCACCCCTCAATCTCGGTTTCATCTACGGAGCAGGAGGAGGGACGAGCGCGATCTGGCCGCAACCGCCCTTCCAGAGCGGCCTCACGAGTAAGTACCGCCAAGTCCCGGATGTTTCCTACGTGGCCGACCCATATACCGGCGTGAACGTGATCATGACAGTCAGCGGCTCGCCCGCCGTCGAGGTAATTGGCGGCACCAGCCTGGCTACGCCGGTGTTCTCCGCCTTGTGGGCCATCGCGAATCAGGCGGCCGGCTCCAAAGCGCCTCTTGGCCAGGCTGCGCCGCTGCTTTATTCCTTGCCAACCGGCGCAATCACTGATATCAAGCCCGTCAATAACGGGTTGGATGTTAGGGGAAAGATCAAAAATCCTCCCGCGCCCGTGCTGGTCGAAACTGCGGCTGACCTGGCACAGCCGCTCGAGAACACGACGACCTTCCTGAGCGCGTTGTACCACGGCAGCTCGACGCGCTGGTATGACCTGACCTTCGGGACTGATTCGTCACTTGTCACCGCTCCCGGGTGGGATAATGTTACCGGCCTGGGCACACCCAATGGCCTGAAGTTCGTTCAGGCCGTGGTAGCTGCCGCGCCGTAAACTTGTAAGCATTCGGGTGGTCGAAACATAGCGGGCTGCTCTCGTCGGCAGCCCGCGTTTTTATGCCGATTCATGCTCCGGACGATCTTGCGCAGGATCCGCCTCGACTTCTATTAGCGCACTCCCGTTTACGCTCAAGCACCTCATTTGCGGCACCCAGCCGTTGCCGCGGCAAAGTAACCGAACCACAAACCAGAGCAGTGCCGGCCTTATAGCTGCTAGTGTCAAGCTAGGGATTTGGGCGACGGCCTGGCAGGCCCATTTGAATGAGGGAGAGGGCACAGGCGGATCGTCTCGGCTGTGCCCCTTTTCCCGGTTACTGGTTATTGTTTCTGTTTCGGTTTGCGGATTTCGCCAAGCCTCTTTTTGCCGCGGGTAGTCCGGTTAGCGACCCCTGCTGCTGGAGGGATCCAAGGAATACACTGTAGAAATTATCGCTAGCTTGATCGTAATCTTCGTTCAACCAGAACAACTGTCCACCACTAGCCTGATAGATGACCACGTTGAAAGGGACCGCCGAGTTATCGCCGACAGTGATGGCAAGAGGATTTGGCGTCGGATTTGTCCTAAGCAGTGTATAGCGCCCAACGTTGGTCGTGTCAGCAAGCGGAGTTCCCGAGAATGTAGCCCCGGTTTCTTCCGCTGTGCCGCTGTCGAACAAGCCGCCCGGATCACTGACGGGTCCGGTTCCGGTCAAAGTCAAAACACCGCCCGGGCTCGAAACCGATCCCTGTCCGACAAAGTCGAATTCCCAGAAATTATCGTAGTTGTATTCCTGCGCTCCAAAGGCATAGTTGCCTGCAAAGCTGGCAGTTGAGGTGTCCGTCTGCGGAATCAGGACTCCTGTGCCGACTCCTGTGCCGTTGACAAGCGGATCCAGGTCAGCAACAAGAGCGCCTCCTCCGCCGGTCCTGTTATTCGGATCATTCAGGTTGAGATTTGGGTCCGTCAGATATATCCCCAGGGCGCTGACGTGTCCCAAGTCTCCGGACTTGATCGTCAGGCTACCGTATCCATTGCTCGCAATGGAGTAGATGCCCGAGATCGAGGAGTCGGGAACGACAACGCCATTCCCGAGTTCGTTGTCATCCGCGACGCCCTGGAATGTGCCGCTGGCCGGAACTGTAAACATGCCTGCCGCGGCATAGAGACTCCCGGCCGAGTTGCTTTCGACACCGAACACGGACGGTCCGAGCGCTGCGTCGCTGAAGGTGTCAGTACCCTGGCCGTACGCCGAGCCGACGCCCGAATCGCTATTGACGCCCGAAGCGCTAGGATCCACATCAATGATCCGTATAGCTTCCGGACCAACGATGTAGTAGTTGAATGTGGTTGCTATACGGGTGCCGGTGATAGTGCCGCGCCCGAAGGAATCGGGCGCTGAGATCGTTCCGGTGAAAGGCGTTTTCAGCGTCACAGTTCCATTATCGTTGATGTCGACAAAACCATTCTGCAACGTGGTGCCACTGATCGAGAATACGCCTCCGGCCACAAGCGGAAAATAGCCGGTGTCCACTCCAGAAAGGGTGAAGGCATAACCCCCGCTGAGCGTGCTGGGCAGTGTCTGGAAGTCCATGCTCCCACTGGATGTTGCCGACCCATCAAACTGAACGATGAGCGCGTGCTTGGCGTTCACAAACTGGACGCCGAGGGTTTCGGTCCCGCTCGCGCCCAAATTCCTGTTGTTCGTGATCAGGGTGAGTTTCCCCTGGCCGGTTGTAGCATTCACCGTCAGCTTTCCTCCCGTGATTGTGTCGCCGGAGGGCTCAGGTGACGTGAGTCCAAAACCGTCGTTATAGTCTTGTTCGCCGCCAAGGACGTTGCCATTCGCGTCGATGGTCACCGACCCTGCGAGGGCGTAAAAATTCGGGCCATCAATTTGATTACCTATGGCCTCCAGCCCGCTCAGATAGAACGCATAGTTGTTCGAAGGCACCACGGCAGCTGTGATGGTGATGGTAGCCGAGGCCGATTTCGTGGTATCGGTCACCGAGGTGGCCGTTACAGTCACGGTGTTGCCGGTCGGAACGGCAGAAGGTGCGGTGTACGTGGTTGCGGTACCGCTGGCTGTGCTGGTGGGGCTAAACCCGCCGCAAGCCCCAGCGCTACCGCAGGTCGCGGACCAGGTCACGCCGGCGTTCTTGGAGTCGTTGCTGACCACCGCCGTGAGCGACGCCGTGGCATTGGTTTGGAGCGAAGTAGGCGGCGCCGGGCTGAAGGCAACGGAAATCGCTGGTGGAGTTGAGCTGCTCGAACTACCGCAGCCCGTCAAGAAAGCTAAGGCCAGGAAAATTATAGCGAGGATGCTAGCGTAAGCTTTGCGGTTCATAGCGACTCCCCTTTCTGCGCCGTCTTCCCGCTGGCACGCTCACGTGCATGCGGCGACAGCGGGACCCCGTGCTCGTTCCGGATCGTATAGACCTCGCCACCCACTTTCACGGTGCGGGCCAGGAAGACTTGCTTGTCCTTAATCGTCTTCATGACGCCGGTCACCTCAATTTGCTGGCCTGCGGCGACCGAGAGGGCGCCCTTGCCTCGCAAACCGAATCTCCCCAAACTCACATCCACCGCACCGGAGGTAGTTGCGAGCAGGAGGTGGGAACCGAGCACACTCGACACCGTGCCATTGAGTGTGACTTCCTGGGTGACGTCGTAGTTTAGTGGCCCTGCAGCCCTGGTCTCGCCTGCCGCTGTTTGCGCCTGAGCTAGCGGTTGGGGTGAGATCAAGAAAAGGAGGGCCAGCGCGCATAGCGGTGCGAATAAACGTTTCATTACCTGCCTCCAGGTCGGGTTTCGGTCCGGAATTTCCATTTGGACCTTTGGCTTGCAAGCGTACACTTCCCCTGCCCTGTAGCACAACGAATTTTCCACCAGAGCAGGTTCCTACTTTGAGTCCAGAGGCTATAGCAAATCCAGAGTTGCCGTGACCACGGGCAACTGCCGAGCTTTGCCCGGCCAGACAGCGAGGGCGGCCGTCCCCACCACGCGCCCGTTTTGATAGGCTTCAACGTAGCTTATATTTGAAACAGGCGCGCGCACTGCAACTGTCGAGCCGGTACGAAGGAATCCAAACGACATGATCCGAAAAATTGTAACTCTCTTAACCATTGGGATCTGGATCGGCATCTTCGTTGCCGGACTATGGCCGTTCAACTTTGTTCCTAAGAAACGGATACGCTGGCTTCCTGGCGGGGCAGGACTCCGCTTTGACGCGTACGGTCAGGTTTTCAGCTCTGTGCCGTTGTTTTCACCCAGAGCACCGGATGGGGCTGCGGAGGCTACCATCGAACTGGTCTTCACACCGCAAAGTCTTATAACAACGCCAGTACTGTCTTTTCGCTCATCAATCAAGATGAAGTGAGCTTCGCGATCGGTCAATCTCTCACGGATCTGTTCCTTCAGGGCTCCTTCACCCAAGGTGGAGGCAAGCCAGCGGTGAAACTTTGGATCGACGACGTATGCGGCCATGCACAAGAATTGTTTGTGACCGTGACGCTGGATAAGCGCCACGTCGATGTCTATCTTGATGGTCAACTGGCTCGTTCTTTTCCAGTCTCAACTCGGGCCGGCAACTTATCGGGGAAGATCTTCGTTGGTCACAGTGTGGAAGACGGCGGACAGTGGAGCGCTAGCGTGGCTCGACTCGCGATCTCCGAGGGTAATCTTGACGCCGCCGAAATCAGCCGGCGTTATGAACAATGGACAAAATCTCGACATTTGGACAGGGATGTGAACCACCGGGGCGCGGCGTATGACTTCGTCACGCGCGCTGCGGATTTTGTGAGCAACGCCGGGGAAACTGGGCCGGAGTTGATAATTCCCAAGATTTTTCGAGTGTCAAAGCCCACAGTGCTGGAGTGGCCCGATCGTCTCAATCGCTCGGTGGCCGTCGACGCAGTCGTCAACATTGCTGGATTCGTTCCGTTCGGCCTCGTCACCTGCCTCTGCTGCGCTTTTGGACCGTGTGGAGCATTTCACGATGTGTCGCGATGACGATTCTTGTCGGGGCCTCTGTCAGCCTGGCAATCGAACTTCAGGTTTTTCTGCCAACGCGAGATTCTTCACTCGCAGACCTGGTCACGAACATCTTGGGTACCGCGCTCGGAGCCGGAGCGGCAGTAATTGGCAAGTGAAGACGATGCCGGCGTTGGGCACAAGCGGGCCAATCAAGGCCGCCTCTTGTATTGTGGGCAACTCTCGCACCGGTCCCGTCGGAGTGCGTGTTCCCCGGTTTCGTTACCAATATCTCCATCTGCTCCTGCGGCACCAAAAAAGAAAAGCGGAGGGTGGAATTGTTTCCGCCAGATTCACTGCAGTAGACTCCAACTCTTGCGCTGGCGCTGTGTCAGGCACTACCCGTTTGTGGCTTTAGCGGCGATGCACTCTGGCGTGGCATGCCGCGCACAGCGTGATCAAGTTTTCATCCGAGTCGGCTCCCGAATGGCTGCGGAACTCCCGGTGGTGCACCTCAAGATTCGACATCGTGCCACAGGATTGACACCTCCAGCCGTCGCGACGCAGGATCTGCTGGCGCAGACCGTCGTATGACAAGGGATCCAGCCGCAAGCGGGCGGCTTTTGGGCGAATCATTCTCAGGATGCCTTCTCACGCAGGTTTTCGAGAAAAGCCTGCTGCTGTTCGCCGGGCAAGAACTTGTAGTAACGTGAGATGGAGTTGAGCAGGATCTCCGGGTTTCCATTGTCCAGATGAGCGCCAGCCAGGAAGTCGGCGCAGATCATCTCCAGACAGTAACCGCGTGACTTGTCTGAGCCGAGCATCAGAGCTGCGGTCTCGATTGCCTGCTCGATCACCGGGATCTGGCTCTTGTAGACTTTGAAGTAGATCAACTCCGACGGCTCCGTTTCCTTCCCCGTCAGTTCCTTCCCCACCTCCCGCCTGAAGTCCTCCTTCGGCAAGGCGCGCGCTCTGTGCAACCAGGTTGCACAATCGAAGTGCTGCCCGTCCCTGCGCGCCAGCTTCGCCAGCTCCCTTCCTTTCGTCCAACCGATTTCCTTCAGATCCTTCCGCGCCTGCGGCGGCAGGTGCTCGTGGATGGACATCAGGTAGTACGCCTTCCTTCGCGATTCCGGGAACCGCCTCGCCAGGAACTCGTCAAACGACCTCAGGTTCTCCAGCCTCCAGTACTGTCCTGCCCGCACCTCGCATAGATACCTGCCGAGCTCGACAAAGCGGGTATCGCGCTCTGCCTCTTTCTGTCGTTCCCACGCCAGGATCTCGTCGATCTTGGTCAGAACGAAGAGGGCACGCTTGCGATTGAGCTTCGGCGGCATCGGTGGATACCTAGTAAACAAGTTCGTCAAACAGACCAAGATCGACTCCCGGTTTGCGCACAAGGCCGGCTTCGACCAAGTCACGCTTATCGAGGCAAAGCCCGACGAATGGGCAGGTGGTACACGGATTCTGTGGAAAGCGGATGCCACTATGCGGTAGGAACAGCCCGGACTCGATCCGTCGGACTGTGTCCTCGACCAGGGTTGCGAACTCCTGGCGTTGCTCGTCAGAAATGGTGGCCCGGAGGTACTGAACTTCGACCAGCCGCTTGCGGACGAAAACAACCTGGGCAACTTCGTCGATCCCGGTCATCCAGGAATAGCAGACGAGTTGCGGATCCAGTGCGGAAATGCCGGCCGGCTCTTCTGGATATCGCGCAGAGGTAGTCTTCCATTCCAGAACGCATGGTGTGCCGTCCAGTTCACCAATGGCGTCGACGTAAGCTACGAAAGTGTTGCCAGAACTGAGTGTCCGATTGAACTGAATCTGCTGGGTTGAACGAGAGCGCCGAATGCGAACGCGGCCGTCCTGAGCAAAGCGCTCAAGCAACTGGATGCCTTGTTGCAACATCCGGTCCCAAGTGTCGTTGCCGGAGTAGGTCAGGCCCATGTCCTTACACAGGCCCCACTGCTCGAACAGCACAGCGGCCGGGTCTTCACGGCGAAAAAGGGCGGCGACGGCCTGCTCGAAGGCTCGGCCAAAAAGCATCGCTGCACGCGTGTCTTTCTCTTGCCATCCGTCGAGGTAGCGGTGCCGGTAACGGCGCGGGCAGCTAAGGTACTGGCTGATCTGGGTGTAGGAGTAGGTCATCGGGACGCCTCCTCCGTGTTGGAGCGAGAAGCACTCGAAACCGGAGCTGCGGACAGTTCTTCCCACTGGCTGGCTGGGGCGAAGCCGTCGAGGTTGATGAGCGAAATGCCGTTGATCACGGTGTGGCTGATCTTGACGACACCGCGGAGTCCGGGCAAAGCCTTCTCGTCGACCTGTTCGTGGGCCAGCAGTTCCGGGTCATAGAGGAAATCGCGCAGGAACCAGCCCAGCTTCCACATCGCCTTCTGGGTGCAGTAGAGACGACCGACGATGGGCTGCCCAGCCAGAGTGCGGGGTTCTAGGACCGAAAGCCGGAGGACGTAGAACGGTTTGTGAGCATGCCAGCGGAACTGGGCGCCATCGACGCGCACGAGGAAGATGCCGTCAGGAATCTCCGGACGAGAATCGCGGGCAGTTTCGGCGAGACCAGGGACTTTGCGGTTCATGCGACCACCTCCTGCTTCGGATGCGCGTAACTATTGAGCTGGCAGAGCAGGGCGTTGCGGTCCTTCTCGGCCCAGTCGGCCAGTTGCAGGACGAAGTTCTCAACCTGTTCGCGGGTGGCCTCTCGGAGAGTTTTCGTGCCGCAGAAGTCGACGGCGTAGGCCTTTACCAATTCGGGATCGAGCTTGTGCTGGCGGATGATCTGACAGAGACGGTCACGAACTTTCGGGCTGGTCCCGTTTCCATTGCCACTGCCCTTACCATGCGCGCTTTGAGGCGGGAGTTTCTCGGCCGGAGAGGGAACCGAGCCGATTTCCTCGACCGAGCAAAGACCGATGCCGTAGGCCTTGCGCAGAGCGCGATTGACGGCTCGGGTCTCGGCTACGCGCATCTCGGCTCCACGGACGAGCGGCGAGACATTAGACGGATCGGCATCGCCATAGCCGACAAAGCCGGAGGAGCCCTTGGAGGGGAAAACCGTTGCCTTCAGGACAAACCGACTTGCCGCGGAATCACAAAGTGAATCGACAGCCTCGACGTGGATACCACAGCACCTCCTTCTCTTCGCCATACGCAACAAGCCTGTGTGGGTCACATACCAGTGGTTGTTGAGCAGCGCGAGATCTCCTGACCCGATGTCGAAATGCATCGCAGATAAATGCTCTAGGGGTTTGAGAAGAATCTGTTGTTTTCCGACACTGAACGTCGATCTCGCCAGCCGTAAATTTCGCGAATACAAATTAGTTTTTTTGTTCATGTTTTTACCTCTCTTAATGTAACGCTATTGTAACGCATATCACGCTACATGGCAAATCTATTCGCCTCGCATCGCCTTTGGCCTTACAATTCCACGAGTGGTGAGCTCGGAATGCCCAAAACAGAAACGCTCAATTTGCGAGTGTCGGCGGAATTTAAAAGGCGGCTAATGGAAGAGGCTGCCAAAGAAAAGCGCTCCGTTACGAACTACTTGGAAGCCACTATTACAGCGGTTTGGGAGCAACGGCCGAACAGGGACACGAAGGTCAGGGGCAAGAGACAACCAGCAAGATGATCCCCTCTGCTGCCGAACGCGGACGTTCCGACCTGCAGGAACGTAAGGGCCCAAGTTCATGCAGCGCCTAGTCGCTAAGCAGAAGGCCCGGGTCAAAGACCATGACCGGGACGGGAAAGAGAGTCGCCGTTATTGACTGAACTGGGCTCATCTGCGAAATAAGGCCGCCAACCGATCGATTCAGCAATACTACTTCCACTTCAGTCTTTTCCAATCGAAGGATGAGCCTGGAGAAGAGCCTGGACGGTGGTGGAGGAAGCTCCTTTCAGGTTTAGATTCTGAACCAATCTAGCAGTCGTAGCCGGGGCGGTGGAAATGTGGGAAGCGCGCCTTTTTTTTTGCGCTTTCCAAGGAAGAGAAAAATCCCCGCCTTTGTCGTAGGGGGATTTTTGTCTTCCGTCATTTCCACGGCCCTCCTGCGGGTGGCCGCAAGGGCGCGAAGAGCCGGTGTTTGGCCTGCTGCATGCGCTGCGCCGCTTCAGTGTCGCTGCGGGTCCCCGCGATGCGTTGTAAGATGGCAGGGGTAAGTCCGGGGCGCAGGTACTGCGCCGGGTTGGGCAAGGCCAACAGGGTCTCCAGCGGGGTCTGATAGCGGCGATACCGGCAATGGCGACGGTCTTTCTCGTCGAAGGTGACGTCGGATTGGGCGCAGGGACGATGGTAGTTGAGATAGGGATTGAAATAGGCGGTGTAGAACTGCTGCAGGCGCACGGCGTGCGCGGCCGGGATATAGCCGTAGCCCATGTGTTTGCGGATGACGGCGCCATTTTTGGTTTCAGCCAGTCCGTTGTCGTTGCTGTGCCGGGGGCGGCTTTTGGTTTGTTCGATGAGCAGTTTGTTCAGTAAGCGGGCCACGATCCGGTTGATGAACTCGCTGCCGTTATCGGAATGGAAACCGCGAATGCGGAAGGGGAACTGCCGCATTAGGGCGCACAGCACGGGTTCCAGCCAGGTTTCGCTGATGCGCTCGGTGGCGGCCACGATCTCCCATTGCGTCACCTGATCCACCGCGTTGATGTGGTAGACGCCTTTGCCAGCGGGCGCATCACCCTGATGCACGGTGTCCACCCGCAGGTAGCCAGGCTGGCCTTGCGGATCGGGACAGTGCCGCTCGCCGATGGCCACCGTGGTGGGCCGCGTCCTGGTGTAGGAGAGACGACGTTCCCGATAGCGTGGCTGTTGCCGCAAGTTATAGAGGTGCGCCACCGAAATCGTAGACAGCCGCTCATACTCGGGCTTGCCGTACTGGCGGTATTCCCGCTCGAGAATACGGCGCGTGGCGGGACCGCTCAGGTTTTCGTGGGCGGCATCGACGGTGGCCAGCAGTTCGATGTCGGCGCGGGTGTAGCGCTGCGGAAAGCGATGACGGCGGTAGGGTACGGGTTGCAGCGATCCGCTTTTGCGATAGCGCGCGATCAACCGGGTCACCTGCGCCCGGCTCCGGCCCGTCATCTTGACCAGATAACTGCGTAACACCCCGCGCGCCTGGCGGCTCTGCTGGTGATACTCCTGCCGACCCAGCACCTGCTCGATCCAGTGATAAATCTGGGGTTGGGTTTCGCCTTCGAATCGGATCTCATGGCTGGCGTTGAGAAAAGCCTCGATCTGTTCCAGGCTCAGTTTTTCTGCTTCGTGCACACGGATGGTCAATCCTCAGCATGCCATCCGCCCCAGGCTCATCTTGTATTGGAATCTCACCTCCCCTTCAGGCTCATCTTGTATTGGATAAGACTACTTCTGTTGAACCACATTAAAAGTGTCCCCCTGAAACCACAATAGAAGTGTCCCCTTTTAGAGTTCCTTCGGCGAGGAGGAACCGAGATTGGGGAGAACGGGATTGAGCAGGAAAGAGTTGAGACG